>SXGQ01618952.1_pt1 | contig 14287 bp, 42 predicted proteins | sample 3178371 | NCBI WGS metagenome assembly SXGQ01 (sample SAMN11356859, study PRJNA531348) | freshwater metagenome | isolation source: freshwater sample F1-20 | place: China: Fuxian Lake, Yuxi | collected 2017-12-25
AAACTAATATCGTAAATAATTAGTGAGCCCATAGGTTATTTTTATTTTATAGGGGCAACTTATTTTTATTTTGTAAAGTTAATTGTTTTTATTTTCTAAACTAATCCCTTGTTTTTTAGACAAGGAAATATAATTTCTAACTCGCCTAATGCGTTAATATTTTCCCACCCACCATTGTTGTAGATTGCTGTTAGTGCTCTGTCTACATCTTCACCCTCACCATAAAGGAATTGGGTAGTTAATATATCGGCTGTGTATTTATCAACACAATCGACATCATATTTATTCCATACCATAACTAGTAGTAATGTCATGAGTATTGTGTAAAGGACAATAACTAGGTTCTTTCCTCTGCGTGTTAGGTTATTCCATGTCATTTAATCACTACCTCGCTTATCTCTGCACCAAGAGCGATTGTCTCTTGAATAATTTCTAGTGCCTTTTCAATAGTGTGGCACTCATAGATGAACGGCACATCAAGCCCGTCACCTAGTCTGCTAGTTACTGATATTGATTTCATTTATTTACCTGCCTCTATTTCGTATTTTAGATTTTCTAACACTATATCATCTTGCTCTGACAACCATTGTTCGTAGGTCATTTAGTACCCTGCCTTATCCATAGCACAATCGCCACATAGTAGGACATGCCCTAAATCAAATCTGTGTACTCTAATCATGTCCTCACACTTAGAGCAATATGCTGTTAAATACATATCTGTTTTACTCATTTACTTAACACCCTTTCTAATCTTACCTAGTCTAACTAGGTGACAATCTAAACACAAGAGCATGGTGCTCTTTAGGTTATCGCTGTGACACATCTTAGTAACAGATACATCACATTTAACACAACGGAAAGTTATATCTACAATTTGTTTATTCATTTTAATTTTACCTTTCTAGTAAATCTTTGTGAGGTTATTTTATTCGCTAGGCTCATACCCTTTCGGGTCTTATTTGCTAGGCTCACCTAACCTCTTATACTTATACTCTAGCAGGGGGGTCTGACATTTTTGCTATCTAATGTCCGATTTATCCCATTTAGATTTTGTGACCTTGGTCACATTGGGGGTCTTATTTGCTAGGCTCATTCGAACAAGTGTTCGACTTATTTGCTAGGCTCATACCATTTGCGTATCTCTATTTAGTTATATTCTAAACCTATCAGACAATATCTTAAAAGTCAAATCGACACGCCGTATATTGAAAAGAAAGTGTAACGCACTCGGGCGTGTTGCAGCCGCGGGATGTCCGATTTGTCTGCCTCTGACTTATTTGCTAGGCTCATCCCTTTCGGGCTTATTTGCTAGGCTCATTCAGAGACTAATCTTATAGGCTATTCGCCTCGCCAGAACTTATAGAACTGGTCGTAATCAGGCTCAACGCCTTCTGGAAGTTCAGACTCCCAAGCCTCTAGGGCTTCAACGTATCCTCTCATTTGGATACCTCCTTAATTTCTATCTATACTTTAATCATAAACGAGGGGTCTGACAAAAACAGGGCGACACGCCGTATCTGCGTTGTAAAATCTTTTGTGAGTTATATCACAGGACAAATCGGACATGGCGCCGCGGGCCTTGATCCTAACTGCTCTTTAAGAGCGTTAAGAAAAAACCCTATCTAATGCAGATTATTTTAATCTAAAAAGTTGGCCAAGTAATTCCACAAGCCTCTTGAAACTTAGCGTCATTGAATCTTTCATTTTCTGCTAAAAATAAATCGCCAAATTCCATAACGATTTCTTCAAAAGTAGTTTGAGGAATTTCATCCTTAAATTCTTTTAATAGAGAAGCGACTTTTTCAAAGTGTTGTCTAGTCATCATTTTTATTTCCTTTGTTTGTAGTTAGTTTTAATCTATCACATACCCCCGACAAAAACAAATCGACACGCCGATCGCCCGCGGCCGCAACACGCCCGAGTGCGTTGTAAGAAATGTGACCAACCTCACAAAAAAAGTTTGCGACACGCCGACCCCCCTGCCCTAAATTGTCAGACCCCTATGCTAGGATTTTTATATAAGATAAAAAGTTAGGATATAAAAATGGGTTATATAGAAATTGTCGATATAGATAATAATGGGGTGTCTGTTACAGATATGTCAGACGCTAGTGATATTGTAAGACTAGAAATCATGCTAGCCATGATTAACGAAATGAAAGGTAATAAATAAAATGGATAAGTATGAAAAAATAGATTTAATTCATAGTGAGTTAAATGCTGAATATGGTGAAAGCATAATGGCTGACTACGCATTACTTGGAACACTAAAAGCAATAGTTACCAATGAACAATTAGATAAGTTAATTAAAATGAGAGGTTGGAATAAATGAAAGGTATCAAATGTTTATTCTGTGATGAATACCAAGTTGTTACATCATCAGAAAAAAATTGGTTTCTTTGTCTGCCATGTGGGCTAGACTTTGAGTTAATAGTAAAGGAGAAAATAAATGACTAATTGCGAAATATGCGATAACGAAAAATATGCACAACAACATGTGTGCGATACATGCTACTCAAGGTACAATCACCCTGCGTATTATGCTAAGATAAAAAAAATAATGGAAAGAAATGATTGGGAGGCGTTACATGCGTAATTCAACACAACTATGGTATGCAGGTGCTATCACTCAATTTGGTGATATGCAAAAAATATATGAAAATGAAACACTATGGACTCTTGAAAGTAAAGACGGCTCTTATGCTAGTGTTATCCTTGACGGCGAAATGATTGTTAGTTGGCGTCAAGAGGGTGCATGGAACTTAGCAAGAAAAAAGGCTGAGTCCTTGTTACTTGAAAGAGAACAAGCAGAACAAGAGGGTTGGGTAAAATGATAGCAACATGTCAAGAGTGTAATAAAAAGTTCGACATATTTGACGAACTAGAAGCAAGCGAATTATTAGACGGACACGATTGTAATTCCTACTAATGACTACTTGTGCAAATTGTTTTGATAAGATAAACTATGATGAAGATGGTGGACACATATATCCAGACGGAAGCGTATTGTGTCCTAGTTGCGAGGGAGCGAACTAATGAAACCACAATGGCTAGCACATCTAGAAACAGCAAGGGATAAAATACTAGTAGCACAAAGTTGTTTAGATGAAACAGCGTATTTCGCTGAATTATCTGAAAGCACAAAAGAACAACTATTGCGATTGTCAGAACATTGTAGTAAGATGACAATGCACCTAAACGCACTAACTAAACTAGAAAAGGATAAAGCAAATGTCTGACCCAAGATTTTTAATGGCAGAAACTTATACAATCTTAAAAGGTGATTTAGGATTGTTAGCAGAGTTTGATAGCAAAATAAATAAAGTTAATTCACCAGAAGAAGCAATCGAACTATGCTTAGAATATCAAGGCATGGTGACAAATGCCTAATATATCTATGAAAGATAATCTAGTTATATTAGAAAAGGATAATGGAAATATAATTACCTTTACTACTAATGAATTATCTAAAGATTGGCAAAAGTCTTTTAATATAAAATTATTGGGTATAGAAAATAATAATGGCCTATTAGATATAGATATAACTCAAGATGATTTAATTAGAGTATTTACTTACTATAGGACTTATTATTATTCTAACTACCCCGATTTTTTTGAGGGCATAGGAATAAATAAAACTACTACCCTTGATTATATAAATATAAAGAACTTAGGGATACTAGACTATCAACAGTTATTAGGCTCAATTCATAGTGCCAAGCCCTTGACAATTAGAGACAGGGTGGCATATGCTAGAAGACATGGTTGGATACCAAAAGTAGGTCACGGAAATAGAAAGGTTAGATATGCCTAAAGAAAAGCCAATACACAAAATGGTAGAAGAAGTATTTGATAAAGATGTAACTCAAGATTTAATAGATGAGTTAGCAGAAGAAAAAACTTTCATAGTCAATACAATAAAAAAGTTTGTAGAGACAGATGAAATATGGGAACAACTAGTAAATAATATTGAAGCCAGAAAAGCATTTCTAGTTAATCTACAAATGTTATTCTTAAATGAAATAGAGAATAGCACTCTAATTGAATTAGCAACTACTAAATGGGGTAATGACTAATGGAAATAATTTTGTGGATTTCAGGATTCTTCTTTTTAATTCTTATATTTGCAGGACTATTTAATGAATAAAATTATTTTAATTGGAACTGTTTGTTTATTTATATCCTGGTATTTAATTTATAAAGAAGATTCTATCTAGGCCGCCGCGGGCCATGATCGGCACTGTTGTGCCTTTACGTTAAGACACAACCTTTCCCAATCTAGGATATTAGTTAGTTATAACTTCTAGCACAAGAACGGCACATATAATTAGAGGTACAAGAACATTGAATCATTTATTTCCTTTCGTTAATTAAAACCTATCACTATCCTCTGACAATGTCAAGTCGACACGCTGGGCGCGTTGATCGGGCGTGTCGTTGATTAAGTTTAAGAAGTGAGATGCCCAGTCTGAGAACGGAGTAGAACCAGACTGGGGCTTTAATTCTTAGACTAGGAAAAATGAAGTAAGCCTAGACTAAGAAGTTTTATTTAGTTGCAGTTACAAAATCACGAATTGCAATTTCGTAAGGAATATCAACATTAAACAATTCTTGCACCTTATTTGGTGACAACTTTGATAATGCTTGCTTTGCAACTTCAATTAGTGCTTTCTCTGATGTAAAATAACCTGAGGTCATTAACTTAGATTGTAAGTCACTAATTACTCTATCTGCTTTTGCCATTTGTTATCCTTATTTAGTAGGGGTGGCAGTTTGTTCTCTACTACTACCAAGATTATTTAGTTTTAGTCTACCAATTTATTTGGCAGTTGTCCAGCGTTCTTTACCATTTGGTAATACTAGACGAACACGCAAAGAGCCATTTGCGTTTTTTACAACTTCTTGAACAACGCCTGTGACTTTGCTCTTTTTAGTTGTAAAGGATTGTCCGATTTCTAATGTCGGCATAATCGCTTCCTTTCTGTTGTAGTTAATTCTACAATAGCATACGGGTCTGACAAGGTCAAGTCCTGCTAATGTGATGTTGGTCACATGGGCCGCGGAGGCAAAACAGACATATTGGACTTTACGTACGATCTACGACACGCCGAATATTGACAATGTCAGGGGTATATGATAAGTTAATTATATGAGTAACACATATAAAGATAGAAAAGTACAGCATGTTCAAGGCTTGAGGCGTTCAGGTGCTTCTGGCATACATAAAAATAAAGTTAAAGATAGACAGAAAAGACTATCTAATGCTAAGATATGGAAAGACTACCTAAAGGATGAAAATGAATAAGTTAAAAAGAAGTCACGATAGAAAAGTTACTAATCTAGTTAATAATGCTGGTAATGGTAGTTTAATTCAAAATACCTTCGGTCTACCTGCTGGAAAAAATTATTCATGCCCTAGTGCTACATCTATATGTGAGAAAGTCTGCTACGCTGGTAAATTAGAAAAACTATACAAGGCTGTCAAGGCTAATCTATTGCATAATTGGGAATTATTAAAAGACGCTGATGAACCTACTATGGTAGATTTATTAGAAAATATGATAAATGATTTTAGAAAAGATTGTGATAAAAGAGGTGCAGAAAAATTATTCCGTATTCATTGGGACGGAGATTTCTTTAATGATACTTATACTAGGGCATGGCAATATGTCATAATGAATAATCAAGACATAAAATTCTGGGTATATACAAGAGTAATGTCTGCTGCTTTAATGTTAAAGAATATTCCTAATCTAAGTTTATATTATTCAACAGATAGTGATAATGTTGATAATGCTAAGATACTATCTAATGACCATGGAATTAAACTTGCATACCTTGCAGATACATTCGCTATGGGTAAGGAACAATTACTATCTCTAGTTAATAAAACTGGTATTCCATGTCCTGAGAATAATAAAAAAATTCCTCTTATTGACAAGGGTGGCTCTGCCTGTGTAAAATGTAGTCAATGCGTAGTAGGCCGTAATAATATATTATTTAGTGCTACTAAGAAATAAGGAGAAAATATGCAAACACCTATTGGTGGTATCTTAATTGCTTTAATTAGTTTCATGATGGTAAGTTTAATAATAGAATTAATTTAGATCCCCTGGTTTTGGGGCCGCGGGCTGGCTGTGAGGAATATCACATAGCATTAAGTTATGAACCTGCTTGACCTAGCCCTAGACCTATGCTAAGGTTTATATACCCTACTAACAAAGGAATATAGATGGCAGGAAAAGCAATAAATGTCAAGGTAGCCAGAACTAAGGTTATCAAAGCATTAGAAGTAAAAGTTCAAGAAATGCAAAATCAAAAGATGAACTATGATTTAGCGTTTAGCAAATATGAGTCAGACCACGCAGAGTGGAAAAAACAAGTTGCTAAAATTGCTTATGCTAATTTTGACATAACTAGCATTAGCAAAAAATCTGTTACTACTAGAAATGCTTGGGGAAATGACGACAATATCAAAGTTGAAGTTGAAGTTGAAATTGACAAAAGCAAAGTGCCAGCAGAACCAGAAGCACCAAAAAATGTGTTTCAATCAGAGGGCTATGGTCGCACTTACATTGGTAACTATGAGGAACGCATTGGCGAAATGCAAAATGCAATCCGTATCTTAAATATGTCAGATGAGGAAGTTGTCTCAACCTCAACTTACCAATCTGTAAGTCGCTATCTGTAAGGTATTGACAACAACCTGAGTATGTTGCTAAACTGCTCACAACACCCTACTAGAAAAGGAAAATAAATGGGATTAGATATGTACTTAAATGCAAGACAATTTACTGCTAAACAATATTTTAGACCTGAACTATATAACAAATTAGTTCAAGAAGCACCCTTTGCCTTAGATACTGCAACGCTAGAAATTAATGTTGCCTATTGGAGAAAAGCAAATCAGATTCATGCATGGTTTGTTAAGCACGTCCAAAATGGTAAAGATGACTGCCAAGAGTATCACGTGTCACGAGACCAACTGCAATTATTAGTTGACAATTGTAAGTTAGTGTTAATCCAAAAAGAGGAAGCCCCTAACTTATTACCAACTCAAGAGGGATTCTTCTTTGGTTCATATGAATATGATGAATTCTATTGGCAAGATATTCAAGATACTATTGACCAATTAGAAAAAGTTTTAAATGAATACTCCAAAGATTGGGATTTTAAATATCAGTCTAGTTGGTAGGTGTGGTGAGGGCTGGTTTGAACTGTGTAATCACCTAGGTTCCAGTCCTCATCCAAAGCCACAGGGATCTGCATCCGTAGGGTTTGTGGATCCTTGGGCCGCGGGGTTGTGTCCGATTTGTACTAGTTTACGAAGCAAGAAAAACTATTCCAAAATGCTTGACATTGTCAGAGGGTTAATATAAGATGATTATATCTACAACGAAAGGAAAACCCTATGGCACACGCCTTAGAAGAAAAAAATGGACAAGTTGCTTTCGCTCTCAGGGGCGAACCTGCTTGGCATGGTCTAGCAAATGTGTTATTCGATAAAGACGAACACATTAACACTAGCACAATGTTAGATAGTGCAAAATTATCTAATTGGAATATAGAGTTAGAGGAAATACAAAATCCTGCTGACTATCGTAGTCACAAGTCATCTTACTATGTGACACGCACTAACCCTTTTGACAACGGCAAAGATATTTTAGGTGTCGTTGGTGAAAGATACAAAGTTGTGCAAAATGAACAACTATTTGAATTTGGCGATAACCTATTGCATGGTGGTGCAAGTTGGGAGTCTGCTGGTTCAATAAAAAATGGAACAGTTGTATTTGGTTCTTTAACTATTCCAAAAGAATTTACACTAGACCCACAAGGGGCTAACGATAAGACAACAACTTATTTGTTAGTGCATACTTCACATGACGGCTCAGTTGCTGTTCAAGCAAGTATCACACCCGTTAGAGTTGTATGTCAAAACACTCTTAATCTTGCATTGGGTAGTGTGAAACAATCTTTCAAACTACGCCATACGGCAACAGTTGAGGGTAAAATTCAAGTTGCAAGAGAGGCTCTTGGATTAACAATTCAATATATGGACGACTTCGAGAAAGAAGCCAAAGCCTTATTTGAAACAAAAGTCAATGACAAACAAGTCTATGACATAATTACTGCAATTTATCCAAAGCCTGATAAGGATAAAAAAGCAAGTGTTACTAAGTGGGACAATAAAATAAATCTAGTTAATGATTTATATTTTGACTCACCTACAAATGCAAATATCAAAGGAACTGCTTGGGGCATGTTCAATGCCTTAACGGAACGCCTTGATTACTACAAATCACGCAAAAGTAATTCTGAAAATAGTCTTGCTTCTGCTTCTGGATTTGACGCTATGCAAAATGCAGAAAAAAATAAATTGTTTAGAGCCGTTAAAGAATTGGCTGGCGCTAAATAAAAATTGCCAATAAAAGGCAACTGACCTGAGCATGTCTGAGGAAACTGCTCACCTGGTCCTGTAGTTCAGTGGTTAGAACGCTACCCTGTCACGGTAGAGGTCGCCAGTTCAAATCTGGTCAGGATCGCTCAAACCCCGCGCATTGTCCGTTTTCTACCACTTTACGATTACGTATTACGTCCTTGACTTCCAATTACGATTATGATAAGATTTTTTATGGTGGAACTATTAAGGGTGGTATAAGAATATATGGATAAGAAGTATAAAAGTATATATAGTAAAAATGGATTAGAAGTTTTTGTCAACCCCGAAGATTTTTGGGCTGACTATAAAGTAAGATTAAATAATCATCATGCTAAAACCTTTTATGGTGAAACTGCATGGATGGATGTAACTAGATTTGTTCATGACCAAGCAATGGAATTTTGGGACTTTAATTTAGATGAGATTAATGATAGATTAACTAATGACATAGTAAAAGAAATAGAGAAGAGGTTTACAGATGCAGGAATATAAATGCATAGATTGTAATATAGATATAAAAAGACTTAGAGCATATATGAGATGTAACGTATGTTATGTTCAATGGTATATGAGAACAGGAACGCAATCATGGTAACTGATCTTTGTTGGTATGATACCAAACAAGGTGACAATTGTAAATGGGAATGTTCAGATACCCCAGGATTGTTTTATTGTATTAATTGTGATAGATTAAGACAATGGAACAGATTTGCCCAGACCTATTCATATTACGTAAGAGAGGGACATTATGTTTGATTTTAATCTAGATACCCCTATAGAAAAAATACTTACGAACATGCTTGACAATGTAGAGGGACATGTGGGAGACTGTGATTGTGTGAATTGTAATAGTCTAGAAGTACTAGCCTATATGATTATGGTGGAGGAATAATGTCAGACAAATGTAATTGTCATCATTGGGTATGTGGTTGCAACTTTACAGTTGGTCACAACTCAGAATGTAAGGCAGGTTACTAATGCCAACATTTGATGTATTATCAGGAACGTGGTATCACATTACGGCACCTGATTTAGAAACAGCCCAAAAGGCTTATGACGCATACTGGGATGTAGATGCACAACAACTACCAAAGGGTTGCAAGGTGGTAGAGGGTGAAGTAGATAGTCATTGGATACCAGTTGACCTAGACGGACCAGACTTGACTTTACAAGAGTTTCAAGATATTCTAAATGAACCAGCACCACCAACAGGATTCGAGCCAAAGGAAAACGCATGGTAGAAGAAACACAGGATAAAGAGTTAGCACAGTTACAAGCATTCTTTAAATACAATATATCTACAGATGAAATATTATCAGGTAGATTAAAAGTTCTTATGGCTGATCTTTCATGGCAAATGGATATGCCTACTTGGACCAAAGAAGAATTGGATATTATGAACGCAAGAATGGACGCACTTGTGGAAGTGTCCAATCTGTTATATGATATTCAATGGCACAGACTAAACTGGGAAGGGAAACAGAATGGCTAAGTACATAGACAGTGTTGAAGTCAATCTTCAAATGTGGGCTACTGTAAGTTTGTCTGCTGAAGAGATTGCAGATATCTATCCAGAATTTAACGATATGACTGATATCGATGACACTGATGAATTAGAGCAGGCAATTCAAGAATATATGGATATGAACTATATGGACCATGTTCAATATTCTGACGGTGCTTTAGACGAATGCACAATCAAAGTTGTTATTGAGGATGATGGCAGTGAGTGAGGAATTCGTAGACTGCTGTAACTTCTGTGGCAATGAGTTTTGCAGTTGTTTAGACCCAGATATTAATCCAGACTCACCTAACTATGGAAAGGTTATCTTAACCATAGAAGAGTGGGAGCACTTCTTTAAACCACAGGTCAATCACTTGGATGAGAATGCTTCATTCAATAACTGGTCTGGAGGTATCATGTTTGAGACCTACGGTCCTGAATATGACTTCGTGGCTTCTGTAGGCCAAGAAGAACCAAATCGTATCTGGACCTACATTGATAAAGAAGACGGCAGCACGTGCATTATTAATCACTGGGCTTTCGTCAACAGAATCGGGTATATGGTAACAGCAAAACCATATGATGAATTATTAAATATAGAAGTACAACTAGATTGCTGTTAAGCAAAGAATAGGAGGGTATAATGCTAACAATGGATGAATACAAAGTAGTAGATACAGTACTAGTTAACTATCTAGAAGTAGGAGATCTAATTAAACTTAAAAGAGAAGTCTTTCAAGTTATTAATCTTCTAGATACCCCCAAAGGTTGGGATATAGTAGTCCTAGATAACTATGAGGATACTAAAATTATCTCTGTCCCTGACGGTAGTTATCTTAAGATAGTTATGATGGAAGACTTTGACGGCTAGGGTCTTGACACTAATACGCAAATACGATACGATTGGAAGTTATGGGACAAAATAAAGCAGAAAGAATAGCAGATAAGGTGGTTACTTTGTTGTCTGATTTTAGAACTGATATTAGACAAGCAGGTAAATACTTTGCTAGAATAGCACCAATAAATGTTTATCAGCAGTTTGACGAGTTTGTGCAAGGTGCAGAAACCGAGAAAACAGAAAGAGATATTAGAGAGGGATTGGAGAAAAATGTCCACAAGTTTTTTAATTAAATGCGAGATATTAGCAGAGGTTCATATAGAGGCAGGATTTAATCCTAATCTTATTGAGTTTAGAAAGTATAATGATATTGGACTACCTCTTGCTTATTTAATTAACCAAGAATTGGTAGAGCCAAAAGGTGAAAAAGCATTAGGTTATGTTGAAGATACTTGGCGTATGCTATCTGAGTCATTAGGAATTGACCCTAATGGTGACTACAAAAATGCAGAGGACTACCTAAGCAATTCCTCAGAAGATGATGAGGACGAAGAATAATGTACTGGGGTGACTATCTAGCGATCGCTATATTATTATTTGTTGGTGGATTCACAATTGGATATGCTTATGGCGCCTGGAGGCAAATTAAAGACTAACCTGGGCACTATCGTCTAACGGCTAGGATGCTACCCTTTCACGGTGGAGACCAGGGTTCGATTCCCTGTAGTGCTACGGCTTCGGCCGCCGCGGGATAAACTTTCTACCATATATTTATTACGAAGTCAATATATTTTTCCCAGATATTTATAACAATTTTATTACGAAAGGGTATATATAAATAATATTACGAACATATGAATATATCCATATTATTGACTATAAGTCATATAAATGGTATTATTGATAGACACATATTATTATCATAGGGAATAGTTATGACTTGTATAGTAGGGATAGTAGATTCTCTTTCTACCCCCCGAAAAGTTTTTATGGCGGCAGATTCGGGTGCATCTGATGATAGTATTATGCTATCTATTATTGATCCTAAGATACAAAGAAATGGAAAATATTTAATAGGCTATGCAGGTGAAACTGGTTTAGGACAATTATTACATTCTATAGATCTTCCAGATCCTGCTGGATATAATGGAAAAGAATTAACTAGATTTTTAAGAACTAAGTTCTGTCAAGTATATAAGAATGCTATAGGAATATATTCTCCTTCTACCTCGCCCTCTGACGATAAGGACGGCGGCATCCTGGCGCTCATTGCCGTGAAGGGACGCCTCTTTGAATTTGATTCATCAGACTTCCAACTCAACGAGATCACCGAAGGCGCCATTGGTAGTGGCGGCACCATAGCCTTTGGCTCCCTATACACAACCCGAGGGTATAAAGATATAAATAAAAGATTACGAATAGCGGTAGAAAGTGCAATTGAATATAGTCCTTCATGTAAAGGACCTATATATTATGATAGTATTTAGTTTTAAAATTATAAGTAATTATCTATATATAATCAGTAATAATCTATATATTATCTAATAAAAAGTATTACGAATCTATTTAAATACCCCCACTTTTTGCCCTTTTTAGGGCATAATTTTGTGGCTATTTTGGGCATATAAAATATAAAAAACATTACGAAGGGGTATAAATATGCCCATATATTGACATATTATAAATATTATGATAGGAGATATGCAAGTAAAATAAGATTACGATACGCTATAACCCTCCCCAATCACCCATTTTCCTCCATTTTATTCCATATCAATCTTCATATCATATTCTTATATCATGTTATATGGATTTTGAGGGTAATTATTCTTTCTCTTTTACAATATTTTCTTTCATATCTATCTCTATATCATCATAGAATATATTAGGATCTAATGGTATGTATCCTTCTTTATGGTAATATTCTTCTTCAAATACCCCCGAAAATTTACTCATTACACTTATGTGCTTCCATAATCATTTTTAGATTTTCTCTAGTAAATAGATCTATATTTATTCTATATCCACAATCAAAACATCTGGCTGAATTGTGGCTACCCTGGTCATTTTTGACCCTATCTATAATCCACATTATTTATATCCTTTTCTAGATATTCCATAGGAAGATAGCAGTTGCTATAGTCATACCAAATAATATATATATTAGGTTAATTAACATATAACTCCTTTCTACCCCCGATTTTATTTTTATTGCCTATCCTTGAATTTTCTTCCCTAGTTAGGACCTGCAAGTGATCTGGATTAACGCAAGTTCTATTGCAACACATATGGTCAATAACCATGCTTTCATCAAAATTTCCTTTAAATATTTTATATGATACTCTATGGGCTAAACGCATTTGTCCTTTATATCTAAACTTTCCATATCTATTAAAGGTACTTGCTTGCCACTCCCAACACCCACCATCTTGCTTTTTAACCTTAGACATAAATCTTTCTTCAAGTCCTGGTCTCTTAGGTGATAGCCCATCCCTATACCGTTTTGAGGTTATCTTCCTACATGCCTTACAAGATCTAAGTACCCAACCATTGTGTCCACTTTCTCTCATTGTAAGAACTGTGTTTTCTTGATTATATTCATGCCCCCTTATGCAATGAGTTTTGAATGAATTGTGATGTTTTGCCTTGTCCCTGCTTCCATTTTCTGCATGAGTCAGTTGTTCAAGATGCTCTGGGTTAACACATGATCTATTTTTACATATATGATTTATCTGCATCTTATCTTTTATGGGACCAACAAAAACTTCATACGAGACCCTATGGGCTCTTTTATTTTTATAACCTATATTGTTTAAAACGCCATATCCATTATCATTTACAGTTTTTTTCCAAATCCAACATTTACTTTCTATTTCGCACACAACACTGGTAAGTATTAATATTTGACTATGGCTTAATATCATCTTCGTCTAATTCATCATCCATCAAAAGATAATCTATATAGGCTTGCATAGATAATATTAGTTCATCTGTAAGATTCATATAGTCTCTCATGGCAGCAGATAAATCTTCCATATATAATCTTTCTTCTGCGTACTTAATATCATCTAGTATTTCTTTAGTAGTTCTATTAGACATTATCTCTACCCTGGATTTGTTGGTCTTTATAACTATAACCACGCTGGCTCATGCCACCGTCTTCTTCCCAGTAAGGTACACCGTTTTCGTCATAGTCAGATCCAAGGGCATCTAGAACCTCTCTAAGGGTGCTTTCAGAGCCATCCACAGAACTTACAAACACATCATCCATAGACTCTTTAATAGCCTCTATAGTTTCCTTATTAGGTTCACATTTAGAATGATCATGGTCATATCCATTAAGAATCCTATCATTGTCTCTTGCAATATAGCCAACATACTCTGCATAGGTTTCAAACTTTTTGTCGTTTTCTTCTCTACCCTCACGAATAATATTTGCAATCGTTTCAGGGTCTATGTTGGGTCTGTGCCACTCTACCATAGATCTTTTGCTGCCTTCCAATA
>SXGQ01838037.1_pt1 | contig 14287 bp, 9 predicted proteins | sample 3178371 | NCBI WGS metagenome assembly SXGQ01 (sample SAMN11356859, study PRJNA531348) | freshwater metagenome | isolation source: freshwater sample F1-20 | place: China: Fuxian Lake, Yuxi | collected 2017-12-25
ACGGCAACCCGAACGTGACCGCGGCGACCACGGCCGAGGTGCTGGCGCTGCACCGGGAGCGCGCGCTGCGGCTGCTGGCCGAGGAGCTCGACCGGCTCCGTGGCGAGCTGAGCACGTCCGACCGCATCCGCCCTGCGAGCGACGAGCTGCGCGCCGCGGTCGACGCCGATCGGGCCGAGTTCACCGACGTGCACGCCCGGGTCGGCAAGCGCATCGAGGGGGAGTGGTACCGCCTGCGCCTCGCCGTGGTCGCCGAGCGGCTGCGAGTGACGGAGGACGATCCGTCGTCGGCACGGGCCTACGCGCGGCCGGCAGACCTCGATGCTGACCTGCAGGTGCTCGACCGGTCGCTGCGTGCCCACGGCGGGACGCTGCTGGCCGACGGGCCCCTCGCCCGCATGCGCCGGTTGCTCGCCTGCGTGGGCTTCCACCTCGCGACCCTCGACGTCCGCGAGCACGCCGCCCGGCTGCACGAGTCCCTCGACGGGCTCTTCGCCGGGTGCGGCACGACCTACCCGTCCGCTCGCTCCGCGCGGGAGGCGCTCCTCGCCGGCGAGCTCGAGAGCCGCCGGCCGCTCGCACCCCCCGGGACGCCGCTCCCCGACAGCGACCCGCTGCTGGTGTTCCGTGCCCTCCGGGACGAGCTGGACCGCCGCGGCGACGACGTCGTCGAGTCCTACATCGTCTCGATGACGAAGGGCCCCGACGACATCCTCGCCGCCGTCGTCCTCGCCCGGGAGGTCGGACTCGTGGACCTGGCCGCCGAGGTCGCCCGCATCGGGTTCGTGCCCCTCTTCGAGACCATCGACGACCTCCGCAGCATCGAGGACGTGCTGGAGCGGTTGCTCGCCGTTCCCGCCTACCGCCGCCTCGTCGAGCTGCGGGGCGAGCAGGAGGTCATGGTCGGGTACTCCGACTCGAACAAGGACGGGGGCATCACCACCAGCCAGTGGGAGATCCACAAGGCGCTGCGGCGCATCCGGGACCTGGCCCGCCGGCACGACCTGGCCATCAGGGTGTTCCACGGTCGCGGCGGCACCATCGGGCGGGGCGGCGGTCCGACCAACACCTCGATCCTGGCCCAGCCCGCCGGGCTCATCCGGGGCGAGGTGAAGATCACCGAGCAGGGCGAGGTCATCGCCGACAAGTACGGGCGCCCCGAGCTGGCCCAGCGCAACCTGGACCTGGCCATGTCCGCCGTGGTCGAGGCGACGGTCGCCCGGCACGCGCCCCGTCACGACGACGCGACCCGAGCGCGGTGGGTCGAGGTGATGGACCTCGCATCGGATGCCGCCTACGCCGCCTTCCGGCGCTTCGTCGACGACCCCGACCTGCCCGAGTACTTCCGGACGTCCACGCCGGTCGAGGAGCTGGCGCAGCTGAACATCGGCTCGCGTCCGGCTCGACGGGCGACCCAGGGCGAGGGGCTCGCCGGCCTCCGGGCCATCCCGTGGGTGTTCGGCTGGACCCAGTCACGACAGATCATCCCCGGCTGGTTCGGCGTCGGCACCGGCCTCCACGCCGCTGTCGAGGCCGGACATGCCGGGACGCTCGCCGAGATGCTGCGCGAGTGGACGTTCTTCCGGACGTTCCTCTCCAACGTCGAGATGACCCTGGCCAAGACCGACCTCGGCATCGCCGCTCGCTACGTCGACGCGCTGGTCCCGCCCGAGCTCCACCACCTGTTCGACGTGGTCCGGGACGAGCACGCCAGGACCCTCGCCGCCGTCACCGACCTCACCGGGCGCGACCTGCTCGGCGACCTCCCGACCATCGCCCGCACGTTGCGCGTCCGGGACCGCTACCTCGACCCCATCCACGTCCTGCAGGTCGCGCTGCTCCAGCGGACCCGTTCGCTGGACGACGACGCCGGCGACGAGGCCCGCCGCCTCCGCCGAGCACTCCTGCTCAGCATCAACGGCGTCGCCGCCGGCATGCGCAACACGGGTTGATCAGGCGCCGCCCCGCTTGCGGATGATGTTCAGGGCCGACCCGGCCTTGAACCACTCGATCTGCTCGGGGGAGAGGGTCTGGGTCGCCTCGAAGTCCTCGGTCGAACCGTCCGGCTTCACGATCTGGCAGCGCACCGGGACGTCGGGGGCCAGGTCGGCGAGGCCGAGGACGCTGATCGTGTCGTCCTCGTCGATGCGGTCGTAGGTCGCCGGGTCCAAGAAGGTGAGGGCGAGGACGCCCTGCTTCTTCAGGTTGGTCTCGGCGATGCGGGCGAAGCTGCGGGCGAAGACGGCGACGCACCCACGGAACCGGGGCTCCATCGCTGCGTGCTCGCGAGAGCTGCCCTCGCCGTAGTTCTCGTCGCCGATGGCGACCCACCGCCGGCCGGCCTCGTGCAGCGAGCGCATGACCTCGGGGAAGGCCTTGACCTGCCCGTCGACGGGGTCCTTGCCCGAGCCGGCCTCGCCGGTGAAGGCGTTGACCGCACCGAGGAAGAGGTTGCCGGAGATGTTCTCGAGGTGGCCGCGGAACTTGAGCCACGGGCCGGCCATCGAGATGTGGTCGGTGGTGCACTTGCCCTGCGCCTTCACGGCGACGGGCAGGCCGATGTAGTCCTGGCCGTCCCACTCCGGGAACGGCTGCAGCAGCTGGATGCGGTCGGACTCTGGGTCGACCTTCACCTCGACCTGCGTGCGCTCGCCGAGGTCGTCGGGGGGTGCGATGAAGGTGTCCTCGCCCGGGTCGAAGCCGCCAGGGGGCAGGTCGATGCCGACCGGCTCGTCCAGGCGGACCTCCTCGCCGGCTTCGTTGACCAGCACGTCGGTGCGGGGGTCGAAGTCGAGGCGACCAGCGAGCGCCATGGCGATCACGGTGTCGGGCGACGTCACGAAGCTGAGCGTGTTGGCCGATCCGTCGTTCCGCTTGGGGAAGTTGCGGTTGTAGGAGTTGACGATGGTGTTGACCCGGTCGAGCTGGGCCTGGGGCCGCGACCACTGGCCGATGCAGGGGCCGCAGGCGTTGGCGAGCACCTCGCCGCCGATGGCCTCGAGGTCGTGGAGGAGGCCGTCGCGCTCGATGGTGGCTCGCACCTGCTCGGACCCGGGCGTGATCAGCAGCTCGGTCTTGGCCTTGAGGCCCTTGGCCGCCGCCTGGCGGGCGATGGACGCGGCCCGGGTGATGTCCTCGTAGGAGGAGTTGGTGCACGACCCGATGAGGGCGGCGCTGATCTCGACGGGCCAGCCCTCGGCCTCGGCGGCGTCGCCCACCTCGGCGACCGTGTGGGCCCGGTCGGGGGAGTGGGGACCGTTGATCATCGGCGGCAGGGTCGACAGGTCGATCTCGATGACCTCGTCGAAGTACTCGCTGGGGTCGGCCAGCACCTCGGGGTCGGCTCGGAGGTCGCCGCTGACGGCGTCGGCTGCGTCGGCGATGGCCTCACGACCGGTCGACTTCAGGTACGCAGCGATGTTCTGGTCGTACTGGAACAGCGACGTGGTGGCGCCGATCTCGGCACCCATGTTGCAGATGGTGCCCTTGCCGGTGGCGGTGATGGAGTCGGCGCCCTCGCCGAAGTACTCGACGATGGCGCCGGTGCCGCCCTTGACGGTGAGGATCTCGGCGACCTTGAGGATCACGTCCTTCGGTGCCGTCCACCCGGAGAGCCGTCCGGTGAGGTGGACGCCGATGAGCTTGGGCCAGCGCACGTTGAACGGGAAGCCCGTCATCACGTCGACGGCGTCGGCGCCGCCCACCCCGATGGCGACCATGCCCAGGCCGCCGGCGTTGGGGGTGTGGCTGTCGGTGCCGATCATCATGCCGCCGGGGAAGGCGTAGTTCTCGAGCACGACCTGGTGGATGATGCCCGAGCCCGGCTTCCAGAAGCCGATGCCGTAGCGCCGGGACACCGTCTCGAGGAAGTCGTAGACCTCCTGGTTGGTGTCGACCGCGACGGCGAGGTCCTTCAGCGCGCCGACCTTGGCCTGGATGAGGTGGTCGCAGTGCACGGTGGACGGCACCGCGACCTCGTCGAGGCCGGCGGTCATGAACTGCAGCAGCGCCATCTGGGCGGTGGCGTCCTGCATGGCCACCCGGTCGGGATCGAAATCGGCGTAGCTGCGCGACCGCTCCATCTCCTGGCCTTCGCGGTCACGGAGGTGGTTGATCAGGATCTTCTCGGCCAGCGTCAGCGGGCGGCCCAGGCGGTCCCGGCCGATGCGGGCGGACTCGGGGAGGCGGTCGTAGACGGCCCGGACGAGCTCGATGGGAGTGGACGAAGTGACAGGCATGATGCAACTCTAATACAAGTGAGGGAGATCCGATACAGGACGATCGCTGCCGAGCTCCGCAGCCAGATCACGGCCGGCGACCTCGTCGCCGGAGCCGTGCTGCCCTCGGAGGCCGACCTGGCCGGATCCTACGGGGTGAGTCGCGTGACGGTCCGCAAGGCGCTCGAGGTGCTGCGGGACGAGGGCATCGTCGGCTCGCGACAGGGGTTCGGGTGGTTCGTGGCCGTGCCCATGGTCCGTCGTTCGCTCGGGACCCTCTCGACGATCGAGGCCGACCTCGCCGCCCAGGGGCGCGAACCGGTGCGCCGGATCCTCTCGTTCCGGTTCCGCGACGTCGACCGCGACGGTGACGACGACCTCGAGGTCGTCCGGGTCAACCTGGCTGACGGGCAGCCCTTCGCCCTCGTCACCGTGTGGTGCCCCGCCGAGCTCGGCCGTTCGCTGAGCCGGGACGACGTGGAGGCCTCGACCTTCTACGACCTGTTCCCGGTGCAGCTCGCCAGCGTCGACCAGACGATCCGCGCCGCACTGGCGGATGACCGCGACGCCGACGTGCTGGGGGTGCCCACCGGCTCGCCGCTCCTCGTGGCCCTCCGGGTCAGTCGCGACCCGGGAGGTCAGCCCTTCCTCCGGGCCGAGCACCGCTTCCCGGCGCACCTGACCGAGTTCGTGCTGGAGGGTCCCGGGCGTCCCGCCCCGCAGCCCTAGCCTGCCGCCATCGACGTGCTGGTGGAGCTCCGGGTCGGGGACGACGACGCCCCGACGCGCCTCGACTGCCGCGTGGAAGCCGACGCCTCGGCCACGGTCGGGGACCTCCGGGACGCCCTCTCCCTCCACGCCGCCGACCGGGGCATCTCGGCCCCGCCGGGGGCCGCCTTGTGGAGCGAGGCCGGCGAACGGCTGGAGGAGGGGGCTGCTCTCCTGTCGTCCGGCGTGGTGTCGGGGCAGCGGCTCTGGCTCCGCTCGGCCCCGCCGCCACCCCTCCCGGGGAGCGGCGCGATCGAGGTCTCGGTGCTGTCGGGGCCCGACCTCGGACCGGCCGTGGTGCTCGGACCCGGGGTGCACTCGGTCGGGGGGACGTCGGCCGACGACGTCGCGCTGATCGGCGGCGCGCTCCCGGCCCGCGTCGCGACCATCGAGGTGACCGAGGACGGGACGCCGCAGGCACCCGGCCTCGTCGGCGACCGACTGGCCGTCGGACCCTTCCAGCTCCGGCTGCGACGCATCGACCAGCGCCCGCCCGTCGACGGGAGCGGCGCCGTGCCCTTCAACCGCACCCCGTACCGGCCGGTCGTGGTGCTGCCCCGCCAGCTCCCCCCGGTGCCGGCACCGCCGTCGCCGCCCACCGCCAACCGGATCGCCATCACCTCCTTCGTGGTCCCCCTCGCCAGCGGCGTCGGGTTCGCCGTGGTGTGCGGCCGGCCCCAGTTCCTGCTCATCGCGCTGCTGGCACCGCTCGCCCTCGGCGCCGTCACCCTCGTCGAGCGCCGCCGTGGCCGGCGGAGCAACCGGGCAGCGCGCGCCGAGCACCGACAGGTCCTCCGTGAGCGCCTCGACGAGGTCGATCGGGCGAAGGACGAGGAGCGCATCGAGCGGCACCGCGCGCTGCCGCCGCTGCACCGCCTCGTCGATGCTGCCCGGACCAGGAGCCCCGCCCTGTGGGCGAGGGACCGGGACGCCCCCGATCTGCTCCTGCTGCGCGCCGGGACCGCTCCGGCACCGTCCCTCGTCCGCATGGAGGTGGAGCGGGGTGGTGACGACGAGGTGCGACGCGAGGCCGAGGCCGAGGTCGCCGCGGCGCTCGCCACGGTCGACGACGTCCCGGTGCCCATCGACCTCGAGGCCGCAGGCACCGTCGGCCTCCACGGCGACGGCGATCTGGTCGACGGGGTGGCCCGGGCCCTGCTCGCCCAGGTGGTCGCCCGGCACGGTCCCGAGGACGTCGTCGTCGCCGCGCTCCTCGCCCCGTCCGCCCTCCCCGGTCACGAGTGGCTCCGCTGGCTGCCCCACGTCCGATCCTCGGCGTCGCCGCTGTCCGTGTCGCACCTGGCGGCGTGGCCCGAGGATGTCGACGCGCTGCTCGGGGCGCTCCTCGACGTCGCCGGCGACCGCCGACCCCAGCCCGGACGCCCGTCGACGGCGCACCCGAGGGTCGTCGTCGTGGTGCACGAGGACGCGGCCGTCGACCGCACGGCGCTCGGCCGGTTGCTCGACGCCGGCCCGGCGGCCGGGATCCGAGTGCTCTGGCTCGGCCGCGACGAGGCCCTGCTGCCGCGCCAGTGCCGGCTCGTGGTGCGCGTCGCCGCAGGGTCGGGCGCGTCGGTGCTCGCCGCCACCGATCCGGGCACGTCACCGGTCACCTTCACGGCAGAGACGGCCGACGTCGCGACCGTCGATGCGCTCGCTCGGCACCTCGCACCGCTCCGCGACGTGACGAGCGTGGCCCAGGCCGGCGCGCTGCCCCGGGTCGTCGGGCTGGTCGACGTGCTCGGTGGCTGCGCAGCCGACGACGTCGCGCAGGCCTGGGACCGCAGCACCGTCGGATCGCTCGCCGCCCCGGTCGGCGCCGGTGCCGAGGGGCCGTTCGTCCTCGACCTGGTCGATCAGGGCCCCCACCTGCTGATCGCCGGCACGTCCGGCTCGGGCAAGAGCGAGCTCCTGCAGAGCATGGTGGCTGCGCTGGCCGCCCGGCACCCGCCGGAGCGGCTCACGTTCCTCTTCATCGACTACAAGGGCGGCGCTGCCGCCGGACCCTTCGCCGACCTGCCCCACAACGTGGGCGTGGTCACCAACCTCGACGCGCGGCTGAGCCTCCGGGCCCTGGTCTCGCTGCGCGCCGAGCTGGACCGGCGCATGGCCGACCTCGCCGAAGCCGGGGTCGCCGACATCGGTGACCTCGACCCGGCACGTGCACCGGCACGCCTCGTCATCGTCGTCGACGAGTTCGCCACGCTCGTCAAGGAGATCCCCGACTTCGTCGCCGGCGTCGTCGACATCGCCCAGCGGGGACGGAGCCTCGGGATCCACCTCGTGCTCGCGACGCAACGGCCGGCGGGCGCGGTCAACGAGAACATCCTCGCCAACACGAACCTGCGCATCGCGCTGCGGGTCGTCGACCAGGCCGACTCCCAGAGCGTCATCGGCTCCGGAGCGGCCGCCGAGATCCCGGTGCCGCTGCGCGGGCGGGCCTTCGCCCGCACCGGCCCGACCGACCTGACCCCGTTCCAGGCGGCCTGGTCCGGCGCACCGCGCACGGCTGGCGACCGCGCCGCGGTGCGGGTCGAGCCGCTGGGCGTCGGACGCACCAGGAGAAGCGCCGGTGAGGTGCTGGCGGGTGGCACCCAGCTCGACGACCTGCTGCGTGCGGTCACGACCGCCCACGAGGGTCGAGGGGGCGCAGCGCCGCGGCGACCGTGGCTCCCACCGCTCCCCGAGGTCGTGGACCTGGGCGAGCTGGCTGCGCCCCCTGCGGACCACGACGCCGGCCGAGTCGTCGTGATCGGGCTGCAGGACGACCCGGCCCACCAGGCTCGCCGGCCTGCCGTCGTCGACCTCGAGGCCGAGGGCGGGTTCGCCGTGTTCGGTGCGGGTGGATCGGGCCGCACCACGGCGCTGCGCACCGCCGTGGTGTCCGCCGTCTCGGACGCGACCCCCGCAGACGTCGAGGTGGTCGCGTTCGACTTCGCCAGCCGGTCGCTCCTGCCGCTGCTGGACCTGCCCCACACCCGGATGGTCTGCACGGCCGACGACCTCGACACCGCCGCGGCCCAGATCGACGCGCTCGTCGCCGAAGCGGATCGGCGCCGATCGCTGCTGGGCGAGCACCGGGTCGACTCGCTGTCGGCCCTGCGCCGGCGCGCTGGCGCGGCGGCGGTCTCCCGCATCCTGGTCGTGGTCGACGGCTTCGGCGCTCTGCGCAGCGAGCTCGACACCCCCGCCGGGTACGAGTGGCTCCAGCGCTTCCAGCGCCTCCTCGTGGAGGGGCGCCAGGTCGGCATCCATCCCCTGCTGTCCGCCGACCGCCGGAGCGACCTCCCGAACCCGGTGCTCGGCTCGATCGGCGCGCGACTCGTGCTCCGCATGACCGAACCGGACGCCATGGTGTCGCTCGGGGTGCCGCTGTCGCTGGCGCGTGGCGCCGCGCTCGTGCCCGGCCGGGGCTACCTGCGCGGCGAGGAGGAGGTCCAGGTGGCGGTGCTCGGCACCGATCCCGGTGGCGCAGCCCAGGCCGAGGCCCTGGCCGCCGTCGCGCCCGCCCCAGCGGTCCCCACCCGTCCACGACCGGGTCCGATCCCCGACGACGTCGCCCGACCGGCCGGCCTCGACAACGACCTCGTGGTGGCGCTCGGCATCGGGGACGGGAGCGCTGCGGTCACGGTGGACCTCGGGCCCGGCCACCTCCTCGTCGTCGGGCCGCCGGGCAGCGGTCGCTCGACCGCCCTCGCCGCCGTCGTCGCCGGCCTGCGTGCCGGCGGGCACGACCCGCTGGTCGTGGCCGGCCGGGAGGAGGGCGCAGTCGATGCACTGCAGGCTGCCGTCGAGGCCGACGTCGACCTTTCGACGCCTCGGGTGATCGTGGTCGACGATGCCGACGAGCTCGGGGACGGTCCCGGCGGCCGGCTGATCGAGCAGCTCGCCGGCACCAGAGGGGTCCGCCTCGTCGCCGCCGCCGACAGCGCATCGGTCGCTCGCGCCTTCAGCGGCTGGGTGCCGGCGCTGAAGCGCGGACGTCGGATGCTGCTGCTCCAGCCCGGCGGTGCGGCCGATGTCGACCAGCTCGCCGGCGTCCGCACCAAGCTGCGGCCCGGCGCCCGGTTCCCCGTCGGCCGCGGGGTGCTGGTCGTGGACCGCCAGGCCGGCGTGGTCCAGGTGGGAAGAGCATGAAAGCTCACGACAGGTGTTGACAGTGACCGGTGAGACGTGACTGAATGCCTCCACACCTACTGAGGAGGCATGAAATGTCATCGAACAACATCCTGGTCACCTTCGAGGACCTGCAGTCCATGGCCAGCCGGCTCCAGACCGAGGGCGGCGTCATCGCCAGCCAGCTCGACTCGCTACTGACCGCCGTGCAGGCGCTCGTCGAGCACGGGTGGCGGGGCCAGGCCGCCGGCGCGTTCCACGGCATGTACGCCAACGCGACCCAGGGCTGGAAGCAGGTCGAGACGTCGCTCGTGCAGATGTCCGAGCTGCTCCGCAGCATCGGCGAGCAGTACGAGGCCCAGGAGGCGACCATCGCCTCCTCGCTCGCCGGCTGAGCACCGGAACCGTGGGCCAGCACCTGTTCGTCGATCCGCCTGCGCTGCGGGAGTCCGTCACCGCCGTGGCCGGCGCCCGCAGCGCGCTCGCCGACGCCCGGGCCGCACTGGAGCGGGCCGGGGCTCAGGTCGACAGCGGCATCGACCACTGCCGGGAGGCCGACGACCGGGTCCGCACGTTCGTGCGGCAGTGGCGCAGCGAGTGCGAGCTGATCGCCGACCTGCTCGGTGCCTACACCGAGGTCATCGACTCTGCCGCCGCCTCCTACGAGGACGCCGACCGGGCCGTCGCCGCCCAGATCAGCGGCACAGGAGGCTGACGTGGCAGTGGAGCTGCTCCCCGGTGACAGCGGGGCGATCCGATCAGCAGCGAGCGACATCGCCGGCGCCATCCCGCAGCTGCGCACGGCGCACGCCGCCGCCGTGCGGGTCGATGACGTGCTGCGGGGAGCGTGCTGGCAGGGCGAGGCGTTCGATGCGTTCCGTCAGGTCGTCGAGCGCAAGCCGCTCCCGCAGGCGCTCGACGTGGCGGTGGACCGGATGGGCTCCGCGATCGACGAGCTGCAGCGCTTCGCGAGGGGCTTCGACGAGCACCAGGACCGCCTCCGCCACCTGCGGGCGCAGGCGGCGGAGCTCGCTTCCGCACCCGCCGGCGAGGTCGATCCGATGGAGGCGGCCGCCGTCGCCGAACGGCTGCGGGCCATCGAGGAGCAGGCCCGTGCCGTGCACGAGGAGCACCGGCGGTCCCTGGACTCGGTGGCCGAGGTCTTCGACTGGCTCGACGACGAGACCACCTTCGCCCAGCCGCCGCCCTCCAGCTGGGAGCGGATGACCGGAGCGGTCGGCGATGCCCTGGAGGGCCTGGGAGACATCGCCGCCAGCTTCGGCCTCGGCGTGTACGAGGGCTTCCGGGACATGCTGCTCGGCATCCGCGACCTCGTGCTGCTGCTCGACCCCCGCGGCTGGCCCGAGCTCTGGGCCCAGCGGGGCCAGCTCGTGGCCATCCTCCAGTACGCATGGGAGAACCCGGTCGAGTTCCTGGGCGAGCTCGGCTCCGCGCTGCTCGACCTCGACACGCTCTTCTCCGACCCGGCCCGCTGGCTCGGGCGGCGGGTGCCCGACCTGCTCCTCGCGCTCGCCACCGTCGGTGCGGGCACGGTGGGAGCACGGGCTGCCGGCTCGGTCCGCAACCTGCGCGGACCCCTCAAGGTCATCGACGACGCTCGGCGCCCACCGGGATCGGCGACGCCCGCCGGTCGGATGGATCGAGCCGACGGCATCGCCGGGCGCTACGTGCGGATCGGCGCCGACGACACCCGCCTCACCCGGACCGGCGTCGGCGCGTTCAACCGCACCGACACCGTCCTCGGTCGGCTGGCGACCCGTGCGGACGGGCTCGGCCGGGTCGTGCAGGTCGGGCGCCAGCTCCCCGGGGCGCTGCTGTCGGAGATGCGCGTCGTCACCGACCTCCCCGTCGACGCCGCCCTCCGCCGCCTTCCGATCAGCCAAGCGCTGCAGGACACCGTGAAGCCGTGGGCCGGTCGCGCCTTCGGCGAGCTCGCCACGAACGGGTTCACCAGCAGGCTCGGGATGATCGACGGCCTGCTCGTCGGGCACGCCGCGCTGTCCCCGCAGGCCTACTCGGCGATCGCCGCCGTCACCGGGGTGGATCTGCTGGACTCGGCAGCCGGGGTGGTCGGCGCCGCCCAGGCGATCGCCGAGGCCGGCTCGCCGGAGCCCGTCCGATGAGCCGGGCGGTCACGCCGGCTGCCTCGGCGCTCGCCGAGGACCTCGCCCTCGTCCTGCTCGACGGTGACCCCGACCCGGTCCGCACGCAGCGGGTCGACGGCGTGCTCGCCGACGCCCTCGGGGCGCTCGAGGCGCTGCTGTCCGACGACGCCGATGCGGTCGTGGTCGCGGTCGTCGAGCTCGCTGTGCGGCTCGTGGCGGAGCTGCGGTACGGCGCCCACGACCGGACGACGTGCCGGGTGGCGGCGCCGCTGGTCCTCGAGCGCGTCGCTCGCTGCGCCGGCACCGGGGGTGCGGTCGCGCCGGTCCTGGTGCTGCTCGGCGCGCTGGCTGCGGTACCCGACCGAGGCGGCCGGAGCTCGATGGCCCTCGACGCCACACCGGACCCGTCGCTGCCGCTCGAGGTGGCGCTGGCCGAGCGGATCGGTGACCCCACCGCGCACGGCGCCCTGCTGGACCGGCTGGCCCGCTCGACGGTCCACGTCCCGGTCCTCCGTGCCGCCGTGGAGGGCGAGCAGCTCTCGCTGCGCCTCGTCCCGATGGTGCTGCGCGAGGGGGTGGTGGCCTGTGCGTTCACCAGCGCAGGGCGCTACGAGGAGGTCGTCGCCGAGGCCGGCGGCGACGGGGCACCCGTGCTCGCCGTCACCGGCGCAGAGCTCGTCGAGCTCTGGCCCGCCGGTCACGGCCTCGTGCTGAACCCCGGTTCGGTCCTCGGTGCGGTGCTGACCGAGCGCGAGGTCCGTTCGCTGCCGACCCGAGCCCCGTAGCGGGGCGCCGACGCTCGCTCAGCTGCGATGCAGCAGGGAGATCGCCGCGAGTACGACGCCGAGGCCGACGGACTCGGGAGCGGACGGGTGCCGATCGATGGTGATCCGCCAGGCGAGGTGCTCGCCCTCCTCGACCGGGGTGGCGGTCAGCCAGCCGTCGAAGGCCGACACCTCCACCGGACCGGTCGCCTCGGCCGGGTCGTCGGACGGCGCGGGGTCGACCTCGGCATCTCGCCCTCGGACGCGACGCAGCAGACCCTTGCCGAGCTCCAGTGCGCTCTCGCCCAGCTCCTTGACCGTCGGCGGGTAGGGGTAGCCGCCGGTGGCGATCTGGTTCCGTTCCTCGCGGTCGCCGATCTGGAAGTGGCCACGCGGCTTCCACAGCGCTTCGACGCCGCCGCTGTGCACCCATCCGTGGCTGATCTGGAACTGGGCGTTCTGGGAGATGCCTGCGCTCCCGAGCTCGGCCCGCCGCCAGGGGCCGAGCCCTTCGAGGTCGGTGGGCGGTCCCAGCATGAGCCGGCTCGGGCGGGTCCGCAGCTGCACCCGCCCGGCGAACGTCGCCTCGTCGCGGGTGCCGATGCGGGTGATCCGGTGCGCCTTCTTGGGCTGCTCGGGGTCGCCCGGGTGCGGGATCGGCCAGATCCAGACCTCGTCGAGGCCCTCGAAGGGCTCGTCGATGGGGAGCATCAGCGCGGGGGCCAGGCCGCCTTGCGGCGGCTGCGGCCCGATCGGTCACCGAGCGACCAGGCCCGGCGCCAGCTCGGTCCGTCAGGGCCGCCGAGGCCGGGGGTCTGGCCGGCGTGGGCTCGCACCCGGGCGGCGTACCAGTCGGAGGTGTGCTCGTCGGCGAGTGCGGCGACGGCAGCCTCGATGCGGGTGGCGAGGCGGCGGGTGTCCTCGCCCTCCTCGGCCCGGATCGGATCGCCGAAGGTCACCGTGGTCGGACCGGGTCGCAGGCGCTTCGCGCCCTTGGGGAGGATGCGATCGGTGCCGCTCAGGTGGATCGGCACCACCGGGGCGCCGGTGCGGCGAGCGAGGTAGGCCGCGCCGCCTCGGAAGTCCTGGCCCCAGCCGTCGGGGGAGCGACCGCCCTCGGGGAAGATGAGCATCGACCAGCCGTCGTCGATGAGCTCGGCGGCCAGGTCGGCGGAGCGCCGGGTGACCGTGGCCCGCTCGATCGGGATCGCGTTCAGGAGGAGGGACGCCGCCGCTCCGGTGACCCGGTTGCGGAAGAAGTAGTCGGCGGCGGCGCCGACGAACACCTGGTAGCGCCAGGGCTCCGGCAGCGACGTCAGCACGATGGGCGTGTCGACGTGGCTGTGGTGGTTGGCGCAGAAGATGACCGGGCCGCCGTCGGCCTGCAGGTCGGCGAGGCGGTCGATGCCCCGGCGCCGGGGTCGGGCGATGGCGGCCGCCGTGGGTCGCAGGACGGACTCCAACAGGACGGTGCGGGCCCAGCGGGCCCGGAAGCTGCGAGCCCACTCGGTGTCGTAGTCGGCGCCGGTGCGGCGCTCCTCCTTGCGAGGCTCCACCCCCCGCGGGGTGCTCGGTGCGACGATCGGGAACGCCAGCTGGCGGAGCTTGCGCCGGGGGTCGGGCACGAGCCTGCTCGCCTCGACGCCGAGGCGGTCCAGCACGCTCACGTCACGTCCGCCATGAGCAGCGGTGGGTTGTGCACGTGGGTGATGGTGGGCTGCGGCCCGACCACGTCCGATGCGATCTCGAGCGCGTCGGCCATCGTCGAGGCGGGGGAGAAGCCGAGGCGTCGCACGGCCCTCGGGTCGCCTCCGACGATGACGACCTTGCCCAGGTGCTGGAGGGCGTGGCTGCCCCAGTACCACATGTAGACGGGGTGCACGCCGTGGTCGGCGTAGCTCGTCCGGTACAGGTGGCGGTACCACTCGTCCTCGGCGAAGGCCTGCTCGTACTTCTCGACCTCGACCGGATCGGTGGTCTGGGACAGCACCTGCTCGAAGAAGTCGATGTAGCTCGGGTGGTGGACCGGGTGGAACTCCCACGGGGTGGGGTGGCGCATGATCAGCACGCCCCCCTCGCGCACGACCGGGCGTCCGCGGTACATGTTGAAGAAGTACCCGAGGCCCAGGCACATGACGAGGATCGGGTTCATCACCGAGTTCACGTTGTACGGGCAGATGTAGGGCAGGCCCATGGTGAGCACGTCGGTCTGGCCCTCGACCGGCACGAGGTGCTGGGAGAAGTTGTGCTCGAGCGTGCGCTCGTGGACCGCCTCGACCTCGCCGGCCTGCACGGA
>SXGQ01084348.1_pt1 | contig 14286 bp, 11 predicted proteins | sample 3178371 | NCBI WGS metagenome assembly SXGQ01 (sample SAMN11356859, study PRJNA531348) | freshwater metagenome | isolation source: freshwater sample F1-20 | place: China: Fuxian Lake, Yuxi | collected 2017-12-25
CATTTTTTGTTCAGCCCGGGCTAAGCCCAGCCTGGGCTGTTTCCGTGGCCCGGAATGTGCTGGCCCGAGGAGTATTGTGGTATGAGAAAATTGAAGTGGATTCCAAGAAACCGTGACATGAACTTGATTTGTAAGAGTAAACCACCACCGCCACCGCCTGGACCAAGACCTCCACCTCTACTTAATTCATTTGAGGATCTCGCACATGATGGGCATTGTGGGCCATTATCTGGACCACATGTTCCATCAGAACCAGGGATCGCTTCAAGACCTAGATAACGCCCACAATAAAAACTACGTAAATTTAATGGAGGTACTGTTATTCCAAGATACATAGGGTAACCATCATCATTAGAAGGGGGTAAGACGCCTGCTGCTGGCATTGCCCGTAGAGCACTCAATATTGGCCAAGAATCCCGACACGATATACACTGTGCTCCACCTTCGCCACATATCTGACCACCTCCCCCGCGCCCACAATACCAGTTATTCTCTCGATAAGTCATCGAATAACCATCAGTATTACATGGTGCTAGTGTACCATTATATGGAACTGGACCTCTGCGTCTTTCTGCTGACAGTATGCATACCCGACCGCCACCCTCGTAGTGGACCATAGGATGAGCGGGAGCGCGGGGGGCGCCAAGTAGCGCGACGCCACCTCCCCCACCGCCTCCACCACCTCCCCCACCACCTGCAGCAGCCCCGAGAACAGGAGCGCGGGGTGGCCTACCGCCACCACCGCCACCACCGCCACCACCTGCAGGAGCCGCGCCACCGCCACCACCACCTGCAGCAGCACCGGGTCGTGCTGTGCCACATGCCTGACATGCTTGAGCACCCGCAGGGTTGATTAAAGTGCAAGCAGGGCACGCCCAGCTTCCAGGCGGGGGTGGAGGTGGTGCAGGTGGAGGCGGTGCAGGTGGAGGCGGTGCAGGTGGAAGCGCAGGTGGGGGTTTTCGTCCAAAAAGTCCTGCAGGCGGGGGACCTCGACCTGGGCACACTGCCTGATTATCTGCATACTGCTGGGCTGGATTTGCACCTCTTAAACTAAATAATAGATCTATAAGTGAAAGTGGAGAATTACCAGGAGGTATCCCCGCTGCTGCACGCGCCGCCGCTTGCGTAAGTGGTCTCCTTGGGTCTAAATAATAACCCCAAGGACTGTATGGATTATCAAAATAATTGTATAAATACCAGGGTTCATGGCGACCAAGCGCTGGGAAGTCTTGATCTAATTGTTGAAGAATTCTTTCCAAATTATATGCGGATCTTCTGGGATGATCAAACCGCCAAATAGCACCACCACCGTTATATACATCACCTACTGGAGGGGTCCAGTTATTATTAACAACTCCATTACAGTAAAAATAACGCACACAATTATATACTCCTCTATTACCATCCATCATATTATTCCAATTTAATTGATATTGATTAGGGATCATGTGACGTATATTAATTAACAGTGTTGAGATATCACGACCTTCATGATATGTATGATCTTTGACTGATAAAGTTAAATAATCAGTTATATTTGCTATATCACCGGCATTGCGGGCTCTTCCGCATATACTGCATATCACCATACTTTCTGGATTATTTAATGTACAAGCAGGGCATTGCCACATATACCCCTTTAAGCGTATGGTACTAAAACCAAAATCAATAATACGAGGGTTACCTCTAATAGCAGGATTACCTCCATTATCAATCAAGATGTTTTGTGAATGAAAATCAGCATGATTAAAATTATAAAATGTATTTAATGAAATTAATTTTCTCATAATATTTTTAACATACGTATTGAGAATAACACCCATAACACCTCCGCCCGCAGCATTTAATACATCAAATAATGTGTTACCCTGTATTACATCCATTATAAAAACACTACAAGGAGGATTTTCAACAGTTATACCTACACTAAAAATTTCAGAAGTATATGGACAGTCACTATGATTATTATATTCGGTTCCTTTATATACAATATGCTGAATAATTCCCTCTAACATAGTTCTATATACAAAAGGGTCTTCATCTATACCATTTCGTCGTTGTACTTTCATGATAAAAATTCTATTATTTCCTAGATCTCGTATTCTATATACTTGTCCATAGGCACCGCCGCCTAAGTATCCTAGAATATCAAATGTCGTCTGAACAGCACCCCTTGTAAGTATAATTCTTCGAAGTCTATTACCTGGGGGATTATTCCAAGCTCCTCCTCCAGGAGGAATACTAAACTGGTCTACTAATGGTATTGGAGCATCTCGTGCATTTGCTAATGTAAATATCTGTGGTAAAATATCACCTATATTTAATATATGATTAATTCCGATAGGGGCTAAATCTAAGGGTAGTGTTATTAAATGATCATCTCTACCCACGACCCCTATCCATTTATCTGTAAAATCGTCTGCGGGCGGCAATGCCGGCACTAGTAGTATTGCTTCCGCCATTCTATATTAATATACTATATAATTTTGAATATGTTGCCGTAAAGCATTTAATTTTGTGACTTGGCACTACCCTTAGGGAGTACTTAAGTTAAGTATTCCACGGTAATTTAGCTAGCAAGTCTTGAAACTTGTAAATATACGGTATTATGTGCCCCGGTACATATTGCATGTATTTTTCCATTTCTACACCAAGTTGCGCAGCAAAAAAGAGTTTTTCTGCCACGTGAAATTCTTTAGCAATGTTGCTTGAAAGTATCTGCAGAAGTAAGCAATCTGGATCCCCCTTGTATTCATTGGAACAAACCATGTGGCTTTTGTCAAACGCTGACCACGATCCAGAATACTCGCCGATCATGTCATTTACGTAGCCCTGATCCAGGTGTTTGGGGTTTTCTATTACCTTGGCCTTCACGAGCTCCCAGAATTCAACCACCTCAGGGCAAACCTTCAGCAACATACACCCGATATTCAAGTGATCCCCCTCCTTCAAAAAGGTCATGCTAGTCCCAGTGTCAATGTGTGGTTTCAATATATTATAAATCCCCGGTTTAACAATTATATCGGCATCTGTAAAAAAGATATAGGTTTGCAAGGGCGATTCTTTTGATGTAGTCTTTAGCAAGTCAATCAAATAATCAACTTTTATCAAGCAACCCTGCCACGCATTTGTGTTGGCCCGGTCTTCGGTTTTAATAGTATAGAGCCCTTTGTCAAATACAGATTGATCTATAAAGGTCGGCTTTAGGGCAAACTCGGGCTCTTTAATGGAATCCTGTAGATAATGATGGAAAAAGGCGTAGTCCTGACTCCACATGTAGTGCCAGCCGATCTTGGCTGAATTAGTAATAGCCATATACGTTTTATAGGGATTAATCGTCTAAGTACTTCTAAACTAGTAAGTTAGATAGAGTAAATGAGTATCTCCGATGTCACAGTTGTTACGGCCTACTATCCCCTGAAAAAAGCCAAATATAATGTCGGTAAATACAGGGCCTGGATACAGAATTTCTGTAAGATTCCTTGTTCAATCGTCATATATACAACGGAAGCATATGCCTTGGAAATATATCAATGGCGCAGACCGTACTTGAACAAGACACAGGTTATTGTAAGGCCCTTTGATGCCTTTGGCATGACTTGCGCATCTATGATGGCTTTGTGGGATAAGCAGACTGAGTTAGATCCGGAAAAGGAAAATCATGGCCCTGAACTCTATGCAGTTTGGGCTTTGAAGCAGGAACTTGTTCGGTCAGCTATAGCCGCCAACAAGTTTCAGAGTAAGTGGTTTATCTGGTGTGACATAGGTATTCAACGATATGCACGGCTTGAGCGATTCTATAGGGGCTTTCCTGACATAGCCACCGTTGAGAAACTGTGTGAGGCGGGTCGCCTGAGTTTCTTGGAAATAGAGCCGATTCCTGAGTCATTTGTCAATGATTGGAAAGAGGGGAAGCCGATGATGCACCCGATGCCTGCCATGGCTCTAGGGGGCGGCTGTATTGCTGGAGACGCTGGGGCCTGGGAGGAATTCGGAGACGCGTACAAAGGAATGCTGCAGGAGTTTGTGAAGCGGGGATGGTTCTGTGGTAATGACCGAGATGTCTATTTTGCCATTCTTATGGAAAAAAAGACAAAGCCGTTTCGGCTGTTTCATGCGGCGAAATTTGGGGATGTGTCGCCAAAGGGAATTGAATGGATGTCTTTTCCGCCGATGTTGGGGGGTGTAGTGGATGCGGCCTTAGATACACGGTTTGAAGAAGATAATCATCTGCGCCGAGTGTAACGCTTACCTCTGCGATAGTGCTTGCGTGTACGTTTTCCGCCACCTGATTTTTTAAGGCTCTTAAGCTTTCGCATAAGACCCACTACCGTTTCTGCCATCTCCTTTAATTGCTTTAGATATTTCAAAACTTCTGGATTTATTTGACTGGATATACCTACTAAGAAGGTCACTCGCTTTAGTAATTCCACTATAAATACTGGGGTCAAGCGATCTATTGATTTACATTGTTGTGACCATAATTCTAGAGCCTTTAAAAAAACCGGTTTATCTGAAAAAAGCCCTTTGCCAGGGGTTAATTTACCACCGGTTAATTTACCACGGGTTGAATTTGTCACCATGATTGTTGAATCCAAGGTTAAACATATTGTTTTTTTATATTCGTCTAATGATTCCTGAATTGTTGCTCTAGTCCATTCTGTATTATTCATAATTTCTGCGGCCCCTTCATTAACACCGCTGCCATTACCAGCACCCGTCCCATGAACGGGACCGCCAACGGGACCATCAACGGGACCATCAACGGGACCACCACCCGTCCCATCAACGGGACCATCAACGGGACCACCACCACCACCACCACCGTCAACGGGAGCATTCGGAGGGTGGCCTGCACAAACCTTTGCATGTTGTTCTTGACTGCATAATAAAGGGTTTGCCCGACATGCAGCGCAGCCCCAGGGCGCAGCTGTCATACTTCCCGCACTACCAGCACGTGGTACCCGAGGTGGTTCAAGAAGCCGCGCAGATTCCCCAAACATAGCTGGGTATCCAACTCTCCACCGTGGTTGCCCGTCACTATTGCGACCAATAACTTTTCCTTTATAGCTTGCCAATTCGGGAAATGGTGTTAGTGGCGCCGTTAAGGGCAATCTTGGCCCTAACGTTCCCATGGCTCTTAGATTTTTTGCACTACCAGGTCTTACATTCGCTGGTACTCCTGTGCGATTAATCATGCGCGCAGCGTTTCTAGCATGATTTCTGGCTACGGAACTATTAAGTGCTTGTTGGACGCTATTTAATACTTGCTGGTGTTTGTTACGGGATATTCCCATCGCACCGGGCTCTTTTGGCATTGGTGGAAGTCCTCCAGGTGGTCTTCCTAAAAACATGATCCTCTATATATAACGCAGAGTAATTATATGATTTTATAGGAAGTGCAGCTTTAGCTGCGCGATTTTGTAAAGAGAAGAGCATTAGCTGCGCGATTTTGTAAAGAGCGCAGCTTTAGCTGCGGGATTTTGTAAAGAGCGCAGCATTAGCTACGCGATTTTGTAAAGAGCGCAGCTTTAGCTGCGCGATTTCCATTGTTCCCCGCACACATTGCAAATGTACAAATTCTTCTTCCCAGGAGCGTCATACGTCATGTAAATGACATCCCTGTCAACACCTCCTTGGTTACTCGCGCACATGTCCCGTGGGCAAGGAATCATCTTAATGTGCGGCAACGTGTTATCTTGGCGGGTGAACTCGTTGATCATAATTTTAAAGGCCTCAGAGGATTTCTGTTGAACCATCGTCTCAGAAATCAGACCACCCTTCAACTCCTTCTCGCTGTAGCCACAATTGATACACTGCCGGGAGAGTTCACCAGAACTTTCTCCATCTCCAGACTTCAGATACAGGTAAAATTTACAGGTAGGACAGAACTTCATAGTACTATATATCTAAACTAGTAAAGAGTTCAATTTTAGGCTGGGGCAAAAATTGGGCAAAACTTTTCTAAGCTAGATTATACACGATGTCAACTGCCGCTCTGCGTCAGTTTCTTGAGCGCTATCGCACACAAGACGGTGCCGCTGCGACTATTGCTAGTCTTCCCCCGTATCCTGGAAAATACCTCGTTCCAGATTCAAATTATGACGAGTTTCTTGACCTAGTCCATGCCCATTTATTCAGAGATAAGGGTCGGCCGATGAACATTATTGAGCAACCCAAGCCGTCTGGACCCAAGCCTCTGGTGATTGATCTGGACTTCCGTTACCGTCTTGACAGGGCACTTGACCACCCTTTTGAAATGACTCATATCCGAGCCTTCGTTGAGAAACTCACCGAAGGTCTGAATACATTCTTTGACCTCTCTCACTACCCGCTTCTGAGATTCTTCGTATCTCTGAGACCTCAGGCCTACCAGAGTAAGGGTGAAATCAAGGATGGCATCCACATCCAGTGCCCAGACATCGTGCTCTCCTTTGAGAAGCAGGGTGTTCTGAGGCGCTGGATGTTGAGTCAAGATGCCGTATCTGATGCATTCGGTGACACGGGTTATATCAACCAGATATCCGATATCTATGATGAGTCCTGTACTCGGAAGCAGGGATGGTTCCTCTATGGTGAGAGCAAGCCGAATATCCCTGCATATGATCTGAAGGCCGTTTACGCCTATAGCCCCGCTTCAGATGGCTGGGCCCTAGAGCCCTCAACAAATTATGACAGCCGTGAGCTTCTGGAGCTCCTGAGCATTCGGTATGGCCTGGATACCGATGACAACGAGGTTAAACCTGATATCGCAGGTCTATACGAGCGGCTTTCTTCAGGTGCGCATGCAGCGCATGCAATACCTACAAACCAGCAAGTCCAGCCCGAATTATCCGGCGGAGCAATGACAACCGCCCTTATTCAAGACGTTGAGCAAAACTGCGGGGCCGACATAGACACTAGCTACGAGGATCTGGAACTGGTGAAAAACTTTGTTCGGAGTTGCCTTGATCCGAAACGCGTTGACTCGTATGACTCGTGGATGCGGCTCGGCTGGTGTCTGCACAACATATCTTCCAGCCCCGAGATGTTTGAACTCTGGATGGAATTCAGCGCCAAGTCGCCCAAATTCGCCGGCAATGACATGGCGAAGCTCAGGCGGGAGTGGGATGTCGGTATGCGCAAGGAGGGTGATGGCCGCCGTCTCACCATCCGCAGTCTCCGCCACTGGGCCAAGGAGGACAACCCTGAGGCATTCAAGCTGATCCTGGAGAAGGATCTCGTCAGTTTCGTCCTGCATTCTATGGCCCCCACGCACAACCATGTGGCCAGGCTAATGAAGCGGATGTTCCAGGACACGTATCGGGCAGCAGTCAATACTCGCAGCACGGAATGGTTTGAATTCGCTGCTGACCTTCACCTCTGGAAGAAAATCAATCAGGGCATCTCCCTCAGAAACAAGATCAGTAATGACGTGGCGGATGTGATTTCGCTGGCCCGGGAGCGCTTCAAGCACGACCCGGAATACAACAAACTGGAGGCCTTCGCATCCAATAACAAGTCACTTGATGCTCTGAACCTCACACTGAAGCAGCTTTCCGAGAAGCGTACTAGCCTGAAAGACATGAATAAGATTGACGAGGCGAAGCTGATTGATGCGCAGATTGTGGACACCGAGTCCGCCATTGAGTTCCTGACAAACAAGCAAAATCTGCAGCGCGCAGATGTGAAAGACAAGAAGTTCTCCGAGCTGACCGAGCTGGAGAACAAGCTGTACAACTGTGGATTCAAGGAGAGTGTAATGAAAGAGTGTATTGGACTGTTTTATGAGGAGGAATTTGAGGGAAAGCTGAATTCGAATCCCCTCCGAATCGGTTGCGCCAATGGAGTTATCCGGCTGGATGCCATCAAACCCGATCCCGCAAATCCTGGCAAGATGATGCCAATGAGCAAGGATGACGGCGATATCCTCAACTTCTTTGAGCATGGTACCCCGGAGGACTATGTGACTTTCCAGGCTGGGCGTAATATGCCTGAACATGACGCCATCCACTATCGGCCTTATGACCCAGAGGACCCGAATCAGGCCGAAATTGCCGAATTCTTTAGCCAACTCTTTCCCCGGCCGGATCTCCGGGCCTGGATGCTGAAACTCATGGCGTCTTGCTTGGAGGGTAAGAACCGTGAGCAGTGCTACTACACTTTCCAGGGCGTCGGTGGCAATGGAAAGTCCAAGCTCGTAGATCTGATGGTCATGACCCTCGGTGACTACCAGTCATCTCTGCAGTCAACCGCCTTGACCCGAAAGCGGCCCGAATCTGGCGCGGCCAACCCGGATATCATGAGCATCAAGAACAAGCGCTTCATCTACATGCAGGAGCCCGATGACCGTGAGCCGCTCAACACTAGCCGCATGAAGCAATTCAGTGGTGAGGACGCGGTGGAGGCACGTGGCCTCTATGCTGATCAGGAGCGCTTCAAGATCAGTGGCAAACTCTTTATGATGTGCAATGACAAGCCGGCTATCAATTCCATGGATCGTGGTACCTGGCGCCGTGTGCGGCTGATTCCCTTTGAGAGCAAGTTCGTGAACCCGGGCGACAAGGAGCTCGGTCAACCCAATGTGTTCTTGAAGGACATGAATATGAATGTGAGGCTGAAGAAGTGGCGCGAGTCCTTCTTTGCACTCCTAGTTCACGTGTATGTGACCCAGTACGCCGTTTCGGATAATGGCACTCTGGAGCCGCCGCCGGAGATCGTGACGAATGAGAGTCTGAAGTACCGCACGGAGTTTGACACGTATGCGCGCTTCCGCTTTGGCCGGATGCGCGTGGACCGGGACAGCGATGAGAAGGCGAGTGTCAATGACATCTGGCGGGCATACCGTTACTGGTATGAGGCGGTTGGTGGGTCTGGAAAGAAGCTGTCGCAGGCCGAGCTGACTCGGCGTCTGGAGGACGAGTTTGGAAAGGCGAAAGAGGGCAAGTTCTACAGTGGCGTCTTCGTGTTTAACACGGAAGAAGACACGGAGGCCTATGATGAGGAGCGGCGTCTGGAGGCGGCTGCTAGCTAAGCTAACCACAGGTGCTACGCTAAGCAAACCACAGGTGCTACGCAAACCGCTTCATCAGAGCAAATATTATCGCTCCAAATACTATAAATCCAATCAGAGCTCCAGCCGCACTTACAGGATTTCCAGTTGTCATATTTATAAATACAGTCATAACAATTGCTAGCGCCGCATAGGAAAAGAAGAACATCACAAATGTAAACCCCTGTAGCGTGTCTGTATATGCGGGAATCGGCGCCGGGGTTTCAGCCTCAAATGCCGCATCATATGCCGTTTCTTCTTCCTCTACAGTCTGGGCCACCGGGCCTATTTTTGCCGCTAATTTCATGAGTCGTTCAATCTCCTCCTTTTCTTTTACAAGAATCCCCTTCAAAAATGGGGCGGGTGAGGCTGCTGGCGGTGTGAAAGCTGTTCCTGTAGATGCCCCAGGCGTCCCAGGTGTTGTAGGCACTGCGCACGTGGTGGTCGTTTTAGTTTTACCAGAACTGCTTGTTTGACCACCTCGCCGGTTCGGTGCAAACAATTGATTTTGATTAAATTGTAAGACCTGTTGAAATAGTACGTCGGCCATATTCTATCCTTGAGCCATGTTCTAAATTTTAGTTTTTATGAAGAACTTCCTAAAAATGAGCCCCAGTAATAATCAGTATCACTGGCTGTAGTTGTTTTAGTTGTACAAACCTTCACCTCCTTTTGCGGCAGAGCTGGCAATGCATCAGCCGGGGCGTCGCCAGGGCATTCATTAGCGCCCTTATTATTCGGAACCTGCAACTTAGGGTACCTCAGTTTGCTCCAATAGCGGGAATCGCGCCGCACCATTGTATATCTTGCCCTAGTAATCAAGACAAATACAGCAACCGCCACAGATAAGACAATGCACAAGTTCAACAAATAGTTTGATATAATTCCACTGTGATTCATAAAAAAGAGTGCCGATACGAATGTAAGGCATAAGAAGAGAACCTGTAGGAAAAACAAAGTATCTAGCTTATTATTGTGGGCCCATTCATTTATTTCATTTTGTCTAGTAATAATATTCCCATTTACCTCAGATGTAGATAACTGCCGAACCGCAACTTTATCTATGTCATTCGCCATTTGGGTCAAATCCTTTGTCCGAGTTAAGTAATATGCCGTAGATATGATATTGTTATCCGCCCCAGTCAAATCCTGTGATAAATAATTAAAACGGTCCTGTTTAAGACCCTTTATTTTATCAACCGCATTACCTGCGGTTTCTGATGCATAGCCGGCCTTGTCGGATAATTCTCCAATGTACTGGCTCAATTCATAATCACTCGCAACCTGTGCGTCATTTATCCTGGTTGCTAGACTCATCTACCTTGTATTATTAAAAATAAGACTATGAGATAGTCTTATTTTTTATAGTGTTGCTTGCCTAATTAGTTAGTAAAATATTTACGCCTTTGACTTTGTATATATATAAAAAAGCAGACCAGCGGCAATAATATTCATGAACCCATAAATGGCCAGCAGGTTCCGGGATGATGAATTTTTCTCCAGGCTGTATTCTATCATGGCCGATTGTACATCCGATTTTAGGTCATTATTCTGGAGCTTTCTAGAGTGCTTGACTAGATTGTTACGAGTATCATCTAGTTCCATGTTGATCGCATTTATCTGACCCGTACCACTTGAGCCTTTGTAATAAGTATCTAAGGTACCAAGACGATTATTTACGATGCCTTTCATAATTAATAAAATCACGTTTAGTTTGGTATTAAGAGTAATCGCCCCATTTTTTAAATTGGCATCTACATCGCCTGAACTGGATGCCACATTCATTAAAATTTTCTGCATCGCCCAATCATAGCGTTTGTAATACCAGCAATACTCTTTTTGGATATTGGTTCTCAGTGTCGCAGCCCTATCTGCAAAGTCCTTTGTAGGATTTGCTACATCGGGATCCCTGGCTGAAGATTCTATACTTGCGGGCTGGGGGGGATTCGCCTTGCTAGCTATAAGAGAGGCCACGTGGCTTTCTAAAGCTGAACGATTTACAGTTCCATCTGCAGAAATTATACTGCTTAGATCGGGCGGTAAAGATGTAAATGCTGGGGTAGATGCATACGCGCTCAAATAGTTCGACTTTGTAATTACGCCTGTATCACTCGCATTTGCAGTTTCACAGAAGCTTGGCATCTATTCTACTTTGATGTTTGTTTTGCTTTATAATACATTATACCTAAGCCTATTAGACCCGCCCCCAAAAGAATAACGAGGCCACTGAGAATCATGGGGTTTTCATAGAATGGTACAGGACTTGACGCTGCTGCCGCTGAAAGTTTGCCGGGTAATTCAGAAAGAGCCGGAGGAAGATTTATTTGTCCCGTAAATCCAAACATTTGGAAAATCATCAAAAGTGAAATGCACGCCATAAATACACCCGCCGCGAGTAAATAAGGTACCGACGTGGGCTTCAGCTCAGAAAAAAGGCCAAATACCAGCTCACGTGGTTTTACAGCCTCTTCAGGATTGGCACGATTATTATAACGTTCTTCATTCAATATCGGATCCTTGGATTCCACAACCCTGTCGGAAGCTTTTTCCAAAAATGTGTTGAGTCTATTCTTTACACTAAGTAGTTTCGTGTAATAGTCGCCGATTGGCTGAAATGTGCTTGTTAAATCTCTTCTCAGAGCATCCATATTAGAGCCACCTGTGCCTGCGCCTGGCCTGCAATCCCATGAATAGGATCCACCTCCAGTTTTAGTACACTCCCCATTTTGATTCCATCGGCTATTTGGTATCAATGCGCACTCGGCCTGCGTATAAATTTGTATGTTTCCACTTGGGCGACCAAGAATAGTACCAGCACTGTTAAAACAAAAAGTGGGGCGAGTATCACTAATTGCCGAGGCGAACCGTTTTACTTTAGGGTCCAATTGTCTAATTAAGTTATCCAGACTAGAATCTGACATGGAGCACTGCGTATCATAGTCGTTTTTGATGGCCAAGTATTCTTGTTTGTATCCGTAATTATAGTCGGGCATTCTATCTAGGACTCTAATTTACGCCACACAAACTCTATAGACAACATACTCACCTGCGGAAGGCGACGGCCTCGTAATTTTCAGGATATCTCCTGGCGTAGCTCCAATCACACGCGTGATTGGGTCCTCATGATACCGAATCAAGGGGAATTGCATTTTCTGCGTAACATACAGGGTCTTCATGAGGCCCTCATGTTGCTCCTTCGGTACGATTTCGTGCGGCGGCACGAGATAGTGCTTGAGCGGGTTCATTTGGAAACTGTCAATGTAGAAGAAACTCAGCCGGAGGTTCCGCTTTGCCCAAGCACTTACAGATGCCGCATTAAAGACCTGGACTACCGGCTCGTTGATTAGGCAAATCACCGATGTCTGCGCCGGATCCACCGGAGAACCGATTTTATCTGCTTGCCGAGTACTGGCATCCACTGTTGCACCCACGGGGGTATCCAAAGACCCTATGAATCCGGGCAACTTTTGCTTGAGGCGCTGCAGAAATATATAGACGCGTACCGTCGGAGTGGGGGGCGTCATTCCCTCTCTGGCTTTTACGGTGAACTCCAGGGCCTTGCCGTTTGGTGTGGCAGCTAGGGCTTCACGGATTTCCTCGGGCCCATATTTGCTCACGCCAAGCGTGTCATAGCCGCGTTCGTGTAAGATATCTAAGAGTACCTGACGCGAACGGAAAACTTTCTCAATATATTGTGCCATCTATGCTTCTACTTCTAATTGAAATAGAGTCAATTTTAGGCCTTAGTTCATCTAGTTCATCTTAGATACGGTCACAGTTATATTCGCCCCACCCCCCTGATTTTCTACTTGTTCTCCTCCCCCACCTCCACCGCCTGGGGCAAATGAAACGCCGCGACCCTTTTTCAGAGTGAAACTCTTCTTTGGTTTCGGTCCCTGGGGTAGGGCGAAATTTGCCATTACCTGGCCATCGGTGGGAACCGATATGGTAGGTGGTGCGCCGGGTACTCCAGGTGCAATAATCTGTGCTGGCTGTTGTAAGGCGGGGTTTGCATACACTGCTGGGGCCTGACCCATGTTCACACCTGGATATGGAGCGTAGGGCTGTTGTGGATAACCGTATGGCTGGGGGGGCATCATCTGTGGCGCTGGATAACCGTAGGGCGGTGCCATCATCTGTGGCTGGGGGGCCATCATCTGTGGCTGGGGGGCCATCATCTGTGGCTGGGGGGCATACCCATACGCTTGTGGTTGCGGAGCATACGCCTGTCCCTGTGGTTGTGGTTGCACTATATCATCACCAAGCTCTTCATTGGCAGTCACCGCCTCTGGCTCTGAGCCAGGGACCACTTGAATTGATCTAGCCGGCGGAACCACTGTGACCGTCGTCGGCGTGGGTTGGAACATTGGTCCATCTAGTGTCTGGACGATTGAGCCCTGTACAGGCCCAGCAGACGCATTTGCCGCAGCAGCCACAGCCGCTGCTGCCGCATTAATAGACCCTTGGACGCCCGTACCATCCACTACGACATCCATGCCCTCGCTGACCATGGGGGCCTCCTTGGGCAAGGCACCCAGTTTCATCAGAAGTTCCGGAGACGCCTCCAAGGGCCCCTCCTTCTCTTCCCTGTACTCTGGCACTACAGCTTCAGGCAAAGCCCGTTCAGGTAAAACGCGCCCCTCTATCCCCGACAAATCAGATCCGGTCACTTCTATATCGGGCAGATCGGTCTTGGCTAAGCCATCCAAAGTGAGCAAGTCCTTCTCCGTCATAATCCGCATGCCAATATTCATATACGTTTCTAGCTCTTGGCATAATAATTTGAAGGCATAGGGCATCTCAACCGTCACGGGAGCAATCATCGTTTTCCGAATCGGCGGGACCAGCTCCAAATCCTGTGCCCCAGACCCTATAAAACCAATCGGGCCAGTACATAAGGGACACACGAAGAGTCCCTTCTTCGGATTTTCAATGGGTATTGTACCGCAACCCTTGCAGACGCGGAAACTCACACCGTCTGAACGCAACATATAGGACTCATTCACGAACGCGCTGATGCCGTGTCCCACAATCGCATCGCGTTCCATTTCACCTATACGCAGACCGCCCTGGGCCCCGCGGCCTCCCGTAGGCTGATGGGTCTTCTGCTCACGCCGCCCCTTTCCGCGCGCATTCCACTTATCTTCTACCATGTGTTTGAGACGCATAGAGAAAATCGGCCCGATGAACATGTCCACGCTGTGCTGTTTTCCAGAGGTCCCATCATATAAAATCTCATTGCCGAATTTCTCAAA
>SXGQ01535761.1_pt1 | contig 14286 bp, 13 predicted proteins | sample 3178371 | NCBI WGS metagenome assembly SXGQ01 (sample SAMN11356859, study PRJNA531348) | freshwater metagenome | isolation source: freshwater sample F1-20 | place: China: Fuxian Lake, Yuxi | collected 2017-12-25
ACGCGAGCCACTCCAACTGCTCCAACTTGGCGTGATGTTAATTTCATGCTTGACGGCTTTCGGTTTGTGCTAGAGACTTTTCACTATGAAAGCAATAACAATGATAACACTGATGGCGATGCTGATGGCATCGGTGATGGCTGAAGATGAAACCGAAACGAACGACTTCATTGGAGGAGTTTATCGTGGAGGCGGAAATGTTCATAGGGCTGGTAGTGTGATTATGACTGAAGATGGATTGATATTTAAATCTGGAAGCAGGTTCATTTATCAAAATGGGCAGGTGTGCCAGCACGTTGGATCAACATATATTCGCGAAGATAATAGCGTTGTTGTTCGCGCTGGTAATGCATTTGTGTCAAATGATGGTTTAACCGAAAAGGTTGGGTCTTGCTATATTGGTCCAGTTAATTCATTTACTGCTGGATCAACCACAGTAAGACAAGGCTGGGCAAGCCGTTAACCCTGCCCAAAGGTTGACAATCTATTCCTAATCCTAGCCTCTAGGCCAGGGATGAACTTCTTTCGGTTTGAATCAAGCTCTGCGCGCCTATATTCATCCTGCAGTTGAGCATCGCTGGCTGCGCGCATCAATGCTCTTGGCTCAACCTGGTTAATAGCTGCTAAAGTTTTAGGTCCAAGCCCACCATCCACAGCCACCTTCTGACCAAGCGCATTCAATCCTTGCTGGATGTACTTCGTTGCACCGCCCAGCCCACGATTAAACGCGAGATCCTGCGTGAATGGCTGGAGTGCTTGAGGGAGTCTTTCAACGAGTGGCGCGGTATATCCTTGGATGTACTCTGCCGCTGCTTTCGCTCTTTCTTGCGCTGGGAGCGATGAGATGGCTTTGAATGCTTCTGGATGGTATCGGTCATTGATTCCAGCTACTTCAAAGTTTCCACCCATATCACCAGTTGGCAACTTGTAGACTGCAAGATTCCCCTGCTTATCCTTTCGAGCCTCCCACTCAACGGTTTGTAATGGTAGAGGAAGCTCGCCAGATGGCTGCTGTGCTGGTGCTGTTGGAGGTTTAACGTATTCGCTCATAGGTTGTATCCTTGCGGTCTGTTCTGGTGGTTGCTGTGGTGGTTTTGTGTAAGGCTCAAACTCCATACGGATCGCGTTATTACGATCCTGCTGGCTTAATCCAGTTTGACGTGACGCTGATCCAGAGATGTCAAATTTAGCCATTTACTCTCCTTGTTGCATCATAAGCTCGCGGCCTATTTCTTGACGCTTCTGCATCTCCTCTGGAGATAGCTCGCGCCTCATACTTTTTGTGAGTGACTTGCTGATCTTGTAGTCTCTGTACTTGTTGTTGGCTATGGCTGCAGCATTATCTACGCCCATCCCGCCAGCACGCATTGCAGATATAGCCTCAGACCTGGACAGACCCAGCAACATAGCAGCGTGGAAGTCTTTGTTTGCTTCATCAAACATAACCTTTCGGCGGTTCTCCATTTTTGCAAACTGCTCCCGTACCTTCGCTTCTGGAACATTGCCAACCGCGCCATAGGTTTCCGTGAAGATCCTTCCGACATCTGCCATATCAGTATTAAACCTGGATGCCTTCGATTCCAGTGCCTTGGATACATTGATGGATTGAGGACGGATACCGAACAGTGCAGACAACTCCTCGGATGGCTTGTAGATACGGCCATACTTGGAAACGGTTGTGTCGGGTTGACCAGTTAGAGCGTATCCAATCCTGCGGATTTGAGATACTGTTGCAGGTTCGTTTTGACGAAGAAGATAAGAGATTGTGTCAAGCGACTGATCGGTAAATGTGTCTTGCGGATTACGAATTGTCCTGCCCTGCGGGGCTTTCCCGTAGTACGCAGATATGATTGAGTTAGCCAAAATGCTTGGACCAATATAAGACTCTGTAAAATCTTTGATTGCTCCAAAGATTGATTCTTCTGGATCTCTTCCAGAGACAGCCGCTTGTATGGGTCCAAAGAATATCTCATAAGGGCTAGTGTAAGATATGTCTACATATCCAACATCCTTGCCATCCATTCCAGTGGGCATAAGAGAAGCGTTCTTTTGATATGGAGCAACAAATCTTCTTAACGCATCGACCTTTCTGTCGTTGAATCCACTTGCCCATTTACCAATAGCAAGAACTCCCATAATTGCAGATGTTCCAGCAATCATTCCAGCCAATCTTTTAAATGCGTACTTTTTCATGCCAGGTGTTTTAAAATCTTCTGCTGCATAACGCACCGTATTTGGAAGTGTTCTCAATATTTCTGAAGGCCAAGATACAAACTGCCCAATGAGTGGTTGCATTCGAAACGCCTTAATGATCCTCGGCACGCGAGAGTAAGTTGGCCTTGTGTTCTTGACACGTTCGGCAGCAATCACCTCTGCTTCTTGGCGAGACAGCCCCCTACCATCCATAAGTTGCTTCGTTTCGTTCTCCCAGGCCATTAGCTTGAATAAATTGTCACCAGCGCGGTAAGTTTTGTTCAATGCCTCAACACCCTTCTTTACAACATTTGCGCTTTTACCAGCAAGTTCTTCAGCGAGGTCAATTGTCGACCCCTTGTACTGCTGTGCATCCTTGAGCATTTGTGTAAATTCATTAAGGACAGTGTTGTCGTACACGCCAAGCTGGGCAGCGCGAGTAAGGTATGCTCTGCCTTCCTTTGTATCCATAGAAGGAACTCCAAATTCAGCTAATATTGTTCTAACTGGTTTTAGATTTCCACCAAAATTGAAGTTTCCATTTACAACCTCGATCAAAACGTTTGAGATAGGATTCCTAAACTGAGCCTGGATACTTCCAACTGTCTTGCCCCACTTGACCCAGGCGTTTGCCATTGAATAAAGCTGAAATGCCGTCCCGCCTTTGTGGAACATCTCAAAATTCTCAATGGCATCGACCAAATCTTTCTCGGCATATAGCCCATTTAACGGCGAGCGAGTGTCCGACCCGTCAGCCGCAATCTGTGTGGCTGCATTGCCAGTTGGTCTTTCAAAGAATAGTTTGTTTGCAACGCCAAATTCTTTCAGTTTGTTCAACTGCTCTTGGGACTGGAGCAAGTTAATCATTTTGCTTGCAGACCTAGCGTAGTTAATAACTGGATCATTGTACTCGCCCATCAAAAATCGGATCTGCTCTGGAATATCTTGCCTTGCCTTTGTTATGCCAAGTTTCTTTCCTATCCCAGAGGATTGAATTAAGGATTCAAATGGCTTATCCATTCCGCCCTCAACCAACTCCTTAATCTTGCCCTGCACCTCGGCCTCGGTTGTGGCTGGGTTTGCTGCTTTCATTTGTGTCCTTACAAAGTTTTCAGCATCTGCGTATGCGGCTGGATTTCTTTGCTTAACAAGCTCTACATTGTACTTTGGATTATCAAACTTCTCGTAAGAACGAGTCAGATACTCGCCCTTATTCATTCTGATAATGTCAGCCTTGCTCATTCCAGAAGGACCGACCTCTTGTGAGAACACGCCAGATTGGATTAAGCCTTCCGATAGGTTGTCTAGTTGACGGCGCATTTGTTGTACGATTGGACGTAAAGGCTCTGGAAGGTTTTCGGCAGGCAAATAACCACGCAGGACTTGGTCTACCTGGAGCGACTGCTGTGGAGTTAGCTTAGGCTTGCCATTAAGTTCCCTAGCGGCTTTGGCTAGATCCTTCAGCGTGAAATCAATCTGCTTTAGCATCGCCTGCGTGCGCGATCCTTTAGCTTCCATAATGTCAAACATCTCTTTAGGGAGATTGCCTTCCGTGGTAAGCCACTTCTGCGCTACCTTGGCCGCACCTTCCTGCACATCGGATACAATAAACCCAGCCTCACCAGGCTTGCCACGCATAGGGCGTGGGATGGTGGGTTTTTGTGATGCTAATTCTTGGTATTTTTTAACAAATGATTCTTGCTCTAAAAGTTGATCTATTGATTCCGCTTTTGTGTTGTATTTTCTTGAAAAATCAAATAATGCCTGCGATCTAGCAGTGCTTGGAAGGCTTAATGCTGATTGCAAATCATTAACTGCTGCTTCTATGTTTTGTATTGGTTGAGCATTAATTAACCCTGGGTTTGATGGATCTCTTCTAAATTCTTCTTCTGCTCTTATTTGTCCTGCTTGTTCTGGAGATCCCTCAATTGGTTTAAGCTCTGCTTTTGGTTCTTGCAACGCCAACCTCTCTCCACTAGGCAACTGCGTCCTTGGCGTAACAATAGGACCTTCGCGCACAATCTCGCCTTGCAATCCGCGAGTGTCTGGAATAATGGCCTCACGATTGATTCCCTGGGACTCGGTTGTAAATACGTTTGTCTTCGGCACTGGATCGTTTAGGTCAACCAGGCTTTCCTGCATTGGAGTAATGATTCCACGCCGTTGCATCTCGGCTGTGTCGGCTGCTGTACCGCGCACGCTTCCGCGTACGCCAACCTCTGGCAATTGTTCCTGCGGAATTACTGTGGCTGGCTTAATCGGACGCTCTTGTGGCTGTTGGCCTACTGGCTGAACTTCGGTTGAAACTGTTTCTGGAAGCGATGGTGCTTGTAGCTGCTGTTCGTAGTAAGGACGAACTTCTGGTTGGGCAGGCTTGGGCGCGCCAACTTCAAGATCAACCTTATCCAAAACCGTTCTGCCACCAAGCTGCACTTCTGTACGCTTGGCTCTCTCAACTCCAGTTGTCTGCGTCCTTTGTGCTTCGTTAAGGATTTGTTGCCAATCACGAACTTCGGCAGGCGTTGCCCTGCCACCCTTAACCTTGTAATTAAGATCCTTAAACTCGTTGAAATTGTATCCCTTAACCCTAGACCCACTTCCAAGCCCAGCATAAAGCGCGCCGAATAGAGCGTCCTCGGCAACTGTGCCAGGAGTAACTTCTGTGCCAGTAATAGCCCTAACTCCGCTTCCAACAGCCGCGCTGACTCCAGCGGAAGTTCCAACAACCTTGCCAAGTTCTTGTGCTGCTTTTTTCGCACCTAGTTCTTGGAACAATGTTTTTCCAGCCTGGACTAACTGCTTTGCCCCAACCGTACCCATAACAACCTCTGGCGCGTACTGACCAGCCATTGCGTAACCTGGAGCAAACTCTCTTGACCTTGCAACCTTTGGAGTAAATTTCTGTAGGCCAGCTTCTGCCAATTCTCCACCAGCTATTGCTCCGCCAACTCCACCGACTACCGCGCCAACTGGACCTCCGACCGCCAATCCTCCCAAGCCACCAGCAATACCACCCATAACTGAAGCTGACCCCTTTACCAGTCCAGCGGTAAGTGCAGCCGCCTTTACATTGGAAGGAACATCGACTGCCTGCGTGTTTACAAAATCATCAATTTCAGCGTCCTGCTCTGGCGTGTAATCTTTTAGAGTAGATGCGTACTGCTTGGTTTCTGCCCCCCATTGGCGAGCCAGGTTAACCTGCTCTGGATAGGTTAGAGTCTTGTAATCTTCAGAAGCCTTGATCTCGCTCCACGCTGGTGGTTCTTCTGGCTTTGGTGCTGGCTCTGGCTCTACGGCCATTCCAGCTAACTGACGAATCTTGTTGGCTGAAGATAGCTCCTGGACTTGGGCTTCAGCCATATTATCTATTTAATCTTGTTTTAATCCAATTTGCAGCCGCTGGTTCTTCAGATTCTCCGAAGAAATTATTTAATTGTGTTTTAATAAATTTTGGAGTTGACGGATCTCTCCACATTCTTTGTGCTTGTTCGTTTGTATAGGAAATTGTACTCATTCCATCGCTTGATGTAAGGACAACCTTACCACTAGATTGTGCCTTGAAAAGATTTTTAGTCACATCAGATCCAGCCATTTTAACAGCCGTATCTGGATCATAACCTTGAGCTATGTAAGCTTTAGTAAGTTGCGGAACTTGAGCCTGGAAAATTTGCTGGTTAATATCTGCGGTTGTTCTGCCAACTTCTGGCGCGAGAACAGTACGTTGAACACCACCAATGTTAATATCTGCAGTTGGAAGCAATGACTTCCCACCAGCCAAAGAGTTCTCTATTGAAGCAACTCTAGCCTGCCTCATTTTGGCCTCAACATCAAGTTGCCCCTGCATCTTGGTAGCCTCAAGAATGCTTGGTCCACCTTTTGCAATCATCCTTGCGCCCATTTCATCGCCAATTGGAATGCCAGATTCTTTTTGTTTTTCTTGTTCAAGAAATGCAGCCAGATCGGCTGCCTTGCTTGCCTTCCCTTTAGGGGTTTCTTCATACCCCTTTTCTACTTCTTGACGAAGTTTTTGCATCCTCAATGCATCCTCTTCGGCCTTCATTTCCCTACTTGCGCGATATGCCCTAATGCTATCCATTTGCCAAGGCAATGGAATAAGAGGATCGTTTGGATCTAGTGCCATAAATTATCCAATCTTTGAATCCATCCACTTGCGGATGATTGCCTTTATTTTTGGCTTGTTGCGTATTGATTCTGCAATTCTTTCTCCGTACTCAATGTAGAAGTTTCTCAGATTATCAGATGCCTTTGTAAGCATCCACTCCCTAAATTGAAGCCATTTAGGATTATCAATACCATAAACTTCGCGAGCAACCCAGCATAGAAGACCTGCTGAGCCTAGCGCACCAAAACCACCAGCAAGATCCTTAACCCCGCCAGCAAGTGTGGCAAAGTTCTGGAATCCATTTGGCTGCCTAGATAACGCACCAACCTGCGCGCCGTAAGTGCTGGCTTGGTAATCAGCCTGCGAACGGTAAAGCTGGTTAAACGCATTGGTAAGTTGAACTGGAATCTGCTGGTCAACCGCTTGATAGAAATTCGCAGCCGTAGAAGGCTGTTGGTTAAAGCCACCAGGCAGAGGCTGGTTGGCCTGGATGTAGCTCTGCATCGCACCCTGCTGTTGGGCTGTACGCGCGCCTGCAAGGTTAGCAATAGAAGGTCCTCCACCAATAAAGTTGGCAGCTGCACCTAGTCTGTTTTGACGCAATGCGTCACGGAACGCTATATCAGCTTTGAGCGCGTCACCAGTTGATAGACCAGATCCCAGGAACTGCTGTGCTGCTCCGTAGCGTGCCAGCTTGCGTTGCTCGCCAGCAGCACCAATCTGTGCGGCTTCTTGTACTGCTGGTCCAATTCCAAAGATGTTGCCACGGGCGGTCTGTGCTGCTCTTGCGGCTTGCTCGTATCCACGCCGTTCTTCCGCACCAATGGTCGATCCCAGGCGAAGCTGGTTAAGAGCCTCGTCCTCGATGGTCTTACGGATTTGTTCAGTCTCTGGCGTGGTCGTAGCACCAATTGGCTCAGTTGCCATCTGGCGATACTGCTGACCCAAGCCAACCGCAATGCGGTATGAATCTGGATCAATCTGATAAAGCTGTTGGGCAGCACGCTCTTCGGGTAGCTGTGCAAAACTTCGGAAAGATGTAATCTCCTTTAATCCTTCTGGGCTTTCCAATCCAATAGGCGTGAAATTTTTTTGCATATTCTGCGCTTCAGTAACTGCGCTGGTTACGCTCTTCAAGTCATCGTTGAGTTGCTTGATGAATGTTTCTGAAGATGTGCGTTGCGCTGAACCAGCGGGAAGATCGGCAAGAAGTTTATTAGCCGTAGCGAGTCGTTCATTGATTCCAGCAATCTGAGCGTTCCCACGCTCAATGACGTTGTTTAGGCGGGATTGTTTGGATTTGTTGTAATCGTCAACTATCTGCTGATCGGATACCTGGAAGTTTAACATTGTGCCAAGGTCAGACGATCCGTAGTTGCGGTCAGCGGAAAGTTGAGTCAAGGCCTGGTTAAAGGATTGGCCCGTTTGACCAGCGGTTGCACCGCCTCCAGAACTTAAAGAAGAAATTTGATCGGCCAAAGTATTGTATCGGCCTTGTATGTTAATAAAATCATCAACCTTTTTGTCTGTTCTTGCGCCCAATGCTTTTTGCGAATCAGAAATTGATTTTGCTAAAGACTCTTGTTCTTTATTTCCGTAGCTTAATAAATATTCAGACAATGGAACGCTTTTTGTAGAAGCAAACATTTCTTCACTTGTCGTTATATCCTTTGACTGAATTTCACCGTTTTCATCTACAAAATATTCTTTGTATGTGATTGTGCCACGACCTGGTTTTCCCGATTTAGGATTGTATGATGCCATTTTATTTAGTACCAAGAGTTAAGTCTGGATTGCTAATGCTTGTTCCAATCGTTCCGTAGAAGTCCATTGGTCCTGGCTGGCGGTTCATTGCCACATTCTGCTCAACCGATCCGTATGGGCTAGTTCCGTAAAGACGCTCGAATTGGCGGGTCATTTGATCGCCCAAACCACGGTTTAATGCATACGCCTGGGGGCTTTGTTCATACGCCCTGCGCAAGCCTTCTAGCGTCCTTTGTGGACCAAACTGACGCTCTAATTGCATTCCAGACTGCACTCCCTGCAACTGATCTAAGGCCGATAGTTGGCGTTCTAGCGAGCGTTGCTGGGGTAGGTATTGAATACGAAGCTTATTCTCAAGCTGCGCCATCTCTGGTGCTTTCTCAATATAAGTCTCAATATTCTTTTTGTACGCCTCTGCATTGGCCTGCGCTACCGCCGCTGGATCGGGCGGGGGCGGAGGTGCAGGAATGGATGGTCCGCCACCCATATTAAACCCTAGCCTTTCGCATAAATGTCATATAGTCGTAACTCCTTGGTTTACCAGAACGATTAAAAGTGATCCGCTTGCGAGGACCAAAACGCTCCCAAAGGAGCAACAGCAAGCATCTCAAGGATTTAGCACCCTTTGAGGAGATAGTCAAATCAACAAACACATTCTCGCCATCTTCGCTATGCACATAATGATTAGGCTCTTGCCCATCCTTTATACACCTAGCCAAAGCCACGCCTGCAATGCCGTCCTTATCCTCAACCACGCCTACCATACCCTGCTTCTCAAACCAGCCAAACCATTCAGCTAAGTTAGGCCACATAGCCTCTGGAACACTGCTTTTCTCAATGTACTCAATGGCCGTCATATTGTTTGCTGAATTTGGATTGTGTCTGGATTGGCTGCTGCCGTGATCTGGCGCACAGCCATCTTGTTTGCTGGAGTAGAAATCTTGATGTTCAGTAGCCTCCACTTTTCGTATGCACGCAGATCGCCTGCAAGCTTCTTTTTGACTGATGTCGGCAGAACTGCTGGAAGCACAAATGGGAGCGTGAGAACTGAACTTGCAATATTGATGTTGGATGCAACGTCAATGTCACCAACGTCAATATCACGCTGGATTGCCACAGTAGCATCGGACGAGAAAGAGTTATCAAAGATTACCTCAAAATGGCTTCCGTATTTTAGCGAGAAAGGATCTCCAAAGTTAAAGTCTTTGGTGCGGACATAAGATTCGTAGTCAGTTCCAGCGTCTTGATAGTCAGCGGATGTAGTTCCCGCTGGAGATTTATACCCAGCGTACTTCTCAATGATTCCATTGGTCTTCTTGAACATCGCCCTAGAACCTTCTTGATTGAAGTTCGTAAGAGCAAACTGCATAATCTGCGGACTCCAAGTTCCCTCGAAAGCACTTAACGCCGTATTGTAAACCAATAGCGTGTCGTTGTAATCATTCGATCCAGTAGGTATGGCTAGGAAGTAGCGGTTATCGTAGTAGATTGCTGTAGCCACCCTAATCGAATCCGTATTGATGCTCTGAATGACATCTTTGACAACCTCTGAAATTGGTATTCCAACTGAACTAAAGTCATCCGCCACAGACCGAACAAGCGATCTGATTCCGTTGTCGGATAGGAATAGAATGTCGCTGCTTACCTGCACCGCCGTACCAGCAGCCACGCATCCAGTGTTATTGGAAATGATCGAAACAATCCAATCTGCACCAGACGTAGCATCGCTAGGAATGTCAACCTGGAACACCCTGCGCTTCTTAAATACGATCAACCTATTTTTATAGTAAGGCACAACTGCCGTAATTTGATCGCCGTCATCTCCGTTGACAACAATGCTGTTGGTTGATGCCCATACAGCAGGATCAAGTATGTCGGATGCATAAAGCGTGTTCCTATTTGCACCAGAGCCAACGCCAAACAACCTATTCTCAGCATTGACTAAAATCCTAATTCCTGCTGGTGGCGCACTAACGGTAACTGTAGCCGTAGCTCCAGACCCATTGCCAATAATTGTAACTGTAGGAGCAGTGGTGTAGCCAGAACCACCATTAACAACCGTAACGCCAGTAACCGCACCACCAGCCACCAGGGTAATCAATTCTGGCATTGTTCCGCCAAGCGTTGGGCCAGTAATGATTGCTGTTGCGCTGGTATATCCAGTGCCACCAGTTGTTACTGTGATCGCCCTAACCTTTCCACCCTGCCTCTCAACAGCAGTTCCATCCCAAAAATGTAAATCGCTATCCGAATCAGATAGGTACATCTTGTCAACAAACTGTGCAAAAGATACCTCAATGTCTTCAGCCACGCTGTATCCGTCACGCCATTGAACCTGCTCTGCTGTCCAAGTTATGTTTGTATTCGCCCATTCTTGGTATCCAATATGGGGAGTTGCACTTCCGCTTGACTCAATGCTGTAGAACCTTCCGCCAGTAACAGTAAGTAATTGCTGGTATGCGGATGTCTCGTAGTAGCGCATCCCGCCAACTGATGTTACCGCGCTGGTTGCTCCAGTAGCAAAACTTGTAGCCCCAACGCGAGTCTCAAGATTACCCTTTGGTGAAAGGGTCATATTGTACAACTCTTGGACTTGGTTTTCTGCTAGTAAATCAGATTGCAGACCGCTGGCTTGACCACCCGTAAAATTACGGATTCCGTCAAACGATAAAGCATCGTCCAGATTATCCGAGTAGTAAGGCATAGTGCCTCCTTTAAGCCGAGAACATCTCTTCTATGGTTAACTCGCCGAGACTCTGTGGAGTGATTTGCTTGATACCACCAACCTGGCTCAACTCATAGTTAGCCATAGCGGCCAAGTCAGAGTTGGCAGCCTGCGTAATAGCCTGCGCCTTGGCATACTGCCGTTCACGCTCAAGTGCGTCTGCGTGGGTCAATGCTAGAACCAAGTGATGAACGTGGGGTAGGCGAAGTTCGTCATCCAGCGCGGCTTGAGATGGAGGAAAGTCAACAATGATGTTTGTTCTGGTAAGGCATTTTAGCTTCTCAACAACGCGCAATGGGATTGTGCCAGATGTTGCAAGCCTTGGGTAAAGATTTAGCTCTGCAACACCACTACTGTTCCTACCAGTAAAATGATAGGTATCTGGATCGCCAGTACGCGCATCGTCAAGCAAACCTGGGTCTTGGCTTACAATCGTTGCCAGGTCAATCGGGTCAACCTCTGCATCGTTATAAGCAACCGATAAAGGAGTCTCGACATTCGTGCCTAGTGTGATCTGTCTATTTGTTCCAACCGAATAGGTCGAGTTGGTTACAGTTTCACGCCAAGGCGCAAAGTCCCATACGCGCCTATAGGCTAGGCTTGCTGACTTCTGCAAAAATCCAAGCGTATCCGAGTCGGTCTTACCAACCTTCTCGCCTGCAAATTGAGCTATTTCAGTTAGCGTCATTCAGCACCTCGGGCCAGACAGACTTAATTTCTTCGGGCGTAGTGCCTGGTATTTCAGTTAAAGTTACATCTCTTAAAGCTTGTTTTTTGCCAGATATCTCTGCTTGCTTTGCTTGATCTCCAGATTCAACAGCACGCATAAAATCAATGTCGAGCGAGGCAAGCTTGGACTTTCTGGCTTCGCGCCACTTGTTCTTCCAGATTGTCTTTGCCTTATCTGCGTTGAATTTAATTCCTCCGCTTACTTCGAGAGCATCCCTAAATGTCTGATCTAATGGCAATTGAGAATTATCAATAATTACATATTCAATGCCTGGGCCTACATTTTCTGATGCAAAATCAACTATATTTGATTCATTGTTAAGAACGGGAATAATTATTCCCATTCCACCATTACTATTATACGCGATAATTTTTGCCATATTATGCTCCGAATACTACAACGGAAAGATAGTCAAGGTTTGTTTTTACTGCCGCGGCTGTAGACGCAAGAACCCTTAACGAAGTTGCTGATGTTATGTCGGAAACAATAACATAATTAAATGATGATGAAAGATTGCCATCAGCAGAAAACGACATCCCAGTTCCAATTGTTGTTTTGAAGTTTACTGTATACTCTCCAGTTGCCCCGTGGCTAATTGAGTGAACATTAAATGAGGATCGAATCACATCGGTTGATCCATTCCAAGATGCCCATCCCTTTGCAACCCTGCTCGCAACATTGGTGGATTCGCTTGTGCTTGTGGATAGCGCATCAAAATAAATGCTGTTTGTTCCAACAGATCCACCGCCAGCAGCCGTGCTAACAGATGTTACTAGCCCTTTTGCGTTAACCGCTACGATTGGATATGACGTTGCGTCACCATACGTTCCAAGAGTAGCGCCACTTGTTGCAAGCGTTCCAGTTCCCTGGCTGATTGTAAAATCACCAGCAAGGGTTGTTGATAGATTGCCAATCGTACCAGTTGTGCTGTTCAGCGTAGCAATCGTACCAAGCGTGCTATTGATAGCACCAGAATAAGTACCAACAGTAATGTTGGCAGTGCTTGCAGTAAGAGTCTGCACTGTACCATTAGTGATATTGGCAGCAGTAGATGTGGTCGTTCCAGCGGTAAGATTAGTAATAGTGGCAGTAGTTCCAGTAGTCGTTCCAAGCGTAGCGTTATTGATTGTTCCAGTAGAAATTATTGCAGTCGTGCTGACTGTTCTATTTCCAGTAGCAGTACCATAGGTCAAATCGCCAGTAAGGTTTAAGCTTGTAAATGTTCCAGCGGTAAGTCCGTCATCAAGAAGATTCTGAACTGTTACCTTCCTTGGAGCTAGGGAAGAGTCAACGCTGTCTGGCGCAATAAGCAAAAGATCAGCCGTACCAATCGTTGTAATCTCTTGCTGATTCTTGATGATCGCAGAGTTAACAAGCGCGGTATCAATTAGGTTATGCAGGCCAGCCGCAGTAACAGTACCATTGGTGGAAAATGTCTGCTGACGATTGATTATGTTTGCCATATTAAGCTGTAAACCTCATTGCGGTTGCTGAAACAATTCCCGCTGGGATTGTGCCAGAAGTTTGATCTGTATTTAAAATTGTAAATCGAATAACATTTGGCGATTCAACTCTAAAGTCTTGAAATAGTCTTGATGGCGTAATTCCAGTTGTAGATCCAATTGAATTTATAGATCCAATGACAATATCGCCATTTATAACTCCAGCGGCAGAGAACGTTCCAGTGCTTGAATTTGATCCACCAGTAACGTGATCTATATCTTGCAATGTTCCACCAGAATAAGCTGCTGTTGCATAAGTAACAGCCACAAGACTTGGCCCACTTGCTCCAAACTTTGTAGTTCCAATTGTTGCAGTAGTTGTAACTGAAATTCCATTTAGCGTATTAAGAGTTCCAATTGTTGCTGAATTTACGTTAATTGTGCCTAATGTGGCCGTGCCAGTAGAGGCCGTGATGTTTGAGCCAAAAGTGATATTGCCAAGCTGAAGCGGGATGGTAGCTGTGCTGATTGTTGCGGTGCTAATGGTAGCAGTGCTAATTGTTGCAGTGCTAACTGTGGATGTTCCAACGCTCTGTGTCCCTACGCTCAGAGTTCCAATCGTAGCCGTACCAGTAGATGCCGTGATGTTTGATCCAAAGGTAACAGCACCACTAAGGATGGATGCACCATCAACAGCAAATGATCCAGTGCTTTTTACACCAGTAGTAGAAAGTGATAAGGCGGAAGACGTATCGTCTCCATCAGTAATAACCTGCAACGCACCATCAATACCACCAGTAGTGAACGTCTTGAGAAGCTGTGCGTAGCTACTACTAATGGTCTGTGTTCCAAGTGTGGGCATTTAGTCTCCTAGTTAGAAAGGCGGTTTTTGAGGACATCCCAGGCCATTGATCCAACCAGACCAATTAAGCCAGCTACAGCCAGAACCTTCGTCCGCAGGTGTTCTAGCGCACCTAATCTATTAGCAACATCCCCGTGAAAAGCAAGTGACCTTTCTATCATCGAGATTAGGGTCATCTGCCTCTCTTCCATTCTGGCGAGTCTTTCCGACTGAGTAGCAATTCTATCTTTAAGATCAGATATTTCATCAAGACTCACGACCTTTACCCTCCAGATACTTTAACGCTACAGCAAGATGGACAACGGCATCCACAACCTCGTCCCGATCTCGACCTTCCTCGACAATCCGCTTGATGCTTCTGTTGACAGATAGGAGATGCTTTACCTTCCCAATGTACTTTGTCTCCTTGACCATATTGTTGTTTTCTACGGCAAACTTTAACGCCTC
>SXGQ01095843.1_pt1 | contig 14285 bp, 12 predicted proteins | sample 3178371 | NCBI WGS metagenome assembly SXGQ01 (sample SAMN11356859, study PRJNA531348) | freshwater metagenome | isolation source: freshwater sample F1-20 | place: China: Fuxian Lake, Yuxi | collected 2017-12-25
GATACAGCGCCGGAATGTACAACGGCATCAGCGCGCAAACCAGATCCGGATATCCTGAAACGGATATTTCCGCCGAGGCGCGGTGACGCCACTCCGCATCGACCGCGGCGGCGCCTTCGATCGGATAGTCGAGATCGTCATGCCGCGCCCAGCGGCGCCACTTCATCAGGATTGCCCCCCATTCCAGGCGGCTGCATTTGACGTAAGGATGACAAAACAGGAACGGCGCACCCTTGTTGCGCAGCGCGGATACGCCCCATCGTTGAATCCCCATTTTTAGCTGTTGCCTGCGACTGATTTGCGGTCTCGCAAACGCTATGGTTTGGCGCGCAAATTCCAGTATTACCGGGCGCGTACCGCCAAGCAGGCCCGCCGCCTGCTGACGCAACTGCTCGCTGAACAGCGGGTTGCCGACCGCTGTCCACTGATAATCGTAGAAATCGGAAAATCCGAATATCGGCGACTGTTGCGATGCCACGGCAGCGCCACGGGTGACGTCAAGGTACGCGGCATAGACCACGTGGCTAAATTGCATCAACCACTCGCCGCACAACAAGTCGTAGTAGGCGGCCGGTTTGTTCGATCGATGGTAGCGATTGAGCAGCTCGGCGAGCCGGGCTACAAAGTTCGCCTGCTGCGGACCAAGATACTGCAGTGCGCCGACGACTTCCCGCTTGTCCCAGCTGAAGGCGCGAAACGCGGTGCCAGGCTGCAACTGAACCGGAGCATTCACAAATCGGCGGCTCGACATGTGGGACGCAAGGTTGGTGGACCGTTCAATCAATCCCCGTCAGCTCATGCAAGACTTGCAAACATCAATCTCCTGGTACTTCCCGGCCAGGTGAATACCGCGGATTTCGTTCATCCGTTCGCCATGCCAGATATCACGGATCGAGGCCTCATGGATGTTGCCAATGCCGAGCTTGTTCGAAAGATGGCAGCAGGCGATGACGTCGCCGTTCGCGCGGATGGTCATGCGCTGCCACAGCGGCGCGCACACCGTGAAATCCATCGGGTCACGGCCCTCCGGTATCAATTCATCCTGAATATGCGGATCTCCCTGGAAGGGAATATAACGCTGGATCGAAATGATATCGGCGTAGTTCGCCCAGAAATCGCGAAACTGCTGCTCCTCATGCTTATTCAGCGAGGTTACGACCATGCTGACCCGGATCAGTGGCAGGCAGCTGCCCATTTCGGCGCGCAAGCGGTGAAAACCGAGTATGTTTTTTACCACTAATTCGTATTTTTCCGACTTGCGCACTTTCAGGTACGTTTCCGCGGTGGCGGCGTCGATGCTGACCAGCAAACGGGACAGGCCAGACTCGATGAGTTTTATTCCCTTTTCGCGCGTCAGCAAATGCCCGTTGGTGCCGACAAAGATGTCCATGATGCCGGCGTCCTTCGCGGCCTGGATGTAGCTAAACAGGTTCTTCTGCAGCAATCCTTCGTTGTTATTGCTGACGGTAATCGCAGGCAGTCCGTGCTGTTTGCCTTCTTCGCAGATGCGGCGGTAGATATCCACGCTCATCCGGTCCGGGATGTACGAGGGATTGTCCTTGCCGTCCTGCAGCGGGCAGGTCACACAACGCAGGTTGCAGCGGTACTCGGGTTCGACATCCAGAAACAGCGGAAAGTCCGGCAGGTAGCCGTCGCCCTGGCCCGCGCGGTCCCATTCGGCGCGGTAACGGGAAAATCGCTCGCCAAACTGGTCGTACAAGGGCTTCAGGAAATCCTCTTTGCCGTACATCTGCACTTTGCCGTCGGCGGTGCCCGAATACTTTAGGGCCGCATTGCTCATGTTCTGCTCCTTGGCTGTTGGTGGGCTACCCGGCCTATTCGCCAACGACTTGCTTTCTATTCACGTAGTTTTCAATAACGATCATGCGTTCATTCACAGCGGCGGTTTCGTCGGGCACCGCCTTGCGCGGGTAATAGCAGGCGCGGCACACCCCGATGTCCTTGAATCCGTCACGCCGTGAGTGGGCTTCGCGTACCTTGTTCAGCGCCCCCCCATGCCAGATCTCGTGGATGGTCTGGGTGTAGGCGTCACCGACCACGTTCTGCGCGTCCTCGTCATTGCTGCACATCATCACCTTGCCGTCGCTACCGATTACCAGACGCTGGTACAGTTGCGGGCACGCGAAGTTCTCTTCGTACACGATGTCCTTGTCATTGCGCAGGTAGTCGATCAGCGGGTTGTAGGCGATAAGGTCCGTATATGGCGCAAGCTCGTTGTAATAGCGCGAAGGGTTTTCCCTGATCGCAGGCCAGATGCCCTGTACCTTGATCACCGGCTTGTGGGTACCGAGTTCTTCCTTGAGCGCCTTGATTTCCTTCAGGCGACCCAATGTTGCCTCCCACGTAAGCGGGTGCCGGATCTTGTTATAGGTCTCGCCGGTGCCGTCGATGGATATGGTGATCCAGTCAATCCCGGCGGCGACGGCCTTGCGCAGGAAGTTGCCGGTGAATTTCTTGCCGTGCGTCAGCGTGGACACCTCGGGAATACCCCGCTCCTTGGCGTAGGCCACGGCCTCAACAAAGTGTTTGTTCAACGTTGACTCGCCGCGGAGACTCAGCCGAACGGCAAACACCTTGCCGGCAATTTCGTTGATCACCTTCTTGAACAGATCGAAATCCATGTACTTTTTATCAACCTTGCTGAGAAATTCCTCGGTGATCGTGTAGCACATCGGGCAGTGCAGATTGCACTTCGAGGACAATTCAAGGTCGACGAGCACTGGATAGTCACGGATGCGGCGTGTCTTCGCTAGCTCGATCCAAAGACGCCGGTATTCGGAATAGCCTGCCTCCCAGCCGCGTGCGAGCTTTTCGTGGAATGCGGTGTCCCGCTCCTCGGTGTCAAGGTTGAAGTGTCCCTTGTTGATGGGGATATATTCGTCCCTGCCACTGGCTTGCGGCGGTGCGGTTTGCGTAGTAACCGCAATTCCTTTGAATTGAGTTTGTGACATGAGCGGTGCTCCAATTTCTGTCAGTTCACCATCGAACTATCGATTTGAATTCGTGATGCCCGCGACTGGGCGCGGGCGCCCATACAACTTGGTGGGGGTTCAGTTGCGAGCCCCGATTGATTTTTGGCGGTCGTGTCGCCAAAAACGCGATTGGGAAAGTTCGCCAAGGATACAGTCCCGCAGTACGGACTGGAACAGAAAAGGTTGCATTCAAACGCCGGACCCGCTCGGTAATTCCATTCTATGAACATGGTAATAGGGGCGCAGGTCGCCGCCGAAGCCGAGCTTGAACCATCCGCGCTGCGGGCTGTTGACGCCTTCAAGATCGACCTCGCGGATACCCCGGTTCTGTGCGAGATCCCTGAACGCTTCCCAATGAATGAAGGTGCCCTGCCAGGGTTCGCTGATATCCGGATGTCCCGCGCCAAAAAGATAGTAGGCGCGCTTGCTATCCCAGCCATAAAAAATGGAATAGATCACAGTGTCGTTCGCGCCCAGTACATGATAAATGGCGCCTTGATCGGCTATCAGTAGTTCGTCCATTATTCTTTTCATGCAATCCAGCTTGAGTTCTGACTGGGGGCTGCCCTGCCGGTGCATGAGCGTGCGATAAAACTCAATCAGGATATCCACATCGTTACCGAGGATTACGTTGCCGCCCTTTTTTTTCGCCTCCCGCACCCGCCGTCGGCGAATTGTTTCCAGGTTCAGGAAACACGGCGACTCCTCCTCGTGGCCTTGGTAGTCGCTGAGACTGGATATGTCCAGGTAAGAGGTGTAGCGAAGATCGATGCGGAATTTGTGGTGTTCACTATCGTGATATCGGTGCCACAGAAAAGGGCGCAAGTCGCTGAATTCGGGCGACAGCTGGAATTCAATCGACGCGTAAATTCCGGTGATTTTTTCAATGAAAAATTCGGTGATCTGAAATTCGTCGTTGCGCCGGTTCACCAACTGTCGTTGCGGGTCGAGGTCGAACAGCAGTCCGCCATAAATCACGAGGTCGTCGAGTTCGCAGTTCCTGCCGTCGGCGGAAACCGACAGGGCGACACCGGCCTTGATTTCCGCACCCTGCTTGATCCAGTAGAGCCGGTAACCGGAACCCGCCGCCTTCAAATACAAGCGCGTGGAGAACAACGTGCCTTGCGGTGAGCGCTCGACCAGCGCGTCCCAGTCGTCGGTTTCGGCGACGGCGGCCCAGGAGAGTTTGACGTTAGACATCGGCCAGCATCCCACTCTCCAGCAGACGCCCGATCAACGGTTCCAGCGCGGCAGTCCCGACGTTCAGTTCCAATGCGATATCGTCGAGCGCCTTGCGCCCGTCGCACAGGAACAGCAGCCACAGCAGCAGATCCAGCTCCGAGCGCCCGTCCTGCTCGGGGCGTTGCGCGCCGCCACTGGCAGGGTAAAGCCCGTGACGCGACAGCATGACTTCGCCGCACGGCACGCGGTTGCGGTAGATTTGCCGCGCTTCGAGCTTGTCGATGAGCCGCCGATACCACTCGAAGCTGCGGGCGATCTGGGCACCCGTCACGAACTCGAGGTTATCGAGGGAACTGTGGTATTCGGGATATTCGTAATAGCGATCCTTGCAGATGGTCGCGCAATTGATGCGGAACCCCTGCGACGAGTACTGCCGCTCATCGCTGCCGTGAATATCGAAGGGGTACGTAATGAATTCCTCGCCGGCCTCCGCAAATACCGATTCAATCAGCCGGTTAAGCGGATGAGCGGGGTTCCAGCTTTGCTTGTAGCCGGCCTTGCCGGGGCCGCCGACGGTGGTAATTACCAGCCCGATATCGATTTGCTTCAACGCGGGTTCATTCGCCGCGCAATAGGCGATGGCCCCCAGCGTCTCAGGCACAAACGCGATGCGGTAAGACCACCGGCGATCTTTCATGGCGGCAATATGGCGGGCCAGGTACGCCGTCAGCACGACGCCGCTGAGACTGTCGTTGGCCATCGATGGATGGCAGATATAGCAGGACAGCAGGATTTCCTGCCTCGATCGTCCCGGCAACAGGCACTCACCATAGGTCAGGGAGCCGGGTTTGAGTTCGCTGTCGATGACGACATCAAATGGTCCGCCCAGTTGCTCCAGCGCCGCATATTGCGTGTGCGTGACGGCAAAACCCCAGTCGCGCCGGTAGTAACTCGTGCGATAGGGAATTGCGGCGGGCAGGGACGGATGCACGTGCAGATGCGGCTTGAGTTGTGGCCAGTCCAAGCGCAGCTTGACCGGCTCGCTGTAGCTCACCACGTGCAGATTGCTGACGCCGAAGTCGACGATACGCTGGCCGTTCGGCGCCGCGATCCATGCATCGCGGATATTCCATTCGTCCGGAATCACCCAGTCATAGGCGGAGGTTCCGGACGGAACCTCGTGTACCACGAGCGGGAAGAGTTCGCCGATGACGCGCAGGGTCTCGCGGTTACCGTCGCCGGTAAGGCTGCGGCAGAGCGGAAATAGCCGCCGCAGGCGGGCATCGAACTCAGACGCAGACGGATTGTTCTCTTGTTTGCTCACCGGTCGGATCCAGGTGCCGCTGGCTGTGCCTGTTTAAGTGCGACGATTTGCGCTGCGGGTGTGTGCAGGTCTACGCCTGCCGCAACCAGTTTTTCAAGTCCGTCCAGGTCGGACGGGGCGTCCACGTCGAAGCGCATTTCGGGATGCGCAAGCGCCCCCGGTGCAGGCAGCGCCAGCAGGCGATACTCCGCTGCGTGGTCCCACAGGTAAAGCGTCGCATGCTCGCGGTGTTTTTTTTCCGCCGCCTTGACTGCAATCCCGCGCAGCAGTTCCGCGGAAAGAATCTCCGCGCCAAATCCGTCCGCGTAGCGGTTGCCGAGCCGGTCCATGTGGTTGCAGGCGTAATCGCACGCATGGTCCGAGAAATAATCGATGAGCCGGTCGATTTCGCCCGGATCGATGAACGGATTGTCGGCGCAGACGCGCACGACCCACGCGGCCTTGCTCATTTCCGCCGCAGCGACAAAACGGCCCAATACATCCGATTCGTCGCCGCGACAGGTCTGGATACCGATTTGTGCCGCCAGTGCGGCGAGGGCGTCGTCGCGTGTTGCCGTCGAAGTGGCAAGCACGGTTTGATCGATCTGCGTCGCGTGGTTGACGCGCCGCAGAACCCATTTCAGCAGCGGGTGTCCGCCCAGAGTCGCGAGCATTTTCCCCGGAAACCGTACGGAGCCCATGCGGGCCTGAACAATAGCGACCGTGCGCGGCTTCATTTGCCTCTGGCGGCGAGATCTTCCCATTGCAATACGTCGTCGGCATGCAGCGCCCGCGCAGTGGCCCGTCCAATGACTTCGTCCCAATGCAGGGGGCTCACCCCGGTGCCGGGACGTTTGTAAGTGAGGTCGGCCGCCTCGAGCCGCTGGCCGGCGGCCAAGTCCCGGGCCAACACAATGCTGCGACGCGCATTCCGCCGCGAGATTTCCTCGGTTTCGATCGGCGCTTTGTGCTCACTCGGGCCCAGCAGTGCTTCAGCGCGGTTCGCCAGTTCGACGAATCGGGTAAGATCCGCTACATCCATCGCATGGTAATGATCGTTGCCAGGCAGCGTCTTGTCGTGGGTAAAGTGTTTCTCGATCACTGCGGCGCCGAGCAGGTGCGCCGTCATCAGGGAGGTCATGGCATCGTCCGGCAGCGTGTGGTCGGAGTAGCCGATCAACTGGTCGGGGTAGGTGCGTTGCAGCCCGCGGATCATGCGCAGATGGGCGTGACTGTTGTCGGTCGGGTAATTGAGTATGCAATGCAGCAGCACCACCTCACGACACCCTGACTTGTTCAAAGTGTCTACCGCAATGTCGATCTCGCCGAGCGTCGCGGCGCCGGTCGACAGCACGACAGGTTTTCTCTTGGCTGCGATCCTGCGCAGAAACGGAATGTTCGTGATGTCGGCGGACGCAATCTTGAAGAAAGGCACCAGCGGATCGAGAAACTCGATCGCCGCGTCGTCGAAAGGCGTCGACAGAAAATCGATCCCGGTGTTGCGGCAATGCGCGGCCAGCGCTACGTATTCGTCCGGTCCGAAGCTGTCGTACTTCTGGAACAATTGATGTTGGCTGAGCGTCGGTTCCTTGCTGACGTTCCAGTATGCCGGCGAATGCTTGGAGGCAAGGGTGTCCGCCTTGTAGCTCTGAAACTTGGCGGCATCCGCGCCCCCCTGTTTGGCGAGCTCAATGAGTCGCTTGGCCTGGGCCATCGAGCCTTCGTGGTTGACGCCGATTTCCGCAATCACGTAGGGCCGACCCTGCGACGAGACCAAGCGTTTTCCGAGTTGTATTGAGGTCATGAGATTAGACGGCGCCTTCGCCGTGTTTTTGAATCAGATGCGCCATGTGATGGGCGTGAGATTCGGCGTTATTGGTCAGGTTGGCGTCGTGGCGACGGTAACGATAGAGCGGCAGTTCCAGTCGGTGAATGTTGTATTTTTTTAGAAATCGGATGCGCAGATCGCGTTCCTCGTGCAGCAGAAAGGCTTCATCGTAGAGGCCGATATCGATCAACTGCTCGGTGCGGAACATGATGCCGCAGGCAATCGGTTCTTCAGTGCAGCTTTTCCGAGCCAGCACTTCTTCGCGGTCATCGACGAGCAGGTAATCGCACGCAATCGCATCCATATACGGGTTTTGCGAAAGAAACAGGTTCAGCAGGTTGAGGAAATTCGAATTGACGTAGTCATCCGCATCGACCCGCACGACGAACGGCGCGCTGGTTGCGCGTATGGCGTGATTGAGCGACGCCGGCAGCCCCTGGTTCGTTGCGTTGCGCAAAAGCGTGATCTCGTCCTGGAACAACTCCAGCGCATAAGGCGTGCGATCGGTGCTGCCATCGTCGACCACGATAATCTGAAAGGACGTGCGCAGATAGTTCTGGGACAACAGCGAGCGCAGACAACGACCGATGAACTTTTCCTGGTTATACACCGGGACGAGCACGGACACGGTGGGAATGTTGGTCATATTTTCCCTTTGCCAGTCTAATTGATTGCGGTCAAAGCTTTCGAGAGCGCAGCGCGTATCATCTGTGGCAGCGACTCGGCCATGCGCACCATCACCGGCAGCGACACCGCGCGTTCGAGGAGTTGCCGCGAACGCGGAAACGCATCACTCAAATTGGGGCCATGCACGGCAATCAACTCAGGCATGTGCGACCAGGTGGCGGCGAAATGCCAGGTCGTTGCTTCGGGCAGAATTTTGGTCGATACGCCGTGGGCGACCAGTTCGGTGCGGCAGCGCCGCGCCGCGGCCTTGTCCGTCACCGTGAATACCAACGCGTCCGCGGAGTCGTAGGTATTGGGCGGTGCGGTGCGCAACGTGATTCCGGGCAGATCCTTGATTGCGCTCCACAGCCGGTCGCGGTTCGCGCGCTGGGCCGTAACCACGTCCGAGAGCTTGCGCAGCTGGGCGAGCCCGACGGCGCCCTGCAGTTCCATCATGCGGAAATTGAAGCCGCTGCCCGAGCGCGTGTCTTCCCAACGCGGCACCGCCGGATTGTTCTCGTGGCCGTGGTCATGCCAAGCGGCGGCACGGTCGTAGAGGCTTTTGTTGCGGAACACGACCATGCCACCTTCGCCGGTCGTCATCGTCTTGGCGAAATCGAAACTGAAAGTGCCCATTTCCCCCCAGGTGCCGAGCGGCCTGCCGTCAAGGCTGCCGCCGCAACCCCAAGCGGCGTCTTCGAGCAGGGTGACATTGTGCTTGCGGCAGACCGCTTGGATTTCCGGCAGGCGTGCTGGCGTGCCGAGCATGTGCACTGCGATCACGGCTTTGGTGCGTTTGGTGATGCGGCATTCGAGGTCGGCAGGATCGAGATTGAAGGAGTCGTCAATTTCGGCACAGACCGGTGTCGCGCCGGCCTCGATAATGGCCTCGACGGTCGCAACGAATGTAAAACTCTGCGTGACCACCTCATCGCCGGGGCCGACGCCGAGCGCCGCTAACGCGACCCGCAGCGCGGCGGTGCCGGAGGTTACCGCCAGCGCGTGAGATACGCCCATGGCGGCGGCAAACGCCGTCTCGAATTCGCGCACCTTGTAACAGTCGCCGCGCAGCGTGTCGAAACTGTGGCGGAACAACACACCGCCGCGCGCAAAAACGTCGTTGACTTCGGCCTGCTCTTCGGCGCCGATCACTTCAAATCCTGGCATGGTGGCCTCTCTGGGGACGGTTGATGCCGGCGGGGGCCGGCTTGTTCACATTTTCTGAAACAGGGATGCGACCTTTTCAAAGGTGAGGATTTCGCGAAACCCGCTGCCCAGCGCATTGGTCAGCGGTTTCTCGTGAATCACGGTGGCGTCGTACAGGGCCTGAAACTGTTCGTCAGCAAGTCCGCGGCAGACGCCTTCTGGAATCGTCACGCGCTGGCGTTCCGCCATTGCCAGAAATTCGTCGCGTGCGGCCGGATAGAACTCTCCCATGGCGCGCATGACGATGCAGTTGGCGATGCAATGATGCAGGCCGAGCACCACGCTGAGCCCGGCCGACAGCGGGTGCACCACACCGACGTAACTGGCGGCGATCGCACAGCCCCCCAGATAGGAAGCGACCATCAGGTGCTCGCGTGATTCCGTGTTCATCATGTCGTCGGCAAGAAAGACCTGCCGGCACAGATTGATGGTTTCGCGCGAATACGCGTCGCCGATCGCGTTGCGATAGCTGCCCGCGCTCGATTCGATGCAATGGATGTAGGCATCCATGCCGGTATAAAAATACTGGTTGCGCGGTACCGTCGCAGTGAGGTCTGGATCGAGAATCAGGTGATCGAACACCGTGTAGTCGCTGTTCATGCCGAGCTTGAGCCCGCTGCGCGTATTTGTCATCACGCAGGTGCGCGTGGCCTCGGCGCCGGTGCCGGAGATGGTCGGTATGCCGATTTTGTGCACGGCCGGGACTTTGACCAGATCCCAGCCCTGATACTGTTCGGCGCGACCGCCGTTGGTGAGCAGGTTGGCTGCGGCCTTCGCGGTGTCGAGCGTGATACCGCCGCCGAGGGCGACGATCGTCAGCGGCCGGTCGAAGCCGGCTTCGCGCAGGGCGGATACCCGCCGGTCGATCGACTCCGTTTCCGGTTCGTCCGCGGTGGCCACGAATTCGATCCGGTCCTGCGCCTGCGCGCCAAGACGCGCCAGCGTTTCGGCGCGGCCAGCAAAGTACTCATCGACAAAGTAGACCACCTTGCCGGTGCCGCCTGCCGCGCGCGCGCGGCGGCCATCGAGCTGCTGGCGCAGTTCATCGAGCGCGCCGCGGCCGAAATTGAAGCCGCCGACGTTCCTCACCTGCTTGATGCCGGTGTCCAGTATCGATTTGGTCATTGTTTCTGATCCATCATGGGTGCCGCGCCAAGTTCGCGACGCAATACGGATTGAAGAACGGTGTTGCCCGGGTCATAGGCCATGACCTGGCTGAAATGGTGCGCGTCGAGTTCGGCTTTCCATTGTTCATCGTTGATCGCAAACAGGTGATCCAGTATCCGCCCGAAGGCGGCGGTGTCCGCGCGATTCGTCCAGAACGGGCCGTCATCGGCGTACGGCAGCGGCCACGCGAAAACGCGGTCCTTCATCTGCAGGATCTGCGACCGCATCGCGAAAAACGCGGTCTTGTTGCCCCGCGTCGCCGACTCGTATCCCATCGTGCTGTCGATGCCGACCACCACTTCAGCGGTGTCCACCGCATCATAACTGCTGCCGTGCCAGTGCCATTCCGAGAATCTGAATGTCTGGCCCATCAGGTGGTTGTAGTAGGCCCGCTCCTTTGCCGGCGTGCCGTCCGTGTAGTGGCCGGTGCACGGGACGATGAACAATTCACTGCCGTGCGACTTTGCGTATTCCAGCAGAAAAGCGAGTACGAGTCTGTCCGCCTGTTCGAAAAATTCCTCGCGCGTACGATATTTTCCGCCCCAGACGAATCCTGCGGTGTCCCGGAACTGGGAAATGAAAGCAATGGTGCCGGCCTTCCTGGTGTGCCGTTTAGGCACCATGTTGTTTCGCAGGCTGCCCATGGTAGCGACGGCGCCCTCAAAGCGCGAGGTATAGAGTGGTATGTAGCGATCGGCGACCACCAGCATTTGATCGACCCGCGGTTTGCCCGTCATCGGCGTGCGGTCCAGTTCATCAAAGACTTCGGCGCCCCTAGGTCCGTTTTGAACGAACAGCGTTCTGATGTTCCTGTTTCTTGCCTGCAGAAAATAGAATCCGATGTTGTTGTCGACCCAGGTGACAACCAGGCGCGGACGCACTTTTTCGATGAAACAGTCGATGTAGGCGTCCGCCCGGCGCCCGCTTTTCGCAAGGCTCGCCAGCAGAACCCGCAGGTTGATCTGCTCGCCGCGGACATGCAGGGTTTCCGGGTTCCACGGTTTCAGGTATTCGAGCAGAAACTCGCCGCCGGCGGCATCGAGGATCAACACCTCGCTCTGTCGTGGCCAATGCCAGACTTTTCTGGCCGACAGGAAATAGAGCAGGAAACGCCACAGCTTGCCGATGCGCCGCACGATCAATACGCTTTCATGAATATTGCTATCGCGGCATTGCGACGCCGGCCGGCAGCGCGGATGGTTGCGCCATCAGCCAGCCAAATAACGCCGGCGCGGATGGCCGGTCCGCCCGGCCGACGTCCCGCATCGGTAAAGCCCTCAAATGTTTCCTGCGCGCCGCAATGAAATGCGTTACGTCGCGCAAATCATTTCTTCAGTCCGGTCTGGACCGACTGATAGTCGTCGGTGCCGCCGACATCCATCCACGGCTCGTGCATCGGGTAGACGATGGTGCGCGCCGACTGTTCCTGCAAACGGGTAAACAGCGCGGGCATGTCGCAGTGCTCGCCGGGGCGCAGCGCGGCGAGCACTGCGGGTTCCAACACGTAGATTCCGGCGTTGATGTGGCTGCGAAACACCGGCTTTTCGTCGAATCCGGCAATCTCAATGCCGTTGGTCCGCACCACGCCGTACGGATGCTGCCATTCATGGGCGCGCACGGCCATGGTGGCGGATGCGTTGTTGCGCAGGTGAAAATCGAGCAGTTCGCCGTAGCGGATGTCGGTCAGTACGTCGCCGTTTGTCACCACAATGGCGGCGTCGGGTCGCGGCGCGAGCAGACCGATCGCGCCCGCGGTGCCGAGCGGCGACTCTTCCCGCAGGTAGTCGATCTGCACATCCCACTTGCCGCCGTCGCCGAAATAATCCTCGATCATGTGGCCGAGATAGTGGATGGCAATGACAAAATTGCGGAAGCCCTCGGCACGTGCTCGTTCAATGATGTGCTCGAGCATCGGTTTGCCGCGAACTGGCAGGAACGGCTTGGGACAACTCTCCGTATGGGGCCGCAACCGGGTGCCGCGGCCGCCGGCCATGATGACCATGATGTTCGGCCGCTCGGCCGGCGCCATCAATTCGTCCCACACGTGCAAACCGGCGATGCGCCGGCAGCTGTCCACCACCGGCAACTGATGAATCCGGTTGGCCTGCATCAACTGGAGCACCGTATCGCGCCCCAGTTCCGGCGGTACCACCAGGGGATCGGCGTGAATGATGGATTCGATCGGACTGTCGAGGGTCAGTCCGCGCAACAAACCGCGCCGGATGTCGCCATCCGTCAGCGTGCCGAGGAACACGTTGTCCGTCGTCACGACTAGCGCGATCTGCAGCGCTGATGCGTCAAGGCAGCTGATCGCCTGCCGCAGTGTTGAGCTTGCCGCAAGCAGCGCCTTGCGCCAGTCCTTCTTCGGCGCGTCAACGGCATGCGGGGGACGGGTGAACGGCATTGCGAACTTTCCCTTCAGTTTCAAGCGGCCGGGTTCATGCCGGAGCGCTGCGATCGCGCAGTATCTGCGCCGCCGCATCGAGATCCGCGGATGAATCGATATCGACGGAATCCACCGCTGGCATCACGAACGGAATCGTGTTCTCTCGGTAGAGGCCGTCGGAGATGGCGGCGCCGCGAGCGACAAAAATGGCGCCGTTCGGCATGAAATACTGCTGCAGGCCCTGTCGTTGCGGATTCTGCGTTCGCACGTCCATGCAAAAGCGGATGTAATCGCCCCCTTCCGCGTGTTGCATCAGCCAGCCGAATTTCGCGCCGACTTCGTAAACGGAAGCCAGCGTGTCCGTTTCACTCTTTCTGTTTTCGAAGTAATGCCTGATGGCGGTTTCGATATGCGCAGCCGTGCGCAAAGGCGAGGTCGGCTGCAGCACGACGACGTAGTCAAAGGGCCGGCCCTCGCGCGTGCGATGCTGCTCCCACGCGTGCCGCACCACCCCGAGCAGGCTCGCATCATCCGTGGCGAGTTCGCCGGGCCGCAGAAACGGCACCGCGGCACCGGCGTTCCTGGAGACGGCGGCTATTTCCTCGGAATCGGTGGTCACCAGCACGTCGTCCAGCAGACTCACCGCGCGGGCCGCCGCGATCGTCCATTCGATCAGCGGTCTGCCGGCGCATTCACGGATGTTTTTCCCGGGCAGCCCCTTGGAGCCGCCCCTCGCCGGTATTACCGCGAGCAGGCTCGAATTTGCGTGCATGCGCTTGCCTGGCGCCTATTTCTCTACGCTCGCGGGCTCCATCGGCCCGTCGATTTTCTTGCGCTTGAAGTTGAACGACGATTTCGGCACCGCAAGCTGCGGCCTTTCGGTGCGGCCCCAGTGCTTTTCCGCCTGATCGAGCATGCGCAGGTTCCGCTGCGCGACGATTTCCTGCAAGCCCAGCAGTTCGAGGCCGGTGAAGTTGTGGGAAATGACGGCGGTGATCTTGGTGGCGTCGCCCAGGTCCCTGACGTAATCCTCGAGATTGCCGTTGTACTGGGCGCGGATCGATTCCTTGTAGGTGTAATACCACTCCGAGCCGGGATAGGCCGTCGCGAAATGCGGACGCGCGTGGATGCCCAGCTTGATCAATGCGGTGACGGTATATCGAATGCTTTCGAAATCCTCTTCCGGAAAGCCGATGATGATGTTCGGGATCGGGATGATCCCGGTTTTCATGCACTCGCCGACGGAGTCGATGTTTTTCTGTCGCGTCGAACCCTTGCCGAGGTTTTTCAGGATCCGGGGGTCGAACGATTCGAGTCCATAGACTAGATGCGAGCAACCCGCCTCGTACATGAGCTTCAGAATTTCCGGCCGGTGCAGCGAGGCGTGGCTGGTGCCGCTCCAGTAAACGCCGGGCTCTTCACCGGGCGGCGCGGCCTTGCCGCCGGGGCGCCGCGACGACGGCTGCAGGCCGGCGGCGATCCACTTTTCGCAGATTTCCTTCATCCAGGTGCGTTTGCTCGACGCATCCATGGTCATCAGGGTTTCGTCCAGAA
>SXGQ01592454.1_pt1 | contig 14282 bp, 12 predicted proteins | sample 3178371 | NCBI WGS metagenome assembly SXGQ01 (sample SAMN11356859, study PRJNA531348) | freshwater metagenome | isolation source: freshwater sample F1-20 | place: China: Fuxian Lake, Yuxi | collected 2017-12-25
GACGGCCCGACCCACCAGCCGGTCGAAACCGTCAGCGCCCTGCGCTGCATCCCGAACCTCGACGTGGTTCGCCCCGGCGACGCCGAAGAGACCGCCGCCGCCTTCGCCCACGCCGTCGCCCGCAAGGACGGCCCGGTCGCCCTTATCCTCTCCCGTCAGAACGTCCCGTCCCTCGATGCCGTCCCGGTGGCCACGCGACGCCAGGGCACGCTCAAGGGCGGCTACGTGCTCCGCAAGGAAACCGCCGCGCTCACCCACATCCTCATCGGCACGGGCAGCGAACTTTCGCTCGCCCTTGCGGCCGGCGAAGAACTCGGCGGGGGTGTCCGCGTGGTCTCGATGCCTTCGATGGAAGTCTTCGCGCGTCAGCCGAAGGCCTACCAGGAAGAAGTCCTGCCCGCCGCCTGCACGAAGCGCGTCAGCATCGAAGCCGGCGTGACGATCTCGTGGGGCCGCTATGTCGGCACCGCCGGCAAGGCCATCGGCACCGACACCTTCGGCCTCTCCGCTCCGGGCGACGTGGTGATGAAGGAACTGGGCATCACGAAGGAAGCAGTGATCGCCGCCGCCAAGGCGCTCTAAGCGACCTGACATCGCCTCACCGAAGACCGGTGGCCTGCGCCGCCGGTCTTCTTGTTCTACTTCGCCTCGCGGAGGTCCGTCAGCGCGATGCGGAAGAGATCGCCCTGCTCGGAGCCGAGAAAGAGATGCCCGTTGTCGACCCACGAACATGCTTCAACCTGCCAGGAAAGCGTCGGCGGCGAAATGGGCGCATGGAGGGCCGGCGCTCGGAAGAAATCTTCGCCGACCAACGGGACGTCGAAGACCCAGACATTACGATAGGTCAGGATGGCGAGACGCTTTTGATCCGGAGAGACGCAGGCGTCGGTGACCATGCCACCGACATCGAAGCGGGCCAGCTTCGTCAGCATCGCCCGGTCTCCGACCGGCGGGATGTCCGCGCGCCAGAGGTCCGTGAGGGTATCCCGGCGATGCTTAGTCAGAAGATAGAGTTTCCCGCGGAGCAGGAACATCGCCTCGCAGTCATGCGCGAGTTCGGGGTCAGGAAAGGCGGTCTGATCGGGCCAAGCGAAGGTCACCTTGCGAACCTCGGTAATCTCCGTGACGCCTGGCTTCGGTTCCTTAAAAAGGTAGAAGGCCAGTTCCTTGCGGCGGGAGACGTTGTTACCGACGTCGCCGACGACCATGTTGCCGGAGGCATCACCCGTGATCGCTTCCCAGTCCACGTTCGTGGCGCCCTTGAGCATGACCGCTCCCCAGAAGCTCTTGGCGACAGGCACCAAGGTGCCGTCTGCCCGGATTGGGATGATGGCGGACTTGGCGCCGGAATCGGCCAGCGTCCAGAATACCCCGGGCTGCGAGGGACTCACCCAGAGCGCGGAACATTCCGGCACGAGCTTGAGGTTCAACTTCCCTACGCTCTTCAGTTCAATCGAGGGCATGGTCGGCACCTCGCGACGGATGACCTCAGGCTCGGCGCCTAAGCCGAAAGCGGCCCAAGTCAGGCAGGCGAGGTGGAGCGCGATCCGCATACGGTCACGCTACCCTACCCCGGCCCCTTGGCAATCCGTCGCCGTCGCTTTTGCTGTCGAAATCAGGGCTGACCTTACCATCCTCACGCCATGGCCCGCAAATCCTCGCGCACGCTCTGGACCGATAAGCTCCGCGGCGTCGCGTCGACGCCGACGGGGGCGAAGTCGCCCCGTACCCGCAAGACCGCGATCACTCCTGCCGTCCGCGGCTGCCGTGAGGTCATCCTCGGGATCGACCCTTCGCTGCGCGGCACCGGCCTGGCCGTCATCGATGCGCGCTCGGAGCCGATGCGCCTGCTCGCCAGCGTCACGCTGAAGCTAAGCCCGAAGCTCGAAGCCTATGAGTGCCTCGGGCGTATCGCCGACGCGGTGGAGAAACTCGTCCGCGAGCATACGGTCACTCACGCCTCCATCGAGGAGACGATCTACGTCCAGAACTTCCGCACCGCCCAGGCGATGGGCGCCTCGCGCGGCGCCGCCCTCAGCGTGCTCGCCCGCCTCGGCGTCAAGGTGGGCGAATACGCCCCCACGCGCATCAAGCTCGCGGTGGCGGGCCATGGCGCCGCCAAGAAGGAACAGGTCGGCCGGATGATTCGGACGGTGCTCCGCCTCGGTGAAGAGCTAGCGCTCGATGAATCCGACGCGGCCGCGGCGGCGCTCTGCCACGCCTTCACCGCGCGCAGCTGATCAAAGCTCCTCGCTGACGGCAAACTCGTCGTGACGACTCCGGGCCTGGCTCCAGCGGGCCATGAGCTCGTCGAGCGGCACGGGGCGCACCTTCTGCGCAAGATTGTAGGCGCCGGCTTCGAGGCAGGCCCTGAGCTGGCCCCAGACCGCTTCGTATGAGCGCGAGAAGCGGAGCGACTCGTCGCGCAGGAGGCTGGAGACGTGGCAGCAGCCGCCGACTTCCGTGACGGTGAAGCGGCCGGCCTTGAGATCTTCCAAGGAGTCCGCGCGCAGGTCGAACCGGGCGAAGTGGAGGCCCGGGAAACGCTTGGCGAACTGGGTCACGGCGGTGTCGAGTTCCACGGTGATGAGATCATGGCGGTGGAGGCAGCGGGCGCCATGGCCGTAGCTACCGGTGAGATTGAGCGTCACCTTTTGGCCGGCGGGGATGACGCGGTTGAGGTCGCGCGCATGGCAACGGAGAAAGAGGTTGGCGCGGGAGACTGCGACCTCGTCGAGCCAGATGAGTTCTTCGAGCGTCTGCTCGCCGTCGCCGCGCACGGTGACGTCGCGCTTCTGGACGATGGCCATGATGCTCCCGTCGTCCTTGCCCGGATTACGGCGCCAGACGACCTCGAACTCGAAACCGGAGATGAACTTCTGCAGGAGGAAGTCCTCCGCGGTCCCGCGGACAAGCCGCTCGAGCTGCTCCTGCGTATGGACGAAACGTAGGCCGGCGCCGTCCTCGGCGACCTCCGGCTTGAAGACGACCGGGAAGCCATGACAGGCCGCAAAGGCGGCGGCATCCTTCACGCGCTCGTCGCTGGGGTCCTCGAGGGAAAGGGCGAGCGTCGGGCAGCAGCGCGAGTCGCGCTGGAACGGACGCAGGAGAAGGGACTTCGCGTCGCCGATGAAGCCGCCGACGCGGCCGAGCGCCGGATTCGCGGAGGCGAAGGCGGTGAGGCGGCGATGGCGCAGGCTCAGGAGCACGATGCCCAGACGCACCGGCAGGTAAAGGAGCCAACCTGGCCAGAGCGACGGCTGCATCAGGCCACGGACCTTCATGACGATCTCCCGGCGACCGCGCCAGGTCATCGCCGGCACGACCCAGTGCGTGAAGAACCAGATGAAAGCGAAGAGCCCCAGCACGATCCACATGGCGTACTGCTTGTAGCGCGGGAACTGCTCCATGAAGGGCGGTCCCAGCGTGCTGCCGAGGAGCATGAGCACCGGCGTCCAGACGAGCGCCGCGGTGAAGAGCAGCATCGAAAGGCGCGGCAGGCCGAGACGCAGGATGCCGGCGGTCACGAAGGTGGGCACGCGGCTGGCGGGGATGAAGCGGGAGCTGACGATCACGAGCATGCCACGCGGCGAGCCGAACCAGCCGGCCATGCGGTCGATCTCGTGCTCCTTCACGATCCACTTGAGCGGAGCGCGACGCAGCGCGTCGCGACCCAGCCAGCGGCCGAGCGCGTAAAGGACCATGTCGCCGATGAAGATGCCCACCGTGCAGGCCAGCGCGGCCCACCAGAAGCCGATGATGCCTTCGGCCGCGAGGAGGCCCGCGGCCAGGCAGGTCGGATCCTCCGCCACGAAGGTGCAGAGGATGATAATGAGGATGAGGATCCAGAAGCGCGCCCCATCGGAGACCACGAGGTCCGGGTAAGGCTCGGCCGCCGGCACGGGCGCCGGGCGCTTCGCCGCCTGACCCGACTCGACGGACGCGATGAAGCGGATGACCTCATGGGAGTCTTCGACGCCGTGGCCGCCCTCGACCTCGATGAGCCGGGCCTGCGGCATGAGCTTGGACGAATAACGGGCGGCGTCGACCGGCGTGACCCAGTCGCTCTTGCCATGGACGAGCAGCGCCGGTCCGTTCCAGGCACGCAGCATCGACTTGGCGTCGGACAGGTCACTGTCGAAGAAGACGCCGGAGTAACCGCGGTTATAAGGCAGGCGGTCGGCCAGCCCGAAATGGGGCGTGGCGACGTCGAACAGGAAGAACGGTATGTGATGGAAGAAGTAGACGAACTTGTTGGCGACGGCGTTGCCGAGGAGCGTGTATTCCTGGGCGCCAGGCGCGGAGATCAGCGTCAGCGAGGCCACTCGGTCCGGATACTTCGTCGCGACCGCGAGGGCGACCATCCCGCCCATGCCTTCGCCGACCAGATGGAAGCGACCCTTGCCGAGTCGCGGCTCCAGCGAACGCAGCATGTCGTCGGCGATGCTCTCGTCGCTCATCGACGCGCGCGAACGATGGTAGGCGGTCGGCCAGCGGATAGCGTAGACCGGGCCCACGTCGTCGGCGACCTTCGGTATCTTGACGAGGTCGACGGCGGCCTGATTTAAGTCGGCGCCACCGTCCGGGAGACGGGGGATGACGATGACCGGCAAGGCGGCTCGGCCCTGCGGACTGCCGAGCGGCGTGAATTCCACCCGCTGAGCCAGCTCGGGCTTGGGTAGCCGGTCAGCCGAAGTGACCCAACGGGAGACCAGGACCAGCAGGATGTAGGCAGCCAGCACGATCCACTTCACCGGGACGCGCCCGAGGTTGCGCTTGCGATCGGCGAGGGTGGACATCCGAACCTCATCAAAGGTCGTCAGCCCCTCGGGGCAAGACGGGAAGGGTAAATAGCACTCGATTGGCCGATTTATGGCTTCCGTAGCGGGGCCAAGCCCTCTTGTCTTGGCCAACGTGCAACCCACCGGAAAGGAACTCCCAGGCCTCAGGGTCACCGTCGACAAGGTGGTGCACCATAGGGATGTGAACTTCCCCCCCGAAACCCCGCACGCGTTCGTCTACTTCCTGACCATCAGCAACCTTTCTCAGGAGACGGTGAAGCTGCTGGGCCGGAAATGGATCATCCGCTCCCCGGACGGCACGATCGAAATCGTCGAGGGCGACGGTATCGTCGGCGAGACCCCCACCCTCCCCCCGGGCGAGAAGTTCTCTTACAATAGCTATCACCTCGCCGGCGGCCCGCTGACGGCCGAGGGCTCCTTCCATGGCACCACCCAATCCGGCGAACGCATCTACACGCGCATCCCGGTCTTCGCCCTGACCCCTCCTTCCGACCCTTCCTGATGCGACTTACCGACCTAAACTCTGGCCGTGAAATCGGCGCCAACTGCATGCTCGCCGAATTCGGCGGCCTGCGGCTGGTGATCGATTGCGGCCTCCATCCCAAACTCGATGGCCGCAAGGCCTTGCCGCAGATCGATAAGATCCAAGGTAACGTCGATGGCGTGATCCTGACCCACTGCCACCTCGACCACCTGGGCTCGTTGCCGCTGCTCCTGAAGCAGCACCCGACGTCGCGCGTCTACGCCTCGGCCGCCACCACGCTCTTCGTCCGGCGACTCCTGAGCAACTCCATCCAGGTCATGAAGCGCCAGCGCGAAGAGACCGGCAATCAGGACTACCCTCTCTACGTCGAGACCGATGTCGAACGCGTCGAACACGCCCTCGCCGCGGTACCCATCGCCAACCCGCGTATGATCGGCCGCGGCGGCGAAGAAGTCGCCCTCACCTTCCACCTCGCGGGCCACGTCGCCGGCGCCGTGGGCTGCCTCATCGAACACCGTAAGAAGAAGCATTTCTTCACGGGGGACGTCCATTTCAAGGCCCAGCGCACCGTGGCGGCAGCCAACTTCCCACGCACACCGGTCGACACGCTCGTCATGGAGTGCACGCGCGGCGCCACGGCGACCGTCCCGGGCTTCGACCGCGGCAAGGAAGAGCAGCGCCTGATCAAGGCCGTCAACGCCATCTGCGACGAAGGCGGCTCGGTCCTCCTGCCTGCCTTCGCCTTCGGTCGCATGCAGGAGATTCTGATGCTCCTCCAGGAAGCCGCCGACGCGGGCAATCTCGCCGACGTACCGATCTTCTGCTCGGGACTCGGCATGGATCTCTGCGACTATCTCGATGCCGCCAGCAAGAAGACCAAGCAGGTGAAGTTCAGCCGCCAAGTCCTCCGAGACCTCGGTATCTTGCCGCTCTCGCGTAAATACACCCAGCCCGGCAAGAACATGCCTGAACGCGGCATCTACCTCCTCTCGAGCGGCATGCTCGTCGAGAAGACGCCCGCCTGGCGTGTCGCCGCCAACATGCTCGACCACGAGGAGAACGCGGTGTTCTTCGTTGGCTACTGCGATCCGGAGACCCCGGGTGGCGAACTCATCGGCATGAATCCGGGCGGTGAGTTCAAATTCAAGTCGCTCGACCATACCTCGACGCTGCGCGCCAAGGTCGAACGCTTCCACCTCAGCGGCCACGCCGACCGCGAAGAGCTCCTCGATTTCGCCAAGGCCCTCGCGCCGAAGGACATCGTCCTGACGCACGGCGACCCGCCCGCCCGCGCATGGATGAAGGAAACCCTCGCCGCCGCGATGCCCGGCACCCGCGTGCACGACCCCGCACCGGGCGTCCCCCTCGAGCTGTGAGCCTGCTGCCGCAGTCCGTCGAAGATTGGCGTGAGTTCACCCTCACGCGCGGTCCTCGTATGGCGGCGGAAGCTTTCCTGATCAAACTGGGCGCGCTGGGCGCCGAGGAACAACGCGCCTCGCTCTGCGGCCTGCCCGACGTCGCCACGTTGACCCGCCGCTTCGAAGCGGCTTGGCCTCTGCGCGAAGCCGCCCTGGGCGGCGTGCCCTTCCTCACGAAGGACCTCTACTTTCGAAAAGGCGAACCGACCTACGCGGGCTCGACGTTTCTGCCCGAGGAGATCGGCCCAGCCAGCACGACCTCCACCCTGCCGGCCGCCTTCGAAGCCGATGCCGGGGCGATCGAATGCGGAAGGACGCAACTGAACGAGTTCGCCTTCGGTCTCACCGGAGAGAACCCGCACTTCGGTGACTGCCCTCACCCCGAACACCCGGAGCTACTCTCTGGCGGTTCGAGCTCCGGCTCGGCGTTCGTCATCGCCCGGGGTCTGGTCCCGTTCGCCCTGGCGACCGATTCCGCCGGCTCCATCCGCGTGCCCTGCGGTTACTGTGGAGTCTGGGGACTACGTCTCTCGCCTGATATCGCACCTATCGGCGACATCTTCCCGCTCTCGCCGGGCTACGACACCCAAGGATGGATCACGCGCACCGCCAAGGATCTCCGCCAGGTGTCGGCCGCCGTGCTCGGCGAAGCCCCGCCCGCCGGCGCGGGCCTCTGGGCCGGCGACCTAGGCCTAGATATCCCGCAGGACGATCTCGCGGCCATGTGCGCGGTCGCCCGGCAGGCCGGAGCGCAGGAAGACGCCGCCGCCGCGATGCTCCTGCGGCTCGCCTTCAAGGAAGCGGCGGACGCGTATCCGACACTCGGTGGCCATGCCGCCGCGCGCGTGCACGCCGCCTGGCTCGAACGCCGGCGCCCAGATTACGACCCTATCGTTTGGGAACGTCTCGATATCGGCCGCGGGCGTACCCATGAGGAGATCCGGGCCGCCGAAGCCGTGCGCACCCGCGTGATTGATGCCTTCCGCATCGTCTTCCGTCGCCATCACTTCATCGCCCTGCCCGCGACGTTCGGAGGCGCCGTTCGCAAGGCCGACTCCAACGCGACGCATCGCCGCCGACTGCTCGCGCTCAATGCGCCCGCTTCGCTCGCCGGGCTACCCCTCGTCGTCGCGCCCGCGCGCCTCCCGAACGGCCTCACGGCCGGCGTGCAGTTCGTCTTCCCCGACATGGCCAACTTCGGCTGGGACTCCGTCCTCGGCCGTTTCGGCTGATCAGAGACGCTTGCGGCGCATGTGCGCCGAAGGCTGGCCCAACGCTTCGCGATACTTCGCCACGGTGCGGCGGGCGATCTGCACGCCGCGCTTGCGTAACTCCGCCGTGATGGCCTCGTCGGCCAGCGGCTCGGCGGGGTTCTCGCGGGCCAGGATGTCGGCGATGAGTTCCTGGACGCCTTCCTGCGCGACGGTACCGCCATCGGACGTCGCGACCCCGGAAGTGAAGAACCAACGGAACTCGCGCAAACCATGCGGCGTCAGCATCCACTTGCTAGCAGCGGCGCGACCGACGGTGGTCTCATGGACGCCCATCTCCTTCGCGACGTCGGTCATGGTCAGCGGACGGAGCTTGGCGGGGCCATGCTCGAAGAAATCGACCTGACGCTCGACGATGATGTGGGCGAGCTTCTCGATGGTGCGCTGGCGCTCTTCAATCGCGCCGATGAGGAACTTGCCCTGACGCATGCGCTCGAGGATGTAGGCCCGTTCCTTGTCGCCGAGGGCCTGGCCGGCGAGCATGTCCTTGTAGGCGGGCACCAAGCGGAGCTTGGGGACATGGCGGTCGTCCATGATGACCTTCCACTTGCCGTCATCACCCAGTTCGACGCAGGCATCGGGCGTGACCACCCGGTTATCGTCGCGGGAGAATCGACGGGCGGGCACCGTCTCGAGCTTGGCGAGTTCGGCGAGGGCCTCGCGGATATCGTCGAGTTCGACGTCGAGCACCCGGGCACATTCATCGAGCCTTCGACCCATCATCGGCTCCCAGCAATCGGTGACGAGACGCGCGGCGGTGGAAAGCCTGCGGCCGCGCTGACGCAGCTGGGCGAGGAAACACTCCCGCAGATCGCGGGCGCCGATGCCCGGCGGATCAAAAGCCATCAGCAAGGTATGGGCCGTCATGACGGCCTCGTAAGGCTGGCCGGAACGCAGGGCGACGGTCGAAAGGTCTTCCTCGACGAAGCCACGCTCATCGAGCGAGGCGATCAGGAGCTTGAGCGCCTCCTGCACGGCCGGATCATCGGAGGCCGTGCGGGCTTGATCGGCGAGGTGTTCGGAAAGCGAAGCCTCGCCGGTGGCGGACTCCAGCATATGCCGGCGACGTTCCTCATCTTCCTGGGTATAGCCCTGCGAGCGGATCTCCTCGTAGTAGCTTTCGTCCCAATCCTCCTTCATGCGCTTCAACGCATCGAAATCGTCGTCGCCCAAGGAGAGTTCGCGCGGGCCCTCCTCTTCCGCCTCTTCGGAGGGCACCGGCGCGTCCGGACTCTCGCTGCCTACCGGCTCAACTTCCTCCAACAAAGGGTTGGCGGCCATCTCTTCCGAGATCTCACGCAGGAGCTCGGCCGCAGGCACTTGGAGGATGCGGAGCGACTGGCGAAGCTGCGGCGTCAGGACGAGGCCCTGAAACTGCTTTTGCGATTGATTGATGCCTGGATTAGCCATCGAACGAATCCCAGCAAAGCGGATTCCGAGGCGATTTGCAAAAGGTATCGCTGAGCCCATTCGTCTTGCCTAACCACCGGTGGCAAACAGGCTTAAAGATACCCGAAGAGGGATGGACTCTGCCCGCATGCGCCACTTCTCGCTCCTCATCGGCAACGAAACCCGCGGCCCTCTCACGGAAGCCGAGATCATGGCCATGATCGCGGAAGGGACGCTGACGGCGGACATGCTCTGTGCGCCCGAAGGGTCGCCGGATTGGGTACCGCTCTCCGACCATTTCAAATTCGGCGTAACCCTCAAACTGAGGCGGACGAAGGCCGTCTCCACGGAAGTCGAAGAGGAGATTGCCGCCACGCGGCTTGACCCCGACACGCGGAGACGCCTCCTGCTCTACGGCCTGGCTGAACCTGCCAACGTCGACACCTTCACGCAGGTCCAGGCGATGCTCGCCCTCGCTGATCACGAAAAGAAGGTCACCTCCACCCAGCGCCTGCACCGGGGAGTCGGTTATGCCGCGTTGATCGCCATGATCGGCGTCGGCGCGTTACTGGGCCTATCCCGAGGCTTCGGGGGTGACGCCCTCGCTTTCTGCGGCAGTCTCTTCGTGAAGGAAGAACTCAACGCCCGGACGAGTCTCGCGATACTCCGGAGCGAGCTCAGCCAATTCGCCGAAATCAAGACCCGCGCCGAACGCGCCGTCTTCGAGAAGCCGCTCGGCGGCTCGCCCGGCTTCAACGTGATCGCCAGTCGCCTGAACATCGACCCTCACTCTTCCTTCTCGCTGCGCGGTCAGGTCGACACCGCCCCGCTGACCCGGAAGATCGCTGGCTGGGGACTCAAACTCGACGACGACCGCCGGGTCTACGTCCTGCACGAGGCACCCTCCGCCAAGGCCGCCGAACTGCTGGGTGCCCAGGCCGCAGTCCTCGACGAAGTCCTCAGTCCGACCCTTGAAGAAGCGGGCTTCGCCCAGCTCTTCGCCGAAGTGATGAACACCTTCCCTGCGGCCAGTTTCACCGAGGCCGGCCGGCTCCGTAAGGAAGCCGAAGGCCTGCGGATGAGTGCGCTGAAGATGTTCATCGACCGCGTCGACTTCCACGCGCAGGCCGCGAGCTCGCAGTCCGCCCAGAAAGCGTGGAGCGGCCAACTGCTCGCCTTCTCCGAACGCCTCAAGGCCCTCCAGGCCAAGGTCTATGCCCTCACCTCGCCGGTGGCCCGTCGGAAGCGCTGGAGCGAATTCAATTCGGGCCAAGGCGCCGAGCTCGCCGCCTGGATGTTGACCTCGGGCGCCAAAGAAGTCCGGGTCAATCCCGACGGCACGTTCGTCATCTCCGAAATCTCGGGCATCAACTCCGATTCGTTGAACCTGGTAATCGTCAGCGCGCGCATCGCCGGCGACACCGTCTTCTTACCCTGGAACTCCAAGCATCTCGGCACGAGCAAGTGGACCAGCGAGCCGATGGCCAAAGCCTTCCTGATCGACCGTGAACGCTATAAAGTCAGCGACAAGGTGACCGTCGGCGGCCGCACCTTCTACGCTAGTCTCCAGACGGCGACCCACCGCTTCGTCACCACGCGCACTTCGCCGCAGTGGCGCTACCTTGCGCTGGCCCGCGACACGGACAAGGACCGGATCTTCGCGCTCGTCGACGACAAGACCTACGCCGCCGCCAGCAAGGGCGCCACCATCACGCCCGCCGAGCTCGCGAAGTTCAATCTCTACCTGCGGGCGGAAGAGTCCGTGCGCCCCGACGGCCTGTACGTCGAGTGACCCCGGTCACTGCGCGCGAGGCGTCCAGCAGTCCGGCTCAGAGCAATCGCCGAGTTGCGAAGGCGTGAGACGCGTCACCTTGCCGGTGACACTGTCGATGACCGCCAGCCAGTTGCCTTGCGCGGCGACCAGGTGGCGACCGTCCGCGCACCACGAAGCATGGGCGAGGGATACCGGGCTCTTGGTCACGATCGGCGTCACGGTGCCAGCGGCGAGATCGAGCACGCCGAGGCGCAGTGCGCCAGCCTCCTGATAAGTGAAGACGAGCTGATCCGGGAAGACGGGATTCCAGCGCGGCTCGGTGCTGTAACCATGACCCGTGGAGAGCCGCTGCAAGGCGCCGCCGGCCGAGCTGGCGAGGTAGATACCCGGACTGCCGGTCGGGCCAGCGGTGAGTGCGAAACGGGAACCGTCCGGAGACCACGAAGGATCGGTGTTCACCCACTCCATACTCGGAGCCTTGATGACGCGCGTCGGCGTCTGGCCCTGCGGACCGGCGACGAAGATATCCATCGTGCCCTTATTGGAGGAGGCGAAAGCGATCCGCCCATCGGGACCGCTGCTGGCGGCGCCCAACGCACCCCGGACGTTGACGATCACCTTGGAGGCTTCGCCATAGCCATTGGTCGAGAAAATCTCGGGCCAGTTCGAACGGAAAGAGGAGATGAAGAAGATGCGGGAGCCATCGGCCGACCAGCGTGGGCCGATCGAGGTGCTGCCATACCTCGTCAGGCGCAACGTCCGGGAGCGGGCCAGATTAGTGACATAAATTTCGGCGCTGCCGGTGGAACGCGAGACGAACGCGACCTTGGTGTCGGCAAACAATGGCTTGAGCTGCCAGCGACGACCGAGGCCCACGACCGCGGCGTCGGCGATCCGGAGCGCGAGCTGATCCTCGTCCTTGCCTTCGATGTTCGACGTAAAGGCGTAGAGCGCATGTTCGCAGGAGACGACGGCGGCGAGCCCGCCGCGACCAATGCGTACCTTGACGGAAGAAGTGGGGGAGATTTCGAACGCGCCATGCGTGGAAAGAGCGGACTGGACGAGGCTGCCCAAGACCGGGTCGTCCGAGACGATCGCCACCGGCATGATCTTGCGGCTGATTAAGCCATCGATCTCTTTTTCGACCTTGATGTTACCTTGGGCGAAGAGGGATGAGGCGAGAATGACGGCGAGAAGGGAAAGGAAGCGCATCGAGCGAGTGTGTTATGAGGTTAGCAGTTTGACCTAAGTTGGGCAGGGAGTTCAATCCCGCTGATGTCGCTCGATAAGGAATCCGTCCAGAAGGCCCTCGGCCAGGTCCGCTACCCCGGCTACAGCCGCGACATCGTCTCCTTCGGCCTGGTGAAGGGTATCGAGGTCACCCTCGAGGGCAAAGTCAGCGTCGGGCTGGCGGTCACGAGCGCCGACCCCGAGGTCCCCAAGAAACTCTACGCCGAGATCGAAGCCGCCCTTCAGGCCATCGGGGCGAAGAACCCGGAGATCGCGATCACGGTCACGGTCCCCAAGGGCACCCCACCCCCCGCCGGAGCCCCGGCCGCGGCCGCCAAGCTCCCGGCCGATGCGGGCGTGGGCACGGTGAAGCACATCATCGCCGTCGCCAGCGGCAAAGGCGGTGTCGGCAAGTCCACTTTCGCGGTCAATCTGGCCTGCGCCCTCGCCCGAGCCCTCTCCGACCAAGGTCGCCCAGGCAAGGTCGGCCTGATGGACTGCGATATCTACGGCCCTTCGGTCCCGCTGATGATCGGTGTCAACGGCCGTCCCATGCTGGACGGCGACACCCTTATCCCCCTCGAGAATTTCGGCGTGAAGGTGATGTCCATGGGCCTCCTCATCGATGCCGACGCCCCAGTGGTCTGGCGTGGCCCGATGATCATGAAGACCATCTCGCAATTCGCGACGAATGTCCGCTGGGGCGAATTGGACGTCCTCCTGATCGACCTGCCCCCGGGCACCGGCGACGCCCAACTCTCCATCGCCCAAGCGATGGCCCTGAGCGGCGCCATCATCGTGACCACCCCGCAGACGGCGGCGGTCGCGGTCGCCCTCCGCGGCGCGGCGATGTTCGAGAAAGTCGGCGTACCGATCCTCGGCGTGGCCGAAAACATGAGTTTCCTGGAGACGGCGGACGGTTCCCGCCAATACCTCTTCGGCCAAGGCGGCGGCCTCAAGGTCGCCACGGCCCTGAACACGGTGCTTCTGGGAGAAGTCCCCCTCGACCAGACCATCCGCGTGGGCGGCGACCACGGCATCCCGGTGGTCATTAGCCACCCGGACAGCAATCCGGCCCGGGTCTTCCGGTCCGTCGGCCTGACCGTGCTGCAAGGGCTCGAAAAACAGGCGTAACCCAGCCGTCGCCTACGGCTTGCAAGTTCGTCATATTTCGCTCAATCTGCCCCCAAGGATGAGAGAAATGCAACCGGAGCCGAAGACCGAAGCCGACCTGGCGGCCCGTTCGTCCCTGTATGCGGAGTTCCTCGCCGAGCGCGAAGAAATCCTCCGCCATAAGTGGATCGAGTCCGAGAAGGCAGGCCGCGACATCGGCTTCGAGCGAGCCCTGATCGACTGGACCCGGCACCACCGCGCGCGCTGGCGCCTCCTGCGCCGCACGGTCAAGCCAGCCTAAGGACGCGCCACCCCGCCAAACAGAAGGGCCGGCTCGCATCGCTGCGGCCGGCCCTTCTGGCGTTGGGAAGAAAGGAGCTTAGCCCTTGATCTCCTTGTGCAGCGTGTGACGGCGCAGGGAAGGATTATACTTCTTCAGTTCCACCTTCTCCTGGGAAAGCTTCTTGTTACGGGTGGTCATGTAACGGGAAGGGCGCTTGCCCTCCTTGCGGGCTTCGGTGCATTCAATGATAACGGTTTCGCGAGCCATGGTTTGTGTCGGTTGGAAGGTTGAGGTTTGGGAACGGCCTCGGTCGGAGCAAGCCCGAAAAAGAGCCGGGCGGCCTTTTGGGCCGCCCGGTTCGTTCCTTGGGTTGGGTTAATCAGCCCCAGAGACGCTTCTTATGGCGATTTTCCTTCGAGCGCTTGCGGCGCTTGTGCTTGTTCATCTTCAGACGACGCTTCTTCTTGAGGCTTCCCATGGGTGATAGTGACTCGCAACTTGGCGACCCCTCGGCCGAC
>SXGQ01597147.1_pt1 | contig 14282 bp, 16 predicted proteins | sample 3178371 | NCBI WGS metagenome assembly SXGQ01 (sample SAMN11356859, study PRJNA531348) | freshwater metagenome | isolation source: freshwater sample F1-20 | place: China: Fuxian Lake, Yuxi | collected 2017-12-25
GGGACGGGATTGCGTCTCGGGGAGGCTCTCAGTCTATCGTGGAGGGCTTTTCATGAGGAAGGGAAGCGAACTTTAAAAGTAAGGGGTAAAGGGGGAAAAGAGCGGCTGGTGGTTTTAGGAGAGGCGGCGCGCGCAAGCATGGCGAAGTATTGGGAAAAATTACCGGAGGGATGGAGGCGGGAGGCAGGGCCGGCCTTTTTAGGGCCGAGAGGAGAGCGGTTGTGTGCGCGGGTCTTGCAGAGGAATTTAAAGGAGTACTTGGCGGAGGCGGAGTTGGATCCGTCGCTGACTCCGCACAAGTTACGGCACAGTTTTGCGACGCATCTGCTGGCGCGGGGAGCAGATCTGCGGGCGGTGCAAGAGTTGTTGGGGCATGCGAGGCTGACCAGCACAGAAATTTACACCAAGGTAACAACGGAGAGATTGCGCGGTGCTTATGGAAAGGCGCATCCCCGAGCATGAAAACGATTCCAGAGAGCTGGCTGAAGATCGGGTATAATATTTTGTTTACGCTGGGGTTTGCCCTGACGTGGCCGTACTTAACCTATCTCATCTGGCGACGCCAACCGTTTTGGGAAAGATTGGGGGAGAGATTGGGTCACTACCCCAAGGAGTTGAAAGAGTGGCTGAAAGATCCGCGGCGGCCTGTCTGGATTCATGCGGTGAGCGTAGGGGAGATGTTGTTAGCGCGGGTGTTGGTGCGGGAGTTGCGAGCCAAAAAGCCTGACCTGCGGGTTTTTCTGACGACGGGGACTCCGACGGGGCGAAGGGTGGGGGAACCGCTTTTAGATGCGAACACTCGGTTGGTCTATGCACCGACAGATTTCTACTATTCGATGTTACGCGCCTTCCGGCGCATCCGTCCGACCGCTCTGATTTTGGTCGAGAATGAAATTTGGCCCAACATGCTTTGGCGGGCACGGAAGATGGGGGTTGAGGTCTTTTTGGTGAATTCGAGATTATCGCGCCGAAACCGCAGGCTTTTCCGAATGGCGCGAACCTTTGTCCGACCTGTTTTGCAACTGTTTGATTGGATTGGAGTGCAGAGTCAGGAGGACATGAGGCGTTTCGCCATCGCGGGATTTCCGCAGGAGCGACTGCATCTGATGGGAAGTATGAAGTATGATGTGGCGGCTCTGGTGGCGGATCATCCAGGGAAGGGACGTGAGTTACGGCAGGCGGCAGGCTGGGGGAATGGGCGGATTGTCTTGCTGGGAGGAAGCACGCATCCGGGGGAGGAAAAGATTTTGGCGGATATGGTTCAGGTACTCAAAAAGAGCCATCCACAGCTTCGCTTGATGTTGGTGCCGCGGCATGCGGAGCGGACCAGTTCGATTCTGGCTGAATTGGGGGAGACGGGGTTGCAAGTGGTGCGAAGGTCGCAGTTGGAGAAAGTGGGTCAGACGGACCCGGATATTTTGTTGGTGGATACGACGGGGGAGCTACGGGATTTGTATCCTACAGCCGAGGTGGTGTTCATTGGTAAGACGCTGACGGGGACGGGCGGGCAAAACTTTCTTGAGGCGGCGCGACATGGGCGGGCGATCGTGGCGGGTCCGCACATGGAGAATTTTATGTCCTTGCGGAGGGAGTTTGAGGAGGCAGGGGGGATACGAGTAACTCGGAGCAAGGAGGAGCTGGGGGAGGCCGTGGGAGAGTTGTTAGCGAATGAGGGGAAGCGGGAGGAGTTGGGACGGCGTGCGCAGGCGTGTTTTCAGGAGCATCTGGGTGCAGGCAGAAGGTGTGCGGAAATCCTCATCCGTAAAATGATGAACAAGGGTTCGGCCTAACCCAATCTGGCAAAGTCAGGCAGGAGGAGGACGGACTTAAACTGGGCGGGTTTTGGATGGGTGGGTCAGTGCGTAGAGGGTGACGGCGGTAGCGGCGTTAATGGAGAGGGAGTCGACGGAGTTGGTCATAGGAATGGCAACGAGGAGATCGAGCAACGGGCGGACGGAGGAGGAGAGGCCTTTGCCTTCGTTGCCGACAAAGAGAGCCACGGGTTGATCGGGTAAAACAACCGAGGGGAGCAAAGTTTGTGCCTCGGGGGTCGCCCCAACCGTAAAGATCTGGTGTTGGCGAAAGAGGGAAAGCAGAGGGTCGACGTGGGTCAGGCGTAAGGTGGGCACGCGAAAAATACTGCCCATGGAAGTGCGAGCGGCACGGGGATGGTAAGGATCGGTGCCTCCGAGAGCGAAAACGGCGGAAACACCCATGGCGTGAGCGGTGCGAAGCAAGGCCCCGACATTTCCCGGGTCCATCATCTCATCTAAAACGAGGATTTTGCTTCGGGAGCCCAAGGAAAGTTGGGAGAAAAAAGTGGGAAGATCGGGAGAAGCAGGAATCTTCGCTAGGGCCAAAATAGGACCGAGGGTGCGTCCCTCGGTCAGACGTTCCATGGTGGACTGAGGAATGGAAATGAGTTGCTCTCCATTCCTTTGGAGATTTTGCAGAAGAGTTTGCAGGCGGGGGGACGGATCGAGGTGGGCTTGATCACTGAGAAGAACATGGGTGAGGGGAGCGGAGGTCGAGAGGGCTCTTTCCAGAAGACGATATCCTTCCAAGGCAAATAGTCCCAAGTGGCGGCGGCCATCCGCATGCAAAGCCCGTTCGTAATCCGAAATGATCCGAGGAGCGAGCGAATCGGTTGGGGGGAGGGCTACCACTCGATCAAGGCGCTGGCCCAAGTGAGGCCCCCGCCAAAAGCCACCAGAAGAACCTTGTCCCCTTTTTGGAGATTCATTTCCGGGCCAGCTTCGTGCAGGGCGACGGGGATGCAGGCGGCGGACATGTTGCCGTACTTGTGCACGTTGACGAAACAGCGCTCGCGCGGAAATTTGAGTTTAGCGACGAGGGCATCAATGATACGGATATTGGCCTGGTGGGAGATGACGCATTTTACGTCCTCAAGTTTCACGCCTGCCTTTTTAAGGGTGCGCTTGGAAGAGTCGGCCATGGCATGAACGGCTTGTTTGAAGATCTCTTTTCCGGCCATGACGATGCAATCGGGGGTGAGGGGAGTGGGGGGTTGGGTCGCCCGTCCTTGCGCTTGCGGATTATGGAGGTGGAGTAGATCGGAGCTGGATCCATCCGCTCCCCAATCGAAGGCCAGCAGTCCACGGTGACCGGGTTGTGAGCGTAGAAGAACCGCTCCGGCTCCATCACCAAAGAGAACGCAGGTGTTGCGATCTCTCCAGTCGACGACAGAGGAAAGCCGCTCGGTTCCGACGAGGAGAATATTTTTGGCCGCACCGGTGCGAAGAAACTGTTCGGCCATGATGAGTCCATAAACGAAGCCCGAGCAGGCGGCTTGCAGATCGAAGGCGGGGCAACCGGTCGACCCAAGTTCGGCGGAGATGCGGCAAGCGGACGAGGGGAAAAAGGAGTCGGGCGTGACGGTAGCGACGAGAATGAGATCGAGGTCTGCGGGGGAGAGTTTGGCTTGAGCGAGGGCTTGCCGGGAGGCGGCAACCCCCATGAAGGTGGAGGTCTCCTCGGCGGAGGCGATGCGACGCTCTTTGATGCCTGTGCGGGTCAAGATCCACTCGTCGGTTGTTTCGACGAGTTTCTCGAGGTCGTGATTGGTGACGATGCGGGAGGGAAGATAGACGCCGGTTCCGGCGAGCTGGAGGCCTGACTCAGGCTGCGACGGCATCGGCTTGGGCTTCCTTGTGAGCACCCGCAATCTCGGCCGCACGAATGATCCGATTATTGACGCCGTGCTCAATGGCCTCCACGGAGACGCGGATCGCATTGCGAATGGCTTTGACGCTCGAGCTGCCGTGAGCGATGACGCAGATGCCATTGACGCCAAGAAGGAGGGAACCGCCATACTCTTCGTAGCTGGTTTTTTTCTTAATGGCCTTAAAAGCAGCCCGAGCTAGCCAAGCGCCCGCCATGCGGAGTGGTGTTTTCTGAATTTCATGTTTCAGCCAGGAGAAAATGGCGGAGGCAATACTTTCACTTGTTTTCAGAACCACATTTCCGACAAAGCCGTCGCAGACGACGACTTCGACGGGGCGTTCAAAGAGGTCACGTCCCTCGACGTTGCCAACAAAGTTGATCGGGGCGGCGGAGAGGAGTTTAAAGCACTCTTTGGTCAAGGTATTGCCTTTGGCGTCCTCCGATCCGATGGAGAGAAGACCGACACGGGGCTTTTTATAGCCGAGGATTTCTTCTGAGTAGATGGAACCCATTAAGGCGTAGTCCAGCAGATGTTCGGGCCGAGCATCGAGGTTAGCGCCCGCGTCGAGAAGAATGAAGAGGTTGGTCTCGGTGGGCATGATGGTGGCGATACCCGGGCGGTTGATGCCGGGAAGAGTCCGCAAACGGATGGTGGCGGCAGCGACCATGGCGCCGGTGTGTCCGGCGGAAACGGCCGCGTCGGCCAAGCCATCGCGGACGGCCTCGATGGAGCGAAGGATGGAATTATCCCTTTTGCGCCGAAGCGATTCCACGGGGGAGTCGCCCATTTCGATAACATCTTTGCAGGGGCGGATCTCGAGGCGAGCGGGAGGTTGGGGGTGGCCGAGTTTCTTTAGTTCCTCGCGGATGCGATTCTCCTGACCAAACAGCAAAAGTTTTTCAATTTGGGGATAGTGCGTCAGTGCTTCGAGGGCAGCGGCCACGGGACGTTCGGGAGCGTGGTCACCTCCCATCGCATCGAGCGCAATCTTCATCAGAAAACCCGTGAAATCACGGGAGAGGAATTAGGCGGCAGGAGTCTCGATGGTCAGGACCTGGCGGTCGCGGTAGCGGCCAGTGGCGGGATCGACGACATGTGGGAGGTGAAAGTTTCCGGTCTTATCACGACGGAGTTGGGGTAGATCACGGCGATGAGCCGCGCGGCGCATGCGCAGGCGCATCTTGGATGTTTTGCGTTTCGGGACTCCCATGGTTTCAATTCTCCGTTTTGAGTTGGTCTAAATCCCGCCAGACCGAGGCTCGTCTTTTTTCGGCGAAGTCGTCCTGGCTGGGGGGAGCATAGACTCTCCCCGAACGCGGGCACCGACCTGCACCGTCCAACTCACAGCGGGCTGCAAGCGGAAGGGCTAGAATGATGTCCTCTCGGATGATTGGCGTCAAGTCGAGCAAAGCCTCATCGGGAGCGGCCAGAATATGACAGAAGTCGTTGATTTTGAGCTCCCAAGGAATGAAATCAAGGCAGCGGGCGCAAGGAGTTTCGAAGTTGGAGGCGAGGGTCCCGGTGATGGTGACTTCAGGGCCAACTTTGTGGGCTTGGAAGCGGTAGTGAATTGAGTTCCAGCCGCGAATTTCGCCGAGAGGGATATCGTAGTCGGCCAAGGGAAGGGAGCCGGTCAATTCCAGCCCCTCCTCAAGGATCTGGCGGGGATCAATTTTCATTTTTTGCCGTAGTGCTGCCGCAGAGTTGAGGCGGTGGAAGCGGGAACAAAGTCCTCCAAGGGGGCGCCGAGCCGGGCTAGTTCTCGAACGAGGTGGGAGCTGATGAAGGAGAGGGTTTCGCGGGGCATCAGAAAAACGGATTCGAGGTCGGGATGAAGCCGGCGATTGGTCAAGGCGAGCTGAAATTCATATTCAAAGTCAGAGACAGCCCGAAGACCGCGAATGACGGCAACGGCCTGATTTTTGCGGGCGAATTCGACGAGCAGGCCACGAAAGGAGGTGACTTGAATTTGAGAGCTCCACGCTTCGTGGCGGATGCTGTCTTGCAAGAGCTGGACGCGGAGGGCGGTGGGAAAGGTGGCATCTTTCGAGCTGTCTTCCGCCACGGCGACGATGACCTGATCAAAGAGTCGGGCGGCGCGAGCGAGGACATCGAGATGACCCAGGGTGACGGGGTCAAACGTGCCGGGATAGATGGCGCGTTTCATAGTGAGAGGATTTTCACGCAAACGAGGCGGGGAGGCAAGGGTCTGAATTGCGACGGGCTTCAACGAAACGAGGGCGCGAAGTCAGATCGGAGTGAATGGTGGTGATGGAATATCCTGACTGCTGGGCCAGAGCGGCCAGTGGGGTGGTCTGGTGCGGATTACATTCGAGCAGAAGAGTGGGACAAAGGGGGGCTGCTTGTGGAAGAAAACGTCGAAAAAGATCGAGTCCATCCTCTCCGCCGGCCAAGGCGAGAACGGGATCGTGACGCACCTCGGGTTCGGCCGAGGCGATTTCTTGGGGGGTGAGGTAGGGCAGGTTGGCCGTAATGAGCAGAGCGGTTTCGGTCCAAGCGTGGAGGAGGTCATTTTGTTTCCAGTCGATCTTGGTTCCTGCCGGCGGGGCGGAGGCGGGGGAGGAGGCATTTTCTTGGGCGAGAAGTAAGGCTTCGGGGGAGAGGTCGAGACCGACATAGTGATGATTCGGATGTTGGCGGGCGAGGGCAAGAGGAATGGCGCCGGTGCCGGTGCCGACATCGAGGACGAGGCCGGGCGGGAGATCTTTGAGGATGCGGGAGGCGTGTTCGACCAGAAGTTCGGTTTCTGGGCGGGGGATGAGAGCGGCGGGGCGGCACTGCAGAGTCAGGCCAGCGAAGCTAGTCGTGCCGGTGATGTGTTGGACGGGTTCGCGGGCGGCGCGGCGGCGAACGAGGGGACGCAGGGTCTCTAGTTCGAGGGGAGAAAGTTCGCGTTCGAATTGTAAATACAGCCCGAGGCGGGGAAGGTGAAGAGCGTGGGCGATGAGAAGTTCGGCTTGAAGGCGGGGGGAGGAAAGGCCGTGTTTGCTGAAGTGGGTGGTGGTGGCTTCAAGGACGGCGAGAAGTTTCATGCGCCCAGACCCGATTCCTCAAGGCGGCGGCGAAGATCATCGGCGGCCAGGGCCTCCACGAGGGGCTCGATTCTCCCCTCCATGACGAGGTTGAGATCGTGAGAGGTGAAGCCGATGCGGTGGTCCGTCAGGCGATTTTGAGGGAAGTTATAGGTGCGGATTTTCTCATTTCGTTCGCCTGAGCCAACCTGTTGGCGCCGGGCGGCCTCAACTTTGCCGCGCTCCTCTTCGCGTTTTTTCTCGAGGAGGCGGGAAGCCAAAATGCGCATGGCGGTGGCACGATTTTTAATTTGGGAGCGACTGTCTTGGCAGCGGACAATCAAGCCAGTGGGAATGTGTAAAACTTGAACGGCCGAGTCGGTGGTATTGACCCCTTGTCCGCCTGGGCCACCGGAGCGGCAGACCTCGACGCGAACCTCATCGGGGCGGATTTGAAGTTCGACCTCTTCGGCCACGGGGAGAACGGCGACGGTGGCGGTGGAGGTGTGGATGCGACCTTGGGCTTCGGTGGCGGGGACGCGTTGGACGCGATGGACGCCACTTTCATGGCGCATAGCGGCAAAAACGGTTTGCCCAGTAAGTTCAAAAACGATTTCCTTGAGCCCACCGAGGTCGGAGGGGCTGGAGGAGAGGGGTTCCAGTTTCCATCCGCGAGTCTCGGCGTAGCGGCTGTACATGCGAAAGAGATCTCCAGCGAAGATGGCGGCTTCGGTCCCGCCAGCGCCGGCCCGAATTTCAACGATGGTATCGCGGTGTTCGTCTGGATCGGGGGGGAGGATGGAGCGAAGGACTTCGGCTTTGGCGGCGGACTCAGCTTGGGTGAGTTGGGCGGCCTCCTCTTCGGCCATTTGGCGCATTTCGGGCTCGGTGGTGGAGGATCGCAAAGCGGCATTTTCCTGAATTTGGGAAGTGAGAGAGACGAGGCGACGAGCGGCCTCGGTGCCGGAGCGGATGCGGGCATGTTCCCGGGCTAAAGCGCGAGCCCGAGTTCCTTGACGATAGAGATCGGGATCGGCCATTTCGCGATCCAGCTCCAACAAGCGGGATTCGAGGCGGGCGAGTTGAGCGGTGGGGTCCACGAAGGGAAGGGCGGAGCCGAGCCCACGCCTTGGGGCGAGGGCACGGGGAATCCGCGTGGGCGCCTACGAGCGCTTTTTCGCCTTAGGGGCGGCGGTGGTGGCGTCGAAACGGCGGCGGAATTTTTCCACGCGGCCGGCGGTATCGACCAATTTTTGCGTGCCAGTGAAGAAGGGGTGGCAGGAAGCGCAGATGCCCAGACGAACTTGGGCTTTGGTGGAGCGGGTGTTGTAGACGGCTCCGCAAGCACAGGTCATAACACAGGCTTCAAATTTGGGATGAATTTCCGCCTTCATGAAGGGGAAATTAAACCAGACGAGAAGCCACGATGCAAGCGTTGTGGCCCCCGAACCCGAAGGAGTTATTCATGACGATCTTGGCTTTTTGCTCCCTGGGTTTTAAGGGGATGTAATCCAAATCGCATTCAGGATCAGGTTCTTCCAGATTAATGGTGGCGGGAAGAAGGTTGGTTTCGAGGGCTTTGAGGCAGATGGCCATTTCAACGGAACCGGCCGCGCCGAGAAGATGGCCTAGACTGGATTTGGTTGAACTAACGGCCACTTTTTTTGCATGGGCGCCAAGGACTGATTTGATGGCTTGGGTTTCGCAGATGTCGCCTTGGGGGGTGGAGGTGCCGTGGGCGTTAATATAATCAACCTGCTCGGGGTTGAGCCTGGCATGTTGCAGGGCAATTCGCATGGCGCGGGCGGCCCCAGCGCCCTCGGGGGCAGGGGCGGTGAGGTGGTAGGCATCGGCGGTGGCGCCATACCCGAGAACTTCCCCGTAAATACGAGCGTTCCGTTTCTTGGCGTGTTCGTACTCTTCCAAAATGATAACGCCGGCGCCCTCGCTGAGCACAAATCCGTCTCGGCCTTTGTCGAAAGGGCGGGAGGCGCGGGTAGGTTCCTCATTGCGGGTGGAGAGAGCTTTCATCGCCCCGAATCCGCTTAGGCCTAGGCCGACCACGGCGGCTTCGCTGCCGCCGGCAATAATTAGGTCTGCCTCTGATTCGCGAATGAGGCGCCAGCCTTCTCCGATGGAGTGGGTGGCGGTGGCGCAGGCGGAGACGATGGCAAAGTTGGGACCACGAAGACCGAAATGCATGGAGATATGACCCGAGGCGATATTGTTAATCATCATGGGAATCATGAAGGGGGAAACTTTTTTGGGCCCGCGGTCACGCAAGAGAGTGTGTTGTTCTTCCAGGGTTCGGAGCCCCCCGATGCCTGAGCCGACCAAGACGCCGGCGCGATCGAGATCGAGAGAGGCTCCTTCGAGCCCAGCGTCCTGCCACGCTTCGCCGGCCGCGGCCATGGCGAGGTGAGTGTAACGATCGGTTCGGCGAACATCCTTGGGATTTTTGAAGGCGAGAGCGGGATTGAAATCTCGAACTTCGCCCGCGATGCGACAGTCATATCCCGTCGTGTCGAAGGCGGTGACGGCAGCGATGCCGCTTTCCCCGCGGATGAGGCGGGACCAAGTTTGGGGGAAATCGTTGGCGAGAGGGGTCAGTGCCCCTAATCCAGTCACCACGACGCGACGCGTACTCATAAAAAGCAGGGAGTGAGGTGTCTGACCGGAAAAGTTTTCCGATCGAGGCGCATCTGAACCAGCGTTATTTGGACTGCTTGTCCTCGATGTATTTGACAACATCGCCGACGGTGAGGAGCTTTTCCGCATCGCTGTCGGGAACTTCCACGCCGACTTCTTCTTCAAAGGCCATCACGAGCTCGACGATGTCGAGAGAGTCGGCACCCAAGTCTTCGATAAACTTGGCTTCGGGGGTTACTTGCTCCGCGTTGACGCTGAGTTGTTCAACGATGATGTCTTTGACTTTTAGGTCGATTGATTTTTCGCTCATAGTGGGTTTGCTCCTGTGTTTGTGAGGAGCGCAGTAAGGATTCTCGCGGGCATGAAGGCAATAAGAAAATTTTGGGGGAAATTCTGATTTTTCACATGGTCATGCCGCCATCGATGGCCCAAGCCTGACCGGTGACGTAACCAGCGTCCGGCCCGCAGAGAAAAGAGACGAGACCAGCGACCTCACTCGGCTGGCCAAAACGATTTAAAGGTATGGTAGTCAATACTTTAGACTTTAGATCATCTTTGAGAACGGAAGTCATATCGGTATCGAAAAAGCCTGGGCAGACGCAGTTACAGGTAATGCCTCGGGAGGCGAACTCGCGGGCAACGGATTGAGTGAGGCCGATAAGACCTGCTTTGGCGGCTGCGTAGTTGGCTTGGCCGGCGTTGCCCACAAGGCCAACAACCGAGCCGATGTTCACAATTCTGCCTTGGCGGGCTTTGAGCATTCCGCGCGAGGCGGCCCGAATCCAACGAAAGGCTCCGGTGAGATTGGTATCCATGACGGAGGACCAGTCCGCATCCTCCATGCGCATGACGAGGCCGTCCTTGGTGATGCCGGCGTTGTTGATCAAGGCGCCAAGAGGTCCGGATTCTTTTTCCACGGCGGCGATGACATGGTCGGCGGATTTGGGATCAATGATATCCGCGGGGTGGACTGAGGCTTTTCCGCCGGCCGCTTCGATGGCTTGCCGAACCTCTTGCAGCTTGTCGGGTTGTCGGGCGACAAGAGCGACGGCCCAGCCGTCACGAGCGAGGCGTTCGGCGATGGCGCGACCGAGACCACGGCTGGCGCCAGTGACAAGGGCGGTTGGGGAATTAGCGGGGGAGGGCATGAATGACCTTCTCCAGTTCGGCCAGAGTTCCGGCACTGTGGCAAGGAAGATCGGGGACAATTTTTTTGGCAAGGCCGGCCAAGACGCCACCGGGGCCAAGCTCAAGCAGCTGGGTGACCCCACGTTGGGAAAGATCCCGCAGGCAGGCATCCCAGCGAACGGTTCCCGTGACTTGATTGAGCAAGGTGGAGCGGATTTCGGGCTCGGAGGAAGTGGGATGGCCGAGGAAGTTGGAGAGCACGGGCACGGCGGGCATTTTCAGGGAGGTTTGGGCGATGGCCTCGGCCAGACTTTCTTTGGCGGAGAGCATGAGGGAGGAGTGGTAAGCGCCGGCGACTTTGAGGGGGATGGCGCGTTTGACGCCGGCTTCTTTAGCGGCGGCTTGGGCGGCCTCGAGTTTTTCGGCGGGACCGGAGAGAACGACCTGGCCGCCTCCGTTGAGGTTGGCGACTTCCCAACCGGCGGCAGCGGCGACCTGGGCGGCGAGGGCTTCGTCCGCCCCGATAAGGGCGAGCATCGCACCTTTGCGCTTGGCGCAGGCCTCGTCCATGAGGACGCCGCGACGGGCGACGAGGCGGAGGCCGTCTTCGATGGAGAAGGTTCCGCCGGCGGCGTGGGCGGTGAATTCACCGAGGGAGAGACCGGCGGTGGCGGCGAAGGTGAAGTCGGGCTTCTTTTCTTTGAGAACGGCGAGGAGGGCAAGGCCGTGGAGGTAAAGGGCGGGCTGGCAGTAGGTGGTGCGGGTGAGGGTTTCTTCCGGGCCGGATTGGAGGACGGAGGAGAAGTCGGAGGGGAGGATGCCGGAGCCGAGTTCCAGGATTTTGCGGGCGGCGGGGGAGGCTTCAGCTAAATCGGTGCCCATACCAACGCGTTGGGCGCCTTGCCCAGAGAAGAGGAGGGCGATGGATGGCATACTTAAGAAAGCGCTTCTAAAAGTTTAGCGTAGACGGAGGGAAGGTCGCCGGGGTGGATGCGGGTGGTGCCGGTGGTGGTGAGGAAGTTGGCGTCGTTGGGCCAGCGGGGGACGACGTGGACGTGGAGATGTCTGGGCACGCCGGCGCCGGCAGCGGTGCCGAGGTTGAGGCCGATGTTGAACCCCTCCGGTTTCATCGCTTTGCGGAGGGCATCGGTCATCCGGTTGACGAGGCTCCAGAGATCGGCGGACTCCTGGGCAGAGAGGGAGGCGAGGTCGTCCACCTCGCGGTAGGGGCAGACCATGAGGTGGCCGAGGTTGTAGGGAAAGCGGTTGAGGACGGCGAAGGAGGCCTTGGTGCGGGCGAGGATGAAGTCGGCCGCATCGTCGGTCGAGTTGGCCAGACGGCGGAAAAGATCTTCACCGGGTTTTTCCTCGCCGGTGACATAGCGGTTGCGCCAAGGAGCCCAAAGGTGTTCCATTATTTAAGAATGGCCACGACCCAAGATCAGGGCAAACCCCAACACTGCCTGGTCGGTGGGGGCGATGAGCCGGAAATTTCCAGTAGGGCAAAGGAGCTCTTTGTGGCTTGGGCGCCGGAGGATCCTCTGAATGCGGAGAGAGTGGATGGGAGAGTGGAGACGGTGGAGGGCGCGCTCCAGGCGATTGCCAAGGCGCGAGAGGGGTTGGAGACGTTGCCGTTTTTTGGCGGCCGTAAGCTGATTTGGTTATCGGACTGTACGTTTTTGGGGGACAACCCTGCGGGGAGGAATGAGGGGGTGCTCGAGGCATTGGCGTCGTTGATGGATCTTTTAAAAAAATTGCCTGCACATGAGGCCCAGCTTTTGCTTTCGGCGCCTGGGGTGGATAAGAGGCGATCGTTTTTCAGACAGTTTGAGACCTTGGGCAAGGTCGAGGTTTTTGATCCGCCGGATTTACGGCGCGGTCGGGATCGAGGGGATTGGATGGATGAGATTGGCGAGCGTTTCCGCAAGGCTGGGCTGACGCCAGGGCCGGGTGTGGTGGAATTGCTGGTGGAGATCGTGGGATGGGATGGAAGGGCCTTGGAAAAGGAGATGGAGAAATTACGCCTTTATTTGAAGCCCGAGACCAAAGTGACCGAGCAGGCGGTGCGGGAAGTGGGGGCGGGGCGACGGGAGTTAGAGGTGTGGGATTGGTGTGATGCGGTGGTGGCGGGAAAATTAGGGCCCGCGCGAGCGGGGCTACGCAGATTGCTTGAGCAGGGAGAGAGCGAAGTGGGGCTGGTGATGATTTTGGCCGGGAGCATGCGATTGGCCGCTTTGGGCAAGGCGTTGCAAGAGGCGAAGTATTTGCGGCTGCCACCTCCAGGCGGATATGGGCAGCCGAGTTTGGATTCAGCGGCAGACGGGGTCTTGCCGCGCAACGCCAAAGGGGAGAAACCGAATTTGTGGCGATTGGGAAAAGTGACGGGATTGTGTGCGCATCGCTCCGCGGCTGGGGTGCGACGGGCCCTGCATCGTCTGCATGAGTTGCAGATCGAACTGGTTTCGGGGGCAGATCGGGTGCGGGCTTTGGAGGATGGGGTTCTCCGACTCTGTCTGGATTAGGGGGGGGATGTCGGGGTAGATTCAGAATCTATGTTAGGAGAAGACCCTCGGGAAAATCGAATTGCGGAGTGGTTTCGTGGGTTGACGATGGGAGTGCGAATCCAGATTGTTTTATTCAGCGTGGTAGTGACGGTTTTGGTGGTGGTAGGGGCGATCGCTCTCATTCAGGAACCGATTGTGCTGATGCCAGCGGTGGTGCCTGACTCAAAGCCCGTGCCGGGTGAAACTCCGCGGGCGGTGGCTACGAATGTGGTGAAGGATTGGCGCAGTGCGGAAGCAATGGCGCCAAAGCAGACGGGGCCCGATGGAGCGGCGGAGGAAAAAGGGGAGGTGGAGGCGATGCGAAAGTTGGTGGCGATGAATCCGAACGATGCGGATAGTTGGGATCGACTGGGTAAAAGCCTCTTTACCTCCGGACAACATGCGGAAGCCATTCGGGCCTTTCAGCGGGCGCTGGAGATCAAGCCAGGGGTGGCGGAGGTTTTAGCGAATTTAGGGGTGACACTAAAAACTTCTGGCGAGATGACCGAGTATGAAAAAATTGTCCAGAGTTTGGCTTTGGTCGATCCAAAATTAGCTCGAGATCTGATGGAGTTTTCTCCAAAGAAAGAGATAACTCCAGTTGCCTCATCCACACCTCCTCCAACCCCTACCCCTTCATCGCCGCAACCTGCTTCTGCAGGACAAAACGAGTCGGGCGAAATTGGGGCATTGAGAAGGCTCGTCGCGGTGGATCCCAAGGATGCGGACAGTTGGGATCGGTTGGGAAAAGCTCTTTTTATGGTAAAGAGTTATGATGAGGCGATTCAGTGTTTTGAAAAATCTCTCGAACTGAAGCCCGATGTTGTGGAGGTGTTGGCAAATCTCGGCGTGACCTCAAAAAGCAAGGGGGACAAAGGTCGTTATGGGAAGGTTGTTGAAAAACTTTCTGCTTTGGATCCCAAGACGGCCAAGGAATTGGAAGCTTATCAGCCTGCTCCGGCCAAGTAACTTCAGGCTGCTCGTTAAACCTTGAGGAGTTCGGCTTCTTTTCCCGTGACGAGAGCTTCGATTTTGCCCGTATACTGGTCGGTGAGCTTCTGAACCTCTTTTTCCCCGAGGCTTAGCTCGTCTTCGGTGATCTTTCCGTCCTTCTGCTCTTTTTTCAGGGCTTCAAGGCCGTGGCGGCGCTCATGGCGTAGGGCGACACGTCAATCCTCGGCCAGTTTTCCAATGAGTTTAATCAGGTCGCGGCGACGCTCCTCCGAAAGTTGGGGGATCGGCAGA
>SXGQ01350511.1_pt1 | contig 14279 bp, 5 predicted proteins | sample 3178371 | NCBI WGS metagenome assembly SXGQ01 (sample SAMN11356859, study PRJNA531348) | freshwater metagenome | isolation source: freshwater sample F1-20 | place: China: Fuxian Lake, Yuxi | collected 2017-12-25
CTTCGACAGCACCGCCGCCGAGCTCAGCCCCGAGCGCGCTGCGCTGCTCATGAGCATGCTGCGCTCGCCGGAGCGCCTCGAGCCCACCAAGGACCTGGAAGGGGCCACGACGCGCCGCGACCAGGTGCTCACGACGATGGTCGAGATGGGCACCCTCACCGCCGAGGAGGGCGAGGCGGCGATGGCCGTCCCGATCGAGGTGGTCGAGGGGAAGGCATCGCCCACCACGCTCCAGGAGGGCGTCGCCCCGCACTTCGTCGAGCACGTCCGCGGGCTGCTGATCGCCGAGCTCGGCGAGCAGGCCCTCTACGACCAGGGCCTGGTCGTGCGCACGACGCTCGACCTCGCCGACCAGCGCGCCGCGGAGGCGGCGGTGGCGACCCACCTGGACGACCCCACCGATCCGCAGGCGGCGGTCGTGGCCGTCGACCGCACCGGTGCGGTCCGGGCGTGGGTCGGCGGCCGTGACTTCGCCACGCTGCAGGTGGACCTCGCCGGCGGCGCCGGGGGTTCGGGCCGCCAGCCGGGCTCCACGTTCAAGCCGGTGGTCCTCGCCGCCAACTTCGAGGCCGGCAACGGTGCCGGCGAGCGGTACCCGGCGCCGGCCGAGATCACCCTCGACGTGGCGGGCGGACCGTGGACGGTCTCCAACGCCGGCGGCCAGGACTACGGGTCGCTCACCCTCGCCGAGGCCACCGCCGCCTCCGTCAACACCGTCTACGCGCAGGCGCTGGCCAAGGTCGGTCCCGAGTCCATCGTCGACCTGGCCGGTCGGCTCGGGATCCGCAGCGAGCTCGATGCCGAACCGTCGATCGCGCTCGGCACCGAGGAGGTGACGCCGCTCGAGCTGACGTCGATGTTCAGCACCCTCTCCCGTTCGGGCGTCCGCATCGATCCCTTCGTCATCACCGAGGTCGAGAACCGCGAGGGCCGCACCATCTGGGAGCCGGACCAGCCTGACGAGGAGGAGGCGGTCGAGCCCCGCATCGCCGACACGGTGAGCGCCGTCCTCTCCGAGGGGCCGCGCAGCGGCACCGCCCAGCGCGCCGCTCTCGACCGGCCCATGGCGGCCAAGACCGGGACCACCCAGGAGAACGCCGATGCGTGGCTCGCCGGCTACACCCCGGAGTACACAGCGGTCGTGTGGGTCGGGAACGCCGAGGGGAACGAGCCGATCCCCGACGTCGACGGCAGGGCCGTGCAGGGCGGCACGGTCCCGGCCATGATCTGGCACGACTTCATGATCGAGGCGCTGTCCGACGTGCCGCCGACCGAGTTCCCCGAGCCCGACCCCGAGCTCCTCAGCGACACCTCGCCGCCCGTCGAGCTGACGGCCACGCCGAGCGTCGACGCCGGCCAAGCCATCGACGTCATCGGCAACGGGTTCCAGACCTGCACCGCCGCCTGGTTCGTGGTCCTCGAGGGACCCACGTCGGTGGCCGAGCAGCCTGCCGGCGAGGGAGACGCTCCGCCACCGCCGCCTGAACCGGTGCTGGTGGAGAGCACGCCCGACACCGGATCGGACTCGCCCGACCGGCGGACCTCGCTGCAGATGCCTGCGACGGCGTCGCCCGGCAGCTACCAGCTGTCGGCTCGCTGCGACGTGGGGGCCGGCCCGCAGCCGCTCGGACCGGCGGTGGCCGTCGAGGTGCGGGTCGATCCGTCCGCCACCACGACCTCGACCAGCTCGACCACCTCCACGACGAGCACGACGGTGCCCGAGGAGGAGCCGGAGCCGACCACGACCACCACCCGTCCGAGAGAGACCACCACGACCACCGCGCCCCCCGAAGAGGAGGAGGGCGCCGCCGGCACCTGACCGGCGGCGGCGGCCAGGGGGCGGGCACGCCGTACGCTGGCCCGGCGCCCGGGTGGCGGAACTGGCAGACGCAGGAGGCTTAAACCCTCCGGCCCGGCGACGGGCGTGCGGGTTCGAACCCCGCCCCGGGCACGCGAGCCCTCGAGTCAGGGCGTCGGCGTGCCGTGGATGACGGTGGCGTGGCGGCGGTAGCGACGCAGCGCGAGGCGGGGGAGCAGCGCACGGACCGGCCGGGGTGCACCGGCCAGCATCGATGCGAGGACCGCCGGGTCGCCTTCGTAGGCGAGGATCCCGAAGACCAGCAGCTTCTCGCGGCCCTCGGCGCCCTTCTCCCCGTGGCGGGCGACGGCATCCCAGTCGGCATCGGTGAGGACCCGCTCGGCGATCGGCAGCGCGACGCGCTCCTCTTCGTCGAGGTGCTCGGTCAGCGTGCCCTCGAGGCCGTCGAAGGCGTCGGCGAGCAGCTCCCGTTCGGCGGATCCGGCGGCGGTCGCCCACTCCGGCAGCACCCCCTCGATCTGGGCGAGGTGCCGCTCGAGCATGACGTGCTGGTCCTGCATGAGCTCGACCGTCGCCCGCTCCGCGCCGACCGTCCGTGCCTCGAGCAGGGGGAACACCAGCTCGTCCTCGTTCTCGTGGTGGTGGTGCAGCAGGCGCAGGACCGTGCCGAGGTGGCCCGCCACGACGGCGGCGCGGTCGACGTCCCCCTCGGCGACGTCGCGGACGAGGGGGCCGGCGAGGCGGACCTCGCGGCGCAGGGCGGTGTGGATCACCAGTGCCGGGCGGGCCCGGTCGAGTGGGGTGACCGGCTGGGTGGTCGTGATGTCGGACATGTCGTCTCCGTTCGTGGGTGTGGAGACCACGGTGGCCACTGCGGCTTGCACCGCCCTTGACGGCCGCTTGCAGGACCGCGGCCACGTACCGCAAGGGGCCGTCAAGCGCCGTGCGACCGGGTCGGGGGAGAACGAGGGCACACCACACGCACACCGAGACCAGGAGCACCCGTGTCCCCTTCCCGAACCTCTCTCCGCCGGCGGATCGCCGCCGCCGGCCTGAGCATCGCCACCGTCGCCGGCATCGTCCCCCTCGTACCGGCGTCGCCGGCCCTGGCCGAGGCGCTCCCGCTGCTCGAGTGCACCAAGCACTGGTTCGGCGCCGCCGACACCGACTCCTGGCACGAGCCCAGCAACTGGTCCGAGGTCTCCGTCCCCACGGTCGACGACGTCGTGTGCGTCGAGAGCGGCAACCCCGTCGTCACCGGCGACGCTCCGGTCCGCCAGCTGCGCGGCGCCGGGACGGTCACCCTGTCCAACGACGCCGACCTCCGCATCTCCGAGGGCGGGGCGATCGAGCGCATCGAGGTCGTCAGCGGCCGCCTGCAGGTCGCCGCTGGTGACCTGCAGGTCGCCGAGCTCGAGCACTGGGCCGGCACCGTCGAGGGCGCCGGGTCGATCACGGTGACCCGCGAGCTCGAGTGGTCGGGGGGCACCCAGCTCGGCGGCGCGACGGGGCTCACCCAGGTGGCCGAGACCGCCACCGCCACGCTGGTCGGCGGCTCGGCTGCCTGGGGCGATCGCAGCCTGCAGATCGACGGGGCCGTGGAGCTGACGGGATCGAGCATCGACTTCGGGACCGCCCCCGTCCGCCTGGCGAACGCCACCTTCCAGATCGGGGGCGACGTCCTCGGTCAGAACCTGACCGTGGACGGCGCGACGGTGCTGAGCACGGTGGCGCTCCCGCCCGGCGTGCAGCTGCGCGGCGAGTGGGTGGTGGCCCCCAACGCCTACCTGGTGCTGGAGGAGGCCGCCATCCGCGGGACGATCGACGTGACCGACGAAGCCGGCGTGTCCATCGGCGGCGAGCCGGACGGAGACGACGAGGCGACGACCGTCGTGTGGGCAGGCGGCTCGATCAGCGGTGGGGGCTCGGTCCTCGTGAACGCCGGTGCGAAGCTCCACCTCGCCGGGACCACCGATGTCGGTTCCCTGACCGTCGCAGGCGCCGTGACCGTCGAGGCCGAGGCCGCCGCCGGCACGCTCGACGTGACCGGGAGCATGCACCTCCAGGAGGGCGCCGAGGTCCGGGCCGCCCTGGCCGACATCGACGCCGGTGCCGCCGGAGGCGTCGTGGTCCGACCCGACGCTGCGCTCACCACCGCCAACCCCGTCACCCTGCGGAGCGGAACGCTCCTGCTGGAGGGTGCGGTCAGCCGCGGCCTCGACCAGAGCGGCGGCACCCTCGCCATCTCCGGCTCGCCGACCATCCACGGCCGGTACCGCCAGACCGGCGGCGAGCTCCAGGTGGTCGTGGAGGACGAGGTCCCGGGCCACGTCACGGTCGGCCAGGATGCGACCCTGGCCGGGACCCTGACTGCCCCCGACGCGCCGCGGGATCCCGGCTGGTCGGAGGCGGTGCTCACCGCCGCCTCCGTCGAGGGTGCGTTCACCGAGGTCACCGCCGGCCCGGACGACTGTCCCGACGGCATCGTCACCGAGGACCAGGTCCTCCTGCGCAATGCGCCGTGCCTCGACCTGGGTTGGCCCACCGCTGCCGAGGACGACGGCCTCGTCGCCGTGTCGGTCGCCATCCCGGAGGCGCTGGCGGAGAGCTACTCCTTCAACTACGCCACCCAGCCCGGCACGGCGCTGGCCGGCAGCGACTTCGTGGCCCGCTCAGGCACTGCCACCATCCCGGCCGGCGAGACCCAGACCACGGTCGAGATCGCCCTCGTGGACGACGACGACGCCGAGGACGACGAGACCTTCGACCTCGCCGTCACCGGCTCGACCGAGGCATCCGCCACCGCCAGCAGCGTGACGATCGTGGACGACGACGAGCGCATCGACCTCGACAGCTACTCGATCGACGTCCTGGCCGGCGGGCTCATCCCCACCGGCAGCAACGCCAACGGCGTCGTGGGCCGCTCCGCCTCCGACGCGGACACCGGTGACTCCTGGCTCTACTCCTTCGAGGAGCGCGTCGTCGACTACATCAGCGGGCTTCGCGGCCGCGAGGTGTTCGACGTCAACGAGCCCGGCCAGATCGTCTCCGTCAACCTGATCCGCCAGCGCGGTGGCGAGCTCCGCGCCGTCCCCTCGGTGCCGGGCACCACCGGCCGCGCTGCGTATGCGATCAACGACGCCGGTGTCCTCGCCGGGACGGCGGGAATCGGCCAGGACCGTGCGGCCCTCGTCCGCTGGGACGCCGACGGCACCCCGCAGATCCTCCCCACCCCCGAGGCGCGCCACTTCGCCGTCTCCGAGATCAACGAGGACGGGGTCATCGTGGGCGGCTTCCTCCCCGTGGACGGCACCGGCATGACACCCTTCCGCTACGACGAGGGCGGCTTCGAGGTGCTCGCCGAGCTCGACGGTGCGGGCTGGACCGAGGCCCTGTCGGTCAACGACGACGGTCTGGTCGTCGGCCACTCCGGGCGACGTGCCGTGACCTGGGCGCCGGACGGGACCCTCACCGACCTCGGTCCCGGACGTGCGACCGACGTCAACGACGACGGGATCGTCGTCGGCGCCTCGTTCGACGAGGACCCTGCTGTGCCCTTCGGCTACGGCGAGATCGCCACCGCCTGGATCGGTACGACCAGCTTCGACCTCAACGACCACGTGCCGGACGACCGCGGCCTGCACCTGCAGTACGGCTACGAGATCAACGACGTCGGCGACATCGCCGTGCGTGCGTTCGTCAGAGCGGGTGATGTGCGGACGGTCGTCCTGCGTCCCTTCGACTGTGCGCCGTGCATCTCGTCGGGCTTCGAGGAGCCGACGCTCGACGGTGGCGGCTTCGCTCCCCTGTTCGGCGCCACCACCGAGGGCAACCCCGTGCAGCTCGAGGCACGCATCGACAACCCGACGACCGCCGAGCTGGACGTCGAGGTCGACGTCCTCGACGAGCTGACCGGCGAGTCCGTGCTCGGTGGACCCTCCACGCGGGCCATCGCCTCCGGCGGACGGTCCACCGTGCGGGTCGACATCGACACGGACGGCATGGCGTGGAGCAACGGCACCCCGGCGCCGGCCCGGACCTTCCGGATCGTCGTCGAGGACGTGGCCACCGGCCGCACCCTCACCGAGCAGCGCACGTCGCTGCTGGTCGATCCGCGTCCGGTCGTGCTGGTGCACGGCCTGTGGAGCGACGCGTCGACGTGGTCGTCGTATCCGGCGATGGTTCGGGCCGCGCACCCCCGCTGGGATGCCTTCGCCGTCGACACGATGGACACCGCGTCGGCCCTGCCGAACAGCGTCGCCGAGAACGCCGCGGAGCTCGCCGCCTTCGTCGAGTCCGTGCGCGAGGCCACGGGCGCCTGGTCGGTCGACATCGTCGGTCACTCCATGGGAGGCCTCATCGGCCGCCAGTACATCCAGGAGCAGATGCCCACCTACTTCCTCGACGAAGCGGGCGAGGACGAACGACCCGTGGTCCGGGACCTGGTCATGCTCGGCACGCCGAACCTCGGCTCGCCCTGCGCCTGGCTCGCCCCCGTGCCGGCCACCCTCGAGCTGCGACCCGAGGTCGTGGCCCTGTTCAACCAGCGCACGACCGAGCGCAAGGGCGTGGACTTCAGCATCGGCTACGGCGAGCACCTGCCCTTCACGTGTGCCTCCGCCCTCCCCGGTGACGACGTGGTCCCCACCATCAGCGCCACCTACGGCATCGAGGACGGCGTCGCCTTCGGCGGCATGGCCCACACCTCCATGACCTCGTCCCAGGAGATGTTCGACGGGTTCGTCCGGCCCCGGCTCCAGGGCACGGCGATCGCCGGGTCGGAGACGGCGGGGCTGCGCGCCGCAGCCGCCGCAGCCGCCGAGGAGCCGACGCTGCCCACGGAGCCCGAGCTCCAGGCCATCTGGCTGGACGCTCCGACGGTGCCCGCCGGCGCCACCGACAGGGTCGGCCTCACCGTCCCGGCCGGTGCCGGCGACGTGGCCGCCGTGGTGACCGCACCTGGCACCATCGGCCTCGAGCTGGTGGACGAGAAGGGCGTGGTCGTGGCCAGCTCGGCCGGCGACCCGATCGCACCGACCACGCCGGCGTTCCGGACCCTGCGAGCACCGGGCACGACGGGCCGTTGGATCCTGCGGGTCCACAACACGGGTCCCGCACCGGTGCAGGTGGGCGTCGGCGTGGTGGCGACGGGCCTGCCCGTGACCCTGTCGGCATCAGCCGAGCAGGTGCACTGGTCCGGGCGCGTCGCCGTCACCGCCGACTACGACGCTCCGGCCGGGGTGTCCGCACCGACGGTACTGACCGGCAAGGTCCGCCACAGCGCCGGCACGGCCAGCGTCGATCTGTACGACGACGGCCTCCACGCCGACGGCGCAGCCGGCGACGGCCGCTACCGCGGCGTGGTCCGGGACATCCCGGACGGCCCGGTCGTGACCCACGTCGCCGTCCAGACCACGACCCCGATGCGCATGCTGGCCGCCTCGGCGGCCACGGTCGTCACGGTGGCGCTGCCCACGGAGAACAAGGCGCCGGTCGCCTCCGCTGCGGAGGCCAACGTCGCCGAGGGCAGCACGGTCAGCCTGACGCTGCCGGCCGTGGACCCCGACGACGACGACCTGACCTTCCAGATCGTGGACGGTCCGGACCACGGCCAGATCGGGGGGCGGCTCCCGTTCGTGTCCTACCGGCCGAACGCCGGGTTCCGGGGGACCGACACCATCACGTTCACGGCGAGCGACGGCCGGGTGACGAGCGCACCGGCGACCGTCACCTTCGTCGTCGGTGACCCGGTCCCCGACATCCGGTTCGTCGGCCCCTTCCCCGCCGAGGCGGGACAGGGCCAGGAGGCGCAGCTGCGTGCCGTGGTCTTCGACCGGAGCGGCGCGGCGGTGCCGGGCATCGAGGTCACCTTCGCGGTGGCCGGACGCTCGTTCACGTCCACCACGGGCATCGGCGGGAACGCCGCCGTCAGCTTCACCGCCGACATGGCATCCGGCGACCACGAGGTCGTCATCACCACGCCAGCGGGGCGGGGCCTCGCCGCCGGGCGGCAGACCACCACGTTCACCGTGCTGGCCTCCCGGGCACCGGCGCCGGCGCTCGGCTTCGTCGACGGTGACGAGGCCGGGTACCCCGTCCGGTACGTCGTGGCGGCCAACGACCCCGACGGCGACGTCGTGCGGGCCGAGTGGGACCTCGACGCCGACGGCGACGTGGACGCCACCACGGACCGCTTCGACCTCGGCCGGGCGATCCTCGATCACGTGCCGGCGGCGGCGTACACCGGTCCGGTCACCGTGACCATGGTCGACTCCGTCGGCAACCGGGGCGCCACCACGTTCCCCGTGGTCATCAAGGCCAACCGGCCCCTCGGCTCCATGGCACGGCTGGCCATGCCCGACGGCAGCCCCGTGCGGCCCCTGGACTGGGACCGGACCGGCCGGTACGTGCTCGTCGAGGCCCTCGTGCCCGGCGTGACCAACCCGGTCCACCGCCAGCTGGTGGTGCTGGACCGCACGACAGGCGAGGTCGAGGTCGCATCGAAGGCCGCCGACGGCGCCATCCTCGAATCCCAGACGGGCGCCATCAGCCCGGACGGTCGCTTCGTCGCCTTCTCCGGCGGCCGCCGGGGCCAGGCGGGCGTGGCCCAGACCTACCTGCGTGACCTCGAGGCCGACACGACGACGCTCGTCAGCCAGGTGGGTGCCGTGTCCGCCAACGAGAGCAGCCGGCCCCACGGGGTCGCCGAGGGCGGCGCGTCGGTGCTGTTCACCACGGACGCCACCAACCTCGGCGGCACCTGCGGCTGCCAGCTCGGCTACCGCTGGACGAAGGCCACGGACGCCCTCGAGATCGTCACCCGCGGCCTCGACCGGCAGCCGGCGGAGGTCTCACCCGTGGGACTGTCGATGGACCGCAACGGGACCGTGGTGGCCTACGCCGCCCGGATCGAGGCCGGCACCAGCCGGAACCAGGTGCTGGTCCATGACCTGCGGACGGGTGCGGTCACGCTCGCGTCGGCCGCGATCGACGGCAGCCCCGGAGGCGGCGACAGCGGCAACGCCCACCTGGACGATGCTGGCACGAAGGTCGTGTTCGCATCGGCCGCCGGCGACCTCGTCACCGGCGATGCCGACGGCTGGTCCGACACCTTCGTGCGCGACCTGGTCACGGGCACCACCCGCCGCCTCACGGGGGCGGCGGGACCGGCGACGGCATCGAGCTCGACGCCGAGCATCAGCGGTGACGGCCGGTTCGCCGTCTTCGCATCGGGCTCGTCGACGCTCGTGCCGGGGGACACCAACGGGAGGCCCGACATCTTCCGCACGGACCTCGGCACCGGCCAGATCACGCTGGTCAGCCGGGAGCCCCGCGACGGGGTGCAGTCCGACGGGGACTCGAACCTCCGGGTCGGGGGTCGCTTCCTCACGTGCGACGGCGCCTCGGTGCTGTTCGAGAGCGGTGCCGGGAACCTGGTCCCCGGCGACGTCCAACACGGGATCGACGGCTTCGTCGACGGCGGGATCGTCCGCTGCGGCACCACGCCGCCGACCGAGGAGCCCCCCACGGAGGAGCCGCCGACGGAGGAGCCCCCGACCGAAGACCCGGATCCGACGCCGGACTTCGACTTCCAGGGCTTCTTCCAGCCGGTCGACAACCTGCCGGCGGTGAACACCGTCCAGGCCGGCCGAGCCATCCCCGTGAAGTTCTCGCTCGGCGGCGACCACGGCCTCGACGTCTTCGAGGACGGGTACCCGGGTTCACGTCGGGTCGCGTGCGACAACGGTGCGACGACGGACGCGATCGAGCAGACGGTGAGCCCGGGCTCCAGCGAGCTCTCCTACGAGGCCGGGGCCGACCGGTACCAGTACGTGTGGAAGACGGAGAAGTCCTGGAAGGGGCAGTGCCGCCTGCTGGTCGTGCGCTTCGTCGACGGCACGGAGGCCACGGCGATGTTCCGCTTCCGCTAGCGACCACCAGCTGCCCGCCGGCTCCCCGGACCACCACGGTCCGGGGAGCCGGTGCGCGTCCGGCCGACGTCGGTACGGTGCCTCGCCGTGCCGTTCCGCCTCCCCCGCCGGTGCCCACCGATCACGCTGTACGGCAACCCGGTCCTCGCCAGCCGCGCCGAGGCGGTGACCACCTTCGACCGCGAGCTCGCCGCGCTCGTCGACGACCTGTTCGCCACCATGGATGCGATCGAGACGGGTGTCGGGCTCGCCGCCAACCAGATCGGTCGCCTCCAGCGAGTGTTCGTGTTCGACTGCGGCGAGGACCAGACCGGCTACGTCGTGAACCCGGTGGTCGAGCGCCTCGGCGACGAGCTCCAGCACGGCTTCGAGGGGTGCCTCTCGGTGCCCGGCGTCTCCATCCCGACCGCACGGGCCGAGCGGGCACGGGTGCGCGGGCAGGACGTCCGTGGCGAGCCCGTCGAGTACGAGGCGGACGGCTTGGCCGCTCGCTGCTTCCAGCACGAGGTCGACCACCTGGACGGCACGCTGTACGTGGACACCCACCCGGACGCCCTGCGCCGCAAGGTCGACGAGCACCTCCGGTCCGCCTCGTGGTTCGGGACCCCCGCCCTCGACCCGCGCACGCCGGACTACCGGACGGCCCAGGCGCAGGACACGACGTTCGACCCCCTCGCCGACGCCTGACGCGTGGGACCCGCTCAGGTCACCCGCCCCGCCTCCTCCGGCAGCGAGGCGTGGGCGCCGGAGCGGACGACCTCGGCGATGCGCGCCACTCCCTCGCTCGCCTCCTCGACGGTGCACGGCAGCGGACCCGGGCCGAGCCGAACGATGTCCGGGGCGCGGAAGTCGGCGACCACGCCGGCGGCCCGCCCGGCGCGCACCACCCGGCTGGCGTCGGGGTGCCGGAGCGCGACGTGGCCGCCTCGACGCTCGTCCTCGACCGGCGAGGCCAGCGTGAACCCCAGCGCCTCGAGGTGGTCCGACCACCCGTCGAGCATCGCCCGTCCCAGGCGCAGGGACCGGTCCCGCACGACGTCGATCCCGGCCTCGGCGACGACCCCGATGCCGGCCTGCGCCGCGACGAGCCCGAGGATGCCCGGCGTGCCGGTGGCCCAACCGGCAGCTCCGGCCAGCGGGTCGTAGTCGGGACCCATGGCGAACTGGTCGCGCTGGCCCATCCAACCCTGGATCGGCTGGCGCAGCCGCGCGGCGGCCCGCTCGGACAGGGAGACGAACCCGGGCGCCCCGGGACCGCCGTGGAGGTACTTGTACGTGCACCCGACGGCGACGTCCACGTCCCAGTCGTCGAGCGCCAGCGGGATGGCCCCGACCGCGTGGGACAGGTCCCAGATCGCCACGCCGCCCGCCTCGCGGACCAGGTCGGTGATCGCCGGCACCGGGGCGATGGCCGCCGAGACGTAGGACACCGCGGAGCCGACCCAGGCGATGACGGCGCCGTGCTCGCGCACCACCGCGGACACCGCAGCCTCGGTGACGTCGCCCACCCAGGCCACCCGGCTGCCGTGGGCGGCGGCGAGGCCCTGCACGACGTACCGGTCGGTCGGGAAGTCGCCGGCGTGGGCCACGACCACGCCTGGCGCCGCGTCGGCGAGGACGGCGGCGACGGCCTTGTGCAGGTCCACGGTCACCGAGTCGCACACGATCGTGGCGCCCGGTCGCCGTCCGAGCAGCGGCGCCAGGGCGTCGCCGGCGCGCGTCGGCAGGTCGATCCAGCGCTCCCACCCCTCGACGAGGCGCTCACCCCACTCGGTCAGCACGGCTCGGACGGCGTCCGCGCCCCGCACGGTGGGTCGCCCCAGGCTGTTCCCGTCGAGGTACGACACCGTGGGGTCCGGGATGACGAAGTGCTCGCGCAGGTCGGGCAGCTCCTCGTCGGCCATCGGGCCATGCTGGCAGCGGCGTCAAGCGAGCGTCGAGTGAGCGTCCAGGCCCTCGGCGCAGGGTGGGAGGATGGAGATCGGCATCGCACTCGACGGTGAGGGACGGCTGGGCCAGCCTGCGGCAGTGGTGTCGGTGGCGCGAGCGGCCGACCGCCTCGGGTACGGGTCCGTGTGGTGCATCGGACCCTGGGCGGCCGGCCTCGTCGGTGCCGTCGCCGCCGTCACCACCCGGGTCCGCATCGGGATCGAGGTCGCCGACCCGGCCGGTGACGAGGCGCTGGCGGTGGCACGCGCTGCGGCCGGCACCCGGCTGGTCGCGGTCGATCGGTTGCCCCGCTGGCCACCGGGCAGCACCGTCGACCCGAGCGTCCCGACGCCCTACCGCGTCGACGTCGGCCCCGGAGGGCTGGACGGCGCCATCGGTCTCCTGGAGGAGGCGGCGTCAGCCGGTGTCCCGGAGATCGTGGTGCGGCTCGTCGACGGCTCGGAGCTCGACGCCGCGCTCGCCGCCTACGCGGTGCTGGGAGAGCTGGTCGACGGACCGGCCCCGGCGCTCGGCTGAGCGACCGCCCCACTCCAGCGGTCGCCGTCCAGCGCAGCTCGGGCCCGGCCGGCCAGGACCACGGCACCCTGGTCCCGCGCGACGGCCTCGGCCTCCTCGCGCTGGCGACGGACCTGTCCAGCCGGTGCACCGGCGGCCTCGTCCACGTCGGCCGACGCGAGCAGCACCGCGGGCAGGGCGTAGCGCTCGCCGAGATCGGCCTCGTCCCGTGCGAGCTGCAGGTGCTCCTTCGCCCGTGCCAGGTCGCCGGCGACCGCCTCGGCGGACGCAGCGGCGGCGAGCATCAGTGCCGTACCCAGACGTGCCCCCGCCGCCCGGTAGGCAGCGTGACCCGTCTCGAACAGCGGACGACCCTCCTCCAGCCGCCCGCTCCCCATGAGCGCGGCACCGAGGTACATCCGCGCCTGGCTGCCCCAGAAGCCCAGGCTCTCGGCGCCCTCCGCCTCGAGCGCAGCGCGACCGCAGCGCTCGACCCGCGCCAGGGCTCCGGCAGAGGTCGCGCTCGCGCACGCGAACCCCAGGGTCATCGCGCGCCGGAAGTCGGAGGTCGCGTCGGCCGCCGCCGCAGCGAAGGCAGCGTCGGGGTCGTCGAGCTCGCCCACCTGCTCGGCCATGTAGAGGCGGAACCCGGTGGTGAGCGCATGGACCGCCCCGGCGAGGGAGAGCTCGTCCGGGCGGCGCGCCAGCGCGGTCTTGGCATCGTGGGCCCGGCCGAACGACTCGTGGGACGAGCGGAGGTCCCCGTCGTGCCAGCACTGGATGGCCCACGTGGCGTACCCGGTCATCTGCACGAGCGGGTCGTCGGACTCCTCGGCCCGGGCGCGGAAGCGCTCCGCAGCCGGTCGGGCCTGCTCGAAGTCGCACGCCGTCTCGTGGGCCGCCCACTCCGCCCACAGCATCTCGAGCTCCACGTCGGCGCGTCCGAGGCGGCGAGCGAGGTCGGCTCCCCGTGCGTAGTGGGCCATGCCGCCCTGGTACCCCTGCTGCGCCCGCAGCGCCCACACCAGGGCGCTGAGCGTGCCCAGCTCGGCGGTGGCGGCCTCATCGTCCCCGCCTGCGGCCCGCCGGAGCTGGAGTGACCGCTCGAGGAGGTCGACGGCCGCCCGAACGGCGAATCGCCGGATCGCCACCTCGGCGGCCCGGTCGAGCGCGTCGGCGGCGCGACGACCGACACCGATCGGTGCGGCGGCCCACAGGTGCTCGGCCAGGATCTCCGCCTCGTCGTCGCCCCGACCGGACGCCTCGATGGCGTCGGCCACCAGCAGGTGGGTGCGGGCGCGGCGCAGGGCGCTGAGGTCGCCCACCACCACCTCGCGGACGAGGGCGTGGGAGAAGCGCGGTCCCACCCGGTCGCCGGACTCGACCAGGAGCTGGTGGCGCAGGGCGACCTCGAGGTCGTCGAGGCACAGCCCGATCGACCGACCGCTGGCCCGGCTCAACAGCTCCACGTCCAGGTCGCGGCCCGCTGCCGCCGCCAGCTGCAGCAGCTCGACCGTTTCCGGCGGCAGCGCGGCGAGGCGCTGGCGCACCACGTCCCGGACGCCGAGCGGCACGGCGCTGCGGGCCAGATCGGCGTCGTGGACCATGCCCTCGCTCGCCAGCAGCCGGACCAGCTCGATGGCGTAGAAGGGGTTGCCGTCGGCCCGCTCGTGCACGACCCGGGCCACCTCACCGTCGACGGACCCTCCGTGGACCTGGGCGAGCAGGGCGGCGGTGTCGGCGGCGGCGAGGCCTCGCAGCCGGATCCGTCGGGTGCCCGGCCGCCGGGACGCGGCGGCCAGCGCGGCGACGAGGAGGGGCTGTGACGCGTCCTCCCCCTCGCGGAAGGTCAGCACCAGCAGCAGTCGACCGCGGTCGAGGCCGGCCACGACCTGGGCCCGCAGCTCGAGGGACTCCGAGCCCGCCCACTGGACGTCCTCGAGCACGGCGACCACCGGCTCGGCCTGCGCATCCGGGACCAGGAGCTGCAGCACGCCGTCGAGGAGCAGCGGCCGGTCGGCGGCGGGTGCGGCCGGGAGCGCACCAGTGGCATCGAGGAGCTGGTCGACCGAGGCGTCGGCACC
>SXGQ01100547.1_pt1 | contig 14275 bp, 16 predicted proteins | sample 3178371 | NCBI WGS metagenome assembly SXGQ01 (sample SAMN11356859, study PRJNA531348) | freshwater metagenome | isolation source: freshwater sample F1-20 | place: China: Fuxian Lake, Yuxi | collected 2017-12-25
AATTGAGGTTGTCTGCTCTAGAGCCACCGTACAAGCCGTAATTGCCGCCGTTCGTGAAGTACACCCCTATGAAGAGATGGCGTTTGATGTTTACTCATTACTAGCGATAGAGGGGTAAAAGCACCTGTCCTCACCGAACAGTAACCATGAAATGCGTTCCAACCCGTTCCACATCGTCCCGCCACGAAAATGTCTTATCGGATAGACCTGTTCGCCTTAAGGCGTATAGGGAGACCCATAGGACCTTATCGATACAAAACAACCCTGATGAGGGGTTGTTTTGTTCGTACGGTGACATCTTTGTGGTAAAGGCCGAGATAAGAATAGGAAGCTTGTAATTCTTGACTTTTTGATGAATTTGTAATATTATTACCTGTTCGGTATCAATTAAGTACCGACTTCAGCTTACTGGAGGTCCCGTGTCCAAGACGGTCGAGATGAACGAGAAATCGAGCTACTGGGGCTTGGTGATGCTGGTCGTTTTCATCTTCGTGGTCATCGGGTACATGTACCTGAATACACAACCAAGCATCGTGGTTCAGGAGCCCAAGGACGACCTGGGGGATATGAAGGACTTCGTCCTCAAGCTCGTCACCGAGCACCCCGATCCGCTCGTGTCACAGGACCTGAAGAAGGCCTGGGGACGAGGAGAGATCCGGCTCGTTCCGGAGAAGCTTCCTTACGGGCACGCCGGCAGCTTCGAACGCATCTCGCGTGAGGCTGTGCTGAGTGACTTCGGGGCCCGCATCGACGCGGAGTACCAGGGGGCCATCGTACTCAGCATCGACAAGCTGAACGCAGCCCGCCACGACGAACTCGTGGCTCGGTCGCTTCAGAAGACCATTCGTCACGAGTACAGGCACTACCAGCAGTGGCAGAGCGGAGAGTTCTTCCAAAAGAACTTCGGGGATGAGGCTTCTGAGGTCACCTGCGAAGAGATCTGGAACCGCGAGTTCCCCATCTACCTCGAGGACTGCTTCTTGGTCGAGAAATGGTGGCCGAATCAGCCCTCCATCTTCCCGCCCCGCCGCTGCGCCTACAAGGACGACCCACCTCAGTTCGCGTCCATGGTGTTCGCGCTACTGAGTGGTCCAGCTCCGGACTGCCGGCCCGTCTGGTCGGAGATCGTGCGCGAGATGCAGGTTACCCAGAGCCCTTGAACCTATCCCGTCGCGCCTCGCGAACGAAGAAGCTGCGTCTCCGACGTACCTTCTCTCCGTTCGTCGAGGCGCCTTTTCTTTTTTAGGAAGCGCAGCCGTGGCGATCCCATGGGTCTGCTACGAACAAAATCCCCATCACTGGGTTATTTTGTTCGTAAGACGCAGATGTGTACTATCCACATCAAGCGGAAAGAATTCGCAGCGCAAAAGCTAGCCTGTAAGCAACAATTCCTGCCCACTTTTCCCACTTCGTCCCGCCTATATATTTTATACAGTGCAACGGGTGCTCGGGTGTGCGAGGGCGTGATAGGCCGTATCCCAACCAAAACGACCCCCGCAAGGGAGGTCGTTTTGTATAAATGTTTTTGTCCCCGTGATAGCTTGGGCTATGGGATTATGATCGATCCGACAGTTTCGTTTTTTGTCGGCTTCCAGTTAGTTGAAGCGAGCACTAGGTTAAGTCCTGCGTGTTCGTCATACCATCGACGAATCGAGATATGGTAAGAATCGTCGAGCTGGCCAACGTAAATCGTGATCGCCTTCCCATTCAGCAGTCCCTGGTAACAGTCCATGACCACCTCATCAAAGAGTTCTGCTTCACAGCTTGTACGCTGAGTGACGCGCTCAAGTTCAGCAGCAACAATCTCTTCTTTTGATTTATTAGAGCCGCTGCCAAAAGACTGTGAGGAGATGATATGAAACGAGAGTAAATCAGTATCACCACGGTCTTCACTGACGATAACCGCACTGATGCCGCCAGCATCTGCTTGGGTGACGTTCTACTCATGTGGCGCCGAGATCATGAGAAGGTTCGCGCTCATGCGCCAGAGATTATTCTCTCCTGGAGATCCATACTTCTCCTCGGTTACCCACCACTCATCAGCATCTTGTTTTTCTTCGAATACAACCTCTTTCAAGGTTTCAGGTTCACGGTCCAAAAGGACCACGGTCGCTATTACAGCGGCCAAAACCACCAATCCGCTATCTGCAAATCCTGACTGATTAAAGAATACTATGGTTCCTACAGGAGGATCACTATCTTATGTCAATAGATCAGCCGACTCCGTAAGTTCCCGAGCGACTCCCGTATTCCAGAAATGCTCGCTTATCACATTTGAATGAGACAGCTAGTTCACTAAATAAAAGTGCGCCCGTTCGAACGGTTCGTGCCGGGGCACTTTCGTTCGTACGGGCGCGTCGAGCTGTCAGGACGTCGTTAGGTTTACGACTCGTCCTCGAGATAGGAGTCATCCCAGTGGGCGATGTAATAACTCTCTGGCCAAAGGGTCTCATGCTTCAGGAAGAGAATGGAGGCACGCACTCTCCCCTCGCGATGCGTGACGAACTCGACGACAAACAAGCTCGTTCCCGGCAGTCTTTCCTGGATTTCCCTCTCGAGGTCGACGATCTCTGTAGGGACCCTCTGACGTACATGCCGGTCGTATGCAAATGGCGTCCATTGCCACTCACCGCCCCAGTTGATATTGGATGGCGAGAATCTAACTCGCGAACCCAAAATTGCCAGTGCTCCTGTCAGGTAGCTGACACCCGCTACCCACGACTGGCTCACGAACGACTCGTAAGTCCAGCAGAGGATGACGCAAACGAAACCTGGTAAGGAGAGGTGCAGCATGTACAGAAGGTACGGAACGAAGCGGTAGCGCGGGTTGTTGAGACGCGCAAATTCCGTCATGCAGGCCATCATCGAGTTCTTGTTGTACGGCCTGATACCGAGTTTCTTGAGCGTCGCACGCAACGGCCAGTCGACGTCTGCCTGGTCATTCTCCGGGTTGTACGCAAGATCGTAAGTCACCAATTCAGCAAACGGGTTACCACGCATGGCGACCACCTTGGTTGAAGTTGTATTCAAAAACTAGTGAATAATTGCTCAAATGTCAACATTCAGATGAAGGTTTGTAATTTATTAAAATTATCACCTGTGCCACAGTACATTTATAGTCGTCCCATGGCACGCCGTGATGGAATAACTTCACCTAAACACACTGGGATCTAGTCGAGATAAAAAAATCTAATAGCCGTCAGGTTCTGATATTTTCATTACTCAAACGCAATTGCAAAGTTGTACATCCCCATCCCGCAGGTTCCGTGTAAAGTTCCCTGTGCTTGGTCGGCCGGAATAATAATTGTTTCGGCGCCTGTTGGTTGTAAAGTTTTATCGTAATCAAGTGCTGGGATAACTAGAGTAGACGAGCAATCGTAGGTACCGTTGGTCATAACATTAAGCTGCGTCGGGACACCCCTTTGTGCTTGAATAAAGCGCGGGTTGAAACCACCCTTGGCCGTTATAGTAATAACCTGGACTCCATTCTCCATGACCACCGGAACGGTAGTGTTATCCAGTGAGGAACCGGGTCCAACGCGCATGAATATTTGCGAGATAATTAACAGACTAACGATGGCCGCACAAATTCCTGCTGCGATTTGAGTGTCTGTCTGCATATTAATTTAGAGCGAATAGAGATTAGGTACAAAACCAAGAACGACAAGTCCGTTCCAAAGGTTAAAAATCGAGAGTGCGATAACAATCAGTCCAGCTGCCTTAAAGAATACCCCTTTCCAGGGTTTCCGTGAAATCTCGAACGAGCTAAACGAAAGCAAGGCGAGCACCGGTAAAGTTCCAAGCGCAAAGAAAAACATGGTTAATCCGCCCGTAATAAAATTGCCTGTCGTAAGCGTGTAAACCTGCATTGATTGAGTAAAGCCGCACGGCAGGATGAACGTGGCTACGCCTAGAAGTAACGGGGCCAGGAAGTGCGATGAGTTACTGACTTTTGAGTTGTATTTAGTAAATACTCTAGGCATTCTCAACTGGAATTTTCTCATGGCTGGAAAGGTATCGAGTAAGTTAAGTCCTAAAATTAGCATGACAATCGCTACAAGAATATTCAGCACGACATTGCCGACTAATCCAAATTCTAGAAACCTTCCAAGCACGCCAATAACGCCGCCAAGTAGGAAGAATCCTCCAAGCCTCCCGACATGAAACATTGCTTGTGATTGCCATTTACCGTTAGCTTTAGCTGCAGAAGCTCCAAGTGAGAGAACTAAACCACCGACGATAGCAAGACAGGTGGACACTGATGCAATGCCTCCAATCAGCACCGCAGTAGCGTAATTAAGGCTATCCGTTGTAACTAGATTCACAACACCTACATCTTGAAGAAGCATGAAACCAATCATCACTAACACGGCCGCCGGCAAGGCGATGATAAATTCTCGATGTGATTTCTTGGCAGTCGTAGCTTCCGTTTTTAAGGCGTAGCCGCGCTCAGCAACCAGCACATTGAATTCACTTGCCAGTGCCTCGCCTGGCATATTCAACTCACCCTCCACTATGACCAGCGACCTGGCTAAGTCAGCCCTTACTTCATGAACGCCAGCCACGGCGCCCAAGGTCTCTTCTAAGTAAAACTCGCAAGCCGCGCAGTGCATGCCTTCAACATGAAATGTCTGTCTCCGATATTCAGCCATAAGTTATTAACAAGAATTCTAGCACCCCCAAGGTTGATTAGCTATCCCCAGCCTAGTGCAGGCAAATCTAAGACCTGCTATGCTTTAACCAGCTTATTCTTCAACATCACGATTATGATGTCGTCAGGCAAATGTTCGGCACATAAGGTAGCTTGGGTGTTAGTATTGATTGGTGCGGTTAACTGGGGCCTGATTGGATTTTTCGATTTTAACTTGGTCAACGCCATTTTGGGCAGCTGGCCAGTAGTCGAACGCGTAATCTATGCCGTCGTAGGTTTGTCGGCAATCTTCGCGCTGTGTTGCGCCAAGTGCACAATGTGCAAAATGCCGTCTAAAATGTAATCACGGCGTACATAAAAAGACCCCACCGGGTCTTTTTATATTTCGATAATATTACTTAGGCTCAATAACAATGATGTTTGGTACCGGTACAAGGCTATCTAAGACTTCTACAAAACCTTTAGTCTTAACTGCTATACCCGTCGACGGCCCACCGTCGAGATTGATAACATCTTGCCAGTCTACTTGTACGCTTGTTAGCACGTGCATCAGTTCAAACAGACTGATGTCGTCTTTGGCGACGACGCCAAGATACGTCAAACCGTTATTATCTGTGCCAATAAATGACCGCCTAGCCACTAAACCACTGTCTGTCTTAATGGCTGGTACTCCTTGTTTAAGCATGAATGGATAACTTTGCCCGGCTTCTAAAATATCTGTCGTCGAAAAATTTTCAAACTGAGTATCTACAAGACGAAAATCAGGGGCTAAGCTTATCAGGCCTGATTTATCAAAATCAAAAGCTGTCTCGTGTACAAGCTGACCGTTAGTAATCAACATGCCGGCCGGAAGATAATTTTCAAGAAAATAAAAGCCGTTGATCAGTATATGCTCTGCTAATAAACGGTTCGACCAGCTGCTGATACGTTCGGGCTCAGGACTGTGCTCAATGCGAAATGTATAGTTGTCAGGATCAAAGCGGTACACAATTACCTTGACCCCTGTTTCTGAAACAAACTTTAGCCGTTGTAATTGAGCACTAACTTGTTCGAATTTAGGCACGTACCAAGGACTTATAGATAACCGAATAGCTAACTGCCAAACAGCCACACTTAATCCGAATATAAATACCGTGAATACCAAGCCACGGACCGATAGCCGCATATTAAAGAGTAACAACCGCCAACGAGACGCCACCTTTAAGGCCTGGAGTCACAAAAGCTACTTGATCACCGGTGCGCAAATGCAGATGACGACGTAATTCAGTTTTCATTCTAGGCACAAAAGTGCCTGCGTGATCATCAGCAATTACGGGTACAAAACCAGCCATGAGTACCAATTGACGAGCAGCCGAAGAGTCGGGTACAGCTACGAGAATTGGGACAGACATACGAAACATGTTCAGGAACCCAATATCAGGACCAAGTGATGCAGTTGTCACTACAGCTCGAATCAGCTCTCGTCGCGCCATCACAGCCACTGCGTGAGCCATGGCCGAGGCCAAACAGTTAATGACATTGGCGTCTTCAACGATTTTATCGAACCGTGATGATTCGGCCTCACGAATAACCGAGGCCATGGCCTGAACAGTGGCTGCCGGATAACGACCAGTAGCCGATTCCGCCGACAGCATCACGGCATCAGCGTGATCGAAAACAGCATTAGCCACGTCGGAAACTTCGGCTCGAGTGGCCCGCGGATTATGACGCATGCTCTCAAGCATTTGCGTGGCTACAATCACTGGTTTGCTAGCCAAACGACAACGCTCAACTACATCTTTTTGTATGATCGGTACGTCCGCAAACGGTATTTCAACTCCAAGATCACCACGACCAAGCATAATGCCGTCAGCAACCGCGATAATCTGATCAAGCTGATCAAGTGCTGCCTTGCGTTCCACTTTAGCCATAATGAGCGGCGGTCTAACGCCGTGCTTACGAGCTATCGTGCGCGCTAACTGACGCGCCCGCTTGAGCGGCTCTGGACCAGTCACAAACGACAAACACACCCAATCAACACCTTCAGCAATCCCAAACGCCAAATCTTGAGCGTCTTGTTCTGTAAACGCCGACGCGCTGATAGTCGAATCAGGTAAATTAATGCCCTTGTGCGAGGTTAATAGCCCACCGATTTTTACAATCGTATGCACCGTGCGCCCACGGACGCGCAACACCTCAACTTCAAGATAACCGTCGTCAAGTAACAGACGGTGTCCAACTCTGACATCATCATGGAAGCGGGCGTACATGACCGGAATCGCGCCCCCTGGGGTGTAACGCTTAACAGCAGCAGAAAAAGTGACCGTCGTGCCCTCGAGCAATTCAAGCCCGGAGTCCGGCAACACCCCAACTCGAATTTTTGGCCCTTGCAAATCCTGCAAGAGAGCTACAATACTCCCGGTTTTACGCGCGGCTGCACGAATGGCTTTAATTAAAACTGTATGTTGGGCATGGGTCCCGTGCGCGAAATTTAAACGAGCCACATCCATGCCGGCACTCATCATGCGGGCCAAAACTGTGGTCGAGCTTGAGGCCGGACCAATAGTACAAACAATACGCGTTCGCGCAGACTCCATAACGCTTGCATTATAGCAAGAGATATTCAAAAATAATTTTTTGTCAGGTTATAGACTTTAGGTGCCTCAGATTATCCTATTTGGTTTTCTTTAAACTCTTCAACTCTTTTTCAAAGCGATTTACGTCTTCAAAAGATAAATACACTGACGCAAAACGAATATAAGCGACTTTGTCGAAGGCCTTCAAATGTTTCATGACAATGTCGCCAACCTGAAGTGTCGTAATTTCTCCGCCTCGTGCCTTTTGAATATCGCGTTCGATGTTATGTCCAATGGTCTGAAGTTCGGTGTCGGTATACGCTCGTTTTTCAAGCGACCTTTTGATTCCCGCCATGAGTTTTTCGCGCGAATAAGTTTCGCGTTTACCGGTTCGTTTGACGACGGTCACATCTAAAAGTTCCATCTCGTCAACCGTGGAAAACCGAAAAGCACAGCGCTGACGCTCGCACTCGCGGCGACGACGGACAGACATACCGTCGGAACCTAGTCGAGAATCAACGACACGAGTAGATTTAAAATTGCACACCGGACAACGCATGTTAAATCATTTTTCGTCTGATAAAAGCAGGGATACCAATGTCGGTATCGTCATCCTTGGGTTGGCCGGCAGCAGCTGTGGCTCCTGGCACATGAACCGGTTGCTCGTCTTGATATTCACGCGCAGTTCCCGGTGCTTGATTCATTGATCGCTTACTAAAAGGAAAGTCTGTGCCCGGGGTGGTGGGGATGCTACTTGCTCGGGCCGCCGCTTCAACCGGGCGGGCGGGTACAGCACTAGGCTTCCAGGACCGTGATTGAATCTCAACCTCGCCTCCCAAGCTAGGTGCACGGCGGTGGTCACGACTGTCAAACCCTGTAGCCACTACCGTAATGCGAATCTCGTCACCCATTGATTCATCAAGAATCAGACCAAAAATAACTTTAGCGTCGTCATCGGCCGCACCAGTAATTACTTTAGCTGCTTCTTGAACTTCGTACATGGACACGTTAGAACCACCCGCGACCGTAAACAAAATGCCTTTGGCACCATCGATAGCGATTTCTAAAAGCGGGCTGGCGATAGCGTGCTTAGCTGCTTCGACAGCTCGGTTGTCACCCGCAGCCGTACCAATGCCCATGAGTGCCGAACCAGCGTTTTGCATGATAGCTTTTACGTCGGCAAAATCGACGTTGATCTGACCAGGTACGGTAATCATTTCGGCAATACCCTGCACCCCCTGGCGCAAAACATCGTCAATAATCTTAAATGATTCAGCAACTGAAGTTTTTTTATCGATGATCTGGAGTACACGATCATTCGGAATCGTAATAATTGTATCGACGTGTTGAGCTAATTCAGCGTGCGCGTCCTCGGCAATCCGGCGTCGTTGCGCTCCCTCAAAACCAAAAGGCTTGGTAACTACAGCCACGGTCAGGGCTCCAACCTCTTTGGCGATTTTAGCAATTTCTGGTACAGCGCCACTACCGGTACCACCACCTAGACCAGCAGTTAAAAAAACCATGTCCGCGCCGGCCAAAGCATTGCGGAGCTCGTTAGCATTTTCTTCAACGGCCCGTCTGCCCATTTCAGGGTTCATACCAGCGCCCAAGCCCCGTGTGACAGTTTTGCCCACTGGAATCTTGGTAGCGGCCAGATTAGCGTGCAGTGCCTGTGCGTCCGTATTGACCGCCACAAACTCAATACCGCGTAAACGCTCTTGAATCATGCGATTAATCGCCGATCCACCACCACCGCCAACACCAATGACCTTGATTTTAGCACTGGTCTCAATTTCCGGCTTAATCTCGACCATAGTCTGAGTACAAGTTTTGTTCAATAACGTAACCTCCCGAATACCTTTTGTATACTACCCTATCTTACCCCGAAAACTAGCGTCAACACAAGGCGGGGATAACAAAATTACCTGAATAAGTATTACCGCAAACTACCGGGTAAAGCTGCAAGTAAATATCCGCGACTCTAAGCACAAAAATGCTGGTTCACGCCAGGTACGGGACTAAAATATGTTTAATTATGGCATCAAAGACTTCATCCACTTACGCATTTGGTCAGCAACCTTATCAACGCTCTTAAATTTAAAAAAGTTTCCAAAATTAAACCTTCGGCCGTGCAGGTCTTTAATCCCCCTACCCCAGGCCGCCAAGCCGATAGCGGTAGCAAAAGCCGGATCATGAGCTTCATCGATAACACTAGTAATCCCAAGCGGTATGCCAACAGCACATGGCAGGCGTAATACGCGCTTAGCCACTTCGACAGCACCAGTTATTTTCATGGCTCCGCCGGTAAACAAAACGCCCACCGGTAGCATGCCAGAGCGATCTACCTTACGCAGTTCAGCATCAATCGACTCAAAAATTTCTTCCATGCGGGCTTCGATAATTTCAGCCACAAACCGACACTTGGCGACTTCGTCGGCTTCAGCCCCAAAATCACGTAAAACAAATTGTTGTTTACGATCCACGGCATCCGGCACCGCATTCCCGTACGTCAGCTTAACCTGCTCAGCGATTTCTATGGATGTCCGTAACCCGATTGCAATATCATTGGTCACGTGGTCACCACCCATGGGTAAAACAGCGGTGTGCAACAAGTCACCTTCCTCAAACACCGCCATCGAGGTAGTCGCTGACCCAATATTAACCACACACACCCCTAAATCACGTTGACGCTGGGTTAATACTGTCTCAGCCGTGCCAAGCGGCGAATACACTAGATCGTCTATATCAAGGCCAGTACGATAAACGCTTTTGGTTAGATTTTTAACATGTGATGACAGCGCTTCAATGATGACGGAATCAACTTCCAATCGAATACCGTTCATGCCGACCGGATCTTTAACTCCACGCTGGCCATCAACTGTAAAACTTTTGGGAATGACATGCAGAATCTCGTAATTCGATGGCGTGGCCACAGTGCGTGCGGCTTCCATGGCGCGTTCAACGTCAGCTTCTTCAATTTCACCTTGCGGTCGCGAAACACCAATCACACCGCGGCTTTCTTGGACTAAAATACTTTGACCCGCAATGGCTACCCAGGCACTATTTAAGGCGATACCCGTCATTCGTTCAGCTTTTTCAAGCGCTTTGGAAATAGCCGAAACTGCATCCTCCATGCTGGAGACTGCTCCCTTATGCATACCACCTGAAGGAGAAGCAACCGCCCCAATGACATGAAGCCGGGGTGAACCGTCTTCACCTAAGGTGGTTTTGCATACTGCCACCCGAATAGTGGAAGAACCAATGTCTAAACCCGTAATAATCTCATCGGCCATACAGAATACTCAAGCGCCTTTAGCGTCCTCCACATAGTTCAAGTATAACACAAGCAAGGTTATAGAAATACGGATAAAAAATCACAATCCCTACCAGGGCCGCCGTCAGCGCAGCCAAAAAAACCGCTCCGGCCATCATATCTTTGATTTCCCTAACCATAGAGCTTAATCGTGGCTGCACGGCATCAGCCAAGCGCTCCAGAATACTATTCAAAATTTCTAAAATCAGTACAGCTGAACACAAAAGTAGGACGAGTATACGTTCCCATGTATCAAGTGGGAACACCACAGCACAACCAATCACCAAGCCAGACAACATCAGTTGAAGACGGAAGCTTTGTTCTGCTCGCATGACTTCAAACACGCCCCGTAAGGCATGACGCAAACTGCGACAAAATAAGCGGATAGGACTCATAAACTTTCAGCTACAATCTTGTCTTGTAACCTAAACATGGTATCTGCATCAACAGGCCGCTCATGATCATAACCCAACAGATGTAAAATGCCATGGACTAATAGATCGACCAATTCAAGTTCTATATCGGCATCCTCGGCTTGCCGCCTGGCTTGAGAAAACGAAATCAATACGTCTCCAAGCTGTCCACTCCGAACATACTCCGGAGCTCCGAATGACAGCACATCCGTAACTTTGTCCTGGTTCCGATACATACGGTTCAAACGACGAATTTCAGCATCGCTGACAAAGCTTACAGACACGTTAGCAGCCGCGTGATCTCGAACATGTTTAGCGCAAGCCTGAGCAATTTTACCCAAGCACACGCGTGATAAACGGTGCGCTAGCGGAACTTGTCGTTGATCGACGTCCAAGCTGATCATGGGACAAGCTTAAAACTGTTAACAATCATTTTAAAAGTTTGCAAAAATTCTATGCTCTTAGACTCCCCAAGGTCATAAATGAGGGTGTACATCTTCGGTCCAGCCGCTAGATACATAATTCTCTCATCAGGCCCGATTAACGCCTGATAACCCTCTTTAGTGGTTGTGAGTTGCAGACGGCTAAGCTCAACCTCATTGACTTGAGTCTCGTACCAACTTTCTAAGCTTAATTGAGAGTCATTATCTTGCCACAACACATTCACACTGGCGCCAGTGGCGGAACGGAAGCTAACCCTTTGCGAGGCCGGGGTGCTGATCGGATTCCAGGTAGTGGGATAAAAGACTGTAAAGGGTAGATCCAAACTTTCTAAAACACGCACCGCACCGGTGTCTAACAATGTCGACGGAGCTAATCCTCTCGGATCAAAACGGTGAAAAATCTCGTTACCGTCTAGGTAAGTGTCGCCGTCGGAATCCGGATTACGGAAATCAGTGCCGTACAATAGCTCTTCCACGTTGGACAAACCATCACTGTCGGTGTCGGCTCCGGACACGGGTCTAACCGGTACAGGCTCTGGCTTGATCGTGCTGACTACAGGTTCAGGAGTCGGAGTTGGGGTCGGTGCTACAACTACAGGCTCAGCACTTGTGAATAAACCTAGCTGATACACAAGCAACAAGCTCCCCGCAACTAAACAGATAACCAGGACTAACCCAACCATTAGCCTATTGTTAGAACGTTTAGGCTGAGGTAGAGACACAGGTTTGCTGGTCGGGGGTAATGGAGCCACCACAGGCACCGGCTGCGGCGGCAAGTCTTGCTTGACGGTAATCTCTCGATCATAAAACTCCTTAGGCATGGTGTGAATCACCATACTAGGCACGATCGAGGCTGCTGATTTCCCTTCAGGCGCGCTGGACTTTGACGTCGCCGTGCCTGAGGTTGGTTTATCTTCAAACATGTGCCTCCAAGCTATGTTTATTCAGATGGGAGCTCTAAAATTTTCCCTGGCCCGTTCGGGTTATAACCCGCACGGACTTCTTGACCATCGGCAAAACTATCACCGTCCGTATCAACGCGAAGTGGGTCAGTGTCATATACTTGAACCTCTTCACGATCACCAAGTAAATCACTGTCAGTATCCGGCTTGGTTACATCCGTACCAGCAGCTTGTTCTTCGTCATTGGTTAGCCCATCGCCATCGGTGTCAATCATCACCTTAACTGTTGGTTCACTCGCTGGCTCATTCGGACCCTTGCCGTCAGGATCCGTTACATCATCATCGTCCTTACCTGCGGGTGCTACCTGACTTGGGTTATCAGTGTCTTGATCGGCGGGTAACATGTATCGGTAGGCAAAAGCAGCCGCCGTGCCAAGCGCCGCAAAAGCAATCAGCACAATCAGCACGGTTTTCATAACATGGCCTCCAGTATTAATGTGCCGATCAGCGATAATTTTACCCACAGCTGGCGCTGGTGGGATGACGGGTGCGTTCTCGGGTACTATCCCAACCGGCAAGTTTGCTGGTGGCGCAACACTCTCAAAGATATCCTGTGGCTCTGATTTCTTTTCAAACATAGGTATTTTTATCACCAACTTATAACAAGACTTATTTTAATGGATCGTAGCCACTTTCAATCTCAGTCCCGTCGCTAAAACCATCATTATCAGTATCAGCCTTGACGGGGCTAGTTGTAAATACATGTACCTCATCTCCATCGCTAAGTCCATCAGTATCGGTATCGGCTACACCCTCGGACGTGCCAAATACCTCTTCATCAACGGCAACTAAGCCGTCGTTATCCAGATCAGCCTGTTGTTGAGCTTGCAAGCAAGCGTAAGCGTCGTTGTCATTTAGAGTTTGGCAGGCATTTGGATCGTTCGAAGCTATCGCCTCCGACAACAGTCGAGCCGCTTCGCACAGAGTCTCATCAAGGCCCACGGCCTGACACTGGCCAACTGCTATGGCAGCAATTTTGACTTGAACAAAACAAGCTGCACGCGTAGCTGAATTAACAATTTGCTCGCACAAAACTAAATTCAAATCTTGTTTGGCTTGAAGTAAATACGGCGTGTCAGAGCATTTTGACCGCACTTCATTAGCCAACAAATCACACACTTGTGGTTCAATCTTGTCTACGGCTATCAAAGTTACGCAATCAGCCAGCTCGTCTCCAGTAAGTGAAACACAGGCTTGAGCCAAGCCCAACCGGCGCGCGGCATCAGCACGGGCTGTATCCAGACAGGTTTGGTCATCAGCTTGACACTCAGCTGCAAGTTGATCTGCCACAACTTCTGCTTGCTGCAAACGACTTTGGTCGCTATCAGCTAATTGACGATTTTTAAGAATATTTATCGCCGCAGCACCCACCAACAACAAGCCAATGACGGCCACTGCTAATAGACCAGCTAGCTGCCAGGTGCGTGGTCGCCGCCACCACGGCGGCGGTATAACACTCGGCGACGGGTCGTAATACTGATAATTTTGTAAGTCTTGCATAGACTATGGCGCGCAGTAATTCACCTGAACATTACTGACCTGTACTTGGCCAATGCCCGGGAAGGTAATTCTAATCGGCACCTGCTGCTCATGTAAACTATCGCAGACAAAGTTCTCGGGCCAAGGCAAGGCTACGTTGTCACCTTCTTCAACCAAACCCGAGGTTTCTACCACTTCATCAACCCCATCGCCGTCGGTATCGTTCGAAGATACAATCGTAACAGCGATCTCAACAATCGAATCAACGATTTGGTTATACATCTCTAACATTTCGGCTTCAGTATTGCCGTTGTAAGCATAATCAAGATCATTGTAAGTACTGGTTTCACGCGGCGTACCCACGTCAGGATTAGTTTCAATGGTCTTTTCAAGTGTAGCAAAGCTATCGACTAGGCCGTTATAACTATTTGATGACCAGTATTTCATGTTTTTTATCCA
>SXGQ01499529.1_pt1 | contig 14274 bp, 26 predicted proteins | sample 3178371 | NCBI WGS metagenome assembly SXGQ01 (sample SAMN11356859, study PRJNA531348) | freshwater metagenome | isolation source: freshwater sample F1-20 | place: China: Fuxian Lake, Yuxi | collected 2017-12-25
AACCTATCAGTTCTGGGCTGGTTCTATACGGGGTTCCCGTCTGTTGGCTAATGGTAAAGATCACACCTACACAAAAGATGAGATAGATTACGCCAAAGAACTGTTGATTAAATATCCTGTGTTTAAACAGGTGCAGGAAGATTGGATCAAGTACAACAACGGCCTGATGAAGTACGCAGTGGAAACTGGAGTTTTGTCGCCTGAGAAGGCCGCAGAGTTTATGAAGTACTCTGACTACATTCCTTTCTATCGTCAGATAGATGGCGAAAGGACTGTCGGGCCTAAGCTGTTCCAAAACATCTCAGGGGTTACTCCTCCCAAGAAACTCAAAGGTCTCAAGGAAGAACAAGACATTCCTTTTGCTGATTTCTTAGAAACCATAGTACGTAACACGCAGTCCATCATTCAATCAGGAATGAAGAACACTGCGGCTCAACGTGCTATCGGTCAGGCTGTGTTCTTAAAAATGGCTGACAAACGACAAGATGTTTCTTACGCTCCCGGCGTAGTAACTGTTTTGGAGAACGGTAAGCCTGTCTCCTACGACGTAGCCGATCAGTTGTTTGTTGACGCGGTTAAGAGTTTAAACATGCCGGAATTGCCATTCCTAAGCTTTTTCGCTGCGCCAGCAAATCTGCTCCGTAACTTTGTGACCAAAGATCCCGGCTTTATGATGGCTAACTTGATGCGTGACTCACTGTCTGCGTGGGTTACCAGCGGTGCAAAGATGACACCTATCGCCGCTACCATTTCTAACTTTGGTAAAGCCATTGGTGGTACTGACCCAGCATACATTGCCCTGCGTAATGCAGGTGTGATTGGTGGTTATGAGTTTGCCGCTGGGATTGAGAACAGCGGCATTATCTTAGGTAAAAGCCTGCGCAGAGCCACAGGAACTCAGACTGGTACAGAGAAAGCACTCAAGCCGTTTACAAGCCTCTGGCGTGGCCTAGAAAAGGGCACAGAGGCATCTGATGCCGCTACCCGCATGGCAGTGTACAAAGCGACCTTGGAGCGCACGGGCAATGAGGCTGAGGCTATCTATCGTGCAATGGAAGTGCTTAACTTTAACCGTAAGGGTAATCTTGCCATTGTTCGCATTTTGACTGCGGCTGTTCCGTTCCTTAACGCACGTATGCAGGGCTTGGATGTCTTCTACCGTGCCGCCTCTGGAAAGATGGCTACAGCAGATGCCGCCGCTATTCAGAAGTCGTTCTTTATCCGTGGTGCAACTCTCATGGCTTTAACATCCATGTATTGGTTCCTGACACATGATGATGAGGAATACTTGAACCAAGAGCAAGAGACAAGGGATAACAACTGGTTGTTCCCGTCAGCAGGCATCCGCATCCCAATTCCGTTTGAGGTGGGTGTTTTGTTCAAGGTTGTGCCTGAGCGTATCCTTGAATATTCATTTGGCAGCGACACCGGCAAGGACATGGCTGACTCGTTTAAACGCAACCTGATTTCCACGTTTGCGTTCAACCCAATCCCTCAAACTGTTCTGCCATTTGTTGAGGCTCGTACAAACTACTCATTCTTTACAATGCGTCCCATTGTGGGACAAGGCATGGAGAACGTAGCCAAAGAGTACCAAATGGCTCCTAACACATCAGAAGCCGCCAAGAAGTTGGGTGGAATCTTGGGTGAGTCCCCAATCATTGTGGATCACATTATGAAGGGCTACACAGGATCTCTTGGCATGTATGCCATTGACTTGATTGACGCAGTCCTGTTTAGTAATGACGCATCACCTAAGCCTGCAAAACGTTTTGAGCAGATGCCTGTGATCAAACGCTTTGTTGTGGACAAAGAAGCCAAAGGAACTGTGACAGCCTACTACGACCTAAAGAACTCCGTGGATGAGGTTGTGCGAACAGTCAATTTGATGGAGCGCACAGGAAACGTAGAAGGCATGGGCGACTACATTGAGAAGAACGCTTATCTGTTGGGCATGAAAGGCTACATTAGTAGCGTAGAAAAGCAAATGAAGGTGTTGCGTGAAGCGGCTATTCAGATCCGATCCTCAGACATGTCTCCAGAGGAGAAGAGAGAATCGTTGTCAGCCATCACACAAGCGCAAAATGCAATGACAGCCAACATCCGAGAGATTAAGAAATCTATCTCAAATTGAGATGATCCCCCTCAAAGAGCCATCCAATGGTTCTGCGATGGGCTTCATCCCAAACTTCTTTCCGCCGCTCCTTGTTTAAACTCTTGCCATGATCTAGATCTGCGTGGCAGCTAAAACACAGCGCAGCGATTCGGTAATCATGGGCTTTGATTCCCATGCCTTTTCCATCTTTCTGTTGGTTGGAATGGGAGGCGACCACCGTGCCATCCTGCGCCCCGCAGATCTGACATGGTGATTCCCTCACAAGGTCAAGCAGTTGCCTATTCCGGTACATCTTGCTTGGCTAAGAAGTTAATGTAACGGGCTATCTCATGTCCGGTGTAATCGATGTCTTTGTAACCGGCAAACCTTGCTGCAAGTCGTTTAAACGCAGCCTGCTGGGCTGCCGTCCAAACTTCGTAACTCCACCCTCCGTCATCTTCAAAGGCTTTACTGCCAATGAATTCACAGTATTCCTTTTTGCATTCGTTCATCTTCAACCTGTTTCTCGTAGTGATTAATCGGTAGCTTGGCCTTCTTCCTAACAAACTTACGTAACCAGTCAGCCCCGCCCAGTTCCTTAAACATTAGCCATTCCACATCAGACATCCGCATGTTGCGACCCTTGAGTGGTGACGGGGGTTTAGGTCTGGGCACGTTTAAGACTCCGCACGTAAACTGCAAAGCTTGCCGCTGTATCGCTACCGTTCTTCATGTTGTCAAACTCCTTAGCCACCTCTTCTAAGGTGTCGTTGCGTATTTTGTTGGATATGGGATCAAGTTGCTTGATGATCATCTGCCGCTTGCGCCATCCCAGCGCTCTTTCCCATATGTTTAAACTTTGTTCACTCATACTCTTGCTTCCTCGTTTGCTTGAGTACGTTGCTTCAAGCTCTCATCCAACTGAATGATTAAGTCTGCGATGTCTGAGTCAACTAGGTGTAGCTTTTTAGTCCAACGGGCGATAGTCAATTGAAGGTCGTGGACAAACTCCTCTTTCATTGAAACGCTTGTCATTACATCAGCAACCATCCGGTAACCGCCACCCGCTTCACGGTCTGATGGCAGACTAATAAACGCACGTACATGCGTTGGTTCATCCGCTAATACAGTGATCCGACATCTTTGGATTAAGGTTCTAGCCTGCTCCCTTCGGTATTGAACAGCCGCCTCCGAGTCATCCCACTCAAAATGACTGTGCAGAATACTGCTTTCGTCCTGAGCCTCTTTGATAACGTCATCAATCATCAGCACACCGCCATTACGACGTGCCATCTTCTCTAACAGTTTTCTTTCTTCGTTCATAGTTTCTCCTTAGTGTTTAAACATAAATGCCTGCATTTCCTTACCGGAACCTGCCACGCCCGTCCTCGCCTAACCTGCATTTCCGCACCCATCCAGACCAGATCGAGCCTAGCCTCGCCTGCCTTGCCCTACCACACCATGCCTAGCCGAGCCATGCCTGCCTCACCCAACCGTGCTCCTCCAAGCCCCGCCTCGCCTGCCTGACCGTGCCCAACTCTTCCTTAACGAGCCAGACCGTGACGTGCCTGCCGTGCCAAACCCCACCCATACGGGCCTAACCAATCTGCGCCATGCCACGCCTCTCCATGCCTGCCATGCCTAACCGTGCCCTACTGGGCCTAGCCTACCCCCGCCTGCCATGCCGCGCCCCACCGAACCCGTCCACTACGGGCCATACCTGCCATGCCTGCCGTGCCAAACCCCACCAATCCGGGACTAGCCAATCCCCACCTGCCTTGGTTTAAACGGGCAAAACTTCTCGGTAGTACTGTTGAGATTCAAGTAATAAATTTTCTGCTTCTTGAGGCGGCACTTTAATGCATCCCTTTAAGCCTAGCTTATTAAAAAGTTGTTGACGTGCATTCTTATCTTTTGATTCTAGTAACTCAAGCGGGACACGCTTGTCCTGCCAAGGGTTATAAATCATAGAGATTGACTCACCTTTGTTGTGCGCCACCAACCCTGTGTAGGGCGATGTTTGAGTTAGCTTTTTTAATTTTAAAACTGACATTGTTTTCTCCTTATTGAATGCCAAACTTGGCTTTGATTGCGTTTTCACGATTGCTCTCTACAATTTGAAACAAACCGAACCCACATCCGGCACTGGCCTTACTGTCGGGTCTGCCTGCTCCAATTCCTACTTGTAAGCCACAACGGCTAATCAAGTTAATTACATCCACAGTTTTAAACTGATCCATGTCAAAACGAATACGCAGTTTGACTGCCCACTCTTTGTACATAGGGCGTGAGCGAATATCAATCACTCCGGTAGCGTTACGGGTGTGTGCGGTGTAAGTATTACTTTCGCCATAGAGCCGAACAAGTGGAATGTTATCCTCTTGATCCCAACCTTCAGCTTCTACAAATGCAGAAAGCTTTGCAAGGGTCATCTTAAACCCAACCAAACGACACGCAGAAATCATCGCAGCACGGAAACATGCAGCGTTTACACCTTCCCAGCCCTGCATACTGCGGTAACGTGCACCTTCGGCCTCCTTCTCGTAGTCCCGTGCATCACGAACCTTTTTACTGCCTGCTGATTTGCCCTCTTGCATCTTTGCCATCAGTTCTGCTTTCTTGTTGAACCGTTCAACTACTAGCGGTGCAATGCCCTCTAAGTAAACGTCCACAGTTGCAAACTTTGGGGGGGAAATAACGTATGTTGTTTCAATTTCTTTAGCCATTTTGGTACTCTCTTTGTGTTAAAAATTATTCGCCTAACTCTGTAAAAACTTGATCTGTTAGATCACGGATTCGGGCTAACGCTTTCGCCATGTCTGCTTTGTGAGTGAACTCACCCGTTACAGCCATCTTGATATTTGTTAAAGCCTTGTACATTTCAGGCCCTTTGACTGCAAACAGTAGCCTGTCTTCGTCATCGGGGTAGATAAACTCAAGGATTGCTTTGGTTTGCATTAAGCTTCTCTATTGGTTTAGCAATCAACCAATGACTACCTAAACGCAGTACTGCACGAACCCACTGGCGTTGATTGTGGCGATTGGTATGTTCGGGAACCATGTCGTTGTTGTAAAGCTTTCGTGCTTTTCGCCTTAGTTGTTCATTGGTCAACATTTTCTGTAGTCCTTTTCTTCATGTGATCTGGCATCTTTGAAGCAATCCAATAGCCAGCCGCGTTTAAACTAAAACCTTTTGCAATCATTTCTTCAGGGGTTCTGCATCTGCGGTCTACTCCATACTGCCCCGTACGGTGTTTCTCAAATGCACCTGTGCTGTTGAAGTATTCTTTACATCCCTGACACTGATTGCGGTCACCTCTTAATATTTTCAACGTCTACCTCCCTCATAATTAAATGGGCAATCTCTTCATTAATTAACTCTCCAAATGATTTCCCTGACGGGAACCTCATCTGCGAGGCTTGATGGTCATTGATTACTTTGGTAGCCGCATTGAGTCCGTCATTAAATCCTTTGAGATAAGGATTGTCCTGAGCCATACGCACCTCTAATCCCTCACGCAGAATCCGAGCCATTGTGACTCGCTTTGACTTGGCAAACTTCTTTAGTTTGACGTAATCAACGTCATCCAAGTACGTCATAAACGGTTTAAGTTTTTTAGAAAGGGTCATTGTTTTTCCTTATAGATTCATATTCATGGAGCAATACGTCAAACTTATATTTAGCGTCTACGTTCCCATGAAGTTCTGTACGTGACTCAATTCCACAGCGTTTACACAAAATGTGGGCAGCGTCAGTCTCGTTATCACACAGCATAAATTCTTGAAAGTCAGGGTTTCGGCAAAGCATCCCTGCCTTGGCAACTCGGTTGTTGTACTCCGTGGGTGATTCATCATCTTGGATGCGAACCAATGCACAAGCATATCTCGCCCCAACAAAGTCACGCAGAATCTCTTCCGGTGCTTCATCAGGGTGCAGAACAAGCGTCAAAATAAAACCAGTGCGGTCTTGCTTTAAAGCTATCTTGCGGGCTTCAAACTGTAACGCCATCTAGTTGTCCTTGGAGGTAAGAGATGACTGCACGGTAGCCAATTACGTCTTGCTCAAGTTGACTTAAAGATTCGTTGGCAGAAATGTATAACTCACGCCAGCCATCTAAATCTTCGTTTAAACGCTTAATTTCTTTACGCAGAGTATCTTGTCCTTGTGTAGGAACAACGGGCTTCACCGCCTTTACCGCCTTTTTCTTGGCGCTGTGTAAAACTTGATAAACGTAAGATTTTTTAACAAAACATGCGTCAGCAATTTCTTGAATTGACGATGTAGGGTTTGCTTTATGAAAGTCACGAATTATTTTTGATTTAGTCATGGTTTATCCTTAAAAGGGAATGTCTTTGTCATCAGCAGAAAACTCCTGCGCTTGGTCTTCATGGCGTGTACCGCCCTCTTGCTTTGGAACATAACGATCCACAGCAAATGACAGGAACGTTTTACCGTTCTTGGTAGTCTTTTTCCAACCTGAGATCTTGATGATGGTCAAGCCATCCTCAATCTTGATGTTGGTCATGTCTTTTAAGTTAACTGCAATAGACCCAAAGTAATCAGGAGACTTGGGAGTCCTTTTGGTTTGGGATGCGAACATTGATCCTGTGTCCGGCTTGGCTTGGTAATCACTCATTTGGTTTCTCCGTTTGGTTAAGTTTTGCCTTCAATTCCTTGAAGCATTTCAAGACCCCCGCATAAAGAAGCGGGTGCGTTTCCTTCAACGAATCAAGCTGAAGTTCATTGCTCTTCCAGTAGCTGTTTAAACCCGCTACGGTGGTGCAGTGGGTTGTCCACTCAATCATTCCGTCGGCAAATAATTTACGGCTTGCGTCTGAGTTATCCCACTCGGTTGGTTGGGGTAACTTGTTGGCTACCTTGGCACTGGGCTTTGGAGCTGTCGCCACGGGCGTAGAAACCATTTTTGACTCCTCCTCGGGAAGATCATCTCCCGAGTAGATATATGCGCCCAAACCGTGTAGCGCAAGGGCTTTAGTCATGCATCTCATAATGGCGGTGTTAACGGCAAATGCATCAGGATTGACGATGGGCCGATTTTTGTAGTCCATCACTGGCAACATACAGGTTCGGGGTTGACCAAACAAAGTAACCGTAACCCACACCATGCCCGTACCATTTACGTCCATGTAGGGTTTACCCTCAAAGATTTGCACGTCAAAGGTGGCGGTGGAATCAGCTTTGAGAGCTTCTTGCCACGCCCAAGCCCATGAGAGGTACGTTAAGCCATTCTTCTTCTCTGTATGCTCGTTGACGTTAATCTTGAGCAAATCATGGGGCGACATTTGTGTTGCCGTTGTTTCTTTTTTCATCGTGTTCCTTTTGCAATTTGTTAATTAAAACTGTGAGATTTGAACCAACTTCACGCTCAATAAAATCAAGGCATTTTTCAGCAGTCCATCCATCCTGACAAACACCCAATGTGATATCGGTCAAAAGATCCTCAATTCTTTCGGCAATATCCAAACAAGTGTCTTGATCTCTGCCTTGGATAACCCCCATGATTTCTTGTTTAACTTCATTAAGCTTCACTTAACTCTCCTTGGTATTGTTTACACCACTTGCTGACTCCACAGAAATCTCCTGTGCATCGCTTGTACTCACCTTTTCTTTCCTCAACATAGCCTTTTTCCTTTTCTGCCAACTCTGTGGCTTCTTCTATTGATTTAAAAACACGGATCGCAGTCTTGCGACCCTCCCTCTTCACTGCGTAGATGGTCTCGCTCATCCATCTTTCTTCATCGGTACAAGGCTGTACCTCCTCTCCGAATTCTTGGGCTTGCTTGGCAACTCTATGCATGTCCAAGCGTTGGCGTACATAGGTCTCGGTGGTAACCGAGTCCCACATTGGGATGTCAATCATTACTGCCTCTGCCTCGGGGTAGTTCTCCTGATTGGCGTGGGGCGTGTAGTCCTTGATGATTGCGCAGATCTTTAGACCGCAGACCTTTTGCTTTTTAACTGTCTCAACCAACCATTTGTAGATGTTCAGTTGTATATCCCATTCGTCTTTATTTCTAGCCAAAGCTTGTATGACTGACCATGCCTTAACAAACTTGTAATCGATGATGACTACCCCGTTCTCTGTGTGTTCCTGTAGATCAACTGCGCCACTGATGGTTATTCCATCGATGGAATGAAAGATGCGCTCCTCGTTGGTGTAGCCCTCAATAGCCTTGCCTTCAAGCTTTGAATGCATGAAAGTCCCAAGCTGGGACGCAATCAGTTTGGTAGCATCAATCTCAATCTCATCATCGTACTGTTCGCGCATTCTGCGAATCTTTGGTGGCGACATTAACTCTGTTACGCTATACTGAGAGGAACCCTTTGTGTAGAAGTCCCTTGACAGCAAGGCCACTAGCGGTGCGGGCAAGCCTTGTTTGTTGGTGATGATCATTTACTCTCCTTAAGGTTTTTATGAATCCAGACCTCCATAATAGCGATGATGTAACACAATTGCAAGTGCTATCACAAATTATTTTTGGTGAACCTGCATCAAAAGCAAACTCTCGTAGAGTTGTACACTACGGTGGTATGTCTAGGCTGATAAAGTCTAAGAAAGCATTAAGTTACTCTGATGTATTTAAACAACAGTGCGGGAAACTACCTACGTTAATGACGGGTGATTTACGAATTACTCTGCATATTTTTTATGCCTCAAGGCGACCCGACTTGGATGAGAGCCTGATCCTAGACCTGATGCAGGGTCTTATATATGAGAACGACCGCCAAGTTAAAGAGCGTCATTGCTACTGGGGGCTAGACCCCGACAACCCAAGGGCAGAGATCATCATTGAAAGAATCCCTGACGTAGCCCCAAAAAAAAGCCCCACTAAGCGAACCAAGCGGGGCTAAATCTCACAAAAGGAGAGGAGAGTACCGGCAACTGCAAGTTGCGGTGAGTGAAGTTTAAACGAAAAATACTACAGGTGCAAACAATACTGCTGTTGGTTCCCGGAGGTGTGTTTAAACGCTTGCGGCAAACCCGGCAAAGTGTTTAAACGTTTTTATCAAACCCGGCAGCAATTTTGCGTCTTGACTCTACCGGCAATCTAGGTATTGGTACAACAAATATATTTTTAATACCGCTTGACACAACATAAAAAATTGACAAAATAATTTAATTTGCATTAGGTTAAAAAATGTCAATAGCAAGAGATGTTTCTCAAGTCATCAAACAATTTAAAGATGGGGTGTCAATGCCGGATATTGCCGCATCACATGGGGTGACGCGACAACGCATTCAGCAAATATTGAAAGCCAACAACTTAAATCGCACAGATGGTGGTGCATATTTAAGAGGGGTTGCGGTACGTGCCGCACAAATCCAAGAACGTAATGCCCGTTATATAGACAAGCTTGGATGCACCTATGGTGAATATAGGTCAATCCCCTCGGAGGCGCGCAGGGCTTATGGATACCAACACCGAAATGCCAGCAAAAGAAAAATTGGTTGGGCTTTTACGTTGTATACATGGTGGCGTATTTGGCAGAAGTCCGGCAAGTGGGATGAGCGTGGCAGGGGCTTTGGGTATTGCATGGCACGTACAGGCGACGTAGGCGTTTACAGCCCTGACAACGTCTACATTTGCACCGGATCTCAGAACATGCGTGACTATTACGCAACAGATTTATATCAACAACGCAAAAAAAGTTGCACAAGTTCTTAAAATTTGTGTTTATAATGCAATTGTTGTCGTAGTGGTCAACGGTGAAAGCCATTTACACATGCCTCGCCCCGTACAGGGGAACCACTACGGGGCAGTTGTAAGTGGCTTTTTGTTTTTGGGACTAGGTCTGTGCGGTGGGTTAGCGCCACTGTTGACTGTAAATGTTTTGAAATCACTGCTTCATGTGAGGCAGACCTAGTTCCTCCTCCTCTACGACAACCGTACTCCAGACGTTACTAAGGGGTAGATATCTGCCTGCGTGGAAGCAAAGGGTTACGTGGTATGCGCAAGCTAGGGGGCAGTTCCCGAATAACCCACGGTGCTGGTCGTATCTGCAAGCACAGGGGTCAACTCACGTTGACATGCAGAAGCCTTGATAAGGCGGTGAAACCATCCCTCTCTACTCCTTGGGGTAGGGGGGTCTATGGGTGAAAATTATCATAGGCCCCGCCAAGGGGCGATAAGGAGAGAAGATGAACAGAGAAGACATTATTCGCATGGCACAAGAGGCGGGGTTTTACATTCAACAGGATGAAATCTACAGTGCGTCAACACAATCAGACCAAGAACTGACTGAATGGATTGAACGCTTTGCCGCTCTTGTGGCTTTTGCCGAGCGTGAGGCGTGTGCCGCCTTATGTTTTCAAATGTGGGAAAAGTGGATGGATGCCGATCCAAGTGAGCGTGGTAACTTGCCCCGCGATGCTGAAGACTGCGCTCACGCCATCCGAGCAAGGGGACAAGCATGAAGCAACGTGTTTACACAGTGGGTGTAGGTGATCAGATCAGATTGATCCGTGCATCCAACCGCAGACAAGCGATAGCGCATGTGTCACTTGGAATTATGACGATCCGAGTCGCCACACAAGATGACATCATTAACCAAATGGACAAAGGAGTGCCTATTGAGAACTACACCCCGCCCGCGCAGATAGAACTAGAACTTTAAATAAAACAGGAGAGAGAGATGGAAGCAAGGGAAAGGGATTTCCAAAGGTTCGTCAAGCACCTTGGAGAAAGCCATGAGGGGGTTATCTCGGCCTCTAATTGGTTGAATAGTTTAGGGTACTCAACAACGATACCGCCCTCGACTGTATCGGACAGCTACGAGAACAGAATGAATCACGTAGACAAGGGTGATCTCTATATCAATATGAGGATTGAGGTCAAGAGGCTTGGGATTGATTTCACAAGCAAGGCAGATTGGAAGTTTGGGGATAAATTCATTGTCTGCGCCAAGCATTCGTTTGACAACGCCAAGCCAAAACCATACGCATACATCATTCAAAGCGCAGATTTATCACATCTCGCAGTGGTGCATTCACATACATGCAAACAATGGTATTCAGAAAAAAGAAAAGACTCCCGTTACGAAGATGTAACGCAAGAATTTTATCTTTGCCCGATTGACCTTGTTAGGTTTCATGCGGTTTAATTCATATTCCAAGGAGCAAAAATGACACGCAATTACAAGCAAGAATACAAGACTCAGGAGCAACGAGGCGAACATGAAAACCGAATGGAACGCCAACGTGCCCGTAGAAAATTGGATGCAAAGGGGGTGACCCGACAAGGTAAAGACGTAGCCCACGTTAAAGCTTTGAGCAGGGGTGGATCAAATGCAGATGGCGTGAGACTGGAACCCCCCAGCAAGAACCGCTCGTTTAAACGCAAATCTAACGGCAGCATGAAATGAACGCGGAGTTTGTGGAGCAATTCCATTTCAATGAATCCACTCGGGTAGCTTGCCCGTACTGTTCTGCTGAACGCAGAAAATCAAATCAGAAAGACATGACGCTAACCCGCAAACCAGACGGGGCGGTTGTGTTTCATTGCCATCATTGCCAGACCAACGGCTCAGTCCAACCACAACAGGAGAGAATTTTGTCAGCCGTACCAAACCCAACAATTGTTTCAAACAAACTGCAAGACCAACATTACGCATGGTTAGCCACTCGGGGCATCTCACATCAAACCGCAGACAAAATGAAGTTGTTTGCCTCTGAGAAGTACTTTGGCAAGTTAGGCAAAACCGCAAATGCCATCGGCTTTCCTTACTACCGTAACGGGGCATTGGTTGCCGCCAAATACCGATCATTTCCTGAGAAAGACTTTACTCAAGACTCAGGCGGGGCGCATGATTTCTTTGGGATTGATCTTATCAAAAAGGATCAGCCGCTCATCATTGTTGAGGGCGAGATTGATTGCCTCAGCCTCATGGAACTTGGTTACGAAAATGTCGTTAGTGTTCCATCGGGAGCGCCAATTAAAGTCGCAGATGGAAAGGTTCTGCCTTCTGAAGATAAGAAGTTTGCTTATGTATGGAATGCTCGGGAGATACTGGACGCAGTTCCTTACGTCATCCTAGCCACTGACCAAGACACTGCGGGTCAGGCGTTAGCCGAAGAGTTGGCGAGACGCATTGGAAAAGAAAAATGTAGGCTGGTTAAATTTGAAAAGAAAGATTTAAACGAGGTCATGCTTGATGACCCGACTCGGGTAGGCGACCTACTGGCATCGGCTGTGCCGTACCCCGTTTCGGGGATCTCCGATGCGGGCGTGTTTTATGAGCGTTTAAACGAGTTGTATGCCAAGGGCACGGGCAAAGGGTACTCTACGGGGTATCAGTCTGTGGACGAGATTTATACGGTTGCACCCGCACAATTGACTGTTGTCACGGGTTATCCCTCATCGGGCAAGTCTAACTTTGTGGATCAGATTATGGTCAACCTAGCCGACAAGCACGATTGGAAGTTTGCTGTCTGTTCGTTTGAGAATCAACCCGAGATTCATATCAGCCGTTTGATGGAGATATACACCAAGCGGAGGTTCTTTGATGGCAAAGATCGTATGTCAGAGACCGACAAAGAGATTGCGTTTAAATTTGTTAAGGAGCATTTTTTGTTCATTGATACGAATGGGGAAGAGCCATCAACACTTGACTCCATATTGGAACGGGCAAGGATTGCCGTTAAGAGGATGGGGGTTCGGGGGTTGGTCATTGACCCGTACAACTACATTGAGTTACCGAGGTCAGAGATGACCGAGACAAATGCAATCAGCGATATGCTGACTCGGGTTCAGAAGTTTTGCAAGGCGCATGACGTGCACACTTGGTTTGTTGCTCACCCATCTAAGATCAACCGACAAGGCACTGAACAGCCCCGCCCCGATGGAATGTCAATCTCAGGATCAATGGCTTGGTGGGCTAAGACTGATTGTGGGTTGACCGTGCATAGAAAAGATCACCACGTAGAGATTGCAGTGTGGAAGTGTAGGTACAGATGGGTTGGGATGCAGGGTGAAACCACAATGATCTACAACAAAACCGCAGGGACATACTCGGAGAATCTCGATGCCTTCTAACAGTTTAAACAGTAGCCAGATTGCAGGTAGCTCACCAGATGAGCTTAGTAGCTCAGAGCGTTTAAACATCAGAGAATCATTGGCGGAGGAGTGGGACGCTGATCTTCTTTTTTTAAACGAGGGGGAGTTTGATGAGGCGATCATCGGAGTGGCAGAGCGTATAGGACAGTCTGCTGTGGTCGCCTATGACACGACAAAGATTGTCGAGATATTGAGTCGCACCATGTCGGTGGATGAGGCTTACGAATATTTTGAGTTTAATATTCTCGGGGCTTATGTTGGAGAGAGAACCCCAATGTTTGTAACAACAGCGTTTAAACAGTGAGTGGCCATCCGCTGCTGGAAACTTATGCGTTTAAACAGGGTTTCGTCAGTTTTGTCAGTACGTTTTTAAGTGACGTTACAGACGTCTCAGGCGTTTCATGCGTTTAAACGCTAAGGTTTAGACCAAAAAAAAGGAGGCCAAAGCCTCCTTAAATTTGTGCCACTCGGACAGCTTGGATTATGTTCGGATATTTTCCACAATAACGTGGGACTCGGTCTCTGCCCATGCGGTACACCGCCCAAGCCTTGTCAGCATAGGTGATGTACTTCTCGGCACGGTTAACGAATCTTTCATGGTTTACAAGGTTGATTAGGTTGTCATAGTAGTACGTGGTTTTGAGAAAGGTTGGATCGGATTGGGTGATGGCTTTAACCTTCCTCATCAATGCACCTCATTGGACGTAGGACGCATTGAACGCTCCATGTCGTAGGTAGCCGACACAACTTCCAATACATCATCCTTGGGCAAGTCATTGGTCACGGCTAGGGCTATGGCGGCTTTTACCAACAGACCAAGGGTCTCTTGCCCATCTACTTCATTGCATCCGATCCACTCAACCAACCCTGCGTATGCTTTGTAGATCTTTTCAAAGTCAGGCTCATGCTTGGGTCTCTTTAAAGCTTTAATCTGCATAATCGGTCTCCTTTTCCATGTAACGTACTAATGCCTTGGCATCCTCACCCTGCATCTTTTGAATGATCTCATACATCTGCGGGGCGATGGCAATCAGTCGGGCATTTGCCCGTTGGGTAGCGGTTGGCAGATTTTTGCTAATGCATGATGCAATTATGGTCTGCCC
>SXGQ01118682.1_pt1 | contig 14273 bp, 13 predicted proteins | sample 3178371 | NCBI WGS metagenome assembly SXGQ01 (sample SAMN11356859, study PRJNA531348) | freshwater metagenome | isolation source: freshwater sample F1-20 | place: China: Fuxian Lake, Yuxi | collected 2017-12-25
CGTGGTGGCAGCAAAGCCATCATGCAGTCGGGCGTTGTAAAGTTGCGTGCTGCGGGTCTGTCGCAAGAAGCCGCCAATGCCGTCAGTCTGTACGTTGCTAAGAACAAAATTCGGGGCGCAAAGAATACGGAAAAAGTTGAGGAGTTGACCAAAGCTTTTGACGCGTTGACTGATGGCATGACGGAAGAACAAGTCAAAGCCGCAGTTGCAGAAGGCAAACGCCTCATGGGTCTTGGTCCCACAGCAGAGTTAATTGCCAAACGGATGGCGTATCAAGAAGCTTTGGAAAACGTAGGCAAAGCTGAGCAAGACTTGCGCGAAGCAAAAACAAACGTTACCAAAGAACTGGCACAAGATGCGCTGACGTTGGCAGAGCAACGTGTAGAAAAAACGTCCAATGCCTACGATCAAGCCAAGGCGCTGTACGAAACGTCGCAAATTAAACGCGGCAAGCAGGCTGAGAAAGATGCTGTTGAAGCGCTGTTTGACGAAGCGCCAGACCCTGAAGCTAAAAAGATTAAGGTGGGGGAAAAAACGCGTCGTACAGCATCAGCCACCGAGGCGATAGCCGAAGCTGACGCGTTTGACGCAGACGTTGAAGCAATGCGCGGCGCGGCTAAGGGCCGCGTCAAGTACCGCACCGTTAAGCAAACAGGCGAAGGTTTGCAAGTTCAAGCTGTCACTAATTTGGTCAAGCGCATTACCAATGAATGGGCGTTGGTGCCGGACATTGAGGTTGTGGCCACGGAAAGCGGGTTGCCTGTACGAATTTTAAAACAGGCGCAGGCCGACGGAATGATTGGCAGGATTCCCGGCCTATACGATCCTAAGACTAACAAAGTATTTTTGGTTGCAGCAAACTTGCACGCCCCCAACGATGTATTGTTGACCGTAGCACACGAAATTGCGGGACACTTTGGTTTGCGCAGCATGATGGGCGCTCAGTACGCCTCGGAGATGGATCGGCTCTATGATGGCAACAATGCTGTGCGCAAACAGGCGGATGCCAAAATGCGCGACATGCCGTCACTGGATCGTCGGTCAGCGGTGGAAGAAGTTTTAGCGGACATGGCTGAGCTTGACCCCAACGCTAATGCGCCGGGTGTGCTTCGTTCCATTTACAACGCCCTGAAGAACTGGGTCAAGAAGTTTTTTGGTCAGACGGTTTCTGACAAAGAAGTGCAGCAAATCGTAGCCAATGCTCGCAGTCAAGTTATTGGCGGCGGCACGGACCGGGTGTTGGAAGTAGACAGCGAGGCTCTGCGGTATCGCACTGTTGCGCCTGAGTCCTCCATCGTTGGTCGTCCGGCAGGAACGCTGAAAACTTTGCAAGGCAATTTCTTTGGGCTGGCAGGGCGTGTGCAGCTTGTCGATAGATTGGCTGCTGCAGACAAAGCGTTTGTGGAAGGTCAGAAGGCGGGCAACCTGTCGTCGCTGGAAGCGGAGAACGCGCAGTACTTCATGCGCATGGGCGACATGACCACGCAAGCTGCAGGGCAGTTTATTACCACCGGGCCTGTGCGGATTGTTAAAGATCGGCTGGGCGACAAATTTGAAGAACGCTACGAGTCCCAGACAGGGGTAAATCTTGTGGCAATGGCTGAGTTTATGGAGCGTGCTGGGCAAGAGGGACTTGGGTCTGCGCAAGAAGTCGAGACGCTGTTGACCGTCAAGATTGCTGGAGATCGTGCTAACGCCATCCCCCGTGGGTGGGAGCGCCTGTTCTCCGAAAACCCAGCCAAAGCCAAGGCCGAGTACGATGCCGCTGTTGCCAAGATCAACGCCAATCCAGCAGCCAAAAAGTTCATGGATGCTGCCGCCGCTGAGTACAAGGCGTACAACGATGGGCTGATGGACTTTGCCGAGCAGACGGGGTTCATCACGGCAGAAGACGCCCGCCGCTTGAAGAAGACGCCATATGTTCCGTACTACCGTATTGACAACGGCGTGGTCAAGCTGTTTGTGGACCGCGAGACCCCGATGGTTATCGGCAACATCAAGGACAACCCAGACCTTCAGCAACTGCTTGGCGACAACAAGCAGATCATGCCGATACTGACCAGCGCTGTGCAAAATACGTTTATGCTGACCCGCATGGGGCTGCGCAACAAGGCTACGCAAGAGACAGCGTCGGCGTTGAAGAAGGCTGGATTTGTGACCAAGATGGGTGAGGGCATGGGCCTTGCCAACGTTAACACCGTCCACTACAAGTACAAGGGCAAACCGTACTTTGCCACTATTGACGCAGATCAGTTTGGCATCCCGGCAGACCTGATTGTCAAAGGCATGGAGGGTATCAAGACAACAATTCCAGACATTGTCCGGCTGATGGGTATTCCGGCAGACTGGGTTCGTACGTTTGTAACCCGTTCTCCTGCGTACGTGTTGCGGCAATTGATTCGTGATCCAATGAACGCGGCCATTACCGGCGGGGTAGACGGTTTGCCTGTGCTCAATGCATTGAAGCAGTTTGCTAAACTACGAGCCGGTCGCAACCCTTCGGCTGACGCTTTGATGCGCGGTTTGGCGGTTAGCAGCAACATCTACACCGGCAACGAGCAGGACATGCAAAAGTTCCTTGAGGCTGCTTCCAGTGGGCGTGGGAAGTGGAGCAAGATGATGGGCATGTTTGATCAGCTTGCGCTGGAGTCGGACGCCGCTACTCGTACCGCTATCTACGAAGATGCGCTAAGAAAAGGTCTGTCTGAGCGGCAAGCCCAGTTTCGTGCGCTGGAGGCGCAGAACTTTAGTCGCCGGGGCTTGTCACCCAGCGTGCAGTATTTGTCGACGCTGGTGCCTTTCTTCAACGCACAGATTCAAGGTTTGGATGCGCTGTATCGCAGCTTCCGTGGCGACATGCCGTTCTCTGAAAAGTTGGAGATTCGCAAGAAAATTGCGATTCGCGGCACACTGTTAGCAATTACTGCGCTAGGTTACGCCTTCATGATGCGCGACAACGAAGAGTACAAGGATGCTACGCCAGAAGAGCGTTACAGCAACTTTTTTGTGCCGCTTCCCGGAACTAAAGAGATGTTCAAAATCCCAATCCCGTACGAGGTTGGATTACTTTTTAAGGCGCTGCCTGAAGCGATACTGGACAGCATCTTGGGCGACACCAAAGCAGAAGAAGCTGCCAAAGGAATAGGCAAGCTGCTCTTGCAATCGGCACCCGGCGTCATCCCGGCTGCTGGCAAACCGTTGTTGGAGGCTGCGTATGGGCAAACGATGATTGGCCCCATTGAGTCTGAGCGCGAACAGAAGCTGCCTGCAGGCCAACGCTACCGTGAGGCCACGCCCGAAGTGCTTAAGACTTTGGGTTCGTACACGGGCGAGATTGGAATTTCGCCGCTGTTGCTTGAGCATTTTGTTAAAGGCTACACCAGCATGTTGGGCGTGTCGGTACTGCGGATGCTGGATCCCGTGATGGGTGAAGCCCTTGACAACAAAGCGTCGACACCGCTGAGCAAAACGCCGTTTGTTGGCGGTTTGTTCCAGACAGCCGATGGCCGGTTCCTGATTGAACGAGCGTACAACCGGATGGAAGAAATAACGCAGGCGGTTGAGGGGTACAAGGACTTGGAAAAACGGGGCAAGAAAGCCGAGGCGCAAGAGTTTGCGCAGCGTAAAGCGGACTTGCTGGCAGCAGCCGACATGGCGGGTACGTTCCGTCAGCGTTCAGGGCAGATGTTTGCAGACGAGCGGGCCATCCGTGCAGAGCCAAGTCTGACACGCGAGCAGAAAGACGCGCTGCTTGAAAAGCTCAAGGCGGCTCAGCGAACGGAAGCACGGCAGTTTTACGCGGCTTCCGAAAGAACCACACGCCCGCAACCCCGTCCTTGATGCCGGGTATGGCTTGCGCATCAATGATGCGCTCGCCCACCGCTTTTATCAGCACGTATTCGCGAGTTTTTTCAAAGTCGAGGCAGGGAATAAAGAACCCCTGCCCCCGTTCAAGCCGCTTCCAAGGGAGACGCAGTCTGGAGTAGTGCATCGACATCTTCCATCCGCCTTCTCACTTTAATAGCGCCAACACGCATGGGGGGTGCCTTGGTCTTGGACGCCATGTCTTTCTTGATGAACTCCACCGTGATGTTCTCCGTCTCGGCCAGCTTCTTGCAAAACGTGGCATAGCCGAAACTGTGCGCGGCACAGTGAGCCTTAATCATTTGCTCCTCAATAAAGAAATCGCAGTACCCCGGCGTAACATCATGCTCAACCCGGCCAGCAATAGACGATCTGGTAATACTCTCATCGGCCTCCCGCCCAGCGCCAAACTCTGCCATCAATGTGTTGTTGGCCGCATGACGCCGAATGACTAACAGCTTGCCAAAGTTCTCGCTAATGTAAGAGTTCAGAATGTTCTCCGCCGTCCGCACGTTGTTGCGCATAGACTTGCGCATGAACGACACCACATCCTTGTACGCGTCAATGATCTGCTTGAGCGGCATGTCGATGATGCCCATGTACTTCTCGCTCCACAGCACACCAGCCGTTATGGCGCAGCCTATGCCAGCCATCCAGAAACGCTCGTCGTTGGTAGCGTTGAACACCTTGTACATGCGCTGAACCGTCTCGTTGGTAAGCTGGGGCAGCATCGGTTCGTTGTCCACCATGTACTCAACCATTTTGTAACCAACCACGCCGTAGTTGTGGTGCAAGCTCTTGATAATCTCCACCTCGTCCGAGGTCCATGTCAGTGGGTCTTCGATGATGAACTCCAACAAGCGGCGCAGCTCACCTTCAGATGCGTGCTTGCGCACACCCGTCAGCCAGTCCACGCCATGTGTGTTGGATGACAGCAGCGCGATGGAGAACCATGTCGACAGGTTCAGCCGTTCCTTGTTTGCGCCAGACTCCATGCGCTCCTTGCCTTTGCCCTCCGACATGTCCAGCAGGAAACCGGGGAACCACTCAAAGTCCTTGCGGGTGTTGTTGGTGATCTCGTCAGAGATGAGCGGGTGGCAGTGCAGCAGGCCCAGTCTTTGCTGCATTGCAACAGAAGATGTGTTCTTGCCCGTGCGGTAGCGCGTCGGGTGTCCCCAGACAGATGCCGCCAACTCCAGCGCCAACGACTTGCCCGTGCCGGACTCAGTAGAGGCACAGTGGCCGGTCATGCCTGCTAGACCTGTGTAGCGCATCAGCGGCGCTCCAGTACCAAGAAGCATCACGGCAAGGTGTTTGTAGAGCTTGCGGTTGATCATCATGTTGATGACGTTGCGCCAGCCCTCAAGGCTTCCCTTTGGTTGCGTAAACGAAACAATGTTCTCCAGCCCCGGCATGGGCACCTTGATGGGTGGTTTGCCCTTGCTGAAAATGCGCTGCGCAAAAACATAGCTCTTATCCTCTTGCCAACCATAACTGTCCGGCACATCCAGCGCCCGCTTCTCCAAGCCAGCCTGCTCAACGCAGGCGCGAACATACCCAAACAAGTTTTGATCATTGCCTTGGCCAAAGCTGGCAATAATGTTTTGCTGAGCCAGCGCTTTGACGGTCTCGTCCTTGGACACAACAGCTTTGGTTGGGATCAGGATGTCGACCGCTCCTTCAGGCCGCAATGCCATCATGTGAATTGTGTGGTCGCCGTGGTTGTTTAAAACATCAACTGCAAACAGATCGTAGGGCAGCAGCATCTGGGGCTGCTTTGTCTTGGAGCCATCGGCCAGCTCAATTTCTTTTTCCTTGTACACGCCGCCTTTCTGCCCATAAGCATAGCCTTTGGGCGGTGTCGGGCGTTTTACCTGCACTGCCTCAACCACAGTGCTTTCCGCAGGAATCTCAATCTCTTTCTCTTGAACGTCGACTTTCACTTCGCGCCCAAGTGCCAGCGGGTTGGTAATCTTGCCCCAGTGCTTGCAGCCGGTGCAGATGCCGGGATTTTCAGAGTCGAACTTGATGCAAGGGTACGGGCCTTTGATCTCACGCAGCTTCTGATGCATCCGCTCGTCCGTGTACGGGTGCAGTTGGCTCAGCCAGATTGCGGCTTTCTCTCCGTCCTCACACTTTTGCGCAATGCTCAGCCACCCACGCCACAGCGGCTCCATGCCATCGTCTTTTGCGTGCTCAACGTAGTGTGCAAGCTGCGCACAGCCTGACCCAGCTTTGGTCGCCGTGAGAATGTTTTTGAATCGCGTGGTGTTGTTCTCAAAGAGTTTGACATTGGTTGCAGAAGGCGTACTTGTGGGACGGGTTCCCGGCAGGTTGATCACATTGCTTGGTGCAGGCGCGGCTACAGGGGTTCCACGCAGTCTGTCTCTGATCAGTGCAGCAAATGTCTCAAAATCAAACTTCACGCCCTCTTGCAGCAGGTGCACAGTTGGCGCAGGATCGTATTTGAAGTTGGGCGTGTTGAGGTAACGTAGGACTCGGGCGGCATCTGCCGTCACAGTCATGTCAATCTTTAACCCCTTCTGCTTGCACAGACGTTTAAAGTTCTCCGCCACCGACTTCCACGTTGTAATGTCCAGCGTGTCTATCAGCGGCCAATAAATGTGATACCCGCCGCCCGAGTCGATGATGTATGGGTTGCCCAGTTCCCTCAACCCAGTATCAGCCATGAACGCGTTAAACGCAGCCATGCCACTTTCCTTGCTGCCGTAGGTCTTGGGGCCTTCCTCGGCGCAGTCAAGGTCAATGAAGAAGGCGCGGATGTACCGGGCATTGACGGCTTCGCGTGAACCCGCTTCCTCAAATGTTGCCAGCGCAAAGTAAGTGTTGCGGCTGGCCTCGACCCATTCGTCTACGTATGGTTGTAACGCATCAAGTGTCTCCTCAAATTTGTGTTCTTTTCTTTTAGACGTCAGCTCTGCCGCGCAATAAAGCCCGTGACCGGGTGGCGGCAAAACGACCGCGAAAAACTCTTGCGGTGTCATGCAAGTTCCCGGTTTTGGTTTAGTGTGTCGCGGTCTCGTCCAACAATCTTACGTACCGCTTAAGTAACTCGGCTACCCAAGCAGACGGTACCGGCTTGCCCAGCATCAAATAGATGTACTTCTCCAATTCGTCATCGCTCAGGGATTGAGGTTGTATTCCTGACATATTCTTCTCCATGCGTCATCCGCGTTGTTTGATGTTCTTAACACTTGCAGCATGATCTCTGCACGGTCTCTGTAAGCCACAAACACCTCAGTGCCCGTGAACCAGTTATAGACCGTCTGCCGAGTCACGCCCAGAGCTTTCGCAATCTTGGTCACTGGAAAGTCGTGGTAGACCGCCCAGCGCCCAAGTTGGTTACCCAAAGACTTTGGCGTCTTCGCAACCGCGTCAATAATTTTTTGTGAATAGGGCATCGTGGTAGGGGCGGCGCAAGCCGCCCCAGTTGTTTACTCATCATCCCAGTCAGCCACGATGTCGGCCAGCTTGTTCTTCTTAGCAGGCACAGCATCGGCTTTGGGCGCGGGTTTGCGTACTTCGGGCTCGTCGTCTTCTGTTGCCACGGGGGCAGCAGCTTTCTTCGTAGCCTTGGGCGCTTCATCGACCGCATCAGGGCGCTTGCCCTCCAGCATCATCGGCGTGGACTTGACACCGTCCGCAGCGGCAGCGGTCATCATCACTGCACGTTGCGCCTCGACAGACTGACCCTTGTCCTTAGCAGTGTCGTACTCACCTTCTGTTAGCCAGCGCTGCGGGGCAAACACCAGCTTGGGTGACTCTGCCGATGTATCGAACTTCATTCGGGTCACCACCATGTCGAGGTTGACCGGGGAAGTCTGCGTAGCCGCCCATCGTGCGTATGCTTGCAGCGGCAGCTTATCGCCCTCACCCTTACCGAAGATGCTCGTGGCAGGCAGCGTAAGCTGCAGCACATCGCCTTCGGGGTTGTTGGCTAACACCACCGCCAGACGCTGCTGGTAGCGGCAAGCACGGCTGTTGCCGTTGCCAGACCCAGCAATGTTCTGCTGACACTTGGCGCAGTTGGATGCCTGTGGCGATTTGATCGACTTGTCCGGGGTCTCGCCGTCATTGCTCCAGCAGTCCGGCGCTACAGCCGCTGCGTCCTTGTCGTATTTACCAGCGTAGAAGATGCGGCTGACCTTGGGGGCAGCTTTGACAATGACTACGTCAAGATGACGGTCCTCAATGTTTGCGACTTCTTTGCCGCCTGCGACCAAGCGAAACACGCCACCTTTGATGGAGACGCGTTTGACGCTGGGGCTGGAGACGCCACCGGCCAAGGCCAGCGTGGTTTCAGACAGTTCTGCGTTGGCTACAAACGAGGGTGCTTTATTGGCATTGAAAAGTGTGATATTGCTCATGATAGTGCTTCAGTTGGTTGGTTTGCGTACCGAGATGTCGTACTCCGCGTGGGAGTTCAACCCGGGTGGTACGAGCCCCGGATTTTCTTCAAGGAACTGGCTCATGTTGGTTTGAGCGATGCGCTTTTCCAGCAAGTCCACAGCATCATGCTCGACCACGAACTTTTTGAACGAGTCCCAGTCTTGCGTGTTGTAGCGGGTCTTGACGGAAAGCACCACGGTGCCTTGTGCTGTGCGGACAGATGTGACGCCCATCGTCTTCATCATGTCCTTCATCGCGTTCTTCAGCTCTTCCTGCTGCGCCTTGAGGGCTTCGACCTTGTTGTCGTAGTCCTGCGTAAGCACTGCAATCTCTGAGCGAATCTTGCGGTAAATTTTGGCTAGACGATCCAGCGGGATCGTTTCTGTTTCAGTCTCTGTCATTTGCTTCTCCGTATTGTTTTGTCTAGGGTTGGACAGTGTACAGGTTTTTTGATGGTGCGCAACTCCTTTATTCACGAATCACGTTGTTGAACATCTCAGTCAGAAGTGAGTGGTCGTTCACCTTCTGAGCGAGCGCTGTGAACAGGCGTTTCTCTACTGGGCTGGACTGAATGTGCACCACGGTCACCTTGTCGCTGGTCTGTCCCTTGCGGTCGGCCCGGGCGCAGCACTGCGTGTATTGCTCAACACTAAGCAGGGGGCCGTAGAACACAACGGTGTCGGCAGCAGTTAGGGTAATCCCGTGGGCCGATGCTTGAGGCTGCATCACCAGCACACGTGGGTCGGGGTCGTTCTGGAAGCGGTGGATGATCTGTGCCCGCTTGGTCGCTGTCACGCTGCCGTGAATCTGCTCATTGACGATGCCGCGCTTAGTTAAGTGGCTGCTGATTGCTTCGATCACGCTCAGGTACAGCGCGAAGATGATGACCTTGCGGTCGGTCTCTTCCAAGACTTCCTCCAGCACCGCCAAGCGGGGCGAGGCGTCAAACTCCACAACTTCTTTGTCGTCTGTGTAAGCAGCGCCGCAACTAATTTGCAGCAGTTTGTTCATGGCAGCGGCGGCGTTGACCGCCGTGATGGTCTCCCCTGCCGCCTGCACCAGCATCTGCGTCTTGAGTTGGTTGTAGTACTTGGCTTGCTGCGGCGACATCGCAACCTCCCGGGTCATCGTGATGACCGGCGGCAAGTCCAGACACTCGGCTTTTGTGTATCTGATGGCGGGTTGCAGCGCCTCAAACACATCATCTTTGGCTGTGACCTTTGGTACCCACTTGTACATGGTGATTTTGTTCATCACCTTATCGCGCCACGCAGTGAAGAACTTTGGCACGCCTTCTGGATTGACCAGCTTGGCCAAGCCATACGCATCTGTAGGAGACTGTGAGGCCGGTGTGCCGGTCATCATCCAAAGATATGTGCTGGGCGTCAGGATAGATGCAAGCGACTTCCAGCGCCGTGTTGTGTTGGTCTTGTATGCATTGGCCTCATCAACAATCACCAGATCAAAACGGCCATCGGCCTTGATCTCATCTGCAATAAGGTTTAGTCCCTCGTAGTTGCAGATTACGAACTCGTAGTCCTGCTGCAGCATCTCTATGCGCCGCGATGCTTTTGGGTGGTGAGCAATGATGGCGCTGCGATGAATGACGCTGTTGTTCATGTCGCCCAGCCACGCACTGTGCATGATCGACAGCGGGCACAGGACAAGCACACGACGAATCTTTCCAAGTTTCATCAGATAGTCAGCAGCCCACAGTGCAGAAAGCGTCTTGCCTGTACCCGGTTCAGAGAAGACAAATGCCCTGCGGTTCATGGTGAGAAACGCAGCCGTCTCGATCTGATGCTGCATGGGCTTGTAGCGTCCCGGCCAGTCGTAGCGTTTGGTAATGGGCGAGGGCACATCCTTGACGCCTAGGTTGCGCAGCACACGCGCCTCGTCCAGTCCCCAGTAGACAGCGATCTCGTACCCACCATCGACAGGGCGCACCTTGTGCTTGGGGATGACGCTGTACTTGTGTGGGTTGCGCGTCTTAAACAGCAGCGCTTTGTTTTCTACAATTTCCACCTACTTCTCCCCAATTGTTATTTGTTGTCGCCCTGATTTGCACTCTTGTTTCGTAGCCTCAAGTTGCCCGGTGTTGTCTTGCCGCCTTTGCGCAGCGGCACCTTGTGATCGATGTCTTTGCCGCTACGGTCAATGCCTTTCTTGTCGTAAAGCCCGCGAGCTTTTTGCCGCTCCAGTTGATCGTTAGTCTCGCCAGTTTTCTTTTGTAGTTTGTAGGCGTGTTTGTAATCACGCTTGCCGTTGACTTGTGTCATGATTAACTCCTAATGCTTTGGGTTGAACTCGCAGTTGGTCACTTGGCACCAACCGCACAGAGGGGTTTGTGTGGGGTTCCACACGTTGTTGTCGAAGCACGCCTCAAGCCGCGCTATGCGTTCACGGTAGCGCCACCAGTACGCATCCTTCTGATCACGCGTCATTGACATCTTGACCATATCGTTTTTCACAATAAAGAGCAATGCCGAGTTGACCTTTCGGATGTGCGGGAAGTGCTCAAGCACCATGAGGGACATGAGCACAAGTTGGTCGCGGTCTGGGTATTTGTTATTGCCGGTTTTCCAATCGCCAACCCAAGCGGTCAAGTTGTCATCGTCAATGATCAGGATGTCGGCGATACCCCGCACCCATGCGTCAGGGGATTTCCAGCCAGTGGGCTTGAGGTCTATGGTCAGTGCCATCTCGTACTCGGCCAACTTACGTCCGGGCTTTTTGATCATGGCGTCAGCCACATCCTTAAACTGCAAATACTCAGCAGGTATCTCTTTGCCGTCCCGGATGTACAACTCTAGCGCCTCATGGACTTGGTTCCCATAGATCGTGGCCTCTGTCTCTTGGAACGGGTAGTGCTTCAAGACCTTGACTTCGTGGTACCTGCGGGCGCAGCCTTCGAAGTCTTTGAGAGAGCTGTGTGACCAAGTTACTTTTTTCATTAAAACCTCGCTGTGTTAATTGCTTTGGATAGGCGTTTAGCGAAGCGTGTTACGAACTTCTCGTTCTTGTACAGGGTGCTGCCCATGTCGTAGAGGATCGCGTGCGTCAGCTCGTGCCAGAACGTGTCGCTGACCTCACTCTTTGAGTAGGGCTTGTTGGTGGTGTTGCTCTTGACGGCAACCTCAATTGCTCCGGTGCCGTAGTACACGCAGCCCATCTGGGCACGGCGCTGCATGGTCTCGACGATCTCGACGGAATACCATCGGTCGCCGACTTTGATTTTTCTGGGTAGTTGCATCTGCTTCTCCTTTGGTTATTTGTTTTGCATGTGGCGCAGTGTTTGCACCAGCAACCTTGACTCCACCACCAGCTCCAACGCCTTCTCTTCTGCGTCAGCCAGCGTGCGGTGAAGGCACATGTCATGCACCTCTTTAGCTAAACGCTCAACGGTCATGAGCGGTGATGCGTAATCGATCAGTACATCGTCTTTCATCAGTTCTTCGCCATTCCATATCGACGGTGCACACCACCGTCAGCGGCTAAGGGTATCCCCGGCAAATAGCTCGGCTCAAGCGTCATCTGCTCAATCATCCACTCAAACCCCTCTCTGGCCTCACTGTCTGGTACGACAGCAATCTGTTCGTCATGAACAGTGCCAGCCACGAAGTACCTTTTGGATACTCGCAGCATTCCGTCAGTCATCACAACCCGCGCAGTGCCCTGCACCACGTTGTTCGTGATCTTCCCACCGTACAAGGGCGTGGCCTCCGGCCCATACACCCACCGCTTGGCACCCTTGTCATCCTTCTCTTGACGCAGATCGGGATACTTGATGCTCATGCCACTCGGCAGCACAATCTCTTCCTTGCGGAAGGTAATGCATTTATACACGAACTCCTCGCCACCCGCAAGGCATCGCACCATCAGCTCCTCCATCATGCTCCAGAACGTCTTAACCGGCCATGCTGCAGCGCGGTATTTCTCAATGATGGCCTTGGCTGTGAGGCAGTGGATCAGCAGTTCTTGATCTGAGCATGTATGGGGTATCTCCTGCATCCGCTTTACGTGGTCGTCGCTGGTGATGAATGCCTCGATCTTCTCTGCCGTCACGCCCAGCTTCTTGGCGTCTTGCTTGGTGTAGCGCAGCGGTGGTGCGCCTAGGAACCCCACGAGTAGCTGCTGCGCGAAGCTTGCCCACCCTAAGCCGTAGCCTGCGCCGAGCAGCGCGGACTTGGCAGACTGTCGCTCCACTGGGTGGCTATCCTTGGTCATGCCGGGTATGCCGAACATCTGCGCACCGAACTGGGCGTACGGATCGCCCTTGGCCCGGAAGATGTCCAGCAAGTCCTCATAGTCAGTCAGCCACGCCAGCACACGCGGCTCGATCTGAGACAAGTCGCCCACGGCCAACTGATACCCTTCAGGAGCCATGATGGCCTTGCGCAGGAAGCTACCGCGCTTGAGGTTCTGCATGTTGATCGCGCTACCCTTGCTGGCCGTCCAGCGTCCCGTCGATGCACCGAAGTAGCTAAGTGGCACGGGCAGAGTGCCACGCGATGCGATGTTGTAGAAGCGCTCAGCACGGGTGCGCTCGGTGGTGGACTTGACCTTGAGCCGTGCATCGCACAGTGCCGCGACATCCGGGCTATCCGAGTTGAGCAACGCTTGAAAAAGGGCATCGTTTTTGGCCAAGGCCAGCGCCTGCTTGCCGGTGGTCTTGCTCTTCTTCATCGGGGGCGTCACGCCCAGTTGCCGGAGCTTTTCCGCAAACTGAGGGTTCGATGCCAGCGCCGCCTCGTCTACACCCAGCTTGCGCAGCAGTTCCTCGCGATGCTCACGCTCTTCCTCGATGGCATCGAGCAGCATGTTCTGATCGAGCTCCAGCACCGGGCGGGTGTACATCTTGAGCGTCATGTCGATGAGCCGCAGCTCCTTGGCGGGGTAACCTTCCACAAGTCGTTCGAAAATCCGCTCGCATAGATATACGTCGTGTTTGCAATACTCTGCAAGCTCAGACTCCACGACCGCGTCCAGCTCGGCCAAACCATCTGTGCTGTGTACGGCTTTCCCTTTTGGGGGAAGATCAAAATCTGCTGCAAGTTTTGCGAGGGAGTTGCCAACCTCCACGCCACGTAAAGCTCTCGCCATTGATAAGGTGTCGAAGATGAACGCGGGACGTGCGTTATATCGCCACTCCAGAATGGATACATCGAACTGTGCGTTGTGCGCAAGCACTGCGGTTCGTCCCCAATCGATTCCAGAAAAGAATTCAGGTAGCTCTGATCCTCCAACCCATCGGATAGGCTCGTCGCTTCCGTATAGATGTGTGCAAACTCCAAAGCAAGTGAATCTCTTGTCACGGATGTACTCCTCTGTTGTCATCTTTGAGAGCGTGTAGTTCTTGCTGCTCCACCTCGTCTCAAAGTCAATTGTCAGTATCTGGTCGTATGGTTTGCTCAATTAAAATTCTCCTTGGGAGGGGCGTCCTCCATCACCGTGTAGTTGATGTATGTGTCAGCGGTAGACAGCAGTGCTGCCGCGTCCATCTCTGTGGCATTGATGGCAATGACCTTCATCGGCTTGTCCTGCCCACGCCCGATCAGCAGCAGGCCATGTAGGTCGTCCTCCACATAGCATCGAATGACCTCAGAGATCAGCATACGCAGATGCTGGTGTTGATCTGCGTCCATCAACGACAGCGCGTGCTCCATCTCTTCAGCAGTTGATATCTCAGTCATAAAAATCACCTTTCGTTTTTAGCCACAACAGTCGTTCTTTTAGATCATCAATGTTAGTCTCCCGGGCAACAAAAGCAAACCCACCAGCGGCATGGATTGCGGCCAACTCTCTGTTTTGAAGTGCAGTGGTTATGTTGTTACCTGCCTTGCACTCGATCCCGATGAAGCGTCCGTTATGGCAACAGATGATGTCGGGTATCCCAGCGCGTCCCATGCCCGCTTGAAAGGGTGAGAAGTGATAGATATGTAGCTCGTCAAGTATGGCCTTGACGGCTTTCTTTACCTTGGCTTCAGGAGTACTCGCCA
>SXGQ01028422.1_pt1 | contig 14270 bp, 12 predicted proteins | sample 3178371 | NCBI WGS metagenome assembly SXGQ01 (sample SAMN11356859, study PRJNA531348) | freshwater metagenome | isolation source: freshwater sample F1-20 | place: China: Fuxian Lake, Yuxi | collected 2017-12-25
GAGTGGATCGAGGGCGGCGGGGCAATACCAGCCGACCCGTATCTGCGACAGGAGCTAGCGACACCCACATACTGGTACGACGCGCAGCAACGTAAAGTGCTAGAGTCGAAGGACGAAATAAAAAAACGTTTGCAGGGGAACGCATCGCCCGACATTGCTGACGCGCTTGCCTTGACATTTGCGTACCCGGTCAACAAGCAACTGCCGCGCGAAGTACGCGTCAAAATAAACGCAAATAAGAAAGGTGACTATGATCCATACAAAGATGTCGCTTGCAACACCTAACACAATAAACACGATCAGATCGATGGAGCAGCCAGCTATCGATAGGGTACGTGAACTGGAACAGGTATTAGCTGCGTTGCCGCAAGTGGTGATGCCTGTCACTCACACCCTGCACGGTGGTATTTATTCCCGAACAATTGTCATTCCAGCAGGAGTAGTTTTAACTGGCGGATTTATTAAGGTCCCCACCACGCTCATAATTTGTGGTAAACTAACAATTTATACCGACGGCGACCCGATTGAAATCGACGGCTACAAGGTAATAGTGGCTAGTGCCGGCCGTAAGCAAGTCGCAGTAATACATGAGGAGACGACGGGGACGCTAGTATTTGCAACAAACGCTAAAACAATCGAAGAAGCCGAAAATGAATTTTGCGAGGATGCACATTTGCTTGCTTCGCGCACGCATCTATCATTAAACACAGAAATTATTACAGGAGAATAAATGATTGAATTTATAGAGCCGCCATTAACTTTAGGATTTGGTATTTTTACCGCAATTGGGACGGCGCTTGGGGCTACCGCAGCTAGCGCGTTTGCCGTAGGAGCTGTGACGACACTAGCGGTTGGTTCCGCGGCTGCGGGTGCTGGATATACGATTGCCTCCGGCGAAGACGCAAAGAAAAAACAAGCAGAAGGTTTGAAAAAACAAGAAGCCGCGCAACAAGAGGCAGTGCGTGTGGCGCAAAATCAACAAAGGAAAAGCGAAATGGCGATTAACCAAGCCAACAGGCGCGCGCCCGATGTAAATAGTATTATGCAGGCGGCAAATTCTGCAAGCAAGGGTGGCCCGTCAGGGACAATGTTGACTGGTCCTACTGGCGTTGATCCAAACGCATTGTCTCTTGGCAAATCCACGCTTCTAGGGAGCTAATGACACACACCGACCAGAATAAATCAAAGAAGACGCCACAACGCGAAAAGTTGCTCACTCGGTGGGGGCAACTCAAGTCAGAGCGTGCCTCTTGGTGGGCGCACTGGCAAGAGATTACTTCGTTCGTGTTGCCACGCAACGGGCGATACTTCCGCCAAGACCGCGACAAGGGTCATCGCAGACACAACAGCATCTACGACAACACGGGAACACGGGCGCTACGGACACTCGGCGCCGGCATGATGGCTGGAGCCACCAGTCCGGCACGGCAATGGTTCCGTCTCGGCACTGGCAACCCACAACTCAACTCATATTCGCCAGTAAAATTGTGGTTAGACGAGGTGACTCGTCGGATGCAGTTGGTGTTCCAGAGGTCAAACACCTACCGCGCCCTACACACAATGTACGAGGAACTTGGCGCATTTGGCACGGCGGTGAGCATTGTGTTGCCAGACCAAAACAATGTGATCCATCACTATCCGATCACGTGCGGCGAGTATGCCATAGCAACCAACTATCAAGGCAGAGTGCAAACCCTCTACCGTGAATTTGAGTTGACGGTATCGCAAATTGTGGGCGAATTTGGATACAAGAATTGCTCACACAGCGTCCAGAACCTATACGACCGTGGCAGCCTAGAGCAGTGGATACCTGTCATTCACGCAATCGAACCACGCATAGACCGCGACATAACAAAAAAAGACAACAAGAATATGCCATTTCGCTCCTGCTACTTTGAGGTTGGCGGCGAGCAAGGCAAATTCTTGCGCGAAGGCGGCTACAAATCTTTTCCTGCTCTTGTGCCGCGGTGGTCGGTTGTTGGTGGAGACATCTACGGCAATTCGCCAGCGATGGAAGCACTCGGCGACATCAAGCAGTTGCAACACGAACAATTGCGTAAGGCGCAATGTATTGACTACCAGACCAAACCACCGCTTCAAGTGCCGATTTCGATGAAGAACCGAGATGTCGAAACGTTGCCGGGCGGTATCTCGTTTGTCGATGGTGCTAGTAGCGGCATCAAAACAGCGTTTGAGGTCAACATTAATTTACAGCACCTCCTCATTGACATCCAAGACGTGCGGGAGCGTGTTCGCGGGTCTTTCTACGCCGACTTGTTCTTGATGCTGGCAAACGCTACGGACACCCGCATGACTGCCACGGAAGTAGCGGAGCGGCACGAAGAAAAGTTGTTGATGCTTGGTCCTGTCTTGGAACGTCTCCACAACGAGTTGCTTGACCCATTGATTGATGTCACATTTGAAAATATGGTCGCATTCAATCTTGTCCCTCCAGCCCCGCCAGAACTACAGGGAATGGATTTAAGTGTCGAGTTTGTGTCTATGTTGGCGCAAGCGCAACGGGCAATCGGCACAAACAGCGTTGACCGATTTGTCGGAAATCTAGGTGCTATTGCACAAATGAAACCAGACGTTTTAGACAAGTTTGATTCAGATCAATGGGCGGATTCGTACAGCGATATGCTTGGTGTTGACCCCAATCTAATCGTGGCTGGCAAACAAGTTGCCATTATTAGAGACGCGCGAAATAAGGCGATGGCCGCAAAAGAGCAAGTAGCCGCTATGGAGCAACAATCAAACACAGTCAAAAATCTAGCGCAATCGCCAACAAACAGAAATGAACCAAACGCCCTAATGGACGTTATGAACCAGTTCAGCGGATATTCTAACCCCTCACCAAGTCAGGTTTAAAAAAATGGCAATACCAGCATCCTTATCATTATCAAGCCAAGCAAACAGCTTCGACTACGCGGCATCCGTAACAATTAGCGATTCAACCGTCATTCCTGCAACACGCGCCCTGTATGTGTCGCATTCGGCAAATGGAGCCGTAGTAGTCACTATGTCAAACGGCGACAATTGCACGTTTGCTTGGCATCACTCAACAAACTTTATTCTTCCTATCCGTTGCACAAAGGTGCTGTCTACGGGAACAACAGGCGGTGCAACATTTGTTGCGCTTTATTAAATTAAAACACTAGTATAATAAAGTGGAAAACTATGACCCGTTAGACATTCAACAACAGGAAACCGAAAAGACAAATAGGGAGTTGCGCCTAAAGTTAAGCAAAGAAAACGAGGAATCTGATATTAAGTGGATGATGGGTACAAGGCGCGGACGTAGAGTGTTATGGAGATTTTTAGATCAGGCTGGAGTATTTAGAATTTCGTTTGACCCAAATGCAATGCAAATGTCGTTCAACGAAGGAAATAGAAACAGCGGATTGCGACTGCTCAACATGGTCCACTCAATTTCACCAGAACTTTATCCGGTAATGCTAAAGGAACAAAATGATGCAAGAAACACTGATGACTGAACAACCCGCAAGCAGCGAGGCTCCAGCCGTCACACAAAAAACCGCGCAAGCGGAGGTTACGGCTACGGAAACAGGAAAGAACCAGCAAGTTGCGGACGCAACCTCTGATGGCGATTCCGATGGCAACAGTACGGACGCCACCAAGACCGAAGAGGTCAAGTCTGGCGCTCCTGAAAAGTACGAATTTAAGGCGCCTGACGGCCGTAATTTCGACAACGAGGTAATGCACGCATACTCGGAAGTTGCTAGGGAATTGAATCTTTCGCAAGAATCGGCGCAAAAAATGCTCGACCGTATTGGACCTAAAATGGCCGAGCAACAAATTAAGGACATCCAATCCGTCAAAACTGGTTGGCTTGATTCTTCTAGGGTTGACAAGGAGTTTGGTGGTGACAACATCAACACGAACATGTCAACCGCAAAGAGGGCGCTCGATACATTTGGCACGCCGGAACTCAAAAACCTTCTAAATGAAACTGGGCTAGGAAATCACCCTGAAGTTATCAGGTTCTTTTTCCGAGCAGGCAAGTCAATTAGCGAGGACACGTTTGTTGGTGCAACTAGCGGTTCAGTTCCAAACAAAGGGAACCCCCGCGACTTTGCAGCACAGGCTTCTATGCTTTATTCAAACAATTCTTAAACTTTTACAAAGGAAAATAAATGGCTACTCTTTCTACTACAAATCTTACTTTGGCTGATTGGGCGAAACGGACCGATCCAGATGGTCGTGTTCCTGTTGTCGCTGAACTTCTGTCACAAACCAACGAAATCCTTGATGATTGCGTATTCAAGGAAGGCAACTTGCCAACCGGCGAGCGTGTTGTGATCCGAACAGGATTGCCAACCGTTTACTGGCGCGCATTGAACCAAGGCATCCCAAGCAGCAAGTCAACAACTGTACAAGTTGACGAAGCGTGTGGCATGCTGGAGGCTCGTTCCGAAGTTGACAAAGACCTTGCAATGCTCAACGGCAACACGGCTCAATTCCGTTTGTCTGAAGACACTGCGTTTTTGGAAGCAATGAATCAAACACAGGCAACAACTCTGTTCTATGGCAACCCTTCCACAGAACCAAAGTCGTTCCTAGGTTTGGCTGGTCGATATTCAAGCCTTGGGAGTGCTGGAAGCGGCAATTCTCAAAATGTTTATTCCGCTGGTGGTACAACCAATTTGACTTCTATTTTCTTGGTTTGTTGGGGTGACAATACCGTGTATTGCCCGTTCCCCAAGGGTTCCAAGGCTGGTCTAATTCACGAAGACCTTGGCGAGCAAACTGTGTATGACTCTGCAAATCGCATGCAAGCGTATGCGACTCGTTACCAATGGAAGAATGGTCTTGTTGTTAAGGACTGGCGTTATGTTGTTCGCATTTGCAATATTGATACCACTGCCTTGTTGGCACAAAGTGGTACTCAAGCTTCAACTGCTGCCACAAACATCATTAAGTTGATGGCTCGCGCTATCTATCGCATTCCAAACATGACTCTTGGACGTTGCGCGTTCTATATGAACCGCACCGTACACAGCGGCATGTCACAGGCTGCTTTGGAAAAGAGTTCTCAAGTATTGTCAATCCAACAAGCCCTTTCACAATTCGGTACTGCACAAAGTTATTTGACATTTATGGGCGTACCACTGCGTAAAGTTGATGCTTTGCTTAACACGGAATCTCAAGTTCTTTAATTCAAGTCTTTAAGAAAGGACAAATAAAATGATTACTGATAAAAACTTACGGCTTTCAGAGGCTCAAGCAATCTTGGGCGTGGATTTAGCGGCAACTGATGTTATCGATCTTTCAATTGCGCGAGATATTGGCGAAGGCGAATCTTTGTATATGGTGGTCACCGTGATCACTGCGTTTGCTGGTGGAACCTCTATTGATTTTATTGTAAAAGGTTCTACTGACGCAACTATTGTGACTGGTGATCCAACACTTGGGTCAACAGGTGCAATTGCACTTGCTAGTCTCACGGCTGGCGCAACATTTGTTGCTCGCATTAACCCATTGATTGCAAGTTTGGGATATCGTTACCTTGGGGCTTTTTACGATGTAACTGGAACATTTACGGCTGGTACTGTTACAACCGATATTGTCAACAATATCCAAGACGGCAAGAAGTACCACGCGTCTGGTATTCCAACGCTTTCTAACACCTAATTTAAGGAGAAATTTATGCCACAAGTCAAAGCATTGGTCAAATGTTTCATTGACAACTCAATCAGAGATGAAGGAGATGTGTTTGAATATAATGGGCCGTTGAATGAGCATGTCGTTCTCGTCGGAGCGGCTGCAACAGAAAATGCGGATGAGCCAGCGGTGAAACAAAAGTCACTAAAGGCGAAACGCAATGCCGAAGACTTGGGATAAAATGACTCGCTAGTTACAGGTTGCCAAAGGCGAGGAGAGCAGCTAATCCTGCTCTCCTCGTTTTATAAAAGGAGTTAAATTATGGCGTCAGTTGTTGATATTTGCAATCTTGCGCTTGCTCATTTGGGCGACGATGCGACAGTTTCTAGCATTGATCCACCAGAAGGATCGGCACAAGCGGAACATTGTAAACGGTTTTATGCGATGGCTCGCGACGGTTTGCTCTTAATGCACACTTGGGGTTTTTCGACGAAGCGCATTTTGTTGGCGTCCGTGACCAACCCATACACGCAATGGGATTACGCGTATGCGATGCCGGCTGATTGTTCAAACGTTATTTCTGTGTTGCCGAGCGATTCTGTTGACGATTATTCGGGTCGAATGATTCCAACGGAAGCCCCACATTTTCCACCGTTTATATCCGCTGGGATGTATTTGCCGCAACCATACGCGGTGGAAGCGGACGTGTCAGGAAACAAGGTTATCTATACAAACCAAGAAGATGCGTTGTTGCGATATCAAGCACTTGTGACTGACCCCACGAAGTTTGACGCGTTGTTTGTTCTTGCTTTGACTTGGTATTTGGCGAGCATGCTTGCCGGACCAATTCTTAAAGGTGATGCTGGGGCTAAACAAGCGGCTCGTTGCATGCAGATGTTTGGCGCTCACTTGCAACAGGCAAGGGCTATCGACAGCAATCAACGCAACATCAAGCCAGAACATATTGTCCCTTGGACAAGCGGTCGATAAACAATGACTACAACTAGGACATTCAATCGATCATTTGGTGGCGGCGAATTATCGCCTGAAATGTTTGGTCGAATTGATGACCAGAAATTTCAGACAGGCACATCAAAGATGCGAAACTTTGTGGCGTTACCACAAGGCCCCGCACAAAATCGAGCTGGAACAAAGTTTGTGCGGGAAGTTAAGTTTAGCGCAAAGGCGACACGCATAATCCCGTTTACATATAGCACCACGCAGACGATGGTGATTGAAATGGGCGAAGGCTATATGCGGTTCCACACACAAGGCGCAACACTGTTGGCTGGCATTGGCGCCGCATACAGCGGCGCAACACCGTATACGGTCGGAAGCATGGTGAGTTACAGCGGCTCAAACTATTACTGCATACTTGCGTCAACTGGTAATTTGCCAACCAACACGACATACTGGTACTTAATTTCTAGCCCTGCCTACGAAATTCCAAGTCCATATTTGGAAGCGGACTTGTTCGACATTCATTATGTGCAATCGGCGGACGTGATCACGCTAGTGCATCCAAACTATGCGCCACGCGAGTTGCGGAGGCTTGGTGCAACACAATGGACTTTAGTAGTTATTCCGTTTTTGCCAGTTATTGGAACGCCAAATGCTCCAACAATTACGCCGTCACGCGGAGAAGCGTTCAACGTTACTGCAATAACCTTGGCGAATCCTGGCGTATTGACATTGGCTTCAGCGCATCAATTTGTAGTTGGCGATTCGGTTTATGTCAGCGGCGTTGGAGGAATGACTCAACTTACCGCCGGATTTTACGTAATAAATACTGTGCCAGCGGCCACAACTATATCGCTGAAAGCATACACCACCGGCATTGCCGTAAACACATCAACCTACACCGCGTTTACAAGTGGTGGCACTGTCGAATTTGGAACAAAGATTTCTGATATTGACAATTATTACGTTGTGACTGCGATTGGTGCAAACGGAATTGATGAGGGTTTGGCATCTGCATCTGGGCATGCTGTTAACAATTTATATGTGAATGGCGCATACAACACAATTACATGGGTCGCCGTGTCTGGCGCTATACGATACAACGTTTACAAGCAACAATCAGGGCTGTTTGGCTACATTGGGCAAACTGAAACAACTACGTTTACTGACAATAATATTGCGCCCGATATGGGGATTACAACTCCAATTGTTGAAACGGTTTTTAATAGTGCTGGCAATTATCCTGGTGCCGTCTCGTACTTTGAGCAACGCAGAGTATTTGCAGGAACAACAAACTATCCACAGCAACTTTGGATGACACGGTCAGGCACTGAAAGCGACATGTCGTATCGATTGCCTGTCAACGACGACGACCGCATTTCGTTTAGGGTTGCCGCGCGCGAGGCAAACACAATTCGTCACATTATTCCGCTCCAACAATTGATGTTGTTGACAAGTGCCGCCGAGTGGCGTGTTAGCCCTGTCAACAGCGACGCAATCACGCCGACCACTATTTCGGTTCGCCCCCAATCTTATATTGGGGCAAACAACGTTCAGCCGTCAATTATCAATAACAGCATGGTGTATTGTGCCGCGCGCGGAGGACACATACGCGAGTTGGGTTATTCGTGGCAGTCAAATGGGTACATTACTGGCGACCTTTCGTTACGTGCTGCCCATTTATTCGACAACTTTGAAATTGTCGATATGTGTTACAGCAAAGCCCCGCAACCAATTGTGTGGTTTGTTTCTACAACTGGAAAGTTGTTAGGGTTAACCTATGTGCCTGAACAGCAAATCGGGGCTTGGCATCAGCACGACACCGACGGGCTGTTTGAGAGTTGCACAACAGTAGCGGAGAATAACGAGGACGCCTTATACGTCGTCGTCAACCGCACCATAAACGGCAACACGGTTCGATATGTTGAGCAGTTTCAAAGCCGAGTTATTGACGCGCTTGAGGATTGTTTCTTTGTCGATTGTGGTGTGTCGTTTGATGGAAACAATGTGACCGCCACCACTGTGACCGTGTCTGGTGGAACTACTTACGGACCAGAAGAAACCCTAACCATCACGGCGTCAACGGCAATATTTGCGTTTCCGGCATTGACCGACATTGATGACGCGTTTGTGTTTACTGATGGGGACGGTGTAAAATACAGGCTCACCATTGTTGGATGCTCGTCAACCACAGTGGTAACTGCAAAGCCAGACAAAGTGCTTGCGGTTGCTTTTCGCAATGTTCCAATTTTAGATGGTGCATTTGCAAGGAACACTGTGGCTGGTTTGTCACACTTGGATGGAAAGACCGTTTCTATATTGGCTGACGGGGCTGTTTTTCCGCAGAAAATTGTAGTCGGTGGTTCAATTACAATTGATCGCGCAGCGGTAAAGATTCACGTTGGTTTGGAATACAACAGCGACCTACAAACTTTGCCGTTGTCAATCAACATTGACGCGTTTGGACAAGGTCGAGTTAAAAACATAAACAAAGCGTGGGTTCGCGTGTTTAAGTCAAGCGGATTATTTGTTGGTCCAACCGAGAACAAGTTGACCGAGGCGAAGATGAGAACAAGTGAACCATATGGTGAACCACCAGCCTTGCGTTCTGACGAAATTAGCGTCAACATTACGCCTACTTGGGCGCAGGGCGGACAAATATATATCCGTCAAGTTGACCCGTTACCACTTACAATTGTCGGATTTACTGTTGAAGCAGTAATAGGAGCATAGCGATGCCAAACGAATATTATCGCAATCCAACTTACCAGTCCTATGGTGGCAATCCAAATTACCAAGGTCCACCAAGTGGGTTGGTTCAATTTGACCAATTTGGCGGACAAATAGGCGCGTCGGGCGTTGGTAACAATATGGGCGCATTGCAAATTGGAGGCGCAATTACCGCAGTATTTGGCGCGGTTAGCAGTGCGCTCGGCACTTATTACCAAGCCGAAAGCGCAAAAAATCAATACAAAAGCCAAGCACTAAACGAAAAGTTTCAGTCACAAATGTCCGCAATCAATGCTCGCGGTGCGGAGTTTGGCGCACAACAATCTTTAATGTCGAACCAAAAGGAAATTGGTCGATACACGATGGGCGCTGGTCAAGCAAAATCTTCGGCAAAAGCGGCGATGGCGGCGCGGGGTTTACAGGCTGGAGTTGGAAGCAGCGCAGAAGCCATCGCAAGTATGAATTTGATAAAAGAAATTGACGTGTTAACGATGTCGTCGAAAAGCGTAAGGCAAGCGGAAGCCATAAGAACACAAGCGCAAAATTATAGAAACCAATCAGTTATGTCTGGCTTGTCAGCCGCCAACTTGAACACAACCGCTGGAACAATAAACCCGTATGTGGGTTTGTCTACAAGCCTGTTGACAAGCGCAAGCGACATTGGAATGAATTGGGTGCGTAACAACCGAATAGAACAATTTATCGCAGCACAATCGACTGCAAGGTTTTAATATGCCGACAGTACCTAGCAACTTCGTGCCTCAAGTAAATATGCAGGGTGAATCGTCGCAAGTGCCACTACAGGCGCCGGGGGTAACTCCAGTACAAAATCTTGCGGCTGACCAACAAGTGCAATTTGGAAATTCAATGGTGAGGGCTGGGAACACCATGTACGACGTTGCCAGTGACATTGAAGATACGATAAACGACGCGCGAGCAAGAGAAGCCGACGTTGCAATACAAAATAAAGTTGGCGATGCTTTGTACGGTCAGAACGGATACATGAACACGTTGGGGAAAGATGCCGAAACTAACTTTGCACCCACACAAAGCAATCTGAACCAAATAGCAAACGATGTAATAGATGGTCTATCAAACGATACTCAAAAAGGTATGGTGCGTTTAGTTGCCCGTCGCAATTTGAACACATACAACGATCAAATAAATAAGCACAGGAACCAACAATCCAAAATTTATTTAATTGGGGAGTCCGAAGCGCGCATATCAAGTTACACAAATCTTGCGGCAAATTCTTATTCTGAAAGATTTGAAAATAACGATTATATAAAAAACATTGCCGTTGTGTTTTCGGATACTAGAAAACTTGGCCGTATGGCAGGCTTACCAGAAGATTCCGAACAAATGAAACAAATGGAGCGGTCCGCTTGGGGTGGAATTGTGACTGGCGTTGTGCAAAAACTTTCGCTGACGAACGGCTATGACACGGCAATGGCTTTTGTCGAAGAGCAGAATGGCGCAGGAAACCTTACCCCCGAAACATATCAACGATTGTCAACATATGTTGACGGGCGTCGCGACGATCAGATGGCAAATGAATATGCCGACAGTATTATCAACGAGGGAATAATAAAATCCGGAGCAACACCCCACGCGCTAAAATCAATTGTGGAAAATACCCAATCCACAAAAACCAGTTACATTGGAAAAGGAAACAAAAGAAATCACATAGTGCAAATTGAAGACGCTGTCGGAACAAAAATTTACGCCCCAGCCGATGCGGTCATCACTGAAGTTACAACCTTGAATGGCTTTACAGACCTTAAGTTGGTTGCAAAGGATGGGTCAAAAATAGCAATATCGGGCATAGTAAATAATGCAAAATACAGCGAGGACACGCCCGTCAGCCAAGGGCAACCGATTGGGGTGATAGGTAATAGACCAGTAGAATACACGGTGCAACGCAACGGGGCTTTTATTGATCCCCTAACAACGGATCAAGTAGACGTAGCGGAAAAACCCACAAAGCCTTCAACAAGCTTACAAGAGGCGCTAAATATAGCCGGCGAAATTTCTAATCAAGAGCTACGCTGGGCAACACAGCAGCGAATAAAAGTTCGGTGGGAAGACATTAGCAGAGAAAAACAAGCGATGGAAACCAAGACTTATTTGCAGGCAGCCGAAATAATAGCATCTGGCGAGATTGTGCCTTACGATTTGTTGGCGCAGTTATCCCCAGAAAGCAGAGCCACGCTAGGGAAAAAGATACAAGAACTAAAAGATAATGTTGTTGAACTTGACGCATTGCAAAATCCGGCTAAATTCACGCACGCATATTTGCAGCAAATACAAAATACAATAAGTCCACAACTCTTTTTGCAGTTGTGGGAAAAAGCAAACGATCCGGGCGAATTGGAATCCGCGCAAGTTGATGCCGAGCAATTAAATGCAACCCTGTATCGTAATGGGTTTCCTGCATTGGCACGCCCAAGCAGTGGAAATAATAAAGAACAAGCAGCAGCACTTTACTTGCGTGAATCAATTCGGGACCAAATTGTTGTCCAACAAAAAAATTGGAACAAATTAACACGCAAGGAAGTGCGCGAGCAAGTGCAAGTAATCATTGATGAAAATTTAATGAATCTTGGAACAAAAACAGGATGGTTTTATGATTCTTCAGGTGGTGTACCGGTTGCTTCTTTAAGTAGATCAGAACAAGCGAAACTAGACAAAGATGCGTTTGTACCAATAAGAGGCATACGTATTCCAATTGCGGATTATAAGGGCATTTACAATTCGTTTATAAAAGCAAACGACCGTGAACCAAGTGATTTTGAATTGCTTGGTGCATACAAAAAGTACATTATTAATATGTTTACAGAAAAGTACGGGCGCAAACCAAGTGACCTTGAATTGTCCAATGAACTTGCAAATTTACAAAAAAAATAAATGCTAAACAATAATGAAATGCCTTTGGCTGTTGACCCGAATACAGACTATTCAAAGATGTTGTCTCCAAAGCCGCCAAGCAACATGCTTGCCAACGCAACGGATACAGGACTATCAATTAAACCGCCGCAAGAAAAATTATCTGTTTACGATCAGGCTGTAAACGACTTTAACAACCAAAAACAAGACGCATTAAGCGCATCGTTTATGGCGGTTGCTGGAAAGAACCCAGACAGGGCCGCGGAGCATCAAAGAATTGCAGATCAAACTGGAGTTGGGCAAGACATTGTTTCCCGCAATGAGCAGGAATTAAAGAAGCGCGACGACATAATGAGATTGCAAGCGTATGACTTGATTAACAATAACAGTGTGCTTGCGGACTTGATGACTGACCCAAACTTTGCGTCAGTCGCACACGATGACGTTGAAAACCTTACCTCGTTAGGGGGCTTGTTACAAACCAATTCATGGCTTGCTCGCGAGGCTTTAATAAGAACCCCTTTGATTCCATTTGTCCCGTTTACAGATGCTCGCACACTGTTTGGCGTGCAAAACCCGGTTCCAGAAGTCTTCAATGAATTTACGGAGCAGTTTGAAGGGCAACAAACGCAGCGCGCGGTTGCTGATTATTACGGTTATATGCTGGCCAACAAATTTACCAAGGCGCAGTTGTCACCAGAACAAAAAGAAGATTTGGAACAACTAGAAAGTAAGATGGCGCCTCCAATAGAGACCGCAGTATTTGGTGGCACTGGATACACGACTGGGCAAATGTATGCAATGCGCGATTATCTGTTGGCTGGTGCAACAGTTGGCGGAGGGACTGGTGGTGTTTTAGGTGCAATTGGTGGTCCATTTGCCCCAGCCACAGTTCCGACAGGAATTGTCGTGGGAATGGGTCTAGGGACAAAGTTTGGCGCATCGGCATACACGGCACATATTGAGTCCGCGTTTATATACAAAGAATTGATTGAAGCCGATGTACCCGTAGAAGACGCCGCATTTTACGCAAAGGTTGGAGGCAGCATAAACGCTGCAATTGAATTTGCCACGTTTGGAACTGTTACAAGACCCGCTTCATCCATTGTTAGAAACCTTATTATTGCCAAACTAAAAGAAAAGATTGCCAAGAAAACGATTGGCGCGGCGACAGCACAAGCGGTAAAAGGTGTTACTACTTCAATAGGTGCAGAAGTGGCGCAAGAAGTATTGCAGGAGTTAGCGCCCGTATTAGCACTGGAAGCGGCGGGTGTAGGAATAAGTCAGCCTGAACTTATTGAAAGGTTTACAGAAACAGCCGAACAGGCTTTTTTGGCAAGCGTTGCGCTAGGATCGGTTGGTCCAAGCGTTACTTTGGTTTCTGACGTAAAAAAAATTGCCGACCAAACAAAGAGCGAAGAATTTCTGAATAATTTAAGCAAGGGCGTTTCAAATACAAAATTACATAAGCGCGCGCCAAATGCGTTGTATGCGTTTCTTGAGTTGCAGACAAAGGGTACTGCCGCAGAAACCATGTATGTTGATGCGGAGGAGTTGGCGACGGTATTAAACCAGTCGGGGCTAACCCCACAACAAATTGACAATGCACTTCCAAATGTTCGGGAACAATTATCAAACGCAACAAAGGGTAGCGACGTACAAATTCCGACTGCTCAATTTGCAGCCAACATTGTCGGCACAAAATTGGAAACCCCAATACTTGCGATTTCCCGGATTGATCCCAATGGGTTTACGCCAAAGCAGGCAATGGCAAAGCGTGAGCAAATGGATCAATTGAAAGCGGACGCGGAAATTGAGATGGCCGCGCAAAATAAAACAAACAGCCAATTTGTAAAAGAGGCAAAGGAAATCGAAGCCGACTTGGTCGAGCAATTAATAGCAGTTGGCAGAACTCCAACACAGGCGGCATTTGAAGCCAAATTAGTGCAGGCGCTCGTTGTGACAAGCGCGGCAAAGGCGAACATGACGCCAGCGCAATGGGTTGCGGCTCACCCGCTGCCACAAATGGCAAGCAAAAAAACTCAACAAGCCGCGCAACAGGCACAGGC
>SXGQ01230278.1_pt1 | contig 14269 bp, 13 predicted proteins | sample 3178371 | NCBI WGS metagenome assembly SXGQ01 (sample SAMN11356859, study PRJNA531348) | freshwater metagenome | isolation source: freshwater sample F1-20 | place: China: Fuxian Lake, Yuxi | collected 2017-12-25
CGGGTTTTTGAACGGCGTAGGATATGTTTTTAAAAGATTTCCGAAAGATTCGGAAATGCTTTGAAAGTTTTTGAAAGATTTTAGAAAGGTTTTTGATCGTTTTTTTGAAAGTTTTGTGAAAATGTTTTAACATGTTCGAAGGTTTTTGCAAGTCTTTGAAAGTTGTTGAAAGGTTTTTGAAATGTTTTGGAAGGTTTTTGGTGGGTTTTTTGCCGGTTTTGAATTGTTTTTTGAAAGGTTTTAATTTGTTTTGATTTTTTTGTGGGGGTTTGGAACAGTTTCTGAAAGGTTTTTGAACGCTTTTTGAAAGGTTTTGGAAGGTTTTTGAAAGGTTTTTGAAAGCTGTTGAAAAGTTATTGAATGGTTTTGAAAGGTTTTGAAATGTTTTTGACAGGTTTTGGAAAGGTTTTTGCTTAAATTTGACTGGTTTTGAAAGGTTTTCGAAAGGCTTTCGCACAGAACCTCTCAAAAATCATTCAAATCTTCAAAAAAACTCTCATAAACCTTTCAAAAAACTTTCAAACACCTTTCAACATCTTTCAAAAAACTCCAAACACTTTCAAAAACCTTTCAAGAGCTTTCCAAAACCTTCCCAAAACCTTCCAAACAATTTCAAAAACCTTTCAAAACGTTTCAAAAGCTTTCCAAAAACCTTTCAAAAACCTTTCAAAAACATGTTTAAACCCTGCACAAACCTTTAAACTAAAACATTTCAAAAACATTTCTAAACAATCTTTTCCCAAACAAAAACATTTCAAAACCTTTCAAAAACCTTTCAAAACCTTTCAAAAACCTCAAACAAACCTTCAAATCTTTTTTCAAAAACCTAGAAACCACTTTCCAAAACCATCCAAAAACATTTGAAAAACCTCTCAAAAACTGTTTTTCGGAACCTTTCCCAAACCTTTTTAAATCCGTTCAAACAACCTTTGAAAACCTTTCAAAAACCTTTCAGAAGCCTTTCAAAAGCCTTTTAGAAGCTTTCAAAAACCGTTCAAAGACCTTGAACCAGATTGTGCACCGACCACTCTTGTTGGCGTTAGCACCTCTAATTTCTCACGTCTTGCCTCCTCCAAAAATAAGGTCACACCACTCCTTTTTGATGGTCAAAGCTGTTTGGGGACGGCTCACCTCGGATCTTCTTCGGCGATCCGTTGTACCATTGATAACAAAGGTTTTGAAATGATTTTGACAGGCTTTGGAAAGGTTTTTGCTTAAATTTGTCATGTTTTGAAAGGTTTTCGAAAGGTTTTTGCACAGAAGCTCTCAAAAATCTATCAAATCTTCAAAAAACTTTCAAAAACCTTTCAAAAAACTTTCAAACGCCTTTCAACATCTTTCAAACATCTTCAAAAACTCTCAAAAACCTTGCAAGACCTTTTGAAAACCTTTCCAAAACCTTCCAATAACTTTCAAAAACCTTTCAAAACGTTTCAAAAGCTTTTCAAAAACCTTTCAAAAACCGTTCAAAAACATTTGAAAACCCTGCAAAAACCTATAAACAAAAACATTTCAAAAACATTTCTAAACCATCTTTTCCCAAACAAAAACATTCCAAAACCTTTCAAAAACCTTTCAAAACCTTTCCAAAGCCTCAAAAAACCTTCCATTTCAAAAACCTAGAAATAACTTTCCAAAACCTTCCACAAACATTTCAAAAACCTCTCAAACGCATTTTTCTCAGAACCTTCCCAAACCTTTTAAAAGCCGTTCAAACAACCTTTGAAAAACCTTTCAAAAACTTTCAGAAGCCTTTCAAAAGCCTTTTAGAAGCCTTTCAAAAACCGTTCAAAGACCTTGAACCACACTGTGCAATCGCAATCCGACCTCTCTTGTTGATGTTTGCACCTCAAATTTCTCACGTGTTGCCTCCTCCAAAAATAAGGTCACACCACTCCTGTTTCATGTTCGAAGCTGTTTGGGGACGGCTCACCTCGGATCTTGTTCGGCGATCCGTTGTACCATTGATCACAGATCGTCTTCGGCGATCCTGATCTCTTCGGCGATGAATGCGTTGTTCTTGCGTTGTCGATTGAATAGTTCCATTGATCTCAAGAAGGTAATCAGTAGTTTTACTTGAGGAAGATGTGGTAACTAAGCCCTGCCACGGCATCGTCTTCTCATTGCCCTCAGCTTTTTTCGACATTGCTGCTCCGAGCGTAATGGTTGGTCCCTCTGGATATCCATAATGAGCATAAATTCCAAGCAAGAGAATACCAACAAGCTTAGATTCCAAAGCAGGCCAACCATGCAGAACACGATGCCTTGCAGGAGGATCTCGAGGCTGCACCAGCTCAGCATTGCGTGTAGCTGCGGGTACAAAGCGCGTCAACTGAAACATGTACGGATGTGTGCGAGGCTGCAGCGGTGGATGAGGTCCTGGAGCACATGGCTGCATCTCATCCATGCCATTGGGAGCCACACCCTGAGGACGCTGCCTCCGAGGCGTCCATGCCTCTTGTCCATGAAATGATCGAAAGACCCAACGACCCAATTGTCGCATTCCATTCATGGTAACCATCGCCGAATGCGTTACACAGCCAGCTATTCACCACAAGTTGGCCATGATGCCAAAGGCTAGCTCTTCGAAAGTCATTGAGCTCATAATCCACGCGGTAGCGCCGACAAGTCCAAAGCCAAGGAGCACGGGAAGCACGTTGCAAGGAACTCAAGATCTCGCAAGGAAGGCTGTAGGAGGTACTTTTTCTAGCTGTAAGCACGTTTTCCAAATAGGACCGTGTGCTTGGAGCCGAGTTGCACCGCATCACAAGAAACAATGAGGTTTCTGTGTCTGCTCGCACACGTGCATGTTTGTCGTAAGTACTTCGCATTTCTTACAGTCTTATACTTGTATGCATTTAGTAGCCCCCTTCCAGTACATGATACTTTGACCAAAACTTGCGCATGCATTTTTTGGCTCTTGTTTAACACAAGTGCGGCGTAACCTTACTATGACTCATCGAACCTTTTTCTTTGCATACTTCACAACTTCTTCTACTCTTGATTTAAGGTGGTCTTGAAGATTTCGTGAGTTTTGAAACTAGCGCTAAAATTAAAATCTATGCCCGTGCAGCACTTTTCGGAGGATGTATGTATTAGCTCTGACTCGACAGCATCTGTTTCGGTGCAAAATTGTGATGTATTGCAATGTGTGGCCGATCTGTGAAGTTGTCTCATTGATAACTAGCCAAGATGAAAATTTGGATTTCAACAACATGCTATTGATATGAATATACTTGAGGACAGACGCACGTTTAGGCCTTCCCTGGCTCATCATTTGTACATTCCAACAGTGTGATGCCCATACTCCAAAAAAGCAATCAAATCCCCACTGCAACTCGGACGCGAGCAACTCTTAGCTACGCAGTATTAATGCATGTACGTGCGTATATGTAGAGTGTAGGGTATTGCGGGCTAGCCCCAGACAGTCAGCGAGCCACAATTAGCACGGGAAGCATGTTGCGGGAAATTCGAGATCCTGCAAGGGGGGGGCGCCTGCTTCAAACATGAGCACGTTTTCAAGTACGACCATGTGCTAGGAGCCAAGATGCATCACGCCACACAAAAGCGTAATGTTGTCTGTGTGCAGGCATGCATACTCACATGCAAGCACACACTGCATCTCAGTTGTTTGTCTATTGCTCGGTGCCAGTTCTGGCAGGGGCTGCATCGCATACGTTTGAACGGTCTGAACAACTATGCAATCTATTCATCTTCTTTTGCTGTTATTGAATTACCGTTGCTAAACCAACTCACTGCTCGTGAACTCTAGGAGGTACGAATTCTCGGGCTTGAGGATTCCAGTTAAAATGTGCGCGGCCATCTGGCATCCTTCTTAGTTGTCCTGGCACTTCAGGGTTCAGGTCAGATAGATTTCCATCTATTTCGGGTGAATCCCAAGGTTGTAGATCTTCCCAGAGCGCGCGCACAATTCGTCGGCGACGTTGGGAAGGACGGTTCGAAGACGCCCAACCATAGCAGTTCAGGTGTTCGATTCTCATGTTCATTTCTTGGATTCTCTTCGAGAATTCTCTCATACACTTCTGCAGCAAGTGTTGTTGTTTTCGCAGCACCTTTATTTGCTCGAGGAGCTCTTCTTTATCCTTGATCGCACGCATTGCGCTGAAGCCATAAGCGCCGCATACAGTGCAGAAGCGTTTTTCTAAATCATCTACGTCAGAATGTAGACGCACTACTGCATCGTGCAAATCTTCCAACAACCCTTCTTCCGCCATGATCGCAGCAAGAACTATTTCATGGATTTCGTGAACTGCTTGAGATTTGGATGCCACGATTTGCTGAATGCCAGAAGGTTGTTTTAGGCAGGACAGAAATAGTCTAGCTAGATCAAATCATTGAAACACAGTTGAACCATGTTGTTCTTCGAAAAACGGGTTGCAATTGTGGGTTTGTGTTTGAATAATGAGAGGCGTGCGGATTGCACCGTACTCAAAGATTTCGAGCACTGTTCTACTTACGTGCACGAGCAAGTCAATTTGTGTCAACTGTTGCGAGGAGCTCGCGTGCGTGTTTTCTGTGCATCTGCGTGTGTGCGCGTCTGCGTGATTTCTCGTGCATGCTTCAACGTATCACAGACGTGTGTGGATAGACGACAATTTTTAGAGCAACCGCATGTTTCTGATCTACTTACTTCAAGGAAGTGTGTATTGTGTTTCTTGTGTGGTTCTTCACTTTCACCTATTGGCCCAGACTTTAGGTAGCTATGTCAAGACTTCACACAAATAAGAATGGTGTGTGTTCATAAATATATTCTTAAACGGTTTCTGAACACAGTTTGCACCAGTCCTGCTCTTTTGTCGAACGGTCTCGATTCGCACCCGATTAGCCATTACTGCTGCTGCTGCTGCTGTGGCGCTTGCCTCGCTTTCGTCTCGGCTGCGGTATCCAAGACTGAAGCAGGAGGAAGTGCGGCGCTGATTCGCCATCCTCGCCAACTTGATAATGATTGAGGACATGGGCTACAATCGGCCCTTGTCCATATACATAAGTCACATCGGCAAAGGAAGGCGTTATCAGGATGCTTCCTCCGAGCTCCTCTGCATACCAATGCAGCGCTTGGCCTTCGGGAAAGGCGCCTTGCGCAATGTCTTCAGCTTGCTCCGCGTAGCCAGTCAAAAGGCCGCGAGCGCAAGCTTGCTCCCGGAAGATTTTTGCGCCTTTCTTGAAATCTTTCGAGATCTGGGGATCTCTGACAAATCCAAAGCGATTGCGCCTCATGGCCTGTAAGCGTCGAACATCGCGAGCGCCTAACAGGCAATATGCCAGACAGAGTCCATCTGCTGGCACGTTCTCCTGACTCCCAGGCGGCAACGCGGGCGGTCCTGCGTAACCGAGAGCAGCCATTGTTTCTGGTGTAGCCAGCTGGCCTTCGTCAGCCGGATTCATCATGGGTGCATGTTCTAACGCCCACCCAGCTGCCAGAGCATCAGGTCTTTGCGGTCTCGGTGGTGGATGGACGGTGCGTGCTGACTGTAAACCGTTGTAAAGTTGCAACGCCCTGAGCACCTCTGCGACGAAGTGGCTCTCTGTGATGTCCAGCCATCCAAGCCACATGTCCCACCTCCCTTCCAGCAGCGCGGGGAAATTATTGATTGCGCATTCTGTGATTGCAATCTTTCTGCCTTTCAAGCTGAAGAGGAACTCATCCGCGGCTTTCACGTTCAAATCCTTCACATTGGTCACTGGCAACTCTTTTTTGAACAACTTTACTAACGTATTGAGAACTCGCTGTTCTTGCTTGTCAATGACAGTTTGGGTGCTCTGACGCAGAGGGTCTTGCCGATGCAATCTGGAAATCGCTACGTAATTCTCGTTCAGCTTCCTCAAGTTGAGAAGCACGGCACATACAAGACTTGCTGCTGCCACAGGCGCTTCTTGTACAGTTCTTGTTTTTTTCTTCGGACGGTCGTCTTTCGTTTTCCCAGCCTCTGCAAGTCCAGCATTCATCAGGCAGTGCATGCAGAAGAAGACACAACCAGTCGGACCATGTTCGCCTGAAGGAACGAATGACTTGTAGGACAGCTCTGCTTTCGCAAGAGAGGTACCATTTAATGCGTCAGGTGCGAGAGCCAAAAATGCGGACATATCTTTTACTCGCATATAGCGTGCATTCAAACATTCAACGCATGATGTTGTCTAATTCCACGCACAGTCAGTGCGCAGCACAACTTACAACAACCCAAAATGGATCAAAGGCTTTCCAGGACAAAGAGAATTTTCGAATGTGAAGAATTGGTCTCGTGCATAAGAAAAAGCATATAACGATCATGTTCAAGGGATGAATGATGCGTGGCAGGGAAGCTTCGGTTACGGATCATGCTAGCGTCCGACGAAAGAAGCCCAGGAAGATCTTTGGAGCCCACACCATCGAATTTCAATTTTCTAACAAAGCGCATTGATGTTTTTATGTCATCGCTTAAGCAAGTCTCGGCTATCTCTGCGCGTCAGATTCACTTGCGGGGCTTCTTCATGGACTTGTCGGGCAACTCCTTGTCGTCTTTCTTGCGCTTGTTTTCGTGCTTTTCTTTGGACCCCATGGCGTCTGCATCTTTTTTGTGCTTTTTCACAGCATTCTTTTCTTCCTCAGCAGCGATTCTTTCCCATGCATTTTCATCTTTGTCTCTCTTGTCTTTTGCAGTCTCCGGCCCGCGGCGAATCTTTGGAAGTGACTTTGTGCGAGTTCGAGCTTGGGCCAGTCGGATTTCGTACTTGGACCGAGTGCCCGAATCGGTTGCTGCTTCAATGCGTTGGAATGCTTCTTGAAGTGCTTCGTCAGCAAGCAGTTTTAATGCTCGGATTATTTCGCCACTATTCTTCCGAGTTGCACGCAACCGGATGGTTCTGGCGTCACAGAAAAAACAACGACTTCCTCGGGGGACTTTCGCTGGCTCTCCAGCAGGACCGAACACGCAGGCTTTGTCGCCGCCTGGACATGTTGGTACATCTCGTCCCCTATCCTGGTCAGTGCTCCTGCTCACCACTGGCCGTCTCTGTCTCGATGCCGCACATGACGAAGAGGACGAGGAACACGAAGACGACGATGATGACGAAGACGATCTTTTCCGTTTTTGTTTTTGGGCGCTCGTCTTTTCGTGCTTGTCTGCTGTTGCATCGATATGTATCTTTGGGGGCTCTTCAACATTGGTCACCAACTGCGTTTGCGCACACTCTTCGTCTGCAATATCTTTGGCTGGGGCAGGCGTGGGTGGAGTGTGCTGGCCAGCGGGAATGTCGTCTTCTGATTCTGGTCCAATGACGCTGCATGCTTGCATGACAAAAAAGATTGTCAGCACGGACCGAGCGGCCATGATGCTCTGATTGTCAACACGATGAGGCCAACTAGTCTCTGAGAATCTACAGCTACGTATGTATGAGTTATTGCATTCGAGTGTCATCAGAACAACAGTTTATGCAGGCAGCCTTCACTGCGAACTTCAATTTCTAAGTAAACGTCGTTATGTTGCGCCATCTATTTTGCAGGTCTAGTTCTAGTGGGAGCACACATGAATCTGGGAATCTACATCTGTACAGCTTGTTCATTGTGTTGTCGTTTGCAATTCGTAATCTGTCTGTGTGTCTGTGCACTTGTTTGAAGCAGTGAATGCGCAGCAACGCACGGTCGATCGCAACTGAGCGCGAACTCGTCTACAGGAGGGACACTCATGCTGTCCAGTGTCCTCCCGCTGGTGATCTTCTTAAGGATGTTGTTTCGGTTAAAACCAATGGGCCAGGATCCGGGTAGAAATCAGGGACAAAGATGAGCAAAAAGAAATGTGCACAGGCAAAATGACTGGATTCATAAGCGGTTTCAGACATGCTTGTAGGCACTTTCACGTTGCCGACCCGCACTCTCGGCTCTCCTTCACTCCAGTCAACATCCCACTGGCCGAAGGATCTGGGAAAGTCGTCCGTATTGAAGCGCTGTGAATTTACCAGGCCCTCAACATTGTTGCAGTGATGCACTGTACTAAAGCCACCACATTTCCATTCCAGGTATATCCACCTCGCCACCATCGAATCTTGATCAAATTGCCGCATCAGAAGAATTGAATTCCATGAGAGCTGTTGTACATCACGCGCTGTAATTCCCAGCACGTAATGCGTGCTCGGCACTGAGCTCGTGGAGAAGTTGACTCGGCCCGGCACTCGCATCTTGCTAGAATACACACGGAGATTCCGATACGTTGACTGAAGAACCCAACATTCGCATTGCCAGCGATAATACAACCTGGCGGCGAAGACCTGCGGCAACTTCTTCTTGATCATGTCTAGTCTCTCTGTACAAGAGGAGATGTTCAGGTCTAAGTCTTCGAAAAAATCCCGGCGTCGAATTCGATCTCGGAGGACGCGGCTCAACGAGCACAAGACTCCAATGTTTTGGAGGGTGCTAGCAAAAGACAAAATGCACAGCAAGCTTTCCATCGGAACTTTGAAACTATCCATCAGGATTCTCAACCTATCCTAGACGTATTGATGTTTTCGGGCGGTTTTGAGATCATAACGTCTGCTTGCAATTTTGTCTTCACCTCGACGCGGTGATGTTGCTTGATTGAGTTATAGCAGTAGGAAGGGCCAATGACGCTCTAGCACGAGGGGTTCTTATTAAACAACAACACGCTTGTTTTGCGGTAGCTGAAGCTAAGGATGCATCACGACCCCAATCAGCAAAACACTCAATGAGTGTTTTTTTGTATACCTTCATGTATGTGAACACATGCATATATCTATATATGTGCACATAATTACAAGAGAATTTCCTGTGCTTTCTGTTGGCCCGCTAATAAAAAGCAACCTTATGATATGTAACAAAGATACATGCGAAAACTGTCGGAAATAGAATATGCTAGAATGCCCGATCAATAGCACTCTTTTGCAAGAGAAATACTTAGCGCATAAGTATTTACATATTCGTTTTTTAACAATTAGTTTAACTGAATCATGTACGGCCAACTTTAATTGAATACGAATTATTGTTTTATATCGCTCTGGCGCACGCTTTCTTGCGCATCGGTGAAACACTACTTTTGTGAGAAGCGTACTTGGACGCACATTCCATTGGCCTTCGAGAGCAGCCTGTGATGGAAAGCAATTCAGTTCCTTAACAAATCCTGGTAAAACTGTAATTCGTTAAACCTTTTCAAGACAAGTACTTACAGATTCTTGCTAAACTCGATGCACACAATGAAAAGAGCATCATCGGTTTTCAACTTATGCACAATGGGAAAAGAGCAGATCTAGCCAGATCAGCGTATATGAACGCTTTTTTCAATACTGAAGATTCTTATGTTACACATTTTCAATTGATGCGATATACCGTTTGCAATCATGACTTCATCTAGAAACTAGCGCTCTCAGCCTCCTCACAGTTCTGGTAGGTCGTAGCTCTCAAGATTCGACGTTGGGGGGTTCTTTGTCAATCTCATCCAGCGGCGAGATCTCCTCAAGGTCTTGCTTCTCATCTTTTTTTTTCCTGGCCTCTTGGCTACCGGCGTCATCATCCGAGGCGCGATTGATGCTCTTTTTGTCTCTACCACCTTCTTTATTGCCAGCCTCGTCATCCGAGTTGCGATCATCTTTCTTCTTTTTTTTTGCTTGCCGGTTGCCGGCCTCGTCATCCGAGTCGCGATTCTTATCTTTCTTAGATTTCTTGTTTTCTTTGCTACCGGCTTCATCGTCCGAGTCTCGATTTGTCTTTGAGCTTTTGCGTCGTCTCTCCTTTTTCTTCTTCTTCTTTTTCTTGCTTTCACCAGTATCAGATTTATCTGATGACGAGCTTTTCTTTGTACTGCTCTTTGCTTTCTTCTTAGCTTCTAGTCCAGCGGCCTCATCGTCTGAGTCGCGATTCTTCTTCTCGTCTTTCTTGGCGTTATTAACTTCGCGGCTACAAGCCTCATCATCCGAGTCGCGATTTTTTTTGTCAGCTTTCTTTGCTTTCTTGGCTTCTCCGCTATCGGCCTCATCATCCGATTTTCGAATCTGCTTTGAGCTTTTCTGATGTTTCTTCTTGTCTTTTCTTTTTTTCTTGCTCTCACCGCTATCAGATTTCTCTGATGAGGAGCTCTCTTTCTGTTTGCTCTTCGACTTCTTCTTGCTTTCATCTCCTGCGATCTTTTGCCAACCATTCTCCTCGTCAGAGTTGTCGTTAAGCCATGTTCCGCTCGACTTGCCTTTTCCCTTGTTTTTTCCTTGCCACGCTTTTTCGTGTTTTTCTCGGGCAGAATAAGAGTTAGCAAGAAACTTTGCTGTCGTGCTCAAAGTTGGCCTCTCTTCTTTCCAAGCTTCGATGACTTCCTTCAAGAAATCAACATCTGGAACGCGTTCTGCCCACATGCGCAATCCATTGGCGTGTACCAGTCCGTCATAGAACCAGACGAGGCTTAGGTAGAGACCACCTGCCTCGGCGATGCAAGTCGGCATTGCTGGAATGAGGTCTTGTGCCGCTTGCAAGATTTTTAGGGCTTCTTTGAAACTCTTTTGATGCTTGCTTGCCTCTGACTTGATCCTGTCGAAATTCAACTTGTCGCACAGCTCCAGAAGCTTTTCTCCCTCTTTGCTTCCAGTCAGGAAATCTCGAATTGGCTTGTTTGCATGAGAAGGTAATGACTTACTGTGGACGTGCATGGCTTTGATTGCACTCAACAGCATTGACCACCCGTAAGGAGCGCGCGAATCCAATTCTGAAGTGTCTGCACTCACGCATTGTCTGAAGAATTCGAATGCCAATGCTTCGGTGCCACCAACAATGGCATTGGCGTTGCCATCTGGCACAGTTCGCAAATAGCGCTTCGGAAGAAGATCTTTCGATCGTCTTCGAAGATCGTACCGCTTTTTGTACTCTTCCTCTGTGCCGCCTTTGCTACCGTCGGCATTAGCACTTTTACCGCCATCGGCTGACCAGCCCTTGCCACCAGAAGCGCTCCAGACACTTGCGTTGTCCCACGCATCGCCCTTTCCTGATCCCCACCAATCCTCACCGCCTTTAGAATATCCCTTTTTGTTCTTGCCAGCCGATGTTTTGCCTGCGTTTTTGCCCCAGCCGCCCATGGTTAGAGCGCTTTTGAAGAATGCAGCGTACCAATATTTGAACACTTGACAACTCACAAGATCACACGACTCCATCCGTGCGCTTACTTAGCAAACGTCGAAGTATGATGCTACGTTTTATAATTCCATGCAACCAACTGATTAACAACCTACTCTCTCTCGTTTTGCGATTGAGGCACACTGTAATATGCATAAGGATACCCGTCATATGCATTGTTGCACCCCTTGTTTGTATTTTGTTGAACGTCATCATGCGGAGCAAATAATAGCATTCTTCACAATAAAACTTCACAAGAGCTGTCCCAGCGTGATGAATGAAGCTTCACGGGATCTTCAATGTACGCTTTACTCTCAACTCCTTGGTAACATGAACATACATTCATCTCAAACTGTTATCATTTGCATTCATGCTGTTTTGACTAGCTTGTCGTTTGATATATTTCAGGGTTCACCAAGGCGTTGGTCACCGCTACATAACAGGTGTCATTTTGGCATGTCATTCTGACTGCAATGCATTGGTACTTGCGCGCCTGACTGTTTGTTGTCTCTGACAGCTTGCTTCATCCTAGAATGGGCATTCCTTTGGAACGCAGACACTTCTATTTGCAGTTCTTGGTTTTGATATTGTGTTCACAATAGCTAGGTATTGAAAGCTCGCTGCGCGTCGCCTTCGTTCATATATGAGGTCGTCATATACGATGCCACACTTCGTGAGTGTGCCAAAGAACTCAAAACTCTTTCCAGTCCAGAACGATCCAGGTAGAAGAGCTTCTTGCATGCAAGGCACTCGCAATTGTCCGACAACATTCAGGATGATGTCTCGGGGTAAATGGACCGCTTTCAATGTGCTGACCAAATAGAATAAATTCAACCACGGAACATAAAGAGCGTCATCACTTGGTTCAAATTCCAAATCCAATTCGTCGAACGATCTCCTCCGGTCATATTGTGTCGAAGACATTGAAGATGCGTCTGAAAAGTTAACAACAGAATTTGCATCGAACTCAGCAAACTGCGATGCATGAGATGCATCATCGGCAAATGCAGCCATGAGCTTCTAGATGGTAATGTGTAACGAGATGCACAATGCTTTTGAGCATCAGACACAACGGATGGTATCGTCTACAACGCTTACAATAAATAATTTTGTGACAGCCAGATATTAACATTAATAGTTATTTCCTTGCTTCGGGGTGGAATATGTTTGGAGTTGTGAAATAAAATACGCAGAAATCAACATGAGCTCTCACAGTTTCTGGCACATCTTGTATCTACCAACCATTCGTTCGTGTGTGTTCTGCATCTCCTGCATCTTATCATCGTACACATGTTCTTGGAACGCGCACATGCCAATACTTGCTCTGCGATGGCGACCAGTAAAAGGGATATCGATGTGTTGATGAACTCTACAGTCTTGTTACGCTTCAAGATTCCACAACGATTCAAACGGGATGACTTCACAAGAATCGCGCGAGTTGCGTAAACAACAATGGACGCAGGACAAGCCAAGACAAACCCATAAAGCCTGTGCAGGGTGTTCTTTTGCAACGTATGCACGTCAGAAAAAGACATCACCGTGTTCAACTTCTATTAGTCTCAGGGATGCAAAGCCTTGAAAGTGGACGGGGTTCTAAGGGCAGAATTTCCAAAGCTCTTATTGCAGTGTAGCTGCTAGCTTGTATAGTTCACTTTGATCATGTGCATTGAAATAGACACTCATACGGGGACTTCGTGTGCTTAGTTCTACAATACCCTTGGAAGTTTATGTAGAAACGCATGTCAAGGTGCTGCTGAAGTTAACACAAGACAATGTTGACGCGATCCTGGCCCCAATATCTTGGACACCCATTAGAGGGGGGACATCCACACTCTACCAGACCCTGTTTCCATTTTTTGTTTCAGGACGAATTTTCATGATGGAATAATCGACGCCTTAACGTTTGCCTTGCGCTGTTTGGAGATTTTCTTGTCCGAATATGTTAGCACCAAGGTATTTGTGTTTTGTATTTGCCCTTTACTGTATTTATTCATGTCTCTTTCCACTAACTGATGCAACACGTTTTGCAGCGACCTTATCGTGATCAGCGTGGCGTTAGTACAGTGTCAACATGCCTTCTCATGTGTGGCCCTGGGAAGTAAACATCACATCAAAATTCAAAATAACACGCACTGCAGAGTAACAACTAGTTTGTTTGTTCACTTTGATAGAGCGCATGGCTCATAACCGTAAGGTTGCAGGTTCGAGTCTTGGACTGCGCCTTATCGGGAAGTTTACTTCAGTCCAGCTTAGTTCAGTTCAATGACATTGGGTCAACATTGGACCACATCGGGCCACCACTGCGTCGCAAACATCATGATGATTCGACTACCGTCGTGCTTTTATTCATCTCTTAGATTTCTCCTGTGGACGTTGACAAAATGGATGCTGCACGAATTCGTGGCAACAGTGCACCATATTGAGAACCACATTGGGGCAACACTGGGGCAACATTGGGCTACATTGAGGGCCCGATTGCATAAGAGCTATCTAATCTTCGTCAATGCTAGCCAGCTAAGTTTGATGCGTCAGGATCCCGAAAAATGTCTCACAAAAAACGGCATTATCGATGCAGTGGAAATTCTGGCGCCAAGCCGAAGCAACAATGTGGCTATCATTGGGGCACGCATTTGTAAACACATTAGGGCAACGCTGGTCCCTCATAAGATCCACATGGGACAACACTCAGCGGCTGGTACTCACAACAGCGAGCTGCTGGATCTCCGTCCAATTCTAGCCGATCAAGTTTGCTTCAGGAGGATCCCGAAAATTGCCCCAGACAAAAACGAAATTATCAATGCAGTGGAAATTTGGGCGTGCAATGTTGGGTCACATTGAGACAACATTGGGGCAACATTGGGGCCACATTGGGGCAACATTCGGGCCACATTGGTGCAACGTTGGGGCCACATTAGGGCAACATTGTGGCCACCTTGGGGCAACGTTGAGGCAACATTGGGGGCAACATGGGGGCAGTCTTGGGGCAACATTGGGGCCACATTGGGGCAACATTGGGGCAATATTGGGGCCACAATGGGGCGACATTCGGGCCACATTGGGGACGCTGCAGGCAACACATCGAGCTGCTGGATCTCAGCTCAACTCTAGCCGGCCAAGTTTGCTCCAAGAGGGTCCCGAAAAATGCCCCAGACCAAAACGAAATCATCA
>SXGQ01030375.1_pt1 | contig 14265 bp, 14 predicted proteins | sample 3178371 | NCBI WGS metagenome assembly SXGQ01 (sample SAMN11356859, study PRJNA531348) | freshwater metagenome | isolation source: freshwater sample F1-20 | place: China: Fuxian Lake, Yuxi | collected 2017-12-25
ATGCGGTCTGGGGGCCGCTCACGGGCATCGAGCTGTCCGGCGCCGACCCGCCCGAGCTGGCTCGTGGCGGGATGACCCTCCTGCTCGAGGTCGCGGGGATCGCCCTCGGCGTGTGGTGGGTGCGCCGCACCGGGCTCGACGAGCCGGCAGCCCGTGCCGAGTTCCGCCGGACCGGTCGGCTCCCGCGAGCCGGCGCGCCACCGCTGCAGGGCTCGTGCTGACGATCGTGCGCCACGGGCGCACCGACGCGAACCGCTCCGGACTGCTGTCCGGTCGCGGCGACGTCGACCTCGACCCGACCGGCGAGGCACAGGCAGCAGCGGCCGCCCGTGCCGTCGGCCCGGCCGACCGGATCGTCTGCAGCCCGCTGCGGCGCACTCGCGCCACTGCCGAGGCCTGGGGCGTCCCGATCGAGGAGGACGAGCGCTGGATCGAGCTGGACTACGGCGACCTCGACGGCTCTGCGCTCGGCGACGTCGACCGCGAGCTCTGGGTCCGGTGGCGCAGCGATGTGGCGTTCGCACCGCCGGGCGGGGAGAGCCTCCAGGCACTCGGCAGACGGGTGCGGTCGGCGTGTGAGGACCTCGCAGACGAGGCGCGCGACCGCCACGTCGTGGTGGTCACCCACGTGTCGCCGGTCAAGGCCGCCGTGGCGTGGGCCCTCGGCGTCGGCGACGAGATCTCCTGGCGCATGTTCGTGGCGCCCGCCTCGATCACCCGCATCGCCGTGGGCGACCGGGGACCGTCGGTGCACGCCTTCAACGACGTCGGCCACCTGCTCGGGATCGGCTCGCCGTGACCGGCGCCGCCGTCCGACGCCGTGCCGTCGCGCTCGCGTCGGTGCTCGTGCTGCTGGGATCCTCCGCCTGCGGCGCCGGCAGCGAGGTCGAGCTCGACCGGGCCGAGGCGACGGCCGTCCCGGTCGCCGACGACGAGGTCGTCCCCCCCACCACGGTCACGAGCACGCCGCTCACCACGACCACCACCGCCGTGGCCCCGCTCGCCGCGCCGAGGCCGGACTGGCTCGGCACTCGGGTGCTGCCAGTCGGACCAGACGGGTTCGCCGCCGCCCAGCCGACCCCGCCCGAGCTGGTGGACCGGCGGCTCGAGACGCCCGACCACCTGCCCGGGCCGGCCACCGAGGAGTTCCGGGCCGAGGTCGCCGAGGTCCCCGACGACGTCCTGGCCCGCTCGACGTGGCGGCCGGAGTGCCCGGCCCCTCGGGACGAGCTGCGCTGGGTGCTGCTCACCTTCTGGGGCTTCGACGGCGACGTGCACACCGGCGAGCTGCTGCTCCGCGCCGACGCCGTCGACGCGGTCGTCGCCGGCTTCGCGCGCCTCCACGAGCGCCGGTTCCCCATCGAGGAGATGCGGGTGGTGGATTCGTCCGAGCTCGACCTGCCGCCGACGGGGGACGGCAACAACACGACGGCCTTCGTCTGCCGTCCCAGTCGCGGGTCGGGGACGTGGTCCGAGCACGCCCAGGGACGAGCCGTGGACATCAACCCGTTCCACAACCCGTACGTGAAGGGCGAGGTCGTGCTGCCCGAGCTGGCCACCGCCTACGTGGACCGTGGGGACCTCCGGCCCGGGATGCTCGTGCTCGACGACGTCACCGGGTTCACCGCCGCCGACTGGGAGTGGGGTGCGCTCTGGCGGTCCCTGCTCGACTTCATGCACCTGTCGGCCAACGGCCGCTGAGAGGGTCAGCGGGGATCGACCCGCACGAAGGCGGTCTTGAGGTACCACGCCTCCGGGAAGGTCGCCGGGTGGTCGAGGGCGTGCGTGGTGCGGGCGACCTCCTCGAGGCCGTGGCCGCTGCGGCGGGCAGCGTCGCGCAGCTGGCGGTGGAAGGTGTCGGCATCGACGCGACTGGAGCAGGACGACTGCACGAGCAGGCCGCCGCGCCGGGTCACGGCGAGTCCGAGTGACGCGAGCCGGGCGTAGGCCTTCAGCGCCCGCGGCACCGCGTCCTGGCGAGGAGCGAACGACGGCGGGTCGATGACAACGACGTCCCAGCGGCGGCCGGCGGCGGCGTGGCGCTCCAGCACCCGGAAGGCGTCGCCGACCTCGGTGGTGTGCTCGCACGCCGCGACTGCCGCGCGTTCGCGGTTGCGGTCCATGTTGGCGATCGCCGTCTGCACGGCGGGCTCGCTGAGGTCGACGGTGTGCAGCGACCGTGCGCCGCCGGCGGCGGCGTGGACCCCGAAGCCGCCGGTGCAGGCGAACACGTCGAGCACGTCCTTGCCGGCGGACAGCGACCCGACCAGCGCCCGGTTGTCCCGCTGGTCCAGGAAGTGGCCGGTCTTCTGGCCCTGGACGACGTCGGCGGCGAAGGCGAGGCCGTGCTCGAGGAAGGGCACGGGACCCTCGGGGCGGGCACCGGACAGGACCTGGCCGTCGGCGAGGCCGTGGGTCGGCCCGTCGGCGACCGCCCGGGAGAGGCGCAGCACCAAGCGCTCGCCGTCTCCCACCAGGTGGGGCGCGAGCGCGGGGAGGTGGGGGAACCAGGCTGCGCTGTACACCTTGGCCACCACGGTGTCCCCGTAGCGGTCGACGACGAGCCCGGGCAGCCCGTCGCTCTCGCCGTTGACCCACCGGAAGCCGGTGGTGCCCGGGTCGTCCACGATCGTCCGCCGCCGTTCGACAGCCCGCGCCAGGCGATCGGCCCAGAAGGACTCGTCGACCGTGACCGGGCTGCCGGCGTGCAGGATGCGCACCCGCAGGGGAGAGGTCGGGTCCCAGAGGCCCACGGCGGCGAAGCGCCGCTTGTCGTCGAACACGACGGCGAGGGCGCCTGGTGGCGCGTCGTGGCTGGTCGACGCGATCGAGCCGTCGTAGACCCACGGGTGGCCCCCTCGGATGTGGCGCAGGGCGTCCGGCGTGACGCGCACGGCGAGCCGTCGGTCCTCCGGGGCGGGGAGGGCGGCGAGGATCTGGTTCGTGCCGGCTGTCGCCATGTCGCTCCGGTGCTGGTGGTCCGTCGACGGTACCCGCCGGCGGGCCCCGGGCTGCCCGTATCGTGCAGGGGTGGAAGCCCAGCGCCTCGCGACCAGCACCGCACGGATGCGCCGGCTCGGCGACGAGCTGGCGGAGGAGGGCGTCGGGTTCGTGCTGCCCGCCGGCCTCGACGATCCGCTCCTGGAGGAGCTCGACTACGCCCTGCGCCCGCCGGTGCACGAGCAGCGGGTGCCGAGCTACGGCGCCATCGTCGGGCCCACCGTCGATGTCGACGACTGGCACGTCTCGACCCAGCTCAGCGTGTCCCGCCGTCAGACGTCGTCGTACGGGGACGGGCAGGTGCGCCGCTTCGCCGACGGCTTCTCGGCGTGGGCGGTCCGGGGACCCTCCGGCTTGGACGAGTTCGTGGTCTTCGACCGGTCCGCCGGCTCCGAGCGAGACCTCGTGGTGCTCGCTGCCGCGTCAGGAGCACGTCTGGTCCAGCGCGACGAAGCCGGCATCGTGCGGGTCGTCGGCTCCTTCGGGGTCGTCCGCTCCGACGTCGCCGGCTGGCACCACGAGCCCCCGCTCGAGTCCTGGATCGAGGAGATCCCCGGGTGCCTGGCCGCCGGCCAGCGGACGGTCCTTGGCCACCTGCTGGACTTCGCCGTGCACGACCTCGGCGCCCGCAACATCGGCGCGCTGCTGATCATGCACCCGACGGGGGACCTCGGCGCCGGTCACCAGCAGCGCCTGCCGCTGCCGCCCGAGCTGCGCATCCAGCGACCCCACGACCTGGCCCCGCTCCGCCACGGCCTGGCCCAGTCCGACGGCGCCACGGTCTTCGACGCCGACGGCGTCCTCCGACGGATGGGCGTCCACCTGGTGCCGAGCCGTGAGTCGGAGGACGCCGTGCGATCCTTCGGCGGCACCAAGCACACCTCGGCGCTCCGCTACAGCTGGGACGATCCCGCTGCGGTGGTCGTCGCCGTCAGCGACGACGGCCCGGTCACCGTGATGCGAGAGGGACTGGTCGTGGGCCGGTCGCCCGACGACGACGTGCCGGATCGCGCCTGACCTCCGTCAGTCGATCTCGACCTCGACCTGGCTGAGCGGGCGCACCGCCGGGCCGTTCAGCACGGCGCCGTCGCAGTCGAAGCGGGACCCGTGGCAGGGGCAGTCCCACGAGGTCTCGGCGCTGTTCCACTTCACCGTGCACCCCATGTGGGTGCAGTTCAGCGAGACGGCGTGGACGGTGCCGTCGGGGGCCCGGTAGGCGCCGACCGTCTGCCCGTCGACCTCGGCCATGCCGCCCTCGCCCGGTGCCAGGTGGTCAACGGAGTCGGCCCGGAGGCGGGCGATGCGGTCGCCGACGAAGCGGGCGCCGACCTTCAGGTTGTCCTTGGCCAGGTCCTTCAGCGTCGAGGGGTCGCCGATGCGGGTGGCGTCGAAGGCCTCGAGCCAGGGGTGGTCCCGTCCGGCCAGCAGGTCGGACAGGATCTCGGCGGCGACGGTGCCGTTGGTCAGTCCCCACTTCTGGAAGCCGGGGGCGACGAACGTGCGGGCCGACCGGGGGGAGCGCCCGATGTAGGGGATGCCGTCGGCGGGGATGAAGTCCTGCGCCGACCACCGGTACTCGAAGGACTCGACGTCGCAGTTGGCGCGAGCCCACTCCTCCAGCGCCCCGTACCGCGCCGGCGAGGCGTCGGTGGTGCCGGTCTCGTGGTCCTCGCCGACCAGGATCATCCCGTACCGATCGCCGTCGACCCACGGTCGCGTCGAGCGGGTCGGTGAGCCGGCGTTCATGTGCATGCCGGTGAGCGGGCCGCCGCGCAGCACGGCGGCGACGCCATAGGCCCGCTTGGGGCGTGCCTTGGCGAAGAACCCGCCCCGGTCGAGGAACGGCAGGAGCGTGGCGATGACGACCTGGTCGGCCCGGACGTCGCCGTGCTCGGTCTTGACCGTGGCCCGCTCGCCCTCCTCCTCGAGCCCCATGGCGCGCGTCTGCTCGAAGATCTGGACCCCACGCTCGGTGAGCGTGCGCGCCAGCGCTGCGGTGTAGCCGGCGGCGTGGAAGTGGGCCTGGTCGCCGAAGCGAACGGCCTGGAGCACCGGGAAGGGCAGGTCCGTCTCGGTGGTCAGCGTGGCGGGGAGCCCCAACCGCACGGCGGCCTCGTGCTCCTGTTCGACCGTGGACAGCTCGGCGTCGTCGGTGGCGTAGAGGTACGACGGTGCGCGCTCGAAGCGGCAGTCGGCGCCGGTCTCCTCCACCAACCCGGCGATGGTGCGGATCGCCTGCTCGTTGGCCTGGGCGTAGACGCGGGCCTTGTCCTCGCCGGCGCTCTTGATCAGCTGCGCGTACTTGGCGCCGTGCTGGGAGCTGATCTTGCCGGTCGTGTGACCGGTGGTGCCGTGGCCGACCCGGTCGGCTTCGACGATGGCGACCCGGGCGCCGCTGCGCTGCAGGAGCAGGGCGGTGGTCAGGCCGGTGATGCCGCCGCCCACGACGGCGACGTCGACCTCGACGTCGCTGCGGAGGGGCTCGAACGTGGGGTGGTCGGCGGTGGCCAACCAGACGGAGCGGTGCTGGGACATGGCGGTCGACCTACCCGCTGCGTCCGCCGTTCAGCCGCCGCCGACGAGCCGGCGGCGCCGTCGTGGAGCGCTCGTCGACGTCGACCCGGCGGGCTGCGAGCCAGTCGGAACTGATGAAGTCGTCCTCGTCCCGATCGCGCTTGCGCTGGTTGCAGGCGTAGCAGGCGAAGACGAGGTTGCCGAGCGAGTCGGTGCCGCCCCGGCTGCGAGGCACGCGGTGGTCGACGGTGCGGTGATCCGGACCCTCGGGGGCGAAGGCCACCCCGCAGTAGAAGCACTCGCGAGCCACTGCCCGGTTCTGCGACGCGACCCGCCAGGCCCGCCAGCGGGCCCGGAGCGTGGCCGCTGCAGCCTTCCGTCGGGCGCGGGCGGATCGCACGTCCCGAACGTAGGGCGCAGCGGATGGCCGGCGACGTCGGGCCTACGCTCGCGCCATGTCGATCCCCGTTGACCTCGGAGCCCTGCGAGACGAGGTCGCGGCGCACGAGCGGCCCGCCTACGTCGTGACGGCCGGACGGGAGGGGGCGCCGCACCTGGTCGCCACCTACCTGACCTGGTCCGACGGTGCCTTCGTCGCCGGGTGCGGCGGCACGACAGCCCGCAACCTCGCCGACCGCCCCGACGTGAGCGTCGTGGTGCCGCCGGACGAGGCCGGCGGCTACTCCCTGATCTTCGACGCCCTCGGCGAGGTCGTCGAGGGCGAGGAGCGCACCGTCCGCCTCGTGCCCGTGCGTGCGGTGCTGCACCGGCCCGCCGCCGGGGAGGGCGACGCCGGAGGCTGCGGCCACGACTGCGCCCCGCTGGGGGGATGAGGCCGGCCCGGCCAGGTGCCGGTCAGCCGAGCGACACCTGCTGCGCCGCCGGGTCGCTCGTGGCCGTGACGACGATCCGGGCCCAGTGCGACTGGCGGCTGTACTCGCCGGCGTTGCCCCCGCTCTGGTTCTCCCGCCCGGCCAGCCAGGTCGCGTAGACCGCTCGCAGCGATCCGTCCGGAGCGGCGAACGCCGTGAGCCCGCCCGGACCTGTCCGGGTCGGGCCGCTCTTCAGGAACGGACCGCGAGGGTCAGGCGTGCACGGTCCCGTCGGCGTGGCGCACCGGGCGAAGCCGGTGTTGTAGCTCGACGTCTGCCAGGCGCCGGCGGAGTAGAAGAGCAGGTAGCTGCCGGTCTGGGGCTCGAAGACCATCGAGGGGTTCTCGAGGAACCCGCCGCGACGGGAGCCGTCGTCGGTGCCGTCGTGCCAGGGGTAGGCGAGGCGCTGGAGGACCGTCGGGGTGGCGTTGCGACCGCCCTGGACCGAGCCGTCCGCACCCAGGCGCAGGACCCCGATGTTGGCCTCGGTCCGGGTGATGGCGACGAGGAGGTACAGGGCGCCGTCAGGGGCCCGGAAGACCTGGGGGTCGAGGGCGCCCCGGCCGAAGCCGTTCGACGCCGGCAGGCCGTTGCCGGCGCCTTCGGGGGGCAGACCGCAGTACACCGGCTGCGCGTCCGGCGCGTAGGGACCCATGGGGCTCGACGCCACCGCTCGGCCGATGCACTGGTCGTTGCCCTCGTCGGTGGTCGCGTCCCGGTGGTGGGCGCCGAACCACATCACGTACTGCGATCCGATCCGGGCCACGGTGGGCGCCCAGATGTCGGACTCGCCGGCGGGGTTCCCGCTCGGGTCCACCCAGGCCGGGAGGTTCGGCATGGCGTTGCGGGGCTGGGTGTCCCAGGCTCGCTTGCTGTCGGCCAGGGACTGGTCGAAGGAGGTGATCTGGCGGACCGGCACGCGCACGTTGTTCGTGGAGCCGAAGAGGTAGACGTTCTGGCCGTCGACCAGCACGCTCGGGTCCGAGTTGTCCCAGACCCTCGGTGCGTTCGGCGTCTGGCGCACCGCCGGATCGCCGAGCGGCGGCGGTCCGGGCCAGGTCTGGCAGCCGGGGTTCGACGCGCCGATGCTCGGGTTCGTGGGGCAGGGGCGGCACCGCGAGTCGGTGCGCTCGATCCCGCTGTCGAGGTCGCACCGGGCCGGCCGGGCCGGCACCGTCGCCTCGCCGGCGTCGACCAGCTCGGCCAGCGACCGGGCGAGGAACGACGCCATCTGGTCGCGTCGCACGGGCAGGCGCGGCCCGTAGGTGGTGTCGGACGTGCCGCCGGTGATGCCGAGCGCAGCCGCCTTGTCGATGTTGGGCTCGTGGGTGTCGCCGTCGTCGTCGGTGAAGTGGTCGGCACCCGTGCCCTCCTCGATGGGAGCGCCGAGTCGGTACTCGAGGGTGCGCACGATGAACGACGCCATCTGGTTCCTGGTGACCGGGGCCTCGGGCGCGAAGCGGCCGTCCGGGCGGCCGCCGGCGATGTCGGCCGCCGCCAGCTTGTCGATGTTGGCGGCGTGGGTGGTGCCATCGTCATCGGGGAAGGCGTTGGGGGGGTTGGAGGGGAGGGTCCCGCCGGACTGCTCGACGAACCGGGCGAGGAAGCTCGCCATCTGGCCGCGAGTGACGGTGCCGGACGGGCCGTAGACCCCGGGCCGCAGCCCGGTGGTGATCTGCCAGTAGACGATGCAGTCGATGCTCGCCTCGTGCGCGTTGGTCGTCGCCACGTCGGCGAAGCCGTCCTCGAACCCGCCGGGGAACGTGCAGGCCGACGTCGTCGACCGGGCCTGCGGGGCGGCACCCGCCACGGGGACGTGGACGGCGACGCTCACCGCGGCGACCACCGCGACCGCCACCAGGCTCAGGAACCTGCGCATCTGACCTCACTCCTCCTCGATGCCCCAGCGACCGGAGACGCTATCGGGGCACCGATGGGGATCGGCCGTCGGAGCGCGCGTGGCCCGGCCGTGGTCATCGCAGGAAGATGTCCTCGATCCGCTCGTCGAACACGTCGGCGATCCTGAAGGCGAGCGGGAGGCTCGGGTCGTACCTGCCGTTCTCGATGGAGTTCACCGTCTGGCGTGACACATCGAGCTGATCGGCCAGATCGGCCTGGCTCCAACGACGCGCCGCCCGCAGCTCGCGCAGGCGGTTGTTCACGCGGGGCCCCGCCTGAGGGCCGTCGAGGCGATGGCCCACGCACCGACCCCCACCATGGTCACCAGCTGGACCTGCTGGCGGAGGTCGCCGATGTCAGCCGACTGGAGCACACCGAGCACAGCCAGCGAGATGATGACCACGCCGAAGCCGATCGCCATGGCGGACAGCTCGACGGCGCGCTCACGCTCGTCGGAGCGGGCGAGCATCCTGAGCTGGGCCCAGACGAGCAGTGCGATCCCGACGAGTGGGGAGAGCGCCCAGGCGAGGTGCCAACCGCTCGTCGACGCGTCCGGGTCGAGGGCGATGAGCGATCCCTGGCTGGCGACGAGCAGGAGCATCCCTGGTGCCAGGTCGCGTGACGCAGCGCGCCTGCGTGCCGCTTCGCTCTGGCTGCGACGGGTCTCGTCCGAGGTGGTCATGTGCCTGACTGTAAAGGGTCTTTGTCATGGTGGCAAGTATCCTTGTCATGGGGTCCTGCCAGGGAGAGATGCGGCTGACCGACCGGTCCTCGGCCGCACGGGGGCCCGGACGATCTGGGAGGCTGGAAGCGTGCCCGACCCCGAGGACGATGCTCGGGTGCTCGATCGACTACGGGCCATCTGTGTCGCCTTCGCCGATGCAGATGAGGGCGAGCTCCAGGACCGGCCGCTGTTCAGGGTGGGCCGGAGACGGTTCGCGATCTTCAACGGGACGAGCTCGCCGCCCCGACCTCGATGGGACGCCTCGGGTCGATCCCTCCACTTCCTCGCCGATCCAGAGGAGCGAGAAGCCCTCGCGCAGGACCCGAGGTTCTGCGCCTCGCCGCACCACGGCGATCGAGGGTGGCTCGCCACCCCGCTCGACGAGCGCCAGTCGGTCGAGTGGACCGAGATCGCCGAGCTCCTGGCGGCTGCCCACCGACAGGTCGTCCGGCGTGGAACCCGAGGGCCTGCCTGATCCGAGCGGCTCGCGACCGCTCCCCGTCGGGCTGCCGGGGCGGCGTGCACCGAGAACGCGGTCGCCGCTCGGTGGCCGTGCGTCCGATCATGTGACCTTGCAGAAGACGCGCGCCGCCTACGAGGACTACCTCCTTCGCCGACATCGTCCCGCGCACAGCCGGCGCAACGCCGATCGGTGGGCTGCCTTCCTCGTTCCGCACCTCCGGGCGGAGATGCGAGTGCTGGACATCGGATGCGGTCCGGGGTCGATCACCGTCGGACTGCCGGGGCGAGTCATCGGCGTCGACGTCCGTCCGGTACCCATTCCGGGCCACCCTGTCGCGGCTGGCGACGGCGCGGCTCTGCCCTTCGCCGACTCGACCTTCGATGCGGTCTACCTCAACGCCGTGCTCCAGCACGTCGAAGACGCTTCGGCGGTGCTCCGTGAGGCCCGCAGGGTGGTGGGGTCCGGCGCAGTGATCGGAGTGGGAGACACGGACTGGGGCACTCGGATCATGCACCCCCACGACCCGCTGCTCGACCGGGGTCAGGAGATCCAGGAGCACGCGCGGCAGACCGGCAACGTGCGGGTGGGCCGTGAGCTCCGTGGTCTGCTCGCCGGGGCGGGCTTCGAGCGCATCGAGCCCACCGCAGAAGGGCGTGTCGTCGGCTGGGCGCCCGGGGTGGCGCAGATGGCGGCGTTCGAGCGCGGGTGGTTCGAGGCGTCCGAGGTCGTTGCCTGGGTCACCGAGGTCGGCATCTCCAACGCTCGCGAGATGGCCGAGGTCGCGGCTGCTTGGACGCGATGGTCGACTCGTCCGGACGCGTGCGCAGTCGACCAGTGGTTCACGGCCGTCGCCTGGTCACCGCTGCCCTGAGGCAGTCCCGTCGGGACCGGCGGCCCGCAACGCGTCGCCCGGCGCGACCCATGACCCGACGACTCACTCAGCATCGGCTCTTCATGGAGAACCTCGTACGCCCTACGCCTGACCGCAGTCGTCCGAGGTCCGCCCGGGGTTCAGCGACCTGTGGCGCCCTCGAGGAGGGATCGGTGCGTCACCAACCAGGCCGCTGATCGGATCCGCCAGGCGACCGCCCATCCAGGATCGTCGGGACCGGTCGGCCGTTTCGCCATCTCCAGTGGATCGGACTGGTCGAGCTCGTTGGCGGCGTCACGTACTGCGTGGTCGATCATCCGGCTGACGAGCTGCGACCTGCCCGCTCCGTCGAGGTCGTAGGCGTCGACGAACAGTCGCAGCTGATGCGCCCGTGCCTCGGCCGGCGGCAGGTGGTTGCGCTCGGCGACGATGTCATCGTGCAGCTGCGCGTTGAGCCATGCTGCTTGTGCGACCTCATCCAGACGGTCGACGGGGCCGGCGAACTCCCAGTCGATGAAGCCGACGGGGAGCCCGTCAACCGCGACGATGTTCCACGGTCCGAGGTCTCCGTGGCCGTAGACGGAGTCAGGACCATCAGACCGGGTGAACCACGGCTGCCAGACGGCGCCCGGCGGTGGCGTGAAGTCGCGGCCAGCGTCGTGGAGTCGGCGGAGCATCCGCCCGAGCGCAGCGATGCCTGCGTCACTCCACGAGTTGGGGTGGACGGACTCGCCTTCGAGGTAGGTCAGCGTCTCCCGACCCTCGGCATCGAAGCCTGCGCCGACGACGCGTGGCGACCCGTCGAACCCGGTGCGCTCGAGGTGACGGAGGAACGCCAGGACGGAGCTGGACCAGGCGCCGCCGGCGCGGACGACGGTGTCGCCGGTGCGGTACACCCGGGTGCGGGTCGAGGGCATCGGTCGGGCCAGGTCTCCGGTCGGGTCCACGAGACCATCGTCGCCGAACGTGCAAGCCGCCGCCCCGCCATTTGGCGATGCCGGTACCGGACCTCGACCACCGGAACAACCGGAGCATGCGGTCGACGCGCTGGAGTCGATCGAATCCCCACGTCGTCGCCGCTCGAAAGTGGCGTTGGTCGTGAGCGGACCAAGAGATGCAGTGATGGCGCACGGTCCAAGGTCGGTGTCCGCCAACTGCTGTCGGAAGTCCGGACCCTCCCATTCGGGAACCGCAGCCGAGGGCAAACGGCCGAGCGGCTCGACAAGCAGCGCCTCCTGCGACCACTCCCAGGGCTTTCCCGCCGGCAACGCAAGCAACGCCTTCTGAAGTCGCAGGTACTTCGCACGAAGCCCGTCAGAGTTGAAATCCGATCCCTCGTAGAGGTGCGGAACGTTGCGAGTGGCGACATCCTCACCCGACCGCAAACTGAAGACACTGCTGCCACCATCAGCGATGCCGACGTTGTCGGGATCCGAAGCTCGGGGAGCACGCCATCGCCTTCCAGCTCCGCTGCCAGGGCGAGGTCCCGAAGGTCACCAACGGTCTCAGGGCTCGCCGTGCCGCGTCGAACGGTCAACTGGTTCCCGTCCTCGAACTGCGCAGTGACCGTCGAGCCGTTCGGATACACGGCCACCGACGGCAGGGCCGGAGGTTGGAGGGCACCGCATTCTCCGAAGCACTCGAACACCAATGTCACGACCGGCACCTCTGGCGTTGGGTCGGGCACGGTCGCAGGCGGCTCCGCCCCTGAATCTGAGCAACCGGCCGCAAGCGCGATCGCTCCGAGCACCATCGTGGCTCTCCAGACAGAGCGCATGGTTCTCCGACGCTGAGTGCCACGCACTGGTTCCCTCCCGCCCACAGGTTGCCCGGTGTTCAGCGGCGAGTCACGCCTACTTGGAAATCGCGAGCATCCGCCGACCAACCGGAGCCCCGGCGGCGAGCAACGACGATCGGCACTTCGCGCGGGTCGTCGCCGGTGCGTGGTGACGCCGACAGCCATGCAAGGCAGACAACTGCTGTAAACGCAACCTTGACGACCTAGCGCGTGTAAAGATAGGGTTTACGCGTGTGGAGATCACCTCGTCTGCACGGAAGCACGGACTCGACGACGCTTCGATCACCCACGCCTGGAAGAACGCCCTTCGGTACGTCGAGTACGAGTACGACGGCGAGGAGAGACTTCTCGTGATCGGCCCCGACCCCGCAGGCAACCTCCTCGAACTCGTTGCAGTCCCCGCAGACGAACCCACCCGAATCGTGCATGCCGATCGACTCCGCCCGAAGTTCCACGACTTCCTCCGATGACAGGAGGCACGCCATGACAACCAAGCACACCACCGACACCAACAGCAGTGGACTCGATGACGTCGACGCCGCGACTCACGAAGCGCGCGACGCCACTCACTTCCGTCGCATCATCGCCGCCCGCCAGCGGATCGACGACGCCGATCACGAGCTTCGAGCCGCCGTGCAAGCCGCCCGCGAAGCCGGCGACTCCTGGACCGTCATCGGCGCTGCGCTCGACACCACGCGACAAGCTGCGTACCAGCGATTCGGGCGCTCCTGAACGTTGTCACTTGCCGAACTGACCGTCGGCAGCTCCGAACCCAGCCGCGGGACGCCGGGTGGTGTTCGCCGGCCGCTCGCCGGAATGGTTGATAGGCGGAGAAGCCGACGGAGCCGCCGCCCGCTCGCCGGCGACAACTACCGTCACATCGGTCCGGCCTCAATCGGACCGCCGGTGGAACACTCCCCGCATGACACGGCAGGCGGACGACAGTCACGGCAAATCTGCTCAAACGATCGTGAGGACCGCTCCACGGTGGCTCGGTGCTGCGGCGATCTTTGCGATGGGTGTCGGGATTGGAGCACTCGCGTTCGATGGCGACACCTCGACCCAGGAAGTGTCCCTCGAGGATGCGATTGGGATTGGGTGCGGCGTCGTGACGCTGGTCGTCGACGCCGAGGACCTCCCCGGAGGGGCATACGGGCTTCGAGCATCGGTCGGTCGTCGCATGCTGCCCATGATCAACTCAATGACGTACCCGCTCATCGGTGCACACCGGGATCACCAATTGCTCACCCCGGACGACGGTCGCATTCTCGTCGTCGCAAACGTTCCGGCCGGAGCTGGGGAGGCGGGCCGGTGGGAGCTCGTGGGTGGCGATGCAGAACCGGCGGCAGGTGGCGTGCTGCCAGACACCTGCCCGTAGGACCACCCGCTCCGAATGCCGGATATTTCGCCGCCTCGGACGAGACCTTTCGCATGCGCGCCCGTACCTAACCGACGTTCGGTATGGGGCGTGCATGCGAGCGCGCAGTCTGACTCCAACGCGATCTTCGTGGTCTCTGAGGTGCCGGCGAGACGATGGTGCGGACGTCTTCGCCTTGGGGGTGGTGAGTACCAGCTCGTTGCCGATACGCGAGAGGGGCTGCTCTTCCGAGGGCGCTCCGCTGTCGGCGGTCGCCGGTCATCTGGGCGACCCCGTGGCGACGGTGAACCGCACCTATGTGCACTGGCTCCGAGACGATCGCGACGTCCCTGCGGACGCCTGAATCGCGTCTTGGCTGCAGCTGCTGAGGACTGGCTGAGGACTGACGAGGTCTGAGCACCGCAACCAGGGCGGAAAGCCCTGGTCAGAGCGTTGTGCGATGGTGAGTCGGCTTGTAGGCGGGGTTCTGTCCCAGGACCGGGGTCCCGTGGGTGACCATCCATCTGTGCGGCCCACCTGGCCGATCGGGCGAGCAACCCGCGGCACGCTTGGCCTTGCTCCGAGCGGGGGTTGCCGAGCCGCCGGAGTCGCCCCCGGCGCTGGTGCGCTCTTACCGCACCGTTTCACCCTCACCTGTGCCGGGCGGACCCGGCCATCGGCGGTCTTCTCTCTGTTGCCCTGATCCGACAGGTCGCCCCGTCCTGGCTCTCGCCAGCGCTCTGCTCTGTGGAGCCCCGACCTTCCTC
>SXGQ01356746.1_pt1 | contig 14265 bp, 13 predicted proteins | sample 3178371 | NCBI WGS metagenome assembly SXGQ01 (sample SAMN11356859, study PRJNA531348) | freshwater metagenome | isolation source: freshwater sample F1-20 | place: China: Fuxian Lake, Yuxi | collected 2017-12-25
ACCTACCGCGACAACCGCGTCGACAACGACTTCGACGACCGCAGGCCCCGCCGTACCGCTGCCGCTGCCGGTACGCCTCGGCAGGATCCTTTCGAAGGGGATCCCTGGGGTGAGGACTGATCGCGGTGGCCGCAGCACCAACCCAGGGAGCCCCCGTCAACCACTGGGCCGTCCTCGGCCTTGATCCAGGCGCTGACGCCGTCAGCCTCAAGCGAGCCTTTCGGCAGCAGGCACGGCGCTGGCATCCCGACCTCAACGGCAACGACCCCCACGCCGAAGAGCAGTTCAAGGCCGTCAACGAGGCCTATGCGGTGCTCAGCGATCCCGCGCGCCGTGAGCAATGGGAACAGGGCATCGATCCAGCCCACGCCGCCGCCGTCGGCCTCGACCCCTTTGCCTCCGGTTTCCCCGACTTCGACGACTACCTGGAGACGTTGTTCGGACGCCCCAGGCGGCGCACGTCATTCGATCGGGACCCCGACGACGGGCCGGATGACCGCAGTGATTGGGAGCCCGACGCCGGTGCAGCGGAGCCGATCCAGCCTCCCCCCCGCGGTGATGTCACCCCCGCTCCCGCGCCGCCACCACCGGTCACCCTCACGGCGGATCTGGAGTCGCTGGTGGAGCTCACCCCCGAACAGGCCCTGCAGGGCGAACGGGTGGAGCTGGATCTGCCGGATGGATCCTGTGTGGAGGTGTGGACACCGGCCCTGGCGGGGGATGGCTGGCGTCTGCGCCTGGCGGGCGTGGCCCCTGGTGGGGGCGACCACTTCCTGCAGCTGCGCGTGCGCACCAGCGATGGGTTGCGGATTGATGGCCTGCGGGTGCTCTACCGCCTGGAGATCTCCCCCGCCGACGGTGCCCTCGGTTGCATGGTGGTGGTGCCCACCCTGGATGGGCCGGTGCAGCTGAGGGTGCCACCGGGCTCCTCCAGCGGCCGGCTGTTGCGTCTGAGGGGGCGCGGTCTGCAGCGGGGCGAGGAACGGGGCGATCAATTGGTGGAGATTCGCCTGGTGGTTCCCCAGGACCTCACCGAGGCGGAGCAGGCGCTCTATCGACGCTTGCAGGAGCTGGCCTCCGAATTCGACGGGGGCTGAAACCGGTGATCAATGAGACACTGAGGTCCGACCCGTTTCGGAGCGATGTCGGTTCACGTCCTGCTGTTTGATGCCGGCAGCGAGAACGAGGGCATCCATTCCCTTGAGCTCAACGGCACCACGGTGGTGCTGCTGTTCGAGGACCGGGACGACGCCGAGCGCTATGCGGGCCTGTTGGAAGCCCAGGACTTTCCGGCCCCCACCGTGGAGGCGCTCGATCGCGCCGAGATGGAGGAGTTCTGCAGCAATGCTGGGTATGAGGCGCGTTTCGTGCCCGCTGGTTTTCTCCCCCAAACACCAGAGGAACGGCTGTTGATCGCACCGCCGGAGCGCAACATGGATGTGACCTCCTGGCGCGATCAGGAGGAGCCGGAGGCCTCCGCGTCGCAACCGGAGCCCGATCCCATCAGCAGCGGTAACGCGGAGCTGGAGGATTTCCGCCGTCGCCTGGAGGGACTGCTGTGAGCGGTCGCTTCGAGGAGGTGCAGCGCGGGCACCTGCTCACGGAGCAGCCCCATCCCCGCAGCGCCGAGCTGGATGCGCTGAGTACCCAGGAGCTGGTGGAGCTGTTCTGTGATGAGGACCGTCGCCCCCAGGAGGCGGTGGCCGCTGCGGCACCGGCCCTGGCCCAGGCCATCGAGGCCATCAGCGCCCGCCTGGAGGCCGGCGGCCGCCTCTTCTACCTCGGGGCCGGCACCTCAGGCCGGTTGGGGGTGTTGGATGCCGCGGAATGCCCCCCCACCTTCTGCAGCCCCCCGGAGTTGGTGCAGGGGGTCCTGGCTGGCGGTGCACCGGCCCTGCTGCGCAGCTCCGAGGGCCTCGAGGATCAGCGGGATGCGGGCCGTGAGGATCTGATCGCCCGCGGCTTTCAGTCCGGTGATGCCCTGGTGGGCATTGCGGCCGGCGGCACCACCCCCTACGTGCATGGCGGCCTGAGCCATGCCCAACAGATCGGGGCCCTGGCCATCGCCATGGCCTGCGTGCCCAGCGAGCAGGTGGCCATGCCCTGCGAGATCGACATCCGCCTGATCACAGGGCCCGAGTTGTTGGCGGGATCCACCCGGCTGAAGGCTGGAACGGCTACGAAGATGGCCCTCAACATCCTCAGCACCGGCGTGATGGTGCGGTTGGGGAAGGTCTATGGCAACCGCATGGTTGATGTGGCGGTGACCAACAGCAAGTTGGAGGATCGCGCCCTGCGCATGCTGGAGGACCTGGGTGGACTCTCCCGCGCGGAGGGACGCCAATGGCTCGCGCGCAGCGCCGGTTCCGTCAAGCTGGCACTGCTGATGGCGGCGGCAGACCTCAGCCGCGATCAAGCCGCCGACCATCTGAGCCGTAGCCACGGCCAGCTGCGTGCCGCCCTGGCCGGCCTGACTCAGGACCCAAACGGCCCCCAGTAGGGCTGGGTCAGCAGGTCGAGACGACGGCGGGTCTCGGCCGGCACATGCTCCTTCGGGGTCATCAGGGCATCCCGCAGGGCCCCATGGGCTGAACTGGTGGGTCGCAGGGCGGCCACCCGCTCAGCGGTGACGCGCACGATCTGGGTTGCCAGCGCCGCATTGGCTTTGAGGTTTCCGATCACCATGTCGACGGTCACGCTGTCGTGTCCTGCAAACCAGCAGTCGTAGTCCGTGGCCATGGCGAGGGTGGCGTAGGCGATTTCCGCCTCCCGGGCCAATCGCGCCTCGGTGTGGTTGGTCATGCCGATCACGGAGCATCCCCAGGAGCGATAGAGCATCGACTCCGCCCGGGTGGAGAACGCCGGCCCCTCCATGCACAGATAGGTGCCACCACGGTGCAGGGTGCGATCGCTCGGCATCAGGCTCTCTGCCACATCCGCCAACAGACGACCCAGTGCTGGGCAGAAAGGATCGGCAAAGGTCACATGGGCCACGGCCCCCTGGCCGAAAAAGCTCAGGGGTCGCTGATGGGTGCGGTCGATGAATTGATCGGGCACGACCATGTCGAGGGGCCGCACCGATTCCTGCAGGGACCCGACGGCTGAGGGCGAGAGGATCCAGCGCACCCCCAGGGAGCGCATCGCCCAGATGTTGGCGCGGTAGGGCACCTCCGTGGGCAGGTACGTGTGGTGGCGGCCATGGCGGGCCAGAAACACCACCTCCATGCCGCCCAATCGGCCCAGCCGCAGGCTGTCCGAAGGGGCCCCGTAGGGCGTTTCCACCGTGAGTTCCTGGATGTCCTCCAGGCCCTCCATGGCGTAGAGGCCGCTGCCGCCAAGAACACCCAGCCGCGCCTGGCCGAGATCAATCGAGCTGTGGGCGGACATGGGGCTGGTGCGGCTCCAACCCTTTTACCGGACGGCCCATACTGATTCGGTGTGCTCTTGATTGCCCCGTGACCAAAGCCCTGATGGAGACCGACGCCGGCACCATCGAACTGGAGCTGTTCGACGCCGACGCCCCCAACACCGTGGCCAACTTTGTGAAGCTGGCGAAGGAGGGCTTTTATGACGGTCTGGCCTTCCACCGGGTCATCCCCGGATTCATGGCCCAGGGGGGCTGTCCCAACAGCCGTGAAGGCTCCCGCGGCATGGCGGGGACCGGCGGGCCGGGCTACCAAATCGACTGCGAAATCAACAGCCAGAAGCATCAGGCCGGAACCCTGGCGATGGCCCATGCGGGTCGCAACACCGGCGGCTCGCAGTTCTACATCTGCCATGAGGCCCAGCCCCATCTCGACGGCGTGCACACCGTGTTTGGCCACACCGGCAACATGGACGTGGTGATGGCGCTGAAGAATGGCAGCCGCATCAACAAGGTGACCATCCAGGCCTGAGCCCAGCTCAGCACCAGCGCATCAAGGTGCCTGCATCCACCCGCAACTGCGGCCGTGCCGCCTGCAACTCCTGCAGGGGTCGACGCTGGGCTTCCAAGGTGTTGCTGGGGTGGGCGCTGCGTTGACTGTCGGGGGCCAACAGCAGGCTGACGCTCTGGGTGGATGACCAGGCCGCCATGCGTTGCAGGCCCTCCGCCAGCAACGCGGCGTTGCCGCCTTCCACCAGCACCGCCAGCTGCGGCTGATCCAGCAACGCCAGCACCCGGGAGTGCTCCTCCCGCTCCAGCACCACGCCGTGGGTGTCGGCCCAGTGGCGTAAATCCTGCAGCCGCTCCGCGACGACGGCGGTGCTGGGTTCGTTGTGAGGTCCCATGGTCCAGGCCAGCACGGCCGCAGGCCCGTGGCTGGCCGTGCCGGAATCCATCAGATGGCCGAGCTTCTCCTGCTTGGTCTGCAGGTAGGCGGCGTTGTGCTGGCCGGCATCCATCACCAGGGGAACCCGGTCCTCGACCTGCAGGCCGTAGCCCCCCAGGCCGGCGATCTTGCGGGGGTTGTTGGTGATCAACCGCAGCCGGTGGATGCCGAGATCACTCAGGATCTGGGCCCCAACGCCGTAATTGCGGAGATCGGCCGGGAAGCCGAGGCGTTCGTTGGCTTCCACCGTGTCCAGGCCACCGTCCTGCAGGGAATAGGCCCGCAGCTTGTTGATCAGGCCGATGCCACGCCCCTCCTGGCGCAGATACACCACCACCCCCTCACCGGCGGCTTCGATCATGCGCAGGGCCGCCTCCAGCTGCGGGCGGCAGTCACAGCGCAGGGAGCCGAAGGCATCACCGGTGAGGCATTCGCTGTGCACCCGCACCAACACGGGCCCCTCGGCCTGCTCGGGCTGGCCTTTCACGATCGCCACGTGTTCACTGCCATCGAGCTCATTGCGGTAACCAATGGCCCGAAACTGCCCGAAGGCGCTCGGCAGTGCCGCTTCCGCCTGGCGGCGCACGAAGCGCTCGGTGTCGAGGCGGTAGCGAATCAGATCGGCGATGTTGATCAGCCGCAGCTGGTGCCGGCGCGCGTAGTCCACCAGCTGTGGCAGCCGAGCCATGGAGCCATCAACGTTCTGGATCTCGCAGATCACACCGGCTGGGTAGAGGCCCGACAGCCTGGAGAGGTCGACGGCCGCTTCCGTATGGCCAGCCCGCTTGAGCACGCCCCCCTGCTTGGCGCGCAGCGGAAAAATATGGCCGGGCCGGCGCAGATCCGCGGGGCGGGTCTGGGGATGGATGGCCACCTGAATGGTGCGGGCGCGATCCTCGGCGGAGATCCCCGTGCTGACGCCGTTCTCGGGACCCGCATCCACGCTCACGGTGAAGGCGGTCTGGTTGCTGTCGGTGTTGCGATCCACCATCAGGGGTAGATCAAGGGCATCCAGCCGTTCCCCCTCCATGGCCAGGCAGATCAGACCCCGGGCTTCGGTGGCCATGAAGTTGATCTGCTCGGGGGTGGCGAACTGGGCCGCACAGATCAAATCCCCTTCGTTCTCGCGGTTCTCGTCATCGACCACCACCACCATCTCGCCATTGCGGATCGCGGCCAGACCATCGGCGATGCTGTCGAATTGGAAGGCTGGCTGAGTCAGGGCGGGAGGAGCGCTGGGCTTCGGGCACTGCCACTTTTATAAAGCCCGGTACGATCTGGCGTTGCGGAGATCCAGGCATGGCCAGCAAGCGGGTTGCGGTGATCGGGGCCTCCGGTTATGGCGGTCTGCAGACCTTGCGCCTGCTGCAGGGACACCCCGAGCTGGAGGTGAGCTTCCTGGGCGGAGAACGCAGCAGCGGCAAGCGCTGGAGTGAGCTCACCCCCTTCCTGCCGCTGCCCGGCGATCCGGTGGTGCAGGCCCCCGACCCCGACGCCATCGCCGCCAGCGCCGATCTGGCGGTGCTCAGCCTGCCCAATGGCTTGGCGTCACGGCTGGCGCCGGCGCTGTTGGAGCGTGGGGTCAAGGTGGTCGACCTGTCCGCCGACTACCGCTACAGCGCCCTGGCCCAGTGGAAGGAGGTGTATGCCTCGGAAGCTCGCGAGTTCCCCCGCAGTGATGAGCAGCTCTGCGCCGAGGCGGTGTACGGCCTGGTGGAGTGGGAACAGGAGCGCATCGCCCGTGCCCGGCTCGTGGCCGCCCCCGGCTGCTTTCCTACGGCCAGCCTGCTGGCCCTGACCCCGTTGCTGAAACAGGGGTTGATTGAAACCGCCGGCATCGTGATCGATGCCAAGACCGGCACCAGCGGCGGCGGCCGGGCCGCCAAGGAACACCTGCTGTTGGCGGAAGCCTCGGAGGGGGTCGCCCCCTATGGCGTGGTGGGCCACCGCCACACCAGCGAAATCGAACAGCTCTGCAGCCGCGCCGCCGGTTCAGCCATCCAGCTGCAGTTCACCCCCCATCTGATTCCGATGGTGCGCGGGTTGCTGGCCACCGTGTATGGCCGTCTGCGGGATCCGGGGCTCACCGCCGAGGACATCACCACGGTGCTGCGGGCCGCCTACCGCCACGCCCCGTGTGTGGATGTGCTGCCGGTGGGTACCTACCCCTCCACCAAATGGGTGCGGCAAACCAACAGGGCCCTGTTGTCGGTGCGGGTGGACCCCCGCACGGGGCAGCTGATCGTGCTTAGCGCCATCGACAACATGGTCAAGGGTCAGGCCGGTCAAGGGGTTCAGTGCCTCAACCTGATGGTGGGCCTGCCCGCGGAAACCGGGCTGCCCCTGTTGCCCTTCTATCCCTGAGCCGGCGTCAGCAATCCCAGCCGCTGGGCCGCCAGCTGCACCGCCAGGGGCACGATGCGATGTTCCTGGTGGTGGATGCGCTGCGCCAAGGTCTCCCGGGTGTCGTCCGTGGCGATGGGAACCGCCGCCTGCACCAGGATCGGACCACTGTCCACCTCCTCGCGCACCAGGTGAGCCGTGCAGCCCGTGAGGGTGACGCCAGCCGCCAGGGCCTGCTCGATGGCACGGGCGCCGCGGAAACTGGGCAGCAGCGAGGGATGAATGTTCAGCAACCGGTCGGGGAACGCCTGAATCAGCTCGGCGGTCACGATGCGCATCCAGCCCGCCATCACCACCAAATCCACCTGGACGTCTTGAAAGGCCTGCACCAGGGCCTGATCGAGCAGCTCCCGGCTGGCAAACAGGCGGTGATCCAACAGCCGCCAGGGCACCCCCAGATGTTCCGCCCGTTGCTGGGCGCCACAGCCTGCCTTGTTGACCACCAGCAGGGCCACTTCGGCCGGCAGCGTGCCATCACCACAGGCGTGCACCAGGGCCTCGAAATTGCTGCCCGCCCCCGAGGCCATGACCCCGAGCCGCAGCGGTCGGGATGCCGCCAGGGGCCCAGCTGGTGACAACGGCCACTGGACGGCCCTTTCGAGCTCGCTAGGGTCTGAAAAAGCGGGCGTCGGGCCATGTCCCATCTCTCCATCCTGCCAACGGTTCTGCGGGACGAAACCCTGTTGGCATCGGCCCTTGAGGAACTGCAGCTGCCGGTGATTCCTGGGGGCTGCCTGCGGGGCTTCGGCGATGAGCAGGAGGCCGTGACCCTGCAAACCCAGCTGCCGGGGGGGCTGTGGATCGGCTGGCGCCGGCAGGAGGATGGATCACTCGCCCTGGTGGGCGATCTGCAACGGCTGGGCCAAACCCAGTCGCCGCAACAGTTGATCGGCCGCATCACCCGCTGCTACGCCACGCTGCTGGCCCTGCGATCGGCCAGTGAACCCTGGGCCCAGTCCTTCGATCCGGCCACCGTTCACGTCACGGTCTGAGGACGAGGTGGTTGAGGTTCATCTCGATTGTCGCGACCCCCAACGCCACCTGGTGGGGGTCCGCCTCTCCATCGCGCCCCGACAGGAACGCCTTCGCCTGCGCTTGCCGGCCTGGACGCCCGGCTCCTATCTCATCCGTGACTACGTGCGCCACCTGGAGGGGCTGCAAGCGCGCCAGGGGGGCCGTGCCCTTCCCCTGGAGCGGCTGACGCCCGCCAGTTGGCAGCTCGTCTGCAACCCCACGGAAGGCCCCATCGAACTGAGCTATGGGGTGATGGCCACCGAACTGTCGGTGCGCACGTGCCACATGGATGCGCAGCACGCTTTCCTGGCCCTGGCGGCCGTGGTGCTGGAGCTGGAGGGGGAGCGCTGGTCGCCCCATCGTCTGCAGCTGACCCTGCCCAGCGGCTGGCAGGCCTTCGTGCCCTTGCCCGCTGATGACCAGGGGGGCTGGTGTGCCCGCAGTTTTGATCAGCTGATCGACACCCCCATCGAAGCGGGGCCCCACCAGCCGATCGCGTTTGCCGTGGGGGACATCCCCCACCGCTGGGTGACCTGGGGCGGCTGTGCCGGCGGTGCCGATTGGCTGTTGGCGCGGTTCCCCTCCCTGATCAGCGATGTTCAGCAGGTGTGCCTGCGCTGCTGCCAGCTCATGGGGGTGGAGCGCCCCGCCAGCGATGGCTATCTGTTTGTGTTGCACCTGCTGGATGAGGGCTACGGCGGGCTCGAACACGACGACAGCACCGTGCTCGTGTATGGGCGGCAGCGCTTTGAGCAGCCCCAGGGCTATCGCCGTTTCCTGCAACTGGTGGCCCATGAGTACCTGCACCAGTGGAATGTCCGCCGGCTGCGTCCCCAGGAGCTCAGCCCGATCGACTACCACCAGCCTGCGGTCGTGCCCACCCTCTGGTTTGCCGAAGGCATCACCAGCTACGTCGACCAGTTGCTTCCGCTTGCCGCCGGTTTGAGCAGCGCCGCTGATCTGCTGCTGGATCTCGGGGAAGACCTCAGCCGTTACAGGCTCACACCGGGACGGCACATCCAGAGCCTTCGCACCAGCAGCCAGGAGGCCTGGGTGAAGCTGTACAAGGCCGATGCCTACTCGGCCGACAGCCAGGTGAGCTACTACCTCAAGGGTGCTGTCGTGGCCCTGTGCCTGGATCTGCACTTGCGGCGCGACGGAGCCTCTCTACCCCAGGTTCTGCAACAGCTCTGGCGCAGCCATGGGCGTTGCGGACGCGGCTACAGCGAGGCGGATCTGATCCAGGCCTTTGCCCACCACAGCCCAGCCCTGGCCACCCAGTTACCCGCCTGGCTGGAGGGAGTCGACGATCCCGATCTGGATGGCTACCTGTTCGATGTGGGGCTGCGGTTGGAGCCGGAGATGGGGAGCACACCATGGGCGGGGCTCAGCCTGCAACGCAAGGAGGGATCCCTCGTGGCCCAGCGGGTCTGGAGGGATGGTCCTGCGGAACGGGCGGGGGTGATGGTCGGCGACGAGGTGCTGGCCCTGGAGGGCCAGCGGTTGCGACAACCGGCTGACCTCGCCGAGGTGTTGCAGGCCGATGCTCTCCAGGCGCTGTTGATCTGCCGTCGCTCTCAGGTTCTCCCCCTGCGCCTGCAGGCGCAGCCCCCCGCTGTGGAGCGTTACCGCTTGGTGGAGCAGGCCTCCATCAGCGCTGAGCAGCGCGAGGCCCAACGGCGCTGGTTGGCCCTTGACCACGGCCGTGGCGCGAGCCCGACCGCGGAGGTGCTGACCACAGCATGATGAATCCGTTCACCAGCCAGCGACGTCAGGCGGCCCTGGGTTGGGGTCTGATCGCCGTGACCGGTGCCGCAGCCCTCTGCGGCGTCGCCCTGGTGCTGCAGAACCTGCGGGACCACGGTGCGTTGGTGCTGCAGCCGCAGCGGCAGCGTGTTCCAGATCCCCCCGCCCAGGCGGCCTGGATCAGCCCGCTCCGGCGCCAATGCCACAGCGGCGACCCAAGCCTGCGTCAGCGGTTGTTGACTCTTCAGCAAACCCTGCCCCAGCGGTTGGAGCGCCTGCGGATCAACCCCAGCAATTACGCCGAGCGTCTCGGGCGTGATGCCTACGGCAACCCCCTGGACACCACGCCGTCCTTGGTGGTGCTGCATGAAACCGTCTACGGCCTGGGCTCGGCCATCAACACCTTCACCACCCACCACCCGCAGGATGCGGACCAGGTCAGCTACCACCTGCTGATCGGAGAGCAGGGGCGCGTGGTGGAAACCCTGGATCCCTCCAAGCGGGCCTTCGGCGCCGGGTACTCCGCCTTCCGGGGCCGCTGGGTGATCACCAATCCGGCCATGGCCGGCTCGGTGAACAACTTCGCCCTGCATCTCAGCCTCGAGACCCCCCTGGATGGGGAAGACAGTGAACCGGGTCACAGCGGCTACAGCACCAGTCAGTACGACAACCTGGCGGTGGTGCTGGCCGACTGGATGCGCCGTTATCGCATTCCCTTCGACGCCATCACCACCCATCGGCATGTGGATCTAGGGCTCGAACGGGCTGATCCACGGAGTTTTGATTGGGCAGCCCTGCAACGGCGTCTGGCGGCCCTTGGGGCCCTCTGCTGAATCAAGCTCAGATCAGCGGTGAAATCGGCTTCTTGCGCTGGCTGAACACCAAGCCATGCAGTTCCGGATCCTGCATGTAGCGAAGGATCCGAGCCGGGTAATCGAGCTTGCCGTTGTGCAGGTAGGCCAGGGTGGCCACGGTTTTGGCGTGCTGCCGCTGGCCGCTCACGTTGTGGGTGGCGCTCGGATCCTGCTCCAACAGCCTGAGCAGGCGCGACAGCTTGCCCGCCAGGAGGGCCACGTTGCGATCGGGATCCAACAACGCTTCCCGGGCAGCAGCCACCTGCTCCGCCGTGGGGTTCTGGGGCAACAAGCCCTGCTTCACCAGCTCACTCACCCCGAGCTGGGCCGGCCCCAGGGTGCTGAACAAACCGGAATGGGCGGCGATGGGCAGCCCCTCGCCGGGTTTGGCGTGCTGGATCTCATCGAACAGGATGGCCGTGAGCAGCATCGGATTGATGCCGGTTCGGCGGCTCACCTGCTGCACCACGGGCTGCAGATCATGCAACTGGGTGAGGGCGTGGTTGCGAACGGGGGTCAGTTGGTCCACCCCATGGGTGAACAACTGCGCCAGACGGGGTTGGGGGCCGTGAACGCCGAAACGACGCTGCAGCTCCCGGATCTCATCGGGGCTGAAGGTGGTCGGATCGAGGCGGTCAGCGGCCGGCAGCACACTGCGCAACGGGGCAAGGCTCGGAGTGCCCCACTCGCTGAAGCCAAGACCCACCAGCAGGGCCAGGGTGAGCAGCCGCTTCAACCCCTTCGGCGGTCGCACGGCGGTGGCGCGCAACAGAAGCCCAACCCGGCCCTGGCGATCAGGTCCAGAACAGAACCAGCGGTTCGGAAGCTTCAGGTTTGCTACTGAATTTACAGAATCTTACGAACACTTCCGTTGCTTGCCCAGGGGGGTCTCGGGATGTGTGGCTGTCCACACAGTCGCGCTTCGGACTTGTCGTTTTAGGCGATTGGACCCGAACAGGGGTATCCCCCAGCGGCTTTCACGGATAGCGTCGCCTCGCCGCTTACTGCCACCGGCTTCCATGACCCCCCTCCCCTCTGCTCCCGGCTTGGATCCCCAAAGCCAGTGGCAGCGGTTCTGCAGCCTGCTTTGGCACGACACTGGGATGGGGTTCTGGCTGGACGTCAGCCGCATGGGCCTCGATGCGGCCGGGCTGGAGGCGATGCGGCCCCGGTTTGACCAGGCCTTTGCCGCCATGGATGCCCTCGAACAGGGCGCCATCGCTAACCCCGATGAGCAGCGGCAAGTCGGCCATTACTGGTTGCGCACGCCCCAGTTGGCGCCAGACCCAGCCAGTGCCGGCCACATCCAGGCGGAAGTGGACCGGATTGAAGCCTTTGGCCGAGAGGTGCTCAGCGGCGCCATCGCCCCGTCCCCCGGCCAACGGTTCACCGATGTGCTGTGGATCGGCATCGGCGGATCGGGGCTCGGCCCGCTGTTGATGATCCGAGCCCTGCAGGATCCTGGCTCCGGTCTCCCCTTCCATTTCTTCGACAACGTCGATCCCGACGGCATGCGCCGCACCCTGGCCTCGCTCGGGGAGCGTCTGCGCACCACCCTGGTGATTGTGGTCAGCAAGTCGGGGGGCACCCCGGAACCCCACATCGGCATGCTGCAGGCCCGCCGCGCTGTCGAAGCCGCCGGTGGCCAGTGGATCCAGCAGGCTGTGGCCGTCACGATGCTGGGCAGTCGCCTCGATCAGGAGGCCGAGCAGGGCGATTGGCTGGCCCGGTTCGACATGTTCGATTGGGTGGGGGGACGCACCAGCATCACCAGTGCCGTGGGCCTGTTGCCCGGCGTGCTGATCGGCTCCGATATCCGGGCCTTCCTCACGGGTGCTGCCGCGATGGATGCGGCCACCCGTGATCACGATCTGTTCAGCAACCCCGCCGCCCTGTTGGCCGCCTCCTGGTATCAGGCCGGTGGCGGCCGTGGTCAGCGGGACATGGTGGTGCTGCCCTACCGCGATCGGCTTGAGGTGTTCAGCCGCTATCTGCAGCAGCTGGTGATGGAAAGCCTGGGCAAAAAGCTGGATCGCAACGGCCAGGTGGTGCATCAGGGCTTAGCCGTGTACGGCAACAAAGGCTCCACCGACCAACACGCCTACGTGCAACAACTGCGCGATGGCGTCGACAACTTCTTCGTCACCTTCATCGAAGTGCTGGAGGATCCCGGCGACATTCCCCCGCTGGAGGGGGAGAACCCTGGCGACTTCCTCGATGGATTCCTGCAGGGCACCCGCTCGGCCCTGACCGAAGAGGGGCGCCTCAACCTGAGCATCACCCTGCAGCGGCTGGATGCCTCCAGCCTGGGGGCCCTGATCGCCCTGTTTGAACGGGCCGTTGGCCTCTACGGGGAGCTCGTGAATGTCAACGCCTATCACCAGCCGGGCGTGGAAGCCGGTAAAAAAGCCGCTGCGGCACTGCTGGATCTGCAAGCGCGGCTCGAGCAGGCCATGGCGGACCAGCAGGAACACACCCTGACGGATCTGCAACAGCGCATGGGGCTGGATTCACCCGAAGCGCTGTACTGGATCCTGCGTCACCTGTGTGCCAACCGCCGCCACATTGACGCCCGCGGCGACTGGGGCAACCCCGAAACGTTGGTGTTCAAGCACGACTGATCCCCCTCAGGGGACGAGGTTCACCAATTTTCCTGGCACCACGATCACGCGGCTGGGGGCTTTGCCCTCCAGCCACTTGGCGGCGATGTCGCTGGAGAGGGCGAGCTGCTCAAGCGTGGCCTTGTCGGCGTCGGCTGGCACATCCAAGCTGCCGCGCACCTTGCCCTTGATCTGAATCACCAGGGGCACGGTGTCGCGCACCAGGGCTGAGGCATCGGATTGCGGCCAGCGCTGCCGATGCACGCTGCTGCTCTGCAGAGCATCGGTGTCATCCCGCCCCCCCAGTTTCAGCCAGAGCTCCTCCGCCAGATGCGGGGCGAAGGGGGCCAGCAGGATCACCAGGTTGCGCAGCGCCTCACAGGCGAACACGTCGCTGCTCTCAGCCAGCACGCTGCCCATGGCGTTGCTCAGCTTCATCAGCTCCGAAACGGCGGTGTTGAACTGGTAATCGCCGTCGAGGTCTTCGCTGATGGCGGCGATGGCGGTGTGAACCGCACGGCGCAGCGCAGCATCGGCCTGGGTCAGGCCGGCACCCTGCTGGGCCGTCGCCAGGGCCACGGCGACAGCCTCAGGACCGCCGGCTCCATCGGCAAGGCTGAGTCCGCGCTCGACGGCAGCTTCCACCAGCCGCCAGAGACGTTGCAGGAAGCGGAACTGACCCTCCACATCCGCGTCGTCCCACTCCAGATCCTTTTCCGGAGGGGCCTTGAACAGGATGAACATGCGGGCGGTGTCAGCGCCGTAACGGTCGATCACCGAGGCCGGGTCGACGCCGTTGTACTTCGACTTCGACATCTTTTCGAAGAACGTCTCCAGCGGTTCCCCGCTGATGGGATCCCGGGGGTCCGTCGGATCGGCCACCTCCCCTGGGGGGATGTACTTGCCGCTGTGGGGATTTTTGTAGGTGACGCCCTGCACCATCCCCTGGGTCAACAGGCGGGTGAAGGGCTCTGCGCAGCTGAGCAGCTGCCGATCCCGCAGCACCTTCGTGAAGAAGCGGGAATACAGCAGGTGAAGGATCGCGTGTTCAATGCCCCCGACGTATTGATCCACCGGCAACCAGGCATCCACCGCGGAGCGGCTGAACGGCAGCTGGGTGTTGTGGGGGTCGCTGTAACGGAGGAAGTACCAGCTGGAGCACATGAACGTGTCCATGGTGTCCGTCTCACGCCGGGCGGGCTTGCCGCAACAGGGGCAGGCCACCTGCACCCAGCTGTCCAGTTGCGCCAGGGGTGAGGCGCCCTTGCCACTGAAGGCCACATCCCGGGGGAGCTCCACCGGCAGCTGCTCACTGGGCACGGGCACAACACCACAGCT
>SXGQ01536789.1_pt1 | contig 14264 bp, 10 predicted proteins | sample 3178371 | NCBI WGS metagenome assembly SXGQ01 (sample SAMN11356859, study PRJNA531348) | freshwater metagenome | isolation source: freshwater sample F1-20 | place: China: Fuxian Lake, Yuxi | collected 2017-12-25
AAGGTTCGAATCCTTTCACACCGACCATTTTCAACAAGGCCCGCAGTCCGTGACGCGGGCCTTGTCTTTTTAAGGCGTGCGCGGGGGGTGTTGGTGGCCTTTGCGTATCCGCTCAAACGCTCAAGCAGACTACAAATTGCTACATAATAGGTTGGGCTGAGCACTGCGAATGTCAGTGCTTGTACTCCTTATCCCAAACCTGCTTCCATTTTGAACGGCCTGAACGCAAGCGTGCAGCTGCTTTTCGACATCCGCTAAAAAATGACTTTCCTTCGCCAGCGTGTTGGCAAGCGGTGTGTGCTCTGGCTCTTTGGGCTGGGAGCGTGCGTGCTCGCACCCTCTGCGATGGCCATAGGCATGATCGAATTGATCAATCTGACCTTTGCCAACAACCCGACTCTGCAAAGTCAGGCCAATTTGGTGCGTGCCTCGCAAGCCGACGTCCAGGGAGCCAACTGGCAGTTTTATCCGACGCCCTCGGTATCGGTGGAACAGGTCAGCGCTTCCAAGCAAGACCAGTCGTACAACAAAGACAGCCGGGTGATCACTTTTCGTCTACAACAGCCTTTGTGGACGGCTGGGCGCCTGACCGCTGGAGTCACGCGTGCGCAGGCCGCATCGGCGGCGGCGCAGGCCCAGATGGACGAGACCCGCCAGCAATTGGCGCTTCGCACCATCCAGGTCTGGGGCGAGTGGCGGGCCGGACAGGAAAAACTGGCCGCCCTGGAAGAAAGCGTACAAACCCACCAGAGGCTGTCCGCACTCATACGCCGCCGGGTTGAGGCGGGCGTATCGGCTGTGGCCGACGACGTGCTGGCCCAGGGCCGACTCGAGCAGACCCAGGCTGAAGTGACTTCAGCGCAGGCGCAGCAAGCCTCTGCCCTGGCGCGCCTGGAACAACTGACAGGACAGCGGATCGAGCCACAGCGTATGGATGGCTTTGACGTGCTGCCCATCGAGCCGCTGGAGGACTTGCAACCGTTGCTCGAGCGGGCCTGGAGCAACAGCCCGACTGCGCTCAAGCTTCAAGCACAAATCAAACAGCAGGAAATGGATGTGCAGACCCGCCGGGCGCAATTGATGCCCGAGGTTTACGCCCGGGCCGAGCATCAGCAGGGCAGTTTCAGTGCGTCGGGCCTGAACTCGGCCAACCGTTTTTTTATTGGCCTGTCGGCCAACCCGGGCGCAGGCCTGTCGGCCATGTCGGGCATCGATGCGGCAGTGGCCAAGCTGCAGGCACTTGAGTCTGAAGTGGAGGCCAATCGCCGCACTCTGATCGAACAAGTCACGCTCGAGCATGTTTCGGTGCGTAGCCAGCTGGCGCGCCGCCAGGCCCTGGTCGCAGGACTGCGCTCCACGCAGGCCATGGTCGCCTCCTGGGACAGACAGTTCCTCGCGGGTCGCAAGACATGGGTGGAAGTGATGAACGCGGCCCGTGAACTGGCTCAAGCGCAGACGGCGCTGGCCGAAGTGGAGGCGGCTTACTTGGTGTCGACTTGGCGTCTGGCCGTTCTCTCCGAGGGCGTGCCCGCCATCGTCTCGGGGCTGGGTACCTCGTTCAATGCCATACGTCAGTAGGGGTCTGCTCTCATGAACATCCTTTTTCCCTTGCTGATGCGCTTGGCGCAGGTGCAGTCTGAGCCGGTCGATCGCCTGGCCATGCAGGCGGCCATTGAGCAAATCGATACCCAGTCGCCGGGCCTGACCGATCAATCGCCGCGCGAGGCCGTCGAGCGCCTGATCGACGCCCTGCAATTGCCCAAAGCCCGCTGGATTCGCGCGGGATCGGTCGATCCGGCCAACTGCCCTTGCCTGATCCACCGCGCCGATCAGGGCTGGGCCCTGCTGCGCGGGCGTACGTCCCAAAACGAATGGCTCACCGAGACCTTCGATGCAAAAACCAATCGCTGGGTCGAGACGCCCTTGCATGCGCTCAACGACTGGGTCGTGGTCAAGCTCAAGCTGGCCCGTCCTTATGATCCTTCGGGCAGCGAGGTGTACAAGCTGATCCGCCGAGAGATTTTCTCGCGCAAGAAAATTTGGGCAGAGGGCGTGCTCGCTGGTCTGATGATCAACTCGATCGCACTGGCCACCTCGTTTTACAGCATGCAGGTCTACGACCGCGTGGTGCCCACGGGTGCAAGCCAAACCCTCTGGGTGCTGACCACCGGCGTGCTGCTGGCCATCTTTTTTGAGACCCTGGCCAAGCTGGCGCGCTCGCGCCTGTTCGAACAGCTGGTTGACCAGGTCGATCAAAAACTCGCCCGCGAGGTCTACAGCCGGTTTCTGGCCATACGTCTGGATCAGTTGCCGCGCAGCGTCGGCTCTTTGGCCTCACAGCTCAAGGGCTATGAAACCGTACGCAGTTTCCTGACCTCGTTGACATCGCATCTGATGATCGACGTGCCCTTTGCCTTGTTTTTTCTCTTGATCATCGGCTGGGTCGGCGGATGGCTGGCTGTCATTCCTCTGGTTTTTTTCTGTATCTCGCTCGGTGCAGGCTTGTTCTTTCGGCGCCGCGTTGATGTGCTGAGCAAAAAGGCCAATGCGGCCACCAACTTCAAGACCGGTCTGCTGGTCGAGACGGTGGAGGGCGCCGAAACCATCAAGTCCGGACAAAGCGGCTGGCGCATGCTCTCGCGCTGGATCGGCACCACCGACGAGGCGCGCGACGTGGAGCAGGAAATGCGCCGCGTCAGCGAATATTCTCAATTCCTCGTGGCGGCGATGCAGCAAATTTCCTACGTGCTTTTGGTGGCCGTGGGTTCTCTGCAAATTTCGCGCGGCGAATTGACCATGGGCGGTTTGATCGCCTGCTCCATTTTGTCGGGCCGGGTGCTAGGTCCCGTCGCCGCCCTGCCAGATCGTCTGATTCAGTGGGCCCATACCCGAACTGCTTTGCAAGGGCTCGATCGGATTTGGACCTTGCAGGACGATCACCATGGCCAGGAGCAAGCGATCGCCCCGCAAACCGTCAAGGGCCATTACTCCTTCGAGAAAGTGGCAGCAAGCTACGGTCAAAGCCAGGCACTGAGCATTGCCGAATTGCAGATACGCCCGGGCGAGAAAATCGGTGTGCTTGGCCCCATCGGTGCCGGCAAGACCACCTTCTTGCGACTGCTCAGCGGCATGTACAAGCCACAGGCGGGCATCGTCAAGATGGACGGCCTGGACCTGGCTCACATCTCCAAACCGGTGTTGGCCGAGCGGGTGGGTTACCTGCAGCAGGAGGGGCGCCTGTTCGCCGGCACCCTGCGCGAAAACCTGATCCTCGGTCTGATTGACCCGGGCGACGATGTCATCTTGGAAGCGGCACGCACCACGGGCTTGATGCAATCGGTGATCAGTCCTAATCCGCAAGGCTTGCAGCAGATGATTCACGAAGGTGGATCTGGTCTGTCGTCGGGCCAGCGCCAGTTGGTCAACCTGACGCGGGTATTTTTGCGGCGGCCGCGCATCTGGCTGCTTGATGAGCCCACGGCCTCCATGGACGGCGCGCTCGAGCAGCATATCCTTGCAGCGCTATCGCGTAGCATGCAGCCCGAGGATGTGCTGGTGGTGGTCACGCACAAGCCTGAGTTGTTGCGACTGGTGGGGCGGATCATTGTTGTGGCCAACCACCAGATCGTCATGGACGGCCCCAAGGACGTCGTGCTACAGCGTTTGAATGCGGCACGCACGCAATCGGGTCCTGCTGCGGGCGGGCCGACCACAGCTGAGCAAGGAGTTGCTGCATGAGCGAGCGCACATCTGGCTTTCGAATCTCGACCATTGCCGTCTTGGCGGTCGCGTTTGCCTCCTTTGTGGCTTGGGCCGCCTGGTTCGAAATCGACCAGACGGTGCGTGCTCAGGGCTCGGTCATCACCAGCGCCCGTACGCAGATCATTCAGGCCGCCGACGGTGGAGTGCTCGCCGAAATCCTGGTGCAAGAGGGCCAGGAGGTCAAGCCCGGACAGCGCCTGGCGATGCTCGAGAAGGACCGCAGCAGTGCGTCGTTTGATGAGAGCCGCTCCAAGGTGGCGGCGCTTCAGGCCAGCCTGATCCGCGCACGGGCCGAGTCTTTGGGCACCAAGCCGGTTTTCCCTGCGCCGCTGCGCGCCTATCCGGATTTTGTGGCTGCCCAGGAAAAGCTCTATGCCCAAAAGCGCACCAGCCTGGACGATGCCACCGCTGCCCTGGACGACGCCCTCAAGCTGGCGCGAGAAGAGTTGCAGATGAACCAGGGGCTGCTTCAGTCTGGTGACGTCAGCCGGCTGGAGGTCATGCGAGCCATGCGTCAGGTCAGCGACCTGGAGGCGCGACTGAGCGAGGCCCGCAACAAGTACACGCAGGAGGCGCGACAGGAGGTGGCCCGGCTCGAAGATGAGTTGTCCTCCCAGCGCTACAAGCTCGATGAGCGGCGCAGCATTTTGGAGCACACCGACCTTGTTGCTCCGGTCGCTGGCATCGTCAAGTACTTGCGTGTCAACACCATCGGTGGCGTGCTGCGTGCCGGTGATGAGCTCATGCAAATCTCGCCCACCGAGAGCGACATGGTGATCGAAGCCAAAATCAACCCCGTGGACATCGGTCAACTTGAGTTGGGCTTGCCGGTTCAAGTCAAGATCGATGCTTTCGACTATTCGGTCTACGGCATGCTCACTGGCAAGCTCACCTACCTGAGCTCGGACACACTGGTCGAGCAGGGGCCCAACGGGCAGTCGATCAGCACCTACCGCGCCCAGATTCGGCTCGATAAGGTGCAGGAAAACCAGATGCTCGCCAAGGTGGCGCTCAAACCGGGCATGACATCGACCATCGATATCAAGACGCGCACGCGCAGCGTGTTGCGCTACCTGCTCAAGCCCGTGATCAAGACTTTCTCTGGAGCGCTCAACGAGCGCTAAAGCCAAATTTGCTGGAGGCTCAACCATGCACATCGGCATACTGGAAGACGACGCGACTTTGGCCCAGCACCTGGCCGAGGTGGTTCAATCGGCGGGTCACAGCAGCGCAACCTTCAGCACCGCGAAGGCCTTTTTGTCGGCGCTGGGGCGACAAACTTTCGATCTCCTGGTCTTCGACTGGAAACTGCCCGATCAGGACGGCATCAAGGTGCTCAAGCAACTTCGGGCGTCCTTTCAGAGCGGGACGCCAGTCATCTTCTTGACGGCCATGCATGATGAGCAGGCCATCGTCACTGCGCTGGAGGCGGGCGCAGAAGACTACTGCGTCAAGCCCCTGCGACCGGCTGAATTTCTTGCCCGCATCGCCGCCTTGCAGCGGCGCATCTACCCGATTCGCCAGGGCACGGGCCCCCAGACCTATCACGGCTACACCTTCGACATGGTCGAGCGGGTGATCACCTGGGAGGGCGGTCATGCGCAGTTTTCAGGCAAAGAGTTTGAGTTGGCCCGTTTTGTGTTCGAGAACGCTGATCGCTCGCTTTCCCGTGACCGCCTCATGCAAGAGGTCTGGGGGCGCGAGGACGATCCGTTTTCGCGCACGCTCGATGTGCACATTTCCCGCATCCGCTCGCGCCTTGCGCTCAACGGCTCAAGCGGCTTGCGTTTGCGATCGGTGCACGGATTTGGCTATCAGCTCATCACCTACGCGGCTGCGGGCCAAGACGACTGAAGCGTCGGCCGCTGTCTCGATTCATCACAAGCGTGCCCGCCCCCGAAATCCCAAGCGCCGCTGACAGTTCGGCCTGGTCCGCCGATTCGGCCGTCAGGCGCCGGCCCTGGCGCCAGTGGCCCGTCTTTGAATGGGCGATCACGCTGGCTGCCGGCATCTTGCTGTTGGCAGCCCTGGTCTGGACCCCCGCAGGCAGTGCAATTGGCAAGCGCATTTACGACCGGCTGAGCATCTGGATCGGCTTTGAGGCCTCCCCCGAGGTGGTGCTGGTGGCTATTGATGAGCGCAGCCAGAGGGGCTTGGGGGGCTGGCCGGTTTCTCGCGTCAATTACGCGCGCCTGATCGAGCGCCTGGTCGACCAGGACCAGGCGCCGCGGGCGCTTGGGCTTGACCTGCTGTTCATCAATGCCTTGCCGGTTGACGCCGATTTGGCCCAGCAGATGGCCCGCTTGCCCGTGGTCTTGCCCAAGGTCATGTCGGCCGCTTCAGCGCCTGCTGCTCAAGCGGTACCCGGCACGGCGGGCGCCGCCGTCTGGCAGTGGATGCCGCCCACCCTTGAGCAGGCCGCGCGCGCCACCGGCCATATTCACATTCGTTTTGAAAGCGATGGCACCCTTCGCGGCGTTCAGACTCAGTGGATGGGCCAGCCGCACTTTGCGCTGGCCTTGCTGCAAGCCGCAGGGCTGGTGCAGACCAAGGGCCTGCCCGCCGATGACTATCTGCGGTTTCCCATGGTCGACCCCGCTGTGGGTTTCAAAACCTACTCGTTGATCGATTTGCTCGATGCCGGCAAGCCGCTGCCCGATCTCAAGGGCAAGATCGTTTTGCTCGGCGTGACCGATCCCATCTTGGGCGATCAGCATGCGACCATCTATTCCGGCACCACGGCCACGGGCACACCGGGCGTGGCGATTTTGGCCAGTGTCGTCAACGCCCACCTGACCGGGCGCTGGGTGCGGGTGGTCTCCGATGCCTGGGTCTTTGGCTGGAGCGCCATGGCGCTGTTTTTGGTGATCAGTGCCAGCGCCGCCTGGAAGCCTGGCCGACTTCGGCTTCTGGTCTACGCCTTGGGGGCCGGGCTGCCGCTGGCTGCGGTATGGGCGCTGCTCGGATGGGGCTGGTGGTTTGACATCGTGCCCCTTTGGCTGACGGTGCTGGTGCTGACGGTGGTGTGGATCTGGCGCCGGCTGGACGGCAATTTGCGCTACATGTACCGCAAGTCGCGCGAGCTGCAGGCCGTGCAGCCCCATCGGCCCAGGCAGCGATCTGCCGGCGATGAAGTCTCCCGGGTTGAACAGGCGCTCGATCAGGCCATTGATTTGCAAGGTCAGCAGCTCAATTTGCTCGATCAGGCCATCCGGCATTTGCCCGAGGCGGTGGCCGTCATCGATCCGCGAGGACGGGTGCTGCGGGTCAATGAACGCATGCTCGCGCTGGGCGCGGGTCGCGCTGTTGCGCCCTCGACGCTCGAACAACTGGCGCGCGAGCTGGATCTGCCTTTTTCGCAATGGGATGAACTGACCACGCTGGCCGCACAGCCAGACAACAGCTTGCGTGTGAGCAGCCCTGCGGGCGCGCGCGATGTGTACATCAAGACCAGCACCTTCGATGCCAGCGAGTCACAGGGGTTGCGGCTGTTGACGCTGGTCGATGTGACCGAGCTCAGGCAATCGCAAGCCCAGCGTGACCAGGCTTTGCGTTTTTTGTCGCACGATATGCGCACGCCGGTGGCCTCGATTCTGGCCGTGACCCGGCAGATGCGGGCGCTGGCCCCTGATCGGCCGCAGTGGCTCTCTGAGGTGGCCCGTGTGGTCGGTCATGCCGACCAGTTGATGCGGCTGATGGACGGTTTCTTGTACGAAAGCAAGGCCCACAGCGAGCAGCTGGCGCTCAGCGAGCGGTTGATTGACGACCTGATCGACGACGCCATGGCTCAGGTGCGCGACCTGGCACAGGCCCGCGGCATGCAGATCGAATTTCGCAACCACGATCGGTTTTTTTTCGTTCAGGTCTCCACCATGCTTATGGTTCGTGTGTTTATGAACCTGCTGCTCAACGCCATCAAGTATGGGCAACCTGGCAGCGGCGTGCTCATCAGCGCCGAGCCGGCGGCCAGTGGCGCCCAGGTCGATGTGGTGCTCAGCAACCAGATCGCCAGCCAGGGCGGCGCCGTCGACGAGTCCATCATCACCAACGGATTTGGCCTGGGGCTGGACTTTGTCCGAACGGTTGTGCAGCGTCATCAGGGGCAGCTGCGCATCGAAATTGGCCATCAGCCGGGTTTGGCCAGGGTGTGTGTCACGCTGCCGTGTTCGCTGGAATCGGCTTGAAAGGCCGCCAGGCAGCGTTGACAATCGCGGCATGCAGATTCAGGACTTGCTGTTTTCCCAGGGCTTTGGTACCCGCCGCGTCTGTGCCGGCCTGGTGCAGCAGGGGCTGGTTCAGGTCAATGGGCAAGTGCTCAGCGAGCCGGCCCAGCCGGTTCAGCCCCAGGGCTTGCGCTATAGCGTGCAGGGTGTTCAGTGGCTCTATCAGGAGCGGGCTTATCTGATGCTCCACAAACCGGCCGGCTACGAGTGCTCGCGCAAGCCGGGCGCCTGGCCGAGCATTTACACGCTCTTGCCCTCGCCGCTGCGCCAGCGCGGCGGCGGTGCGGCCGCCGGGGTGCAGGCGGTGGGCCGGCTCGATCAGGACACCACCGGCTTGCTGCTGCTGTCCGACGACGGCAAGTTCATCCACCGCATGACCTCGCCGCGCCACCATGTGCCCAAGGTCTACGAGATCGTTGCGCGTCACCCGGTCGATGCGCGTCAGCTCGATCGCTTGCTCGCCGGCGTCGTGCTCGAAGACCATGACCAGCCGGTGCGTGCCGCCGATTGCATGCTCACCGGTTCTCACACCCTCAGACTGACTCTGACCGAGGGCAAGTACCACCAGGTCAAGCGCATGGTGGCCGCAGTGGGCAACCGGGTGGAACAATTGCATCGCTCGCGCATGGGCGATCTGAGCCTTCCGGCCGATCTGGCTGTGGGCCAGTGGCGCTGGCTTGAGCCCGGCGATCTGCGGGCGCTCGATGGCCTCAAAGACCCCACTAAAGACCCCACTGGCCAGTGAGTTGCATGGCCGGACTGCCACCCTCGCAGACAATCCCCGTATGACCGCATTGTCAAGACGATCTTTGCTGGCGCTGCCCCTGATGGCCGCTGCTGGCGTGCGCGCCGAGCCGGCTGCGCCCATTTTCGTGCTCAACTCGCTCGAGGGCAGCGTCAGCGTCGTCGATCCGATCGGCTGGAAAGAAATTGGCCGCATCCCCACCGGCAAAGAACCGCACCACCTGTACCTGACGCCCGATGAAAAGTCGGTCATCGTGGCCAATGCGGCATCGGACTCTTTGACCTTCATTCATCCGCGCACCGGAGAGGTTCAGCGCACCTTGCGCGACATCCTCGACCCCTATCACCTGCGGTTTTCGCCCGACATGAAGTGGTTTGTGACCGCGGCCAACCGGCTCAACCATGTCGACCTGTACCGCTGGGACGGCACCACGCCCACCTTGGCCCGGCGCATTGCGACCAGCCAGACGCCCAGCCATTTGTGGATCGACAGCAAAAGCACCACGGTCTATGCCACGATGCAAGACAGCAACGAGCTGGTGGCCATCGACCTGGCCACGCAGGCCATCAAGTGGCGTGCCAGGACCGGGGCGATGCCGGCCGATGTGTTTGGCATACCCGGCGACAAGCACCTGCTGGTGGCGCTGACCGGCAGCGATGCGGTGGAGGTGTTTGACGTTGCGGGCCCGGTGGCGATCAAGATGGGCCACATCAAGACGGCGGCCGGGGCGCACGCCTTTCGCGCGCAGGGCGATGGCCGCCATGTGTGGGTGAGCAACCGTGTTCACAACAGCCTGAGCAAGATCGACATGCAGACGCTGCAGGTGGTACAGCAGATCATGGTGCCCTCGGGCCCGGACTGCATGGACATCTCGCGCGACGGCAAGACGCTGCTGGTCACCTCGCGCTGGGCGGCCCGCTTGTCGGTGGTGGACCTGGTCAGTGGCAAGATGGTGCGTCAGGTGCGCGTTGGCAGGGGACCCCATGGGGTTTGGACGCTCGATCATGCCCCGCGCTGACAAGCTCTTTGGCCAAGCGCCTTCGCTGGCCGGGGCGTGGGCGCGCTGCATGCTGATCATGGCCTGGCTGATCTGCCCCTGGTCGGCGCAGGCGGGCTGCCCGTCTCCCGAGAAAACGATCTACCTCACCTTCGACACTGGACATATGGGCGTTGCGCCTCTCATTGCAGAGGTCTTGCAGCGCAACGCCGTACCCGTTACGTTTTTTGCGGCCCATGAGCCCACGCAAACTGGCGACGGCAGCTTGGGTGACGCCTGGGCGCCCTGGTGGGCGCAGGCCGCCGCCCAAGGCCATGCCTTCGCCTCACACACCCATGACCACGCATATTGGCTGGCTGACCTGCCTGCGCGCGAGGGCCAGCCGCAATTTCGCATCCGTCCATCGGCCGGCGCCATGAAAGGCAAAACGCTGCATTGGAGTGCGGCGCAATATTGTGAAGAGCTGCACCGCGCCAGCCGCAGGTTGGCGCAGCTCACCGGTCAAACCCCGCTGCCGCTGTTTCGCGCCCCGGGTGGCAAAACATCGCCATCTCTGCTGCAGGCCGCGCGCTCCTGCGGCTATTTGCACGTGGGCTGGGCGCCGGCCGGCTTTCTGGGTGACGAGTTGCCCAGCGAAAAATACCCCAACCGCGAGCTTCTGGCTCAAGCCCTGAGCAACATCCGCGGTGGCGACGTGCTGGTGGCCCACCTGGGCATCTGGTCGCGTCAGGACCCATGGGCACCGGCCGTGCTCGAGCCGCTGATCCTTGGCCTCAAGCGCCGGGGATTGTGCTTTGCCACCCTGCGCGAGCACCCCCAGATGCGGCCATGGATCACCGAGCAGGGCGGTGCCACCTTGGCCCGGCGCCTGCAAAGCGAGCGTGGGTCATGATTGAAGCCATTGCCCAGTGGTTTGGCGATCTGTTCACCGGGGCGCAGCGCGCGGTGTTTGAGCCCTTGGTCCCTGCGCTCTTTGAATTGGGCCTGGGCCATTTGCTCGATGATGCCTATGCCGCCTGCGGCTGGTTGCTCATGGGCCTGTTGCAATTGCTGGTCATGTGTTTGTTCATTGCGCCCCTGCAGCGCTGGCGGCCTTTGGAGCCGGTCACCGACCGAGCCGGCGTGCGCACCGATATGGTCTACACCCTGATTCATCGGCTGGGGCTGTTCAGGCTGGTTTTGTTTTTTGCGCTCGACCCCTTGTTCAAGAGCCTGTTTGGCGCGGCCCGGGCTCAGGGCTGGCCCACCTGGCACCTGGACCAAATCTGGCCGGGCGTGACCGACCAGGCGCTCGTGAGCTTTGTGATCTACCTGGTGGCTTTTGACTTTTTGGCCTACTGGATACACCGCGGACAGCACCGTCTGCGTGGGTGGTGGCAGCTGCATGCGCTGCATCACTCGCAGCGCCAACTCACCCTCTGGAGTGACAACCGCAACCACGTTCTTGACGATGTTCTGGTGGACTGCCTCTTTGTGCTGGCTGCGCAGCTCATCGGCGTGGCCCCGGCCCAGTTCATGGTGCTGGTTGCGCTGTCGCAGCTTAGCGAGAGCCTGCAGCACGCCAACGTGCGGCTGCATTTGGGCGCTTTTATCGAGCGCCTGTGGGTCACGCCGCGCTTTCACCGTGCCCATCATGGCGCTGAGTCGGGCGAGCACAATTACGGCGTGCTGCTGCCATGGTGGGACATGATGTTTGGCACCGCCCGATTTGATTTGGGCACTGGCCCCACCGGCCTGATGGACCAGATCACGCACCAGCGCGACTATGGCCGCGGCCTGTGGGCCCAGCAACGCTTGGGCTTCAAGCGTCTGTTTGAAAAGGCATGAAGAACGTGGGACCGATCATCGACGCATTCTGGCGCGCCGCGGTTTACTGCCTGCACCCGCGCGTCATTGCACTGTCTTTTTTGCCCTTGGTCATCATGGTGGTGGCTGCGCTGGGCCTGGGCTACCTCTTCTGGAACGATGCGGTCGACGCGATGCGAGCCCAGCTCGATTCCTGGACATGGCTCAACCTGATCTACAGCGGCTTGCAATTCATCGGGCTCGGTGGCCTGCGCGCCGTCATGGCCCCGGCCATGCTTTTGTTTTTGTCCATTCCCTTCATCGTCATGGCCTGCCTGCTCATGGTCGCCTTTTTCATGACGCCGGCCATGGTGGCCTTGGTGGGCGAGCGACGCTTTGCGCAACTGCAGCGCAAAAAAGGCGCATCACTTTTTGCCAGCGTGTTGTGGTCGCTGGGCTCGGCCCTGGCGGCTTTGGTGGCCATGCTGCTGTCGATGCCGCTGTGGCTGTTGCCGCCCCTGGTGTTGGTATTGCCGCCGTTGATCTGGGGCTGGCTGACCTATCGGGTCATGGCCTTTGACTGCCTGGCAGACCATGCCAGCAGCGAGGAGCGCAAACAGCTCATGCGCCAAAGCCGTGTGCACCTGTTGATCATGGGCTTGTTCACCGGCTATCTGGGCGCTCTGCCCAGCGTGCTGTGGGCCTCGGGCGCCATGTTCATCGCCATGGCGCCGGTGCTGGTGCCGCTGGCCATCTGGATCTACACCCTGGTCTTTGCGTTCTCTTCGCTCTGGTTTGCCCATTACTGCCTGGCCTTGCTCGACAAGACCCGCAGCGCAGCGGGGCAGGCTCAGGCCATGCCAGCCTTTGAGATTGAAGCCCAACCGGCGGCAGCCGGCACGGCCGGGCCTGGCGCTGTACCACCCGGCGCGCCGCCTTCAGCGCCTTCGCCCTGATCCTTCGCTCCACACGCCCCGAAAGGCCGAAGCGGGCAAGCCTATCGGGTTTTCCCGGTAATTACTTGGTATTTTGGTAATAGTTCGCTGGCTGCATCTCTGGCTCAGGCTGGTTTTGTGACTCCTATGTGACTATTAAAAATATCTGATTGATACTTTTAACGTGTTGTCAACTTAGGCGTTTTGTCCTATAACTTGGAGGGGTTTACAAACTTTTTCAATTCCAGCCGCTGCATTAGGAGTTTTCAATGGCTCGCTCTCCCAACACATCTGGCAAATCTTCCAAATCGGATCCGGACTTGAAGGGGCAAAACCTTCAGACTCCTGCGGCGGACGGCCAGCCGGGCTCCCAGTTGCCGGTCAAGCCACCCGTTGTGGCCGCCGCCGCATCGGGCAAAGGCAAGGGGCGCGCTCAGGCCGCGCTCAGGGGTCAGCCAGACACCGCTGGGCAGCAGGATGCTGAACTAGCCGACACGGCGCGAGAAGAGGGTCAGACGGGCAAGGGCGCCAGCGAGGAATCAATCGCTGGCGCGGCGTCGGAGCCGCTGTCGCAAGCGGCCACTGGGCCAGACAGTGCGGCTGGCGCCTTTGAGGCCCCTTCGCCTTATTTGCTGGCCCAGGCCCCAACCGCCGTGGCCACCGATGCGGGCGCCGGCTCTGCTGCCACGTCGGCCGCGGCCTCGACAGCTGCCCCCGCGGCAGCAGCCGCCGCGTCCTGGAGTTGGATCATTCCGGTGGGCTTGGCTGGAGCGGCCATCAGTGCGTCTTCGTCAAGTTCCAGCGCTGCTGTTGACTCAGGCAGCAGCACGGTCACCCGCAGTGTTCGTGTGGTTGACGGTCCGGTCAAGCTGGCCCAGGTTTATGTGGACCTCGACGACGATGGCGTGATCGACACGGACGAGCCCATGGTGGGCATCACCGGCAACGACGGCAATGCCAATGTGACGCTCACGGCGGAGCAGGCCAGCCACGGCCTGCTGGCCAAGGGCGGCACCGACACCGAAACCAACAAGGCCTTTGCCGGCGTTCTGGCCGCACCCAGGGGCAGCACGGTTATCAACCCGCTGACCACCCTGGTTGCGGCGCTGATGGAACGTGGGCAGTCTCTTGAAAGCGCCAAGGCGGCCGTGGTCACGGCCCTGGGTCTGACCGGCGTGAGTGACGTCACCTCGTACGACACCTTCGCCCAGGCCTCGTCCGGTGCAGCCAACGGCCTGACCAATCACCTCATGGCAGTGCAGATCGCCAACATCATCGTCGCCGGCTCGGCCTTGGTGGCTGGCAGTGGCGACCAAGTGGTAGCCGCGTCAAGCGTGATCGATGCCCTGGCAGGCAAGATCGCCAGCACATCAGGTGCGGTGACCTTCGATGGCGCTGCGGTGGCTCAGGTGCTGACCAATGCGGCGGGCGGAACCCTATCTAATGCCAGCGATGTTGGCACCGCCATCGCAGCGGTCAATTCCGTAGTGGCAGCGGCCACGGGAGCCACCGCATTGGCTGATGCTGCCAAGGCCCAGGTGCTGGCCCAGGCCACGTTGAGCAGCGCGATCAAGTCGCTGGGCAGCGGTGGCCTGGACACGGTCAAAGCCCTGAAAGACAGTACGTTTGCCACCCAGACGGCCAACCAGATCAACCCGCAGAGCACAGACGCTACGGCGCCCGGCGCGCCAGTTCTGAGCCTCGGCAGCGGGGTTGCGGCAGGCGCCACCAGCGCTGAGGCCACTCAAGCCGGTGGCGTCGTCACTGTCAGTGCGGAAAGCGGGGCCAACGTTGCGCTGACCTTCACCAATGGCAGC
>SXGQ01312044.1_pt1 | contig 14263 bp, 15 predicted proteins | sample 3178371 | NCBI WGS metagenome assembly SXGQ01 (sample SAMN11356859, study PRJNA531348) | freshwater metagenome | isolation source: freshwater sample F1-20 | place: China: Fuxian Lake, Yuxi | collected 2017-12-25
AATCAGGAAATGTGGCTGCATCATCGGCTGCTGCATATGCTTCTGATTACGCAGTCAACGGTTTTACTGACTGGTTTTTGCCGTCGAAAGATGAGTTGAACAAGATGTATACGAATCTCCATCTTGCAAGTCCACCGCTTGGTGGTTTTTCGGCTGACTCCTATTGGAGTTCTTCTGAGCACGGCGCCGACGACGCGTGGGACCAGCATTTCGGCTACGGGGGTCAGCACTACGACTCCAAGGACAACACGACCTACGTCCGTCCCGTGCGGGCTTTTTAACTATTTATCTATTTATCTATTTGTGTTCTCGCCGCCTTCGGCGGCGAGAAAACAAGAAAAATATTTTTTGAGTTGTTACCCTGTTTCTTCCCACATCTCGCTGGCACTAGTAACCTCTATCGAGATGACGCAAGGTGTGTCGGCGAATTTCGCACCACATTTCGCACCATCCCCGCCTTCGTGAGGCTGGTGCGAAATTCCAAATCCCAAGTATTGATGGGGTAGTGGCTGGGTTTCAGTACATGTTTGGAACGCGAAATGACGATTCTTGGAATGTAATTTGTTGGTCAGGGAAGATTCTCGAGATCGTCGTGGTCTTTTGATCGTCCACTAGCTCGCTTATTGACTTTGAGATCATTCAATGAGATAACGGGGACTGGAGATCCGTCAACAATTTGTTCATTGGCCCGCGAATAACAGTCGTCGAAGGTCACGCCGTCAATGTCCGTGAGAATTTCAATGCGTAATGGTGCTTCACCCATTCGGATAATTTGATCGGGATCTTCAAACAATTCAGGAACTAGATCTGGCGTGTCGAATCCAAATTCACGGAGGCAAGAGACAATCCGCTCGGCGTTGGCACGATTTCGCGCGACCCACACGTCCATGTCTGCGGTGGCACGTGGGTATCCATGAATCGCAACAGCGAAGCCCCCAATGAGGAGATACTCAACGTGGTGTGCGTTGAGTAATTTCAAGAACTCGGAGAAGTCTTGAGGAAACTCGATCTGTTCCATAGTTCATCCTGCGTAGTTCAAAAACGTGTTGAAGACGAGCCTGAACGGTCTGGGTTGACCAGAATGCCCTGTCTTGCTGGGCAGCCTCAATGTGAGATCCCGAAATTTGGATCGTCTTATTTATCACATTTCTATTCTAACCCTCACGGGCAGGCTGCGAAGTCAAAACTTCATTCTGTGGTCACGCCCCACTAGCCTTACCGATGATGACGCAAGGTGTGGTGGCGAATTTCGCACCACATTTCGCACCATCCCCCGCCTTCGTAGCTCAGTGGATAGAGCAACGGTTTCCTAAACCGCAGGTCGTAGGTCCGATTCCTACCGAAGGCACCAGTTGAACTAACTGCATTACAGCCCACAGCCAAACGATGTCTTTGGGTGTTTTCGGGGCCGCCGACTACGCTCACAGTGTGGCTCAGCGCAGTACCGTTCTCGTCGTCGATTTTGGGGCCCAATACGCGCAACTGATCGCTCGCCGAGTCCGCGAACACCACGTCTATTCCGAAATCGTGCCGCACACGATCACGGCTTCTGAAGTTGCCGCCAAAAATCCGACGGCGATCATCTTGTCCGGCGGCCCCAAGAGCGTGCACATTGACGGTGCACCCCGCCTTGATCCAGCAGTCTACGACTCCGGCGTCCCGATTCTCGGTATCTGTTACGGCGCTCAGTTGATTGCACATCAACTCGGGGGTGAGGTGGCCCGCGGCACGCGTGGCGAATATGGACGCACGCCGATGACTCGCATCACCGACTCCAAAAGCACATTGCTCACGACCGATATCCCCGCCGAGCAAGACGTATGGATGAGTCACTTCGACGCGATTTCGCAAGTGCCCGTCGGCTTTATCGCAACTGCCAGTACCTCTCATGCGCCGATTGCTGTTGTGGAAAATGCCGAGCGTCGTATCTGGGGTGTGCAATATCATCCCGAAGTCGTCCACACGCCCCATGGTGCTGGAGTCCTAAAACACTTCTTGCATACTTTGGCGAATTGCGAACCGTCGTGGACGATGGGCTCGGTAATTGAAGAGCAAATCGCTTTGGTGCGTGCCCAAGTCGGCAATCAGCGAGTTATTTGCGGTTTATCGGGTGGCGTTGATTCGGCGGTTGCGGCCGCTCTCGTGCACCGTGCGATCGGTTCACAACTGACCTGCGTGTACGTTGATACTGGACTGATGCGCAAGGGTGAAAGTGATCAAGTCGTGGAAACCTTCAAGCGCAATATGGGCATTGAACTCATTCACGTTGATTCAGGTGCCAAGTTCTTTGATGGACTCAAGGGCACAACCGAACCCGAAGCGAAGCGCAAAATTATCGGTGAATTATTCGTGCGGGTGTTTGAACAACACACGGGCGGAGTCACGGATGCCCAATTCTTAGTGCAGGGCACCTTGTATCCAGACGTCATCGAAAGCGGTGGCAGCGAGGGTACGGCTGCAGTGATCAAGAGCCATCACAATGTGGGTGGTCTGCCCGAGGACATGACCCTGAAATTGATTGAACCTCTGCGTACACTTTTCAAAGATGAAGTGCGCCGTCTCGGAAGCGAGTTGGGTCTACCTGACGAGATTGTTTGGCGCCAACCATTTCCCGGTCCTGGGTTGGGCGTGCGGATCATTGGCGAGGTGACCCCCGAAAAAGTGGCAATTTTGCAAGAAGCCGATGCCATCGTTCGCGAGGAAGTGCGTTTGGCTGGGCTGGAACGCGAGATTTGGCAGGCTTTTGCGGTACTGCCCGATATCCGCTCTGTGGGTGTTCAGGGCGACGAGCGGTCTTACGCTTATCCGATCATTATTCGGGCTGTGACCAGCGATGATGCGATGACCGCTGACTGGGCACGGCTGCCTTATGACCTTCTTGAGCGGATGTCAAGCCGGATCATTAATGAGGTTGACGGGGTGAATCGGGTGGCCTATGACATCACCTCCAAGCCACCTGGGACCATTGAGTGGGAATAGCCCGACCGCAACACAATCGTAATATTTGGTAGCCTGCACAGATGATGTTTAAGCCCTCCATCAAATCACCGTTGCGTCATTTACTCATCGGTTTTCTGGTCTGCACCCTGCTTTTGGGTGGGGCGGGCAGCAGTCTCGTGGCGAGTCCTGCCGGCGCCGGCTCAGTGGATGACGCCAAGCGTAAGGTCGGTCAAATCGCCGATCAACTTGAGGCGGCGGAGGAAGAGGTTGACCGACTCTCTGAAGAGTTAGCGATCGCTGTTGAGAATAAAAGGCAACTTGAGGTTGAAATTGTCAGCACCGAAGTTGAAATCGCAGCCAAGCAAACCGAACTTGGTGGCGTGCAAGGTCAAATGTCAGACCTGGCGATTGAAGCATTTGTCGGCGGCGGACGCGGTGGAAGCATTTCTGGATTGTTGGCTCCTGGTGGGGGCCCAAACGAATCCGTGCAACGTCAATATTTGACGGAAATTGCGTTGAATGTTGGTTTAGCGAGTTCTGATCAACTCGATGCTCTGATTACTGATCTCGACGATCTTCAGGGTCGTTTGGAAAGAGATCGCGCAGAAGCTGAAGATCTCGCCGCACGAATCACCCAAGATGAAGTGACGACGCAAAATGAGATTGACAAGTTGTTCGCTCTCAGTGCCAAAGCTGAAAGAGAACTTGGTCAAGCACTATCGGCTGAGCGCGCCCGACGAGCCGCAGCCGCGGCAGCAGCAGCCCGTGAGGAAGCGGAGCGGATTACCGGCGGTCGTGGTGACGGTGGTGGCGGATCCAATCCTGAGCCCTTTGATCCCGACTCAGTGCCACCGAGCAGTTCGCGTGGCGCTATTGCCGTGGCAGCTGCCAAAAGTCAGGTTGGTGTTCGCTACATCAAATATATGTCGCGTGAAGGAGTGGGCTTTGACTGTTCAGGATTGACCGCATGGGCGTGGGAACAAGCTGGTGTCTCGATTCCACACCAATCGCGTCAGCAGTTCAACACCACCGCTCGTGTCCCGATCGCGTACATTGAGCCAGGTGACCTGATCTATTTCTACTCCCCGATCACTCATGTCGGCATCTACATCGGTGGCGGGATGATGGTTGATGCACCGGGTCCAGGGCGCTTCGTGCGGTACGCAGCAGTGACCTTTAGCAAAGTTGTGGGCGTTTCTCGCCCTGGCTGAGAAGCTATTTTCTGGCGCAGACTACGGTCAAGTGGAGTGAATATTCAAATGGGGATTGTTGATGGCGCCTGAAGTCAACCATGTGCAAGGTATTGACGTTGCCAAGGTGTCTGGGTGGTTAGCCGACAATGTCGCTGGTGCTCGAGCACCCTTCAGTTTTCAACTCATCGCCGGTGGGCGATCCAATCTTACATTTCTTGTCACTGACGACAGCGGTATTCGTTACGTGTTGCGCCGACCACCACTTGGTCATGTTTTGGCCACAGCCCACGATATGGCTCGTGAACATCGGATTATTTCCGCCGTCGGTCAAACTAATGTGCCAGTGCCCGCCACGCTCGGCCTGTGCACCGACGTGAGCGTTAATGGCGCACCGTTTTATGTCATGAATTTTGTAGACGGAGTAGTTCTTGACAACGCCGAGAAAGCAGAATTGCTCGACAAATCTTTACGCCGCTCAGCGTCATTCAATCTCATTGATGTTCTCTGCGAACTTCATGATGTCAATATTGATGCAGTAGGTCTCGGCAATCTCGCCAAGCACGAGGGATACATTGAGCGACAAATTAAGCGGTGGAGTACCCAATGGGAAAACTCGAAGACTCGCGAGTTGCCTGAAATAGATGAGGTCGTTCGGTTACTTTCAACGAAAGTTCCGCAACAACAAGATGTTTGCATTGCCCACGGTGACTTTCGTTTCGGCAATGTTCTCACCGATGTGGTGACTGGTCGTATCGCCGCGGTGTTGGATTGGGAGTTATGTACCTTGGGTGATCCACTCGCTGACCTGGGGTATATCGGCGTCTATTGGAGCGACGGCCCAGCGAGTGCGTTGCGCGCCAACGACCCGACACCGGCAGGAGGTTTCACGACTTACCGCGAATTAGTTGAGCGCTATGCCACCAAAACTGGTCGCGATGTTTTAGGTGTCAATTACTACGTGGCTTTTTCGTGTTGGCGTTTAGCCGTGATTAGTGAGGGCGTATACGCGCGATACTTACACGGTGCGATGGGAAATCAAGAAGGGATTGATATGACGGGCATGAAGGCGGGCGTTGACGCGCTGACGATTCGTGCCCTTGAGGCAGTCGGGAGATTGGTATGAGCACAGATGTACTCAGTGGTTGGTTAAAGAGTTCGCTGACTGCGGCCTCCATCACTCACGACACATACCGTAAAGGCAGTGGTCCTGGGATCATTGTCGTACACGAGATTCCAGGCATCACACCTGCTGTCGCCAAATTTGCTAATGATCTTGTGGATGCTGGCTTCACTGTGGTGATGCCAGACCTCATTGGAGTGCCAGGCAAGGTGCCTAGTCGCGGATACATGTTGTCGTCAATGTCCAAAGTGTGTATCTCGAAAGAGTTCACCAATCTGGCGCTGAATAAAACATCACCAGTCATTGCTTGGTTACGCGCTGTGGGTCGTCAGTTACATAATGAACTTGGTGGCAAGGGGATTGGTGCACTTGGTATGTGTTTTAGCGGTGGCTTCGCCTTGGGGATGATGGTGGACGATCATCTCATTGCTCCAGTTCTCAGTCAGCCGTCACTACCTTTCAATATCGGTAAGAAAAGTGCTGCTGATTTAAATCTGTCCACTGATGATCAAGCGGCGATTGTTCGACGTGCGCAGGGAGGATGCGAGGTGCTCGGACTGCGCTTTACTGGGGATAAATTAGTGGGGGATCGCTTCGCCTCCCTGCGCACACTGATTGGCGATGCCTTTATCGCCGTTGAATTGCCGTCGCAGAGTAAAAAGGATCATTCGGTCTTGACCGAGCAACGTGATGAGCCCAGCGTGCAGCGGGTGATTTCGTTTTTCAACGAAAAACTGAAATGACAGCAGTTCGCATGTCCGCTTAGTGTCGAGGGAGGTGGTAAGAATTCCGTCTATGACAGTTCAACAATTCAAATCAACTGTCGTGATTCTGTTGCTCTCCACGATTGCCGTCTCATGCGGCAGTAATCAGGAGGTTCTCACGTCGATGGTTCCCAGTACGACGACAACCGTTGCTGTGGAATCGCCGTCGACCACTGCAATCTCTTCCTCGACGGGAGGACCAAAAACTCCTCCGTGCGGAACATTTGAAGTTGTCACCACCGAATTGATCGCTGGTCAGACATTTTTGCCAGGTCAATACCAAATCAATGCTTTCGGCATCCCCTGCGAGGAAGTGATGGGTGAGTCAGGTCTCTTCAGTCAGTTTCTTCAGCTCAAGGACGATGAAGATTTACCTCAACCATGGAGATTTTTAGAGGGAGCAGTGGGGGCGCCGAAATTTGTATCAGGACCAGCCGTGGGCTTTCGGGTTCAACGAATTTCTGATTGAGGTCTGCGCTTTCCTTTTTTCAGTTCATGTAGCGACCACCGTTGAGGAAAAAAGTCATTCCAGTCACGTACTCGCCGCCCTGACTGGCCAGCCATACCATCCAAGGTCCGCCATGTTCTTCGGCATCACCTAAAAATCCAAGCGGCATTTTGTCTTTCAAGCCTTCAACAAAGTCGGTGTTGTTCGCCATCCAGTTATCCCACGCATCTGTCTTCAGAGATGGGTTTACGGTGTTCACTGAAATACCATACGGGCCCCATTCACGCGCAGCAGTGCGCGTCAGGGCACGAATCGCTTCTTTGGTTGCGTTGTAACACGTATTGCCGGGGAAGCCTTCGATACCTGAACCCGATGAGAAGTTGATGATCCGCCCGCCGTTGACTTTCATATGCGGGAAGACGGCTTGCATTCCCCATAAGGTTGCCGATGCACCAGTGCGAAAGGTGTAATCCCATTCAGCGTCATCGGTATCTTCAAGTGGTGTAGGAATTGTTGAGGCACGCGGGTTTTCTTCGGTTCCAAAACCTTGAGCGTTATTGACCAAGATGTCAACAGTGCCAAATGCTTCCGCCGTTGTGGCAACCATATTGAATATCTCATCTTTCTTGCCGACATCAGTGGGGACTCCAATGGCGATAAAGCCTTCAGCTGTGATCTCATCAACGACCTTTTGCACATTTGCAGGGGTACGACTTGCGACAACAACTTTCGCCCCCTCGCGGGCATAGACCTTGGCTGTTGCCTTTCCGATACCGCGCCCTGCACCAGTCACAATTGCTACTTTTCCGTCTAAGACTCCCATGGCTCTCCCCTTTGTTGTGCCTTACGGTGACGAGCGTAGTGATGTTGGGGATTATTCTGATGACTGAACAGCAAGAGGATGATCAATATGGCCGCACTTGGAACTCCGTACCCGCTATTTCAGCAGGCTTACTTCGTCAATGACATTGAGCAGTCGATGAAATATTGGTATGACACTTTTGGTGCCGGTCCTTTTTCGGTGACGGACCACCATGTCTGTGATGAGTTCACATATCGTGGTACGCCGCAGGAGGCCGATGTTTCATATGCCTTTGGGTATCTTGGCGACACGATGATCCAGTTCATTTCGCAACATGATGAGACGCCATCGATCTACCGAGACATGTATCAGGCTGGACAAGAGGGCTATCACCACTGTGCCTATTTGGTGACTGACTTTCCTGCCGAGCGGCAACGTCTCATTGATCTTGGGTTGGAACCGGCATGTGAGTTGTACGCCAACGATGTACATGCCTCGTACTTTGATACACGACACATCAACGGTGGCTTCACGGAGATCCATGGTGACCCACCGCATGTCCTGCAGACATTTGCCGAATGGCGGCGAGCACACGAGATCCATCGGCCCGGTGACTCACTCATCTTTCGGCGCAAGAAGGGTCAGCGCGCTCAATGAGTTTGCTGTTCTCGGACAGCGGTTGATCGTGAAGCGACTGAATCTCACCCAGCTTCATCTAGATAGTGGTTGTGGTTTCAAGAAGTCCTAGCAGATCAATCAAAACGAGGTTTCAGGGCACTGATCTTGCGGCGTGCAATGACACCTTTCCAAACTCCAGTGCCGTAGGCGACATCATCGGCGAGTCTGAGTGTGCAATAAGTGAGTGGGTCAAGTTTGGGTTTCTTTTTCCACCACGACCACACAGAAGGAAGGATGATTGCTGCCACTACAGCGCGTCGACTGCGGTGTAAGAACAGTGTTGCGAGCACAGTGAGCGGCCACCAACTGCGGGTCATAGCCGAGGCGATTGTGCGTCCCGCATAAATGTTTCCTTTACCTGCCAAGTGCAACGCCAAAGATGGTGAATCTTTATGTCCGGCAATCTTTTGATACAGCGCACCCGTTGAACCAGCAGCAATACAAACTGCGGCTACTGGATGACCCAAGCCGAGAGCGCCCCATGCAAGAGCGCTCCAACGATTGATTCGCAGTGGGGCCACAGCCCCCGGATGGTGAGCGTCTAGTTGCGCTGCCGCCGAACCATAAGAAACACGTTGACGCCAGGCTTGCGCGAAAGACTGACGCGGCGTGTGATGCACAATCACGCTCGGTTCATAACGACAGATGACGCCGGCATTGGAGAGTCGCCACACCAAATCAACGTCTTCTCCGAAACGCAAGGTTTCATCGAACCCATGGTGTGCGCGCACGAGCGCTGTGCGGATCATCATCGCTGCGCTGGGGACATAAGACACTCGCGTGCCCTGACGAACTCGAGCTGGCTCTGTACCAAGATCAAGAGGTGACTCTGCTTCTTCGTAACGTTGAAGAATTGAATGTCCTTGTTGGCTCGCAACTCGTGGGGCCACAAGCCCGATCAGTGGGTCATCAAAGTGGCAAAGTAAATCAGCCCAAGGTCGTTGTCTCGTGCTGAGTGAAATGTCTGCATCAAGAAAAAAGACGATCTCAGATGTGATTGCGGCTAGAGCAGTGTTGCGCGCTGCCGCCGGACCACCACACGTTTGGCGACGAATAAGGTGAGCACCTTCAATGTTCGCCATCGGTGGTGTTGAACCGTCATCAACAATAACGATTTTGCCAACACCACTCAGTGAAGCCACTAGGGCCGTGAGTTGATCAACAGATTCATTGTGTGTGGGGATGACGACCGTGACATCTGTGGCGTGAAGCGCAACTTCTTGCGTGGATGTGAGTTGCGGGTGAATTGCTCCGGCGGCAACAAGTCGTGTGATGACAGTGTTAGCCGACGCGAGAGGCTCGTCGCCTTTTTCAAGGGTCTCTAATATCTCGCGGGCGGCCGAGGAGAAACGAAAAACTTTGAGTGGTGAACCTGCAGCAACAGTGTCACCTTGGGCAGATTGATATCGCCACCACGATGAATCAACATTGTATATCATCACTTTTTCACACCCACTGGTCACATGCTGTGAGTAATGATTGCGTCCAAGTATCAAGTATGTGATGACCCGCATCAGCGTTAGCGGTTCTGGGATCACCAAGAATTCCGTTCGCACTCACGGCTTTGACTCCATGTGTGCGCATCGTGCCGATGATTTCCGCCAATGGTCGAGTATCACCACTCGTTGCGCGACTCATGTCAACTTGTTTCGGCGAAATGATCAACATCACTGATGTCTCCGTGTGACCTGCATGTGTATCAGTATTGTCAACACATGGAGGCGACCAAAAGAGGACCTTATGTTGATCATGGGTCAGGATTTTCATGGCGTCAGATATGGCTTGTGAGTTGCCACCATGTCCATTGATAAAAATCACTCCGTGTGCCCATGTCGCTGACCGTACAAGTTCGACCAAAACATCGGTCGTGGTGTGAGTTCCGATCGATAATGTGCCTTCAAATCCAGAGTGTTCACCACTTGCAGTGACAGTGACTGGTGGCGCGAGAAAATGATGTGGGCGAGCCGATAGCAGACGTTGGCCTAACTCGACAGCGATCTGAGTATCCGTGTCGAAAGGGAGATGAGGGCCATGCTGTTCCCATGAACCTACGGGAATGATCAAGACGGGGCGTGCCACATGCGCCTCATCGTGAGAGGTCATGGGAGATAACCCCACTTGCGCAAAGATTCGAGAATTACAGTTGCGGCTGCCGAAGGCTCGACATGAACTGTTTCTCCGTGTCCTTTGCTCGATGATGTATCGGTGATGTGTTTGACCCGCTCGAGGGCGGTGAGGCCGAGTGGCGCAAGAGTCACTCTGGGGCGCGGGCGATAAGGCCGCAGGGCGGGAGTCTCCACTCGACCGCTGGTCGCAGTGGCGACTTGGATCTCCTGTTTGCCGGCGGACATCGTATTTTTCAGTGATGCGCGCCGTAACCGAACTGTTGAGCCTTCGACGGAAAGCACCGCCGGACCACTGATCAAAAGTTGTTCGCGGCGACCCCCGTCAAGTCGGCGGACTGCAGTGAATGAAGTGTTGGCATTCTCGGGTAACTCGAGAGCCACTAGGCCCAGTGCTTGATCAATGTTTAATTCGGCTGCGATGAAAGAGGGGACCGAACCAGATCCACGATCATTTGAATAGTCGCCGCACAAGACCATGCGAGGTTGAGACATTGCGTCGACAAGGCTGCGGGCGATGACAGAGCTGTCACTTGTCAGATCAATATCGATGCGTACCGCGCGATGCGCACCGCGCGAAAGTGCATCTCGCAAAACTGCTTCGGCTCCGACCGGACCAGCGGTCAGCACCAGTACCTCATCGGCAGATTTTTCTGCGATCTGCAAGGCCCATTCAAGGGCAGCCTGGTCTGCGAAGGAGAAACCAGCGAATCGTTCATCGGGCGTGTCTGACTCAACGGGACCTGAATAATTCACCCATTTGATGCACACTGCAATCGTCATGATGTGATCACCCGATTACGTGCGATGAAAGACGATGCCGAAGCCGCCTTCAGGGTAGGTCCAGGTGATTGCGCCTTCTTTATTGCAGACGAGATAGCAGGTGCCACACTCGTAACAGTTCTCGTAGTTGAACAAAATGCCACCATCACTAGTGGGCACAAAAAGGTTGGCGGGACAGGCGACAACACATTCGCGAGTCGAGCAGCCCCGACACGAATCATTATTGACCGTGATGTGGGCGCGCTCATGAATACGGAATTCAGAAGTATCAATGCGATCCTGAAACGAAATATCGGGCCAGATAATCATCAGCCAAATCCTTTCAAGCCTGTGAGAGCGTCACGTACGAGTTCGCTCAGTTTAATGCCCGCTTTTTTGCGTTCTTCGCGCACGATGCGACGGACACCAGGCTTGGGGGTGGGGTTATCAACGCGAAACATGCGTTCCACGACCCCTGTTACGAAGGCGGGGTATCTGTGCTGCACGCGGTCGGACAATACAAGCTGCGGTATCTTGCGGAGTTTTTTGTGATCTTGCAAAACAAATGTTTCGTTGAGACGATCTGTATAACTCTTTAAAGAGTTGGCAGAGACATTGCCGGCATCAATCGCCACAGACGCGGATTGGCCTGCATGCATCCCGCTTGCCATAGCAAAATTGACTCCTTCAAGCCAGATGCCGGCCGCCAAACACAAAGCCGCGGCATCTCCAGCGACTAATAAACCATCAGCCACCATCTTGGGCATCATCTCTAAGCCGGCCTCGGGGATGAGATGGGCGGAGTACTCAACGACTTGCCCACCCTCAACAAGGGGAGCAATAGCCGGATGCCGCTTGAGTTCGGCGATGATGTCTTCTGGACGTTTTTTCTGTGCCGACAATTTAGAAAGTTTGAGGACGACTCCGACAGCGATGGTGTCAAGGTTGGTGTAAATAAAACCGCCACCATTAACTCCAGATGTGCCGCCAAGAATTTCTAGGTCGACACCTTGGTTATCGCGTACTCCGAAGCGCTCATCAATAATGTGTTTTGAAAGTGAAAGTGTTTCTTTGACGCCGAGAGTGTAATTGTCGGCATCGGCGTTCGGATAGAGACCGGCTTGCTTGGCTAAGAAACTGTTCACTCCATCGCAAGCAATCACGACAGATGCCGTGAGATCGCCATCGGGGCGATCAGTAGAAACTCCACAGACTCGACCTTGATCATCGCTCAATAGTCCAGTGACAGTCGTCGAACAAATGAGATCTGCTCCCGCTGCTACCGCCTGCTGCGCTAACCAGTTGTCGAAATCGGGACGATACGCAGTTGCACCGTTATACGGCGCCTGACCCCACGTGTTACTGCGGTAGTCAATGTTCAAGGCGCCAGTATCTGAGAGCACCATCGTCGAGCGACGCACAACCCAGCGTTGGATGGGGGCAGTCTCAAACCAATGTGGAATGAGTTCATCAAGGATGCGCGGATAGATCACACCGCCATACATATTTTTAGAACCTGGGAACGGCCCACGCTCAATCAGAACAACGCGTTTTCCTGAACGGGCAGCGGCAATGGCAGCGCATGATCCTGCGGGACCAGCCCCAACAACGATGATGTCAGCGTCGGTCACGAGGCACCTTCTTTGACATTCACGCCGAGCAATTGTGCGAGTTCATCAAGAACTGCATTGGCATCAGCGACGATTGCCAAGTCGGACATCTGCATCATTGGGCAATGGGCATCAGTATTGACGCTGATGATGTGTTCAGGTTGGCCGAGACCACTGGTATGTTGCACTGCACCGCTGACACCAAAGGAGATATACAAGTCAGGTTGCACGATGACGCCAGTCGTACCAATTTGACGTTCGTGCTCGGCCCAACCGCGATCGGTGATGACACGCGTGACACCCATTGATGCGTCGAGGGCAGTGGAAACAGATTGCAGTTGTCTGAAGCGTTGATCGCTATCAAGACCCGCGCCACCACTGACAATTCGTGGGGCTTCGGAGAGGTCCATGGTTGACGCATCTGGAGGTAGCACCGCCACAGACGAAACGCTAGATGTGCGTGATGGAGCAGAAAGACTGGAGACTTCAACGGTGGTGATGACTGGTTCATCAGCATGTGTGTCAATACCGCGAATGCCGATCTGCAAAGTGGCGACGAATGGTGTTACCGGGGTGAAGTCGGCGATTGCTAGTCCACCTTGGCGCGCCACGCTGACTTTGTCCGTTGTCACGGCAATGGAGCCCGCGAAAAGTGTCCGCCGCAGATGATGAGCAAGTTGCGGAGCGAGATCTCGACCATCGGGACTGGCGGGCAGAATGAGAGAGTCTGCGGTCAGACCAACCTGCGCGATGGCTGTGGCGATGACGTGCGCGGTGGGCGAGGACTCAACAAGCCAAATACGGGTGGCCACATGGGCGAGTGAGGTTGCGGCGGTGGCTGTGTCTGTGCCGACGAGTAGAACATTGCCTCGGGCTTCGCAGACGGTTTCATCTGAACCAACGGGGGCGACTCCATGACGGACAGGGATGATAGCAAGCATGACTCCTTCAGATTACGCCTACTCTGCCCCTATGTGCCCAATGGGGGAGTCACAGGTTGGGTCGGGAGGATCGCTTCTTATTCACAAAGCGCACGAGTTCAATGAACGCTGTGACGGCGAGCGCCGCGCCAAAAGCCAGCAGGAAGGCTGTCGTGTGGTCATCTTCAAATTTGGTTCCAAAGGCATACCCCAAGATCCCCGCGTATGAGGCCCAAATGATGGTGGCGACGCCAACCCATCCGATGAACCACCGTTGTGGTTGCTGGGTGAGCCCGGACGACATAGTCAGAACCGTGCGTCCGCCCGGAATAAATCGGGCAGTGATTAATAGTAGGCCACCGCGTTCTTCAATTTGCTCAGCGGCCCAATGCAGTTTCTTGGCGGTGGACTCTTTCTTGGCTGCGCGGCGCTCCAGGAAGCCGCTTGCGCGACGACCGATTTGATAACTCAAGTTGTCTCCAAGGAAGGCTCCCACCGCTCCTGCGATAATCACAAAAACAATGTTGTAAGGCGCAATGCCTGCGCTGCTTGCTGCCACTCCACCAATGATCACAGTTGTCTCACTAGGGACCACTGGTATCACCGAGTCAAGCAGAGCGATCACCAAAATGACCGCCAAAAACCACCAATGTCCAGAGACTCGATCAAGCCAATCGGTGAGACTGTTGACAACTCCAGACGCTGCGGGCACGTGATGACCTTAGTCGGAAACCTTTGTGAAGGCTGTTCAACTTCAGATCAATGAGCCGGCGCGCTCGCCGTCAACGACGGCAGCGTGGGCTCGTCGTGGTGCGACACAGTCACCAACGCGTTCAACACTTACGCCGGCATTCTTGAGGTCGTTGTACAACCACTCAACCGGGCTCGGCGGAACTGCCAGTA
>SXGQ01388189.1_pt1 | contig 14263 bp, 11 predicted proteins | sample 3178371 | NCBI WGS metagenome assembly SXGQ01 (sample SAMN11356859, study PRJNA531348) | freshwater metagenome | isolation source: freshwater sample F1-20 | place: China: Fuxian Lake, Yuxi | collected 2017-12-25
ACTGCATTTGGTTCCGAGCGCGAAACAATCGAAGAGGCGTACCCAGGCGATGTCATTGGGCTCATCAACACTGCCGGGCTACAAATTGGCGACACATTGCACGCAGGTAAATCAGTCGCGTTTCCCGCACTTCCCCGTTTTGCACCTGAAGTATTTGCCACTGCTCGCCCGCTTGATTCATCCAAGTTCAAACAATTCCGCCGTGGCATGCAGCAGCTTGACGAAGAAGGCGTTGTTCAAGTTTTGCGCGACCCAGACATGGGAGACGCCGACCCCATTCTTGCTGCCGTCGGGCAATTGCAGTTTGAAGTATTGGCACACCGCCTTCAGCATGAGTTCAATGCACCAGTTGAAATTCTGAATGCGGATTATCAAGCCATTCGCATCACGGACAAAGAATCAATTTCACGTCTTCGTGAGATTGGTGGCATTCGTATCTTGCGTCGCAGCGACGATGTTCTGGTTGCACTGTTCCAAAGCAAGTACCGCTTGCAACGACTTGAAGCAGACGAGCCTGCATTGACATTGATTCCGATTCTTGCGGGCAGTCGGGACTGAAATGATTCTGATTGATGCAGAGGGACTCAAGGCTTCACGTCCTGGACGTACTTTGTTCGAAGATGTCTCTATCACCATTAGTACTGGCGATCGTCTTGGAGTTGTAGGCCTCAATGGCTGTGGCAAAAGCACACTGTTTCGCATTTTGTCTGGCGAGTTAGCACCAGATGTCGGTGTTGTACGCCGTGGCCGTAACGCACGCATTGGTGTGTTGCCCCAGTTGCCAGTGTTGCCAAATGGCACCGTGCGCGACGCCGTGGGTGGCGGTTGGCAAGGTGAAGCCATGCTCGACAAATTGGGGATGGGCGACATGACCGAAGCTGACACGCGAGAGTTGTCTGGCGGTCAACTAAAGCGTGTTGCTCTTGCGCAACTTCTTGCTGGCGAATGGGACTGCCTCATTTTGGATGAACCCACTAACCATTTGGATCTTGATGCAATTAGTTTTCTTGAAGAAACTCTGGCCCGCTTTCCTGGTGGATTAGCAATCGTTACGCACGACCGTCATGTGCTTGACCGCGTAACAAACCGAGTGTTGGAAATAGACCGTGGTCACGCATACCTACATATTCCTGCAGGTATTAACGCGGGTTCTGGTTATGCCGCGTATCTCACTGCCCGTTCTGAGCGTGAAGACAATGCAGCAACTGCAGAGCAAGTACGTAAGAACGCAGCAAAGAAAGAGTTGGCATGGTTGCGCCGTGGTGCACCAGCGCGAACGGCAAAACCAAAGGCACGTATTGCTGCTGCCGAAGCACTCATTGCGAATAAACCCGATGGACCGGCGCGACAGGGCGAACTAGGACTTGACCTCGGCAGTAAACGACTCGGTTCAAAAGGAATTGAAATTCTTGGCGTCAGCTTTACGTGGCCAGACGGCAGCGAAGTATTGCGTGCGTTTGATCATGCATTGGAACCTGGCGATCGTTTAGGAATTGTTGGTCCTAATGGCGCGGGTAAGAGCACGCTGCTCGACATGATTGCGGGCCGCCTCACGCCCACTGAAGGAACCATTGATATTGGCCGCACTGTGCAGGTGGGCTACTACGACCAGTTAGGAAAAGAGCTCGACCTCACAAAACGAGTGCGAGACATTGTGGCTGGCGACAAAGGCGCACCGTCGGTTGAAGACCTCAATCTCATGAAGCGGTTTTGGTTTGATGGCGATGCGCAGTTCGCACCCATTCATACATTGTCTGGTGGTGAGCGACGTCGATTGCAATTGATGCTCACCCTCATCGAACAGCCAAACGTGTTGTTGCTCGACGAACCAACAAACGACCTCGACCTTGACACACTGCGCGCACTCGAGGATTACCTCGACGACTGGCCAGGCATTGTTGTTGTAGTGAGTCACGACCGTGCGTTTATTGATCGCACCGTGGAAGAGATTCTTGCCCTCGATGGTGAAGGTGGCGCTGCACTAGTAGTGGGTGGAGTGGATGCTTGGTTGCGTCAACGCACAGCGAAACCAAATGTTCCTCGTTCTGCACCAATGAAGAACTCTCCCCCGCCACCAGCGAAGAAGTCCGGCAAGCGCAGCCCGAGCACCTTGAACCGACTGATTGCAAGCGTGGAGAAAGATATGGCAAAGCGCACCACTCGCCAAACTGCGTTGTATCAAGACATTGCAGATGCTGGAGGCGACCACGTGAAACTTGCAGCTCTAGGCGAAGAACTCGCTGAAATTCAGAGCGCTATCGCAGTTCTGGAAAACCAGTGGCTGGAATACACCACCGAACTTGACTCGTAAACATCGGTGGAACTGAAGCAGTTTTCAGCGAGACTCGTACACCGTGTCGTCAATATCTGTCTCTGAGCTTGCGTACAGCCCGCCAGGTGCAGAGCAACTGTTTTTCGATGTCAGCTTTGGCGTAGCGCCGGGCGAACACGCCGCCATCGTTGGGCCAAACGGCGTAGGTAAATCCACCATCCTAAAGATTCTCACTGGGCAATACGAAGCAGACGATGGTGAATTCAGTATCGGTGGAAACTTCTTGCAGATGACACAAGACGTCGGCATGAACAAGCCAGACGACGCATTACGCGACATGCTCATTGAAGTAGCACCCACCGCTCTTCGTGAAGCAGGCAAAAAACTATTCGCCGCAGAGAAAGCCATGATGAGTGGTGAAGACGACGGTATGGCGTATGCCGAAGCACTTGGAGACTGGGGCGATCTTGGCGGTTACGAGTTGGAAACTCAGTGGGCAGCTGCTGCGCAACGTAGTGTGAAAACACCAGTCACAGATTTTGCAACGCGACTGGTTGGTCAACTCTCTGGTGGAGAAAGAAAACGACTTGTCCTTGATCTGCTGTTGAACTCAGGAGCCGACGTTTTATTCCTTGACGAACCTGACAACTATCTCGACATCCCAACGCGCGGCTGGTTAGAAGAACAGATTCGTGCATGCAAGAGCACCATCTTGATGGTGAGCCACGACCGCACACTGCTTGAACGAGTAGCTACAAAAATTATTGCCGTAGAAGGTTCTGGTGCGTGGGTGCATGGGGGTTCATATGCAACATGGCCAGAAGCGCGACAGAAACGTCAGGAACTTCTTGGTGATGATTTAAAGCGTTGGAATGATGAAGAGCGTCGCCTCTTTCACCACATGAAAATTATGAAGCAGCGCGCGGCGCAAAACTTCAAGAACGCAACGAAAGCCAATGGTGCTGAAACACGTTGGGAAAAATTCGTGAAGGCTGGTCCCCCACCACCTCCTGCACCAGACCAGCAAATATATGTTCGATTCACTGGCGCAGACTCCGCACGTCGAGTTGTGAAGTTTGAACAAGTTGCAGTTGATGACTTATTCCAACCATTCTCCGATGAGATTCACTTCGGTGAAAGAGTCGGCCTCATCGGGCCGAACGGAACCGGTAAGACACACCTGTTGAATGCACTCAATGGAAAGACTGATGGCCTTATTGGAAACATCACTTTCGGGCCACGGACTTCTGTAGGCATGTTCAACCAAGTGAATGATCGGCCAGAGTTTCAAGGCCGCCAATGCGTAGACATTGTGCGCGACAAACTGATAGACGAACAAAAATCAATGGCAGCGCTTGCGCGCTATGGGCTTCGCAATAACGCAAAGCAAGAATTTCAAACACTCTCGGGTGGCCAAAAAGCACGTCTTGAAATACTTGGTCTGGAACTTGCTGGCCACAACGTGTTGTTGCTTGACGAGCCCACAGACAACCTCGATATTGAGTCCTCAGAGGCGTTGGAAATGGCACTCGAGGGGTTCGAAGGAACTGTGCTCGCAGTGAGCCACGACCGCACATTCCTCACACGGTTTAGCCGATTCATCATGATTACCGATGATGGCGAAGTGTACGAACTGCCCGACTTTGACATTGCACTCGCTGGCCTTCAGGCACCAGACCAACTAGCCACATTGCGTTTGGCCAAGCCCCTCATCGCCAACTAAATCGCCCTTCCTTCTCAACTACTAAGTTGTGCTCATGAGGGATTATTCACTCACCGGACCAGAAGGCGACACCGCCGTTGAAAACGGATTAGCCGGAGCCGACTGGTATCACTCACCTGTTGATCGTCAAGAGTTTCTCGCACTCATGACTCGCACCAATACAACAGCCGCATGGCACACCGCTTTATGGTTTGCGCTGCTCGGCGTTTCTGCGTGGTGGCTCATCACTACCTGGTTCTCATGGTGGACACTGCCTGCAGCATTTGTATACGGAACTTTGTATGGCTCTGTATGCGATCCACGGTGGCACGAGTGCGGACACAAAACGGCATTCGCTTCGAAGCGTGCAAATGAAATTGTGTACCACATCGCATCGTTTATGGATCTTCGTGAACCAATCAGCTGGCGTTGGAGTCATCTGCGTCATCACGCCGACACCATTATCGTGGGTCGTGACCCTGAGATTGCTTTTCAACGGCCGCCATCATTCTTCAAAATCTTCTTGGAGATGTTTGCCATTGTCAGCGCACGAGAAGAGTTCAAGAAATACTTTTCACATCTTGTTGGTCGCCTTACTGCTGCAGAAGCAACCTATATTCCGGAACGTGAACAGCAGAAGGCTATTTTCTGGGGGCGTGTTCACTTAGGAATTTGGATAGCTGTAATAGTCATCAGCATCAGTCAACGCACTTTTCTTCCCATCATGCTTGTTGGCGGACCATCGCTCTACGGACGTTGGTTGTTGATGGTGTACGGGGCAACTCAACATGCTGGCCTCGCAGAAGACGTGCTCGATCATCGCCTGAATACTCGCACGGTGTACATGAACCCAGTATCACGATTCTTGTATCTCAATATGAACTACCACTTGGAACACCACATGTACCCCGCGATTCCCTATCGCAATCTGCCACAACTTCATGCACTAATTGGTAACGACCTGCCAGCACCACATCCAAACATCGTCGCTGCATACGTAGATATCTTTCGCACCTGGAAGGCACAGAAGAAAGACCCTTCTGTGTTTCTTGCTCCGAAAGCGAAGTAACGCCAACTCGCCACTAGGGTCGCGTGTATGAAAGCTGCTGTTTATTACGAAACTGGTGCGCCAGAAGTCCTCAAATACGAAGAGGTTGCTGAACCAGAACTCCGCTCGGGTGGCTTGCTCATCGATGTTGCAGCGATTGCCATTCAAGGTGGAGACACACTGAATCGCACAGGCGGCATCATGGCGTCGAAACCACACATCGTTGGCTATCAAGCGTCAGGTGTTGTGCGCGAAGTGGGCGAAGGCGTGGCGAATTTTACCAAAGGACAACACGTTGTAGCCACCATGGGATTCGGTTCGCATGCCGAAGTCATTAGTGTGCCTGCAGGTTCTGTATGGGCTGTACCTAATGGATTATCACTGCAAGAAGCAGCAGGCGTACCAATTGAATTCGGCACTGCAGATGATTGCCTCTTCGAGTTTGGTCACTTACGTGCGGGAGAAACTGTTCTTATTCAGGCGGGCGCAAGCGGTGTCGGAATTGCAGCAATTCAGTTAGCAAAAGCTGCTGGCGCAACAGTGCTAGCAACGGCTTCAAGTGATGAACGTCTCGAGCGTCTCAAGGAATACGGCCTCGATCACGGCATCAACTACACCAAAGTAGATGCAGCACAAGAAGTGATGAAGTACACAAACGATGCAGGAGTCAACTTAGTTGTCGATTCCGTTGGTGGTTCAACACTTGAAGGAAGCGTTGCGATGCTCGGATATCGCGGTCGCATTAGTTGGGTTGGTCGTGCTGGTCGCGAAGAGCGCCCACCAGAAGTGTGGCCCATCATGCAAAAGAATGCTTCCATCAGTGGTGTGTTCTTGGGTGCTGAAATGGCAATGAATCCGCAACGCACTCACCCCATGATTGACAGCCTTCTTGCTCGTATTGCAAAGAAAGAACTCACAGTGGTTCTCGATAAGACATTCCCATTGTCTGATGCTGCAGGTGCTCACGCCTACATTGAGAGCCGTAAGGCTTTTGGCCGCGTTCTACTTATTCCGTAGTTAACGCGCAAACAGATACAGCACTGGTAACACTTCTGTTGCACAATCAACGCGTGTTATACGACTGCCATTCCTCTTCAGTCCAATGCTGACGTAATTCAGCTGTCACAAAATCTGTCACCCAACGCACCGTGTCTATCCACGGCAAATCTTCTGACATCACTTCGGTGAATGCCATGCCCTGCAGCAGTAATGCAGCATCATCAATTCCGAGAACAATCGGTTCACCTTCAGCCGGCGCAACAAGGCGATTCTCCAATTCAATGACCTGTTCAGAAGTCCAGGCCATGCGCGTACCGGGCTCAAACATTTGGTCGAGCATGATGCCCAGAATTTGGGCGAGCGACATCACCGCTTCGGGCTCTAGATAAACACTTCGTGGTTCGATCATGCGCGCCCCCGGCAGGGATCGAACCTGCGCACAAGGTTTAGGAAACCAATGCTCTATCCACTGAGCTACGGGAGCGGGGATGGTGCGAAATGTGGTGCGAAATTCGCCGACACACCTTGCGTCATCTAGATAGAGGTTACTGGAGTGCGCTCAGAGTGGAAAGAGCAATGCCCCGAAGGTTTACATCTCAAAAATAATTTTTTGTGCTCTCACCTCCGATGGCGGTCCAAACACAAATAGATAAATGGGTGAATAGTTAAAAAGCCCGCACCGGACGAACGGCGGACGTGGTGACCTTGCCACTGGAGTCGTTCTGACGGCCGTTGAAGAAATCCTGGGTCCACGCGTGGCTGGCGCTGAGCTCAGACGAACTCCAGTAGGCGCCAGGGAATAGACCACCAATCACAGTCTTATTGACATACATCTGGTTCAGTTCACCTTTTGATGGCAAAAACCAATCCCCATACACAACACCATTCACTGTTGCTGAATACGCATCAGCAAGATTTGCTGCTCCACTCGCACACACACCCAACATCACAGCCGTTTTGTTAGCGCCATCCATCGCGCCTCTGGTAGAAATCGCGGAAGCAACCCCAAGCAACTCAGTTGTGTTATCACACCACGCCGACGTTGGGTCCCCCGCCGGAGATGACCAAGTTGATGGTGCAGCCTCATAAAACAAGCCGGACGTATTACCCAAGGTTGACGGAGTCATAAAAACAATCCCACCACCAGGACCCTGAAGCCCAACAGCACACGCGGTTGATCCATTAACCCCACAAATATTTTTGGCTTGCGAATTCGTGAGAGCACCGTTCGTCCCATCTATTCCGTTCGTTCCGCTCGTGCCAGTCACACCAGTCGCACCAGTCGCACCAGTGTCGCCCTTCGCACCAGCAGCACCCGAAACACCGTCCGCACCCGTTTGATTCAACACCACTTTCGTTTCAGTCTTTGTGCAATTACCATTCTTGGCATAACGCAACACATTCGTCTTTTTGTTTGCACACACCGTCACAGACTTCGTTGACGATGCAGCAATTACTCCAACACCACCACCAACAGTGACACCCGCTAGAACTCCGACAAGGAGTAAAACCCCGGCTGATCGACGCGAATAAGACTTGAAATGATTAGTAGCCATTGGACACCTTAGGTCACATTGACCCCTGCGGTGACGACGTTCCAAAAAATAGCATTTTGCATTCCAAATATTTACTGAGACCCCAGCCACTACCCCATCAACATTGGGGTTTGGAATTACGCACCAGCCTCCACACAACCCCACCAAATTTGCACAGATGTTGTCAGTCTGGCGCCGTCAACTTGTACTGCCCGCAAAGAACCATTGGATCAATTAACTGACTAATTCTTTTGTTATTTAACGACAAATGATGTCGCGATTCCAGCTTTCGCTATGTTGGCTGCACCCTCTATTGCTAAGTTATTTTTAGCGTCATCAACTGCAACAGCAGAAAATAAGGAATATCTGCCTTTGCCGGAGTTCTTCGGAATGACAATGACCGTGCGATACACGCCGTCAGTGACATCTCCACTTACTCGACATCCTGTCTGGTTCACCGCTGACACGGTGGAGCAATCTTGCTGAAGGATGGTGATGGAAAATTGAATACTCCGTTTTCTATCAGCAGATGTAAATGACCCACGGATTTCAGACTCCCGTATGTCAGTTGACCCCGCTTCTGCTGAAGACGGCAAGAAGAGTCCCCTGTTGTCAGTCACTCTGACATCTACAGTGATGCTCTGAGATTCTGAAGCTGCATCAATTTCAGGAGAAGACAATTTTATGTTTTGAACACGTGGCATTTGGCCATCTCCGGGGCCTGATTGTCTAAACGAAATCACCAACTTGCGCTTCTTGAATTCATTTGCAAACATCGTCGTATTGTTCTTGGCGACGTCCGTGAAGTCGAGATAGTCAAGATAGAACTTGCCCGACTGAGTTCCTTGTCGAATATTGATGTTTCCTTCATAGATTCCATCGTTCGCGGTGCCACTGATTCGGGTAAACGATTCAATTGGGATCTGCACCGGACTTGCACCACGTGAAGCTACTGATCCGACGACGCCGGGAACGCCCGAGCCTTTGTCTTTGATGCGAACGCGAATAGCGGCAACTTGAGATGCGCCACTGCTGTCGATTGAGCCAGTAATGAAGGATGCAGAAACTAAAACGGGTGGGGTTTTGTCCCCGGCATTTGACTGGGTGAAGGAGACGTTTAATTTCTTTGTAGCCAATTGCTCGGAACTATAATTATTAGAGTTTCCGGCATCGTCAAAAATTTGAACGAAGCTGAGTCGATACATCGCCCTCTTCATCGCTGTTAACAACAACGTTCCCTCATAAATTCCGTCATTTGCTGTGCCTGCTGTACGACATAGATACCCCATTGAATCACTCTGAGCTAAAGAAGCTTTTTCGGTGGATGCTGGCAACAATCCGTTTGCGTCACAAAATCGCATGTCTAGCCCATAAGTGACTTCTAATTTTCCGCTACCAAACACAAGGTAAATTCGCCACGAAGTGCAATCAACTCCAGCAGGGTTCAGCGTTTGTCCTTCCACACAGAATCCGGCAATTCCTGCACCTACATCTTTGACTCGGAGACGAACCTTTACTTCAGCCGGCCCAGTTGCGGTGTTAACCGATGATGGAGAAACAGCAATAGAAATTAGCGTTGGCGACTTGCTGTCATTGAAACAAGAGACAGTTGTATCGGCGCGGTTTATATCGCAATAGTCAACGCCACCCCCGCCATCAACCGAATCAGACCCGTCGCCGCCATCAAGATAGTCATTTCCATCTTCACCTTTCAGAGCATCAGCTCCACTGCCGCCAAAAAGCTTGTCGGCGCCAGGACCACCAAAAGCAAAATCGTCACCCAACCCGTCTGTCAGTAGATCGTTTCCATTTCCACCATTCAAGTTGTCGTTTCCTTCGCCGCCATCAAGATAATCACTTCCGTCTTCACCGACTAATGCGTCACTGCCGTCGCCTCCAAAAAGTTTGTCGGCGCCAGGACCAGCTGAAATGATGTCATTTCCATCGTCGCCATTAACTACGTCATTGCCACCGAGACCATTAATGGTGTCGTCGCCACCCAAACCACAAATCACATCGTTTCCCTCGGTTCCAGTGAGCACATCATTTCCTTCCGTACCCACGATGGTGCATGTGAAACCGTTGACTTCGACTTGAGGACGCTTGCCCGTCTGTTGTGCTTCTGCGCTCGAGGTGCTCGCAGCCAAGATGCCAACAAGAAGCAACATCCCAGCTGATCGACGCGAATAAGACCTGAACTGATTAGTAGCCATTGGGCACCCTAGGTCACATTGACCCCTGCGGTGACGACGTTCCAAAAAACGGCCTTTCGCGTTCCAAACATTTACTGAAACCGCAGCCACTACCCCATCAACATTGGGGTTCAGAATTTCGCACCAGCCTCACGGGAGCGGGGATGGTGCGAACAGCTCTGTCATGAGTCAAACACACGTCCTGAGTGTATAAATCATTCAAGTTCGCCAGAGATTTCGCCTTAAACAGAGTTTTGAGGATTCAAGACACTCCCGGTGGGCCAAAAGTCGTAGATTTAAGCAATGAATACTGATTCTGACGGACGGCCAATGAAGAAACACGCAGTTGTTATTGGCGCCGGCTTTGGTGGCTTAGCCTGCGCTAAAAAATTGCGTAAGTCGGACTACTACTCAGTGACCCTCATTGACCGAAATCCTTATCAATTATTCTCGCCGCTTCTATATCAAGTAGCCACAGCGTCTCTACCAGAAGATGACATCGCATTTCCTGTTCGCACGGCGTATAAAGATGTGCAATTTTTACGCGCCGAAGTTACAAATATTGATGCAGCCAAGAAAGAACTCACGCTGTCGAATGGCAAAACAATTTCATACGATGATTTGATTCTCGCAGTTGGCTCAGAAGGCACAACATTTGGGATACCAGGTGTTGCAGAAAATGCATACCAAATGAAGTCGGTCGGTGATGCTCGCGGGATTCGACATTCGTTGTTGAGTGCATACGAGAGTGTCGAAGATGGATTATTGCCTCCCGAGAGTCTTAACGTTGTAATTGTTGGTGGCGGCCCGACTGGTGTCGAGCTTGCTGGAGCAGTAAAGGAACTGCAGCGTGAAATTCATCGTGAGTTTGAGCACATCGCACCAAAAGCAACCGTGACACTTCTTGAGGCGGGTCCTCGGTTGTTGCCAACCTTTCATCCGCACTCGAGTAAATACACGCTCAAAACCCTCACGAAAATGGGTGTGCATGTTCAGGTTGATGCTGCCGTTGTTGAGGCGACTCCCCGATCGCTGCGACTGAAAGACGGCAGTGAGATCGTTGCTGGCACTCGAATTTGGGCGGCAGGCGTTGTTGCGCCTCCGCATTGGAAATTTCTTGGGGAAACCGACCGGGGAAACCGAATCAAAGTCAATTCACATTTGCAAATCAGCAACTCGATTTGGATTGTTGGTGATGTCGCAAGTTCCCCCGATAGCAATGGGCGTCCACTTCCAATGGTTGCCCCAGTGGCGATTCAGCAAGGAAAGCATGTCGCGCGCCAGATTCAGCGGCGTGAGTCAAGTAAACCTCTGGAAGTTTTTAAGTATCGCGACAAGGGCCAAATGGCGACTATCGGTCGTCGAAAAGCTGTTGTTGAAATGCGTTCATGGCTGAGGTTTCAGGGCTCACTCGCTTGGCTGACGTGGCTTGCTCTGCATCTCGCTTACCTATCGGGCGGTCGCAACCGAACAAGTATTTTTGCTGACTGGATTTGGAACTACCTCGTCTGGACGCCGCGCCGAACAATCATTGACTAAAGACTCCCGCATTACAGGAGTTCTAAACATACAAACTCAATATCGCACTTAATTATCTCCAGATTGAGGCGACAAACAACAGCATTGCTACGACAAAGGCGGGGGCGTTTAATGCTGCACCCGGAGGTTTTCTAGTTGAGGTCACATTTAATTTGCGACTAGCAACAAAACGCATGATTGGGTCGAACGCCATGGTGAGCACGATCAATGGGGTGAATCCTGGATAGCGGAAAAACAGCACAGAAAGAAGCACGGCCAGAATGAGTTGAATCGCTCCCCATTGATGAAATATGGCGATGATGTTGTTTCCACCTTCCACAGAAGTATCAATGCCTGCGATGCGGTGAGCTCCGCCATCGGATGCAAACAAGTGAACACAGCTACGCATCACCATCACCACTAAAAGCAGAGCCAAGACAACTCGGACAACTTGAGAACCTTCAAAGATTGCAGGGTCTGTTGGAAACACTGTATTGATATCTAAATTCACGATTACTCCTATAACGCCGAGCCCAAATTGGACAACTTCACATTGTTTCCAAGCATTTGTAAGGACAGTCCTTTGCTGCTCAGTGAAACTGACTGTACTTCAAGTCCTTTAGGAGGGGCCAGACTCCGCTGGCTCCTGCTCTTAATCTGACTTTGTAAATCTGAAGGCAAAGACGACGCGGGAATTTCTCTGCCCATGAATAAAACACTTTGAATTTCAAAATAGAGTTGGCTATTTGAATACCTTGGATTCAGTATCGCAGTTCCTGCACCACCTGGACCCACAGAGACTTGCAGTGTGTTCCCCACAATTCTTGCATCATTGAATTCTGCTGATTCGACAATCGTCGACTCAGGAATTGTGGCTATTACCTCTAATGATCCGACAAGAGTCGGCTTAGATTTACTGATGTTTTTGGCAGTAATTTTCAGAGAAACATTTGTGTTGTTTTCCTTGAGGAAATAACTATTTATGTCAACGATTACTGCCTTAATTGCGTCAGATGTAATGTTGCTTGGCAAATCCGCCAAAGGGATAGAAGCTCGAACGCCTGATGCTTTCGGCATTTCTCGTTCAACGCGTGAAGTTATCTGCGATGAGACATACTTCTGAGTACCAACTGTTCCACTCAATAGGAAGAGTGCGAATACTGATGTCGTTATTGTTCTTTTTCTCATCTCACATCGAATGTATACGCCATGCGCAATAGAACCAAGGCAGGGCCGCACATACTTCGGACTATGAAATGTGGTCTATTCCCACGACAACCCACAAGACTGAGATACCTGAGCCGAATTAGTGATTCTTGGGAAAGTTTTTTCGCCATGAGGAGAAGCTCTTGACAGAACCCGCATGAGGCATTCGCAACCACGGGTACGGATAGACCTCTGCAAGGTTTTTGTACTTCTTAAATGAAGGGACTGGTGCAAAGGTCACTGCGACTGCGTGGTCCATTGCGAATTGGTATGGGTCACCGAGATAGACACGAAGATCTCTGCGTGTTGATAAATCTTGAAGAGTCTGAAGATAGAACGCGATTCGTTGTGAGCTGAGTTGAAGTTTTCGTAGGGCAGGCTCGTTAAACACGAATACAACTGGGAGTTCTAAATGAGCAACTAGCGCTGGGTCAGCATCACCCAGTGAATCAATGGTCAGCAACACATATTCCGCACTCTTATTCAACTGTGGCACTATTGGCCCCCGAGTTACAGCAAGTTCGGGGTCAATCTCTAGTCGGTCATTGTTCGCAGTGTGACCAAGCGTCGTCTCCTCAGGAAACTCAGCAACCGGGCAGTTGCCAACAAGTGCGCAATTCGAACATAAGCCAGGCGCGCGTTTGTCAACTTGCCACTTTGAAAAACCGTACGGTTTTCCGGTTCCGGAACCGACAGTCCACTGCCAGCCAAGAAGATTTGCAGCTCGTGACCCGTCGAGCAGTTGTTGATGCATTCGCTCTTGTCCGAACAGCCAACCCTTCTCATCGCGAACTGTCCACTGAGAAGCCAACCACATTCGGGTTTGGTTAACCAGCCATCCATCAGTTTCTAGTTCAGCAACAACCTCATCAATACATCGCATCTCGCGATTCCAGCCATCGCCAGCCTGATCTTTATTTGTTTCAAACCGGAGATTCTCAAAAAGCTGAACGCCTATCCGCGCATACAAATGTCTCGCATATTCTTGCCACAAGAGTTCGTCTTGAAACTTTTCACGATCTTTGTACGGCGCCGTACGGACTGCTTTAAAGACATCACTAAGAGTCAGCATGTTATGGCGGATATAAGGTGACAATACCGAGGCCCCACGACTTGATTTTGGGAACACTTGATTGCGCGCATTGGCGTATCCAGTAATATCCAAATTCTCTAGGGCTTGATTAGCGGCAGTTTGGCCTCCAGTTATTGAACTAATTCCCAAGAGCCCAGAATAGAGACCAGAAAAGTTCTGTTTGACAATGTCAATCACATTGTGCGACAAATCAAGATGGCTTAAAGACATGAAGGCAAGGGTACTCACAGACAGGCATCATTATTTATCCAATGCCCTGTGTCAGTGCCAATAGTTTCGTTGCGCCCTTCATTCACTGAAATTGTCTTTGAATTCGGACTTGCAGACAAATCTGTGACGTCACCATTGAATGCAACTGGCCAGCTCATGCCAAAACTGGTCGAGAAGTAGTTGTCGAAAAGCTGCTGCTGAAATGCGTTAATGGCTGAGGTTTCAAGGCTCACTCGCTTGGCTGACGTGGCTTGCTCTACATCTTGCTTACCTATCGGGCGGTCGCCACCGAACAAGTATTTTTGCTGACTGGATTTGGAACTACCTCATCTGAACGCCACGCCGAACAATCATTGACTGAAGTCCCTCAACACCTCGGAATTTGCACACGACTACGGGCGCGAGCCGTAGGCGCTAATGAAACCTCCACCGGCTGGTGGCGTTAGGTCAGTGGAACCAAGAGTTGTCGTTGTTTGATTGATGTCAGG
>SXGQ01444408.1_pt1 | contig 14262 bp, 8 predicted proteins | sample 3178371 | NCBI WGS metagenome assembly SXGQ01 (sample SAMN11356859, study PRJNA531348) | freshwater metagenome | isolation source: freshwater sample F1-20 | place: China: Fuxian Lake, Yuxi | collected 2017-12-25
CGTCGGGCCATCGCGACAGGCCGGCCCGAGGCGCGAGCAGAGGCGAGCCGGTCTCAGCACCCAATTTCAGGTAGACGGCGCCCCGCCCCCCCCGGCAGCCGCAGATTAGCGATTCACGGCCTGACCCCGTCCTTTGGGCCGCGGCGTTGCCATACGCAGCCGCGAGAACGACGGCGGACCCCTGACCGGCGTTGTCATCCGACGTGATCCGTCTCGGATCACTCCTCCCAGACAGCACGCTTTTCTGGCCGCGCTGCAGCAGCTTGAAAAACGAATCGTGCAGCGCCCGACGCTCCCCCACGCGGGCCGCCGCCCGCACCGCGATCTTCGACTACATCGAGCCCCTCTGTAAGGGGCCGCGGCAAAAGGGGGCCGGACGAAACTTGCAACCTTCTGAACTTCCTTCCCGGCGGCCTAGGGGGACGACCGTATCGGTTGCAGGTTTTGTCCTGACCCGTTTCGCCGCGGGCTACGGAGGCATCCCGCGTCGCGCGATCAACGCGCATGGGAGGGCCATCGGAAGCGTAGGGTGTGGGCGCTAGGGACGTCACGCGGCCAGGTTTTTACGACAAAGAGCCCGGGTACGTCAGCACGGCGGACCACGGCCGGAGAGTTCCAGCCGATGTCGGCAACTGCATCCTGCGCTGGCCTGACCGCATCGGACGCGCCCGTCGGCCGGATCTGCCAACGAGGCGCGGAGATTGACCGCACGGCTCGCGGCGCGTTGCCTTTAACTCCGCGTGACCCTCGCTTGTCGCCCTCTCCCGACGGCCTTTGCCTCCGAAGTTCCGGTCGATCTTAATGAGACCGACCCATCGCTCCCCCACCTCCCCGTCGCCCAGCGAAGGGGCTGGTTTTGGTCTTCGGCTCACGGAGCGGACCCCTTGCTGATTTGTCCGACTTCTCCTGCCGGTCCAAAGCCGCAGAAGCGAGTTACCGAGCGGAGAACGTGGGGACGCGATTTCTCCGCCGAAGCGCAGCGAGGGGGGAGCTCGCGTTGAAGCGACGCGGCGCATTCTTGTGAGGAGATCTTCCTTCAGCTGGCCGGATGGAGGCTCCCATGAGTAATGCAACGACCGGGTGGCGCTGGATCGAGTTGGTGGTCTTTGGCGCCGGTCTCGTATTAGCCGCGGCCATGCGCCTGGCGGCAATCTGGGAGCCCCTTTCTTACGACGAGGTATGGGTTATGGACGCCTCCGCCGGCAAGGGAGCACGCGCTCCGCAGGTCGATCGCATCGAGCTGCCCAAGCATTCGCTGTCGTCCCTCGTCGCTCCCGACGTGCCGGCGTTCACGTGGCGGCATGGGGATCACTATCATCCTCCGCTCTACCCGGCGACGCTACGGCTTTGGCGCGAGTGGGTAGGAGACGGCGACGCCTTCGCCCGCCTTTACTCGGGACTCTGGTCCTTGATCGCGATCGTCTTCGTCGGCCTAGCGGTGCGCGCCCAGTTGGGCATCGGTCTGGCAAGTCTCACTGTGGCGATCCTGGCCGTGGCTCCAGTACAGATCCACCTGGGTACGGAAATCAGGGGGTACCCGATGGCCTTGGCGTTGACCGCGGCTGCCGTCTGGCTGGCGGTCCGCATCGAACAGACTGGCGTCACGACCGGACGGCTCGTTGCGCTGGGGGGACTCACCCTGCCGCTGATGCTGACCCATTATCTGGCTGCCGGGTCGTGTCTGGGCATCCTGGCCTGGGCTGCGCTGCGGCTCCCGCGCCGCACATTTCTCCAGCTTTGTGGGGTGGTGGTGATGGCCGGATTCGTGTTCTTGGCGGTCTGGGGTGAAGCGCTGCTGCAGGAACCACCGACCAGGACACCCGGTTTCCTGGAGCGGGATCAAACTCGATGGTATCAACTGGTTTTTTCCGGCACGTTGATGCCCTGGCGAATGCTGGCCTATCAGGAATCCCTCCGGGTGACCTTGGCTATGGGAGCCGTGCTGGCGATGCCGTTGCCCTTGGTTCTCCTCCGCCGGGTTCCACAGGCGATTCCCTGGGTGTTTTTTCTGGTAACTCCTCCGCTGGTGCTGCTGGCGCTGGATCTGATGCGCGGCAGCCAGCTCTCACTTTGGCCGCGGTATGCGGCCAATATGTCGGTGGCGATTCCGGCGGCATTGTTGGTTTCCGTCGCTTCCGTAAACCGCCGGGCGGCATGGCTAGTTGGCGGGGTGATCCTCGCCGCGGTCCTCGCATCAAGGCCGTGCTGCGGCCGGCAGATCGGATCTCCGTTCTTCTATCCTATCGTCGAGCGCTTTCTCCCCACCATCCGCCAAGAGGCCCCGGACCTTCCGCTAGTGATCCGACAGCGCCCGGTGGGTTCTCTAGCTTACTACGGGCCTGGACTTACCTACGAGTTCCTGCACGCAGGTCTGGTGGACCGTCCCTATCTGCTGCTTAAGGGCGACGATGGAGTCCGGGCCTTGCTCCAGCAGGTGCCGGAGCAGGGGCGTTTCTGGATGGTCACCGACGACGAGGGACCTCTGCCCCCGGGTGTTCCGCCTCCCCTAGACACTGCCTCGGCCCGCCTGGAGATTATTAGGGGCCCAATCCAACAGGCCCGGGGCACTGGGGGAGTTTCGGAGCGCCCCGGGGGCCGGCTCTACCTGGTAAGACGTCTCCAGAAGGATGGCGCTGAAGGAGACGCGAACTAAACAGGCTACAACCTAGCTGCCGGCGATGCGGCCGAGCGGGTGGCAGGCAACTGAAGTTGCCCCGGTTTGACGGACACGGCCGCGGCAAAAGGGGGCCGGACGAAACCTGCAACGTTCTGAACTTCCGGCCCGGCGGCCCAGTGGGACGACCGTATCGGTTGCAGGTTTCGTCCTGACCCCTTTCGCCGCGCCGCCCGCACCGCGATCTTCGACTACATCGAGCCCCTGTGTAACCGCTCCCGCCGCCACTCCTTGCTCAGTTATCAAAGCCCGCTCGACTACCCATTCTCCCTCAGCTACCTCACGCTCCATCCGCTCAACGCGTGTCCGAAATATCCGGGGAAGCTCACTCCCACCCGGCCCAAGCCCCGCCAGCACCAGTTTCCCAGCGGCAGAAAGCAATGCACCGAACCATCAGCGCACCTAGCAACCGGGTTTGCTCCGCGACGCTCCTCAAGGGGTCAGGCCGTGAATCGCTAGTCCGCCGTGAGGCCGCCGTTGGCAGGTCGAATGCATCCCTGAAAAAAGGGTTCAGGCGGGCTCGCCTCCGCGCTTCCAGCGACCCGACCTGTCGCGATGGCCCGAGGCGCGAGCAGAGGCGAGCCGGTCTCAGCACCCAATTTCAGGTAGACGGCGCCCCGCCCCCCCGGCAGCCGCAGATTAGCGATTCACGGCCTGACCCCGTCCTTTGGGCCCCCCGTTTCCTATCGGTCGGTAATTTAGATTGTTTAAAGCCATGTTAGATTTTGAAAAAATAAAACCCATTGAAGGGTGGCTCACCAAAAATGAAGCGGAATTTCTTTTTGAGCATGCCAAAAAAACTACACCCCAGGCCGCTATTGTTGAGATCGGCTCTTGGAAGGGCCGATCAACCACCTGCCTTTGCATGGGCAGCCAGCTTGGCAGGAACGCCAAGGTGTATGCCATAGATCCGCACGTAGGATCTCCTGAGCATCAAAAAAGGTTTGGGAAGGTGGACACTTTTGAAGATTTTTTGAATAATATAAAAAAGAGTGGGGCAGATCATCTGGTTGAGCCCATCCGCGACAGTTCGCTGAATGTGGCCAAGATTTTTGACAAAGAGGTGGGGTTTATTTTTATCGACGGCGCTCATGAATACCGGGCGGTAAAAAGCGATTTTGAGTCGTGGTTTCCTAAACTTTCTAACGGCGGGGTGATGGCGTTTCATGACGCCTGGTGGTTTGGCGGAGTGCGTTCTTTAGCCTATCTTTTACTCATAACCTCGGGCAATATCAAAAATCCTAAAGTGTCTGATACCATCCTTTCATTTGAAAAGGTACAACGTAATCATATTTTTGACCGTTTATATAATGTCATTTTCATCCCGTACCACTTTTTCATTTCTGGATTCTTGGGTTCGCTAAACATGTATTTTTATGGCATCGCTAGTCCCCGAAGATGAATATCTATATCACCAAAAACAGATATCTGAACGCGTTGCTTCTACTCATGTTGTTTTCGGCGGAGATCCATATGGCCATTTAATTTTACGTGGCCTTGGTTACCTAGGATTTTTACGTTCTTAATTACTTCCATATTTTAGACGTCACCTACTTTTCCCCGCAGATCTTCAATGCGCCCAGCGGCCATATCGCATCAGTGATGGTAGCAGGGTTGCTATATTTAGCGATTTTACAGCTTGCGCGACGCTCCTCAAGGGGGTCGCTCCTCAAGGGGTCAGGCCGTGAATCGCTAGTCCGCCGTGAGGCCGCCGTTGGCAGGTCGAATGCATCCCTGAAAAAAGGGTTCAGGCGGGCTCGCCTCCGCGCTTCCCGCGGCCCGACTTGTCGCGATGGCCCGACGACTTCGCCTGCAGTTTCCCGGCGCCCGGTACCACGTGTTCAACCGCGGCAACCTTCAGCACGACCTCTTCACCACGGACGGCGCGCGTCGTTCCTTTGTCCGGGTGATGGGCGAGGCGTGCGCGAAATTCGGCTGGCGCCTCCACGCCTACATCGTGATGCGAAACCACTTCCCTCTGGCCCTCGAGACGCCGGAACCAAACCTGGTCGCCGGGATGCACTGGCTGCAGTCGACCTTCGCCGTCCGGCGGCTGCGGTTTCACCGCCAGCACGGCCACCTCTTCCAGGGACGCTACCAGTCGCCGGTGATTGAGGATGACGCCCACCTCGCCCGCGTATGCGACTACATCCACCTGAACTCGGTTCGCGCCGGCCTCCTGCCCGTGGAGCGATTGGCGCAGTTCAAATCGAGCAGTCTTGCGGCGTGGCTGGGCGGCTCAGCCCCGGAGTGGCTGGAGGACGCGGTTGTCCTCGAGGCCGCCCGCTGCGCGCAGGGGCCCGACGCGTGGCGGGGATATGCGGACCATCTGGCCACGATCGCGAACGGTGACGCAAATGACGAACGGATGGTCACCGGCGCCCTCTCGCGCGGCTGGGCGATCGGGACGGCGGCGTGGCGCAAGGCTCTGGCCCGCGAGCACGCGCACCTTGCGCTGGCGCCCGGGTTGGCCCAGGCAGAGGTGCGGGAACTGCAGGCGGAGCGGTGGGAGCGGGCGCGGGAAGGCGCGCTCGAAGGGTGCGGGCGTACGCCAGCGGATCTGGGATCCTCGCCGAAAAGCGCCCCGTGGAAGCAGGCTTTGGCGCGACAACTGCGGGAGGCGGTCGCCCCTCCCTACCGCTGGCTCGCCGAGAAACTGGCTATGGGCCAACCGAGCTCCGTTCGCGCCTAGGTGCACGGAGCGGGTGCCGAGACCGCCGGCAAGGACTAGCGACTAACGGCCTGACCCCATCCGGCCAACCCCCAGGCTTGTCGTTCACCGACGCGGACCGGCGAGTGCACCTTGCGCCGGCCTGACCCCTTAAGCGCCCATTCCGACGGGCTTTCTTGGAGCCCAGACTCTCGTCCGCAAGGGCCCCGATTTCTCGATTCGGGTCAGCCCAACTTGGAGCATGCTCCGGCTTCACCTCAGTCTCGCGAATCTTCGGTTGCGCATTTCCTCTTGCGGCCATGGGCGCATCGGGCAACAATTGCCTGGCGCCTGCTCTTGTGTTGCGATGATTTCTATCCTCCGTTTTGCGCTCTTACTTGCTTGTGCATTTGGCATAGCATTCGGCCAAGAAGCGCGCCTGTCCAATATGTCGGTGCGGGCGCAGGCGGGAGGGGGTGACTCGCTGATTACCGGGTTTACGATCGGTCCAGGCGCGAGAATGACCGTGCTGGTGCGCGCGGTGGGACCGACGCTGGGCGTCTTTGGGGTGAACGGCGCCCTGGCGGATCCGAAGCTGACGCTCTACGACAGCAATGGCACGAAGCTGGCGGAAAACGATGACTTCAAAGCGGCCGACGCGCAGGCGTTCAGTTCGGTCGGCGCGTTCCAGCTGACGCCCGGGGGCAAAGACGCTGCGTTGGTGGCCACGCTCGGACCGGGAAGTTACACGGCCGAGGTGAGCGGGGTGGGTGGTGCGAGGGGGGTGACCTTGGTGGAAGTTTACGAGGCCGGGGCAACTGCCACGCGGCTGATGAATCTGTCCACGCGAGCCCAAGTGGGCGCCGGTGACGCGATTCTGATCCCCGGGATCACGATTTCCGCGGGGAGCGGACCGCGCCGGGTGCTGGTGAGGGTCGTCGGCCCGGCGCTAGCGGCCTTCGGGGTGCCGGGGGTGATTTCCGACCCGAAGCTGGAGTTGTTTTCCGGCAACACGCGGATCGCGGCCAACGACAATTGGGAAACCCAGAGTGGGAACGCTGGCGGTACGGCCGCACAGTTATCCGCCGCGTTCAGCCAAGCGGGGGCCTTCGCACTTTCGGCCGGATCAAAGGACGCGGCCCTGCTGACGACGCTGACTCCAGGCAGCTACACCCTGCAGGTTTCCGGCGCCAATAACGCCACCGGTGAGTCCTTGGTAGAGGTATACGACATCACCGACTCCGGCGGATCGCGGATCAGTCCCGTCTCGAATTTGTTTTTTGCCCAGATCCGTCCCTCGGCCAATGCACCCGGGGCGCTCGCCAGTGGTTTCGCGGCGATCCGCTTCGCCGCCGACGGTAACGCGACGGTCAGCCTCAACATCTCCAATCTGAGTTCCGCGCAGACCGCGGCCTACCTGCGGCTGGCCGGTACGGGAGACTACGTGCTGAGCCTACCGCTCGGTCAGGTGGCGAGTCGTCCCTGGGTGCTGGGTCCGGTGGGAATCTACACCCGCGACGATATCGTGAAGGCTCTCAACGAAGGAAAACTCTACGTGAGCCTCGACACGGTGAAATATCCGGCGGGCGAGGCCAGCGGGACGCTGGCGGCGGCCGCCGGTTCGGCGCGGTTCACGCCACCAGCGGCTCCACCCGCCCTGTCGGAAACACTTTTCAGTTCGCCGTCGGACATCGATGCGGCGCGGTTGCTGACGCAAGCGACCTTCGGTGCCACCGAGGAGACAATTGCGGAGGTGAAGCGTGTCGGCATCCGCGGCTGGATCGACGCGCAAATGGCGCTGCCGCAGACGTCTTTTCTCCAGCTACTGCGGGCCAACGCGATTCGGTATCCGAACCCTGAACTCAACCACGTGGGCATGCCCTTAAACCGGATTATAGGGCCCGATTTCGATTCCGGCTGGTGGAAGCTGGTCGTAACCGGATCGGATCAGTTGCGGCAACGGGTGGCTTTCGCGCTCAGCCAGATCTTCGTGGTCAATTCCGACAACTTCAACTGGGTCGAGCCCAACGCCGCCTACTACGATTTGCTGGGGAAGTACGCCTTCGGAAACTTCCGGGAACTGCTCGAGAAGGTTTCGCTGAATGCGGAGATGGCGGCGTTTCTGACGTTTTTATATAATCAGAAGGCCGATGCCATCAAGGGGACGAGCCCGGATGAGAATTACGCCCGGGAGATCCAGCAGTTGTTCACCGTGGGACTCGTGCAGCTGCATCCGGATGGCTCGCTGATGCTCGACGAGACAGGTGCCCCGATTCCGACCTACGACAACTCAATCATCGCGGAGACCGCGAAGGTCTTCACCGGGTGGGCTTACGACACTCCCCGGGGGAATTTCTTCTACGATCCCAGCTATGAAAGTCCAGGCGGACTGCAGGCGGGCGCGTTGTTCTCGATGACGAACGGGCGGATGCTGCCGCTGAGGAATTTCGAAGCTTACCACGACCGTGGCGTGAAACGCGTCATCAGCCTGCAGCAACTGCCTCCAAGCCGGGCGCAGCCGACCGTTATTCCCGCCAACGGGACGGGGGCCGACGATCTGCGCCTCCTGTTGGACACGCTCTGCAACCATCCAAATGTGGGGCCATTCATTTCGCGTCAGCTGATCCAACGCTTGGTCACCAGCAATCCCAGCCCGGGTTATGTTTACCGCGTAGCCCAGGCGTTCGCTAATAACGGCCGAGGAACGCGAGGCGATCTCGGCGCGGTGGTGCGCGCCGTGCTGACCGACTACGAAGCCCGTTCGGCGGAAGCTTCGGCCATGGCCGGCTTCGGCAAGATCAAGGAGCCGGTTTTGCGGGTGACCTCGCTGATGCGTGTGATGCGAACCTCCTCTCCCTCCGGCCGCTTTCTCGATGCGTACCTTCCGAAAGATAACTCTTACCCGCGCAACCCCCAGGGCAGCTTTTTCACCAGTTTCGAGAACTTGTTGTCGCAGTATGGGCAGGCTCCGCTGCATTCGCCCTCCGTTTTTAACTTTTTCTCGCCGTTTTTCACGAGTCCCGGATCGCTGGCCGATGCTGGGCTGGTCGCCCCAGAGCTGCAGATTGTCGACTCAAGTCTGGCCGTGACGGCACCCAACGAGCTGGTTCGTCTGATCTACCGTGGAGAAATTGCCGACGTCGATGCACCATCGCCGTACCCTTTTCTACGCCACGATCTTTCGAGCCTCTTGGCCCTGAGCGATAACGTCACGGGGTTGGTCGATCGGCTTGACCGGCTGCTCTGCGGCGGGACGCTCGGCGCGTTTTCGCGCGGCAAGATCGCTGATGAGTTGACGCGCATGCCCGCCGCCCAGCCGATTCGCAACTTCCCGGCCGCGGTGCAGCAGGCTCATGAGCCGTCTTCTTCGGACTGGCTTGCCGCTCCCAAGGTGTCCGCGTTCGACGCTGGTACGGCCTTCACGATCGAGGCTTGGGTATTTCCTACCCGCATCTCTGACACTTGGACCTTCATAGCGGGCAAGCGGGGAGATCCTCCGTTCGTCACGGGCACCTACGGATTGTGCAATCTGCTGTTTAATCCGGGCGGCGCGGTCAGCCTCGAATTCCACGACGGCACTCCCAACTCCTCCCGCGGTACGCGGACCAACGGAATCCTGAAGGTGGGTGAATGGAGCCATGTGGCGGCGACTTTCGACGGCTCCACGGTCCGTCTCTACGTCAACGGGGTGATGGAAGGCAGCAATACCCGCGCAGCGATCGTTCCCGCGACGCGTACGGAAGTGCCTTTCAGCGTGGGGGTTGGTGTCCAAGCCGACGGGAACAGTAGCCTCGCTCCGTTCCCCGGCTTCCTTTCTCAAGTTCGTTTCTGGCGAGTCGCGCGCACGACCGAGCAACTCAAGCAAGGCATGATCGAGGGCATTCCGTCCGATCGGTCCGGCTTGGTTGCAAATTGGATCTTGGACGAGGGCATTGGCGCGCTGGCAAAGGATACTTCCGGCAACGGCTATGACCTCCGGTCGCGTAACGCCGCAGCGGCGCCACGGTGGGTGCTGACTGATGGTAAAAGCCTCGAGCGTGTTAGGTCGGCTTTGCATATGATCAGCGTCTCCCCCGATTCCGCGGTCCAAAGATGAGTGTATCTGACCAGACCCCCGAAGTGCCGCGCCGTTCTTTCCTCCGGCAGGCTTGTTGCACCGCCGTTGGCGCCACCGGAATGGTGTCCGCTCTTTCTCAGCTGCGGCTGCTCGGGGCGATGGCCTCCGACAGCGGCGGCGTCCGGTCGGCGGCGTCCGGTGACTATAAAGCCCTAGTTTGCATTTTCCTAAACGGCGGAAACGACGGCAACAATACGGTCGTGCCGTACGACGCCTCCTCTTACGCGGCTTACGCTGCGGTCCGGGGAAGTCTGGCGGTGCGGCGGGAAGCACTGCAACCCCTCGCCTTGAGGTCGTACGCCGACGGCCGTTCGTACGGGCTGAATCCGGATCTCACCGGGCTCAAGGCGCTTTATGACGGCGGGAAATTGGCGTTTCTAGCCAACGTCGGGACGCTGGACCGGCCGCTGACCCTCGCGGAGTACCGGGCGGGCGGTCCAGTCCCGCTGCAGCTTTACTCGCACCTCGACCAAGCGATCCAGTGGCAGAGCAGCATCGTAAGCGATCCGATCTTTCGCACCGGCTGGGGTGGCAGGATGGCGGACTTAATCAACGCAACGAACGCCGACCCCAAGATCTCGATGTCGATTTGCGTAGGCGGATCGAGCTACTTCCAAGTGGGCAATTCGGTGGCGCCCTATTCGGTGAGCTCCAATGGGGCAATTTTGCTCACCGGCTACAATTCTTGGCAGAACGGATCGCGGCTGTATCCTTCGATCAAACAGCTTTTCGGCGGCCGGGCCGATAATGTGCTGGGCTCGGTTTTCGCCAACACAACCAAGGATGCGGTGCAGGACAGCGAGTTTCTCGCCGATGTGCTGAGCCGCGGCCGACCGCTGACGACCGTGTTCCCGTCCAGCTACACCGCCTCGCGGCTAAAGATGGTGGCGCGGCTCATTTCCCTCTCGGCCGAACTAGGCCACCGCCGGCAAGTTTTCTTTATTAGTGTGGGCGGGTTTGATACTCACGCCCAACAGTTGGAAGGCCACGGAAAGCTCCTGAACGAGGTGGGGGCGGCGATGGCGGCATTTTACAAGAGCACCGAGGAACTGGGCCTGCAGAATCAGGTCACGACCTTCACCGCCTCGGACTTCAGCCGAACCTACAATCCGAACGGTTCCGGTACCGATCACGCTTGGGGAAATCTCCAGTGGATCATGGGCGGCGCGGTCAAAGGGGGTGACATCTATGGTCGGATGCCCAGCTTGCGGATCGGTGGCACGGACGACACTGGCCGCGGCGCCTGGATCCCGACGACCAGCGTCGACGAATACAATGCCACCCTCGCAAAATGGTTCGGTGTGAGTGACTCCAACCTGCCGGTTGTGTTGCCCAACATCGGGCGTTTTGAAAAACGCGACCTTGGCTTCATGGTATGAGTCGGCGCGGTTGGCTGGCCGGTGCGGCCGCGGTGGGCCTCATCATGGCTTTGGCGTGGTGGAGTTTCCGGCGCGGCTGGGAGACTGCGGTGGAATCGGAGTCACCAGACGTGGCGAAGCCCCAGACGATTCTGCAGGACGTCCCGAAAAAATCGGAGCTCCCCTTGGAGCAGCGGCGCCGGATCCTGCTCGATTCCCCGGAGGCGCGTTTGGCCGACGATCTCAATCTACCTGGCAACGACATCCGGCAGGATATGGCTATTGTGGCCTCCCTGTTGGCAGCGTGGAGATCCAATTATCCCGGTGGGGGAAACCCGTTCGGACAGAATCGCGAGATCACGGAGAAGCTGCTTGGGCGTAATCCCAAGGGGCTCATTTTCCTGCGCGAGGGTAATCGGGCTCTCAACCGCGACGGCGAACTCTGCGACCGCTGGGGTACGCCATTCTTTTTCCACGCAGTATCGGGCACGCGGATGGAAATTCGAAGTGCCGGTCCCGATCGCAAACTGTGGACGGCGGATGATCAGGCGGTTGTGCCTTAATTAGATATCTAGCAACAGTCGCCCTGAGTCGACATTACCGACCAGGTCGGTGCGGGGTCTGGCCACCGCGCGGTGCATTTGCAGTGGTCACCGAAAGTTGGACAGGCCGGATCGTTTACCCATAGTCCTCGGCCCAATCCCCGCGCGAACTCGTTTTCCCGTCGCCATAAACATGGATCGAACCACCCGCGCGCCTGACCAAGGGGTTTGCTCCGCCGCTTTCTTCGATCTCGACAATACGCTGATCGGTGGGTCCTCGCTTTTCCACCTGGGTTGGGGAGGGTTCAAAAGAGGAATGTTCTCCCCGCGCCAGATGTTGCGCTTCACGGTCGAACAACTGTTCTTCCGACTCACGCGCAAGGAGTGGGCGAGTGCGACCAAGACTTGGGGAGACTTCGGCGCGGCTTACGTCAAGGGAGCCGAAGTTGCCGCCTTGGCGCGGTTCGGGAGGGAGGTCATCGCGGAGTCGATCGCGCCGGCCCTGCGCGGCCCGGTGCTGGCCATGGCCCGGCGTCACCTCTCCGCGGGAGAGGAGGTTTGGATCGTGACCGCCTCGCCGCACGAGGTGTCGCAAATGCTCGCGGAGCGCCTCGGCTTCACCGGAGGCATCGGGACGCGCGCGGAGGTGCGCGACGGCCGCTACACCGGCCGCCTTCCGGCGGGCGTTCTGCATGGACCGCCCAAGGCCCAAGCCGTCGTGGACCTGGCCGGTGCGCGGGGTATCGACCTCGCCCGGTCGAGCGCCTACAGCGACAGCATCAACGATCTTCCCCTGCTCCTTGCCGTGGGCTTCCCGCAAGCCGTCGCGCCGGACCGGCAACTCGCCCGGCTGGCGCGGCAGCGCGGATGGCCGGTTCACCAATCCCGGAGCTACCGAGGATTGCTCGGCCTTGCGAACCGCCCCCGTTTCCAGGACGGCGTCGGCCTGACGCCCGGAGGGATTGCGCCGGGCACCCGCCCGCCGTTGCCGGCGCCGGAAACCGAAAATCCGCGGGTTTAAGGCCAGCCTGCGCCACGAAAGGAGCCCGGTGGACGCATCCTTTTTGATCGCCACCACGGGTGGCGGAGCATCTCTGGGCCTTCCGAGCCCGATGACCGCTGCCCCGCCACGCCTGCTGCTGCTGGCCACCGCCGACGCGAGGGGTCATTTGATGCGCGGTCAGCTGCTTTACCATGCGCTTCGCGCCCGGGGAGCGCAGGTGTCCGTGTTGACGACCTCCGATGAAGGCCGGCGTTTCCTGGCGGAGTTCGGCGTTCCCGCGGCGGTCTTGTCCCGGCATTACGCCGTGGTGTTCGACTCGCGGCAAAAGATGCGCCCGGTCCCGACGGATCTGCGGGTGATCACCTATTTCTTCCTGCCTTGGCACATGCTGCGGGACATCCGCCGCTTGGCGCGGGAATTCTCCGGCGTGGACCTGATCGTGAACGATTCGTTCCACCCCGCGCTCGTGGTGATGGGGGGCCTGGAGCCCTGGCGCGATCGCGTCGTGCACATCTACGGGCAGAGCCTTCGTGAATCGCTCGAGGAAAACTTCACGGGACGCTTGTGGGGGCCCGGGGCGCGTTTCTTCCGTTGGTGGGTGCGGTTCGGTTTGTCGCGCGCCCGCGGCAGATTGGTCCACGACTTCGCTTTCCCTTTGCCGGCGAGCTCGGATCCCGCGACGCCCGAACATCACTTGCCCACGCCGCTGGCCGTGGTGGCCCCGGGGGCGGGTGCCGGTCATCCCGCCCGCAAAGTCGCGGTCTACCTCAACCCGCATTTCTCCGATCCCGCGTTGGCAGAAGCCCTGGAGACAGCCCTGCGACAAGCCGGGAGCATAGAAGGGTCGGAGGACGGGGGTGTTTTCCTGCTCGGCGAGGGCTACGCTGATCGACCGGGCTGGCGCCCTTACGCCAACGACTGGATGGAAATCGCCGCGCGGGCGGAACTGCTCGTCTCCGCCCCCGGCATGGCAGCGCTGGCCACGGCGCAGGCACTGGGGAAGCCGATGATTCTTATCGTCACGGCACAACCCGAACAACAGCGGAACGCGGGACGCGCGGCCACGCTGGGCCTGCTCCATCGTGCGGTTCCCTGGCACGAGCGCTCGACGAAGGAGCAATTCGTGGCGGATTTCACCCGGGCCCATCGCGATCTGCGGCGCGAGATTGCGGCCGGCCGGGACCGGGGCCAGGGCGCGGAGCAGGCCCACCGCAGTCTCCGGGACCGCCTGGACCGGTGGGCGGATCTTCTGCTGGCATGGGCTTCCGGGCAGGGCGGGCGAAACCGGACTGCGCGGTGAGCCGCGCCTCAGGTTAGCCTGATGATCGACGAGGTAAGGCTCTACGCGAGTGTGACCTGGCCAGCCTTGGCACCAGTGAGCAAACCGGTCTGAGCGGAGTGGCCGCGGGCTCAGGGCACTCTGGCTGAGTTTAGTTAACGTGATCCGTCCGCTGCGATCCCCAACGCTCCGGGAGTAACTGGCGAACCCCAAGCCATCCCGACCAGATCGTCTGAAGGGGCGTTCCGAAGCCGGCGCCGGCGGCCATCTCGGGGATTGCGGCGCCGGCCAGGCCCGGTTCTGTGGCGCGATGCGATTCCGGTTCTTCCCCGCCCTATTCATCACCCTGCTCGGCGCGGCCGTCGCCGCGCAACCCGCCGCGGACGAGACCCGGCTGCTCCGGTTTCCGGCGACCGACGGCACGTCTGTGGTCTTCAGCTACGCCGGGCAGCTGTACACGGCACCGCTGACCGGGGGCACCGCGCGGCGTCTCACCGACGGTCCCGGCTACGCGATCTTCCCGCGGTTCTCGGCGGACGGGGTCCATCTGGCCTTCACCGGCCAGTACGACGGCAACACCGAGGTCTACGTGATGCCCGCGGCCGGCGGCGTGCCGAAGCGGCTCACCACCTCGGCCAC
>SXGQ01412322.1_pt1 | contig 14261 bp, 19 predicted proteins | sample 3178371 | NCBI WGS metagenome assembly SXGQ01 (sample SAMN11356859, study PRJNA531348) | freshwater metagenome | isolation source: freshwater sample F1-20 | place: China: Fuxian Lake, Yuxi | collected 2017-12-25
AAGTCGAGGAGGGCCTCTCCCATGCCCAGGCAACCAGATTTCTACTGTTTTTTCTACTGTGCGGGCCGTGACGGGCGATGCCGGGCCGGCACGGCGCGGCACTGGCCGGGATCTCAGCCCGCTCGTGGGACGATGCGAGGAAGCCACGTCGGTTGCTCCACCGACCACCTCGCGCAGGGTATCTCTCGATCTTCGGGTTCTGTGGGCGTAGAGTCGAAGGCGCAGCGCCTGATCCCTGTCGGACGTCCCGGGATCGACGGCCTCCGCGACTGCCAGACGTCTCCTATCGGATCGATCCGAAGGGGACTCTGATGCGCGGAAGCATCCAGAAGAAGGGCAAGAAGTGGTACGCGGTCGTCTACGACGGCGTCAACCCGGCGACCGGCCAGTACCGGCGTCGGTGGGTGCAGGCCGGAACCAGGCGCAGCGACGCCGAGAAGTTGCTCGCCGAGCTGGTCAAGCGAAGCCACCAGGGCGAGACCGTCGTGAGCGAGAAGCTGACGCTGGGTCGGTACCTGACCGAGCGGTGGCTGCCGGTCCAGGAAGCCCGCCTGCGCAGGAGCACTCACGACTCCTACCGCCGAAACATCGAGCTGCACGTGATCCCCGCGCTCGGGCAACGCCAGCTCGACCAGCTCAGCGCCGAGGACATCGACGTGTTCTATGCGGCCCTGCTCAAGAACGGCAGCAAGAGGAAGGTCCGTGCCGGCGGGAACGGAGAGGCGAAGGGGCTGGCGCCCAAGACGGTGCACAACATCCACGTGATGCTCAACAAGGCGCTCAGCGACGCCGCCCGCAAGGGCACCGTCGTCCGCAACGTGGTCGCCTTGGCGGACCCCCCGTCGCTCCAGGCGCGCAAGCGGCCCGAGATCAAGGCGTGGGAGGCGGGGCAGCTGGTCGAGTTCCTCGGTGCGGTCGACTCGCACCGGATGGCACCCGCCTTCCATCTCGCAGCGCACACCGGAATGCGTCGCGGTGAGGTGCTCGGCGTTCGTTGGCGCGACCTCGATCTCGACGTCGGGCTGGTGTCGGTGCGCCAGGCGCTGGTTTCGGTCGGCTACGAGATGTCGATCTCCGACGTGAAGACGGGCTCAAGCCGCCGCACGATCGACATCGACGAGGACGTTGTGCAAGTCCTGCGAGACTGGCGCAAGCACCGGACCGAGGAGCGCGACGGAGCGGCCCCGGCCGCCGACGATCTCGTCTTCGTCAAGGCCGACGGCACCTCGATGCATCCGGACATCTTCAGCCAGCTCTTCGACCGCACCGTCGCCAAGCTCGACGTGCCGGTCATCTCGCTGCACGACCTGCGACACACCCACGCCACCTTGCTCCTCAAGGCCGGTGTGCACGTGAAGGTCGTCAGCGAACGCCTCGGACACTCCAACATCGCCTTCACGATGAACACGTACCAGCACGTCCTGCCGGGCATGCAGGCCGAGGCGGCTGCGATGTTCTCCGAACTGCTCTCTCGGACGTCAAGGAATGCCGCACGTCGTGGCGTGTCGGGCGCCCACGAATGACGCATGCAGTGGGAGCATGACGTCATGAGCTACTTCGACGACACCGATGACAGCGAAGCGCTCGGCCTCTGGCAGGAGCGACTCGAGGCCTACCTCGGCTGCCAAGAGGGCGTCGAGGGTCTCCGCTCCCGTGTCCAGCCGAACCCGCCGTGGCCCGACTCGGACAATCCGATGCTTGGGTACCTGCTGGCCCGAGCAATGGAGATCCACGAAGCCGACGGTCTGGAGATGGCGTTGACCTGGGTCGCCGTCCACGCATGGTTCGAGTCAGCCGTCGACACCCGAGCCGAACTCATCCGCCACCTCGGGGCTTGAGGGGCGCGAACGGCCACCGCGTAGGACTCCAGATTGGGGACGCTGGCTGAGAGCGTCCGCGACCGGCACCTTCGTGGCAGTGCCCCCGGGAGGGATGCGCGTGCAATAGGTGGCGGTGCACCTCTTCGCTGTCGGCACTTCCGGGCGGCTACGGCTTGCGAGGGCGGTCTGCTTCGAGAGCGTCGCTCGCTTGAGGGCCGTCTTCGTGGCTGGCGGGTGTCGTCACCCAGCTGGCCAGCAGGTCGATGGCTTGTTGTGAGGGGGAGCTTGGCTCGGCGGTGTACACGACGAGCTTCTGGCCGGGGTCGCCGGGGAGGTCGAGGGACTCGAAGTCGAGGCTGAGGTCTCCGACGATGGGATGGTGGAACCGCTTGGTCCCGGTGCGGTGTCGTCTGACCTCGTGGGCCGCCCAGCGCACTCGGAACTGGTCGCTGCGGGTGGCGAGCTCGCCGATGAGGTCGGTCAGTTGTCGGTCGTATGGGTCTCGGCCGGCCTGGGCGCGGAGGATCCCGATGGCGTCTTCGGCGACGTCGTCCCAGTCCAGGAAGAACTCGGGCGCCTTGGGATTGAGGAAGATGAACCGCACGGTGTTCACCGGTCGCAGCGGTTCGGCGTACAGGTCGGAGTAGAGGGCCTCGCCGATGACGTTGGCGGCAAGGATCTCGCCACGAGAGTTCACGACGAAAGCGGGCGCCGCGACGAGGACGTCGAGGATGCGCTGCACGCTGGGCCGGACGCGCTCTTGTGGAGCGCGTCGCGCTCGGCGGGTGGAAGTGGTGGTGGCTCGCGCCAGGTCGAACAGGTGGTCGCGCTCGGCGTCGTCGAGCTGGAGGGCACGAGCGAGTCCGTCGAGCACGTCCTCGGACACGCCCCGGACGCTGCCGCGTTCGAGCCGCACGTAGTACTCGGCCGAGATCCCAGCCAGCATCGCGACCTCTTCGCGTCGCAGTCCTGGCACCCGACGATTCGTCCCGTAGGCAGGCAGCCCGGCTTGGGTCGGCGTGATGCGAGCCCGGCGGGACTTCAGGAAGTCACCGAAGGCGTCGCTGGGATCCACACCAGCGAGGCTACGGGCACTTCCGGTCGCCAGGGAGGCCCTGGCAGTGCTCCTCTTGGCTGTGTCTCCCTGGACCTCCTGAGACGTGGTGTGGTGGGTGCATGCAGAGCACCACCGTTCCGAACGTCACGCTCCACAACGGCGTCGAGATGCCCATCGTCGGGTTCGGGGTCTTCCAGATCCCGCCAGCGGAGACCGCAGCGGCCGTCGCCACGGCCTTGGAGGTCGGCTACCGGCACTTCGACACCGCAGCCTCGTATGAGAACGAAGAAGCCGTCGGCCGGGCCGTGGCCGGCAGCGATGTCCCACGCGACGAGCTGTTCATCACGACCAAGCTGTGGATCCAGAAGCCCGGAGCCGACACCCGTGCCGCATTCGAGCAGTCCCTCGAACGACTCGGCCTCGACCATGTCGACCTGTACCTGATCCACCAGCCCTTCGGCGACTACTACAGCGCCTGGCGGGCCCTGGAGGAGGTCCATAGCGAGGGTCTCGCCCGTGCCATCGGCGTGTCCAACTTCTACCCCGACCGGCTCGTCGACCTCGTCCAGCACAACGAGATCACACCCCACGTCAACCAGATCGAGGTCAACCCGTTCTTCCAGCGCCACGCCGATCAAGAACTCATGGCCGAACACGAAGTCCAGATCGAGTCGTGGGGCGGCTTCGCCGAGGGCAAGAACAACCTGTTCACCAACCCCCTCCTCGCCGAGATCGGTGACGCGCACGACAAGTCCGTCGCCCAGGTCGTGCTGCGCTGGCTCACCCAGCGCAACGTCGTCACGATCCCCAAGAGCGTCCGCCGTGAGCGCATGGCAGAGAACCTCGAAGTGTTCGACTTCGAGCTCAACGACGAAGAGATGGCTCGCATCGGCGGCATGGACACCAGCGCATCCCAGTTCTTCGACCACCGAGACCCCGCCATGGTCAGCTGGCTGAACAAGCGCGCACTAGAGAGCTGACGGCGACACCCCGCCGACTAGGACGCATGGCGCTTCCGGCATCACGTCTCACTGCGACGTGACGAAGCCCAACCGAAGGCCGGCTCGTGTCGCGTGTTGCGCCGGATATCGCTCCGCTCAGGGGCGACGTTCTGGGGCGTGCGCGGAGAGCGCCATCGATCGGCACATTCGTGACATCGCCCGACACGGATATGCGCGTGCGACAGGGGGTGGGTCACCTGCCCGCGAAACGAAACCTCGGTGCGGTACCGGCGAAGCGTTACGGCCTGAACTCGTCGCAGAAATGCGATGAGTTCCTTGGAGAAGAGCGGATCGAAGATCGCCCCGAGGTGATCTTGTCCCGGAATCGAGATCGCCTCGGCCTTGGGAACTCGGAGGCGAGTCCTTGTGCTCCACCGATGGCCATGTCGTCGTTCTCTCCGTTAATCACGCCACTCCATACTGTCCAGTGGCGGGAGATGGTCAGCCCGGCCGGTCACGGCGTTCGTTCATCGGTGTCGTCAGGCCGATCCCTGCGGCAGCGAAGAGCAGGACCGCTGAGATGACGTAAACGAGTCGGATGCCAGCGACATCGGCGAGTACGCCACCGGCGGCGAGCGAGAGCAGCCGGGCGGCGTTCCAGAGCACGTCGTAGAAGGCGAAGGCGCGGCCTCGGGCGTCGCCTGGGACGAGTGTCTGCAACGTCGACTGGTACGCGACCATGCCGGTGGACGTCGACATCCCGTAGACCACGAGGGCGCTGCCGGCGACGACCGGGCTTCCGACTGCAGCCAATGTCAGATCAACGCCACCACGTGCGGCGAAGGGTCCGAACAGCCATCGCTTGTCGCCTGTTTCGATGAACCGGCGGAGCAGCAAGGGGCCGAGAACAGCTCCGACGCCGATGGCGCCCAGCAGGATGCCAAAGCCGCCTGGACCCACTCCCAGCCAACGGTCTGCCAGGACGACGAGGAGTCCACTCGTCGCCCCGGCCGACATCGAGGCGAGGACCTGGACCGCCGCCAGGCGGCTGAGCAGACGATCAGTCCGGACGGCATGGACCCCGGCGAACACACCAGACCAGCCCTTGACGTCCGCGTCCGCACGTGTGCGCCCGCTGCGGAGCGCGGACAGGGCCACAGCGGACACGAGGAACGTGACCGCGTTGACGGCGAAGGCGACCTGCACGCCCCAGGCTGCGATGACGAACCCGGCGAGCGGTGCCAGGGCGACCTGGCCGGTGACCGCCGCAGTCCACATCGCGCTGTTTGCGGTCACCACCTCGTCCTCGTCGACGATCTCGGGTAGCAGCGAGCCCGCCGCTGGGTTGAACAGGACGGCGCCAGCAGACAGCCCGAACGCGACCCCGTACGCGACCGCCACCGAGTCGGCAGCCATCACCAGGACCAGCGCCACGAAGGCCCGGAAAAGATCGGCTCGTATCATCACCGAGCGGCGTGGCAACCGGTCGGCGGCCAGGCCCGCCACCGGTCCCAGGAGGAGCACCGGCAGCACCTCGAACATCACGGCACCTGCGACACCCAGACCAGACCCCGTCAGGTCGAGGACCAGCACGACGAGGGCGACGGTGTTGAAGGCATCACCGGCCCGGGAGATCGCGTGCGCTGCGAAGAGCCGCCGGAACTCCCGTGACGAGCGCAGCAGCGAGAGCACGCCTCGATCAGCTCACGCGGACAGCAGCGGTGCGGACTGGGACGGCTGGCTCAGGATGTGCCGTTCGAGGCGCCGCCACTGGCTCCCCCGTCTCTGCTCGGTTCTGGCGGCCGTGCACTCCTGTCGCCATGCGCAGCGCAGCTCGTGCTGGTTGCGGGGTCTTGGATGTCTCGGGGCGTTCATGGCTGTCGCCGGGCGTGCCGGGCGGCTCGGAGACCGTTGGCGATGACGAAGACCTCGGCGATCTCGTGGCTGGCGACGACCGTGGCCAGGCCCAGGACGCCGGTGGCGGCGAGTGGAACCAGCGTGAGGAGGATCGTGCCGGACAGGGCGAGGTTCTGGCGCATGATCCGCCCGGCCCGACGGGCGTGGACGAGGACGTCGGGAAGGTGGTGGAGGTCTTCGCCGAGGAGGGCGACATCGGCGGTCTCGATGGCGACGTAGCTGCCGGCGGCGCCCATGGCGACGCCGATCTCGGCGGTGGCGAGAGCTGGGGCATCGTTGATGCCGTCGCCCACCATGCAGGTACGGCCGTGGCGGCGGAGCTCGTTGACGGCGCTGACCTTGTCCTCCGGGCGGAGCTCGGCGCGGGTGTCATCGATGCCGGCGGCCCTGCCGAGCGCAGTGGCGGTGCGGGCGTTGTCGCCGGTGAGCATGGCGATGCTGCCGATGCCGAGGTTCCGGAGGCGCTGGATGACCGCTGGTGCTTCGGTTCGGAGCTCGTCGCGGACGGCGATGAGGCCGAGGAGCTGGCCGTCGTGTTCGACGAGGACGACCGTGCTGCCTTCGTTCTGCTGGTCGGTCACTGTGGCTGCGAGTGGTCCGGGGTCGATGTAGCCGGGCTTACCGAGACGAGCCGGGCGTCCGAGGATCGATCCGCCCACGCCAGCCCCGACGACGGCGTGGACGTCGACTGCTGCCGCATCAGGTGCAGCCTCCCGCAGGATCGCGGCGGCCAGGGGATGTTCGCTGTGGGTCTCGAGGGCGGCGGCGACTTCGAGCAGTCGGGCCCGGTCGACGCCGTCCGCAGTGATCACGGCGACGACGCTGGGCTCGTTGCGCGTGAGGGTGCCGGTCTTGTCGAGAGCGACGACGCGAACCCCGTCGAGGGCCTCGAGCGCGGCCCCGCCCTTGATCAGGGCGCCGTTGCGGGTCGCGGCACCGACGGCGGCGACGACCGTCACCGGGACGGAGATGGCGAAGGCGCACGGGGCGGCGGCGACGAGCACGACGAGCGCTCGCTCCAGCCAGAGTGCCGCGTCACCGAGGGCGACGCCTGCGATGGCGATGGCTGCGGCGACGACCATTACGCCGGGGACCAGGGGACGGGCGATCCGCTCGGCGAGCCGCTGGTGCGAGCCCTTGCGGGCCTGGGCCTCCTCGACGATGTGGACGATCCGTGCCAGCGAGCTATCCGAGGTCGGGGCGGTCACTTCGATCTCGAGCACGCCGTTGCCGTTGATGGAGGCGGCGAGGACAGCGTGGCCGGGTTCGATCTCCACGGGCACGGACTCGCCGGTGATGGCCGACAGGTCCAGAGCGGAGCGGCCAGTCCGGACGGTGCCGTCGGTCGCGATCCGATCGCCGGGCTTGACGATCATGACGTCGCCGACGGCCAGAGCGTCGCGGTTGATCTCCTGTTCGGCGCCGTCGCGGCGCACGGTCACCAATTCCGGGACGAGGTCGAGCAGGGCACGCAGGCCCCGGCGGGTGCGGTCCATGGCGTAGTCCTCGAGCGCTTCGGAGATCGAGAACAGGAACGCCAACGACGCGGCCTCGCCGAGCTCGCCGAGCAGGACGGCGCCGATCGCGGCGATGGTCATGAGAGTTCCTACGCCGAGCTGTCGACGGAGGATGCGACGCAGACTCGAGGGCACGAACGTGGCACCACCGGTGACCAGCGCGCCGACGAACGCGACGTCGCTGATGCCACCGGTTCTGCCGACCGAAGCGGCGAGCCCGACCGAGAGGAACAAGGCGGACAGGGCGGCGAGGCGGACGTCACGGAGATGCCAGAACGGGACGGCGTCGTCCACATCGGCCATGACGGTCTCTACACCACAGCACGCCTCAGCCACGCTTGAGCACCTCCCCGCCCAGGTAGCGCTCGGGAGCGGAGCGAAGTCGCTCGAGACAGGTCGGGCTGCAGAACCACAGGGGCCGTCCGTTGACGACCTCGCTGGGAGTGGCCGGGCCGGGGCTGATCCGCATCCCACAGACCGGGTCGGTGTCGCAGTCCTGCGCTGGGCAGAGGAGGACACGGTGGATGCACACGGGATCGTGCAGGCCGCGGATCAAGGTGAGACCGAGCGGTTCGACCTGCCACCCAGCTGCGGCAGCGGCTCGTGCGGCTGGGTCGGTGGCGAGGAGCTCGCCGGCGGCGGCGAGGCCGGCCAGTCGGGAGGCGAGGTTGACGGTGGTCCCGAAGACGTCGCCGTAGCGCTCGACGACCGGTCCCGTGGCGACCCCGGCGGTCAGCTCGGGCATGCCGGTCGTCCTGTGGAGTCGCAGGCTCACCTCGTCGGCCACCGAGATCGCGTCGTGCGGGCCGTGCACCTGGAGCAGGACCCCGTCGCCCATGGTCTTCACGACGCGGCCTCGACCGTGGACCGCGCCTTCGACGGCGTCGACGAATCGATCGATCACGTCGACGGCGAGCTCGTCGCCGTGCACGTCGGCGAGCGCCGTGAACCGGGTTAGATCGAGGAACGCGATCGTGGTGTCGGTCATGGGCCGGTCACCGCCGGCTGGGCGAGCTCGAGCAGGGCGCGTACGCGGTCGTCGGCGAGGCGGTAGTAGACCATCCGCCGGTCACGACGGTTCCGCACGACCCCGGCGGCGCGTAGCAGCCGCATGGCGTGGGACACGGCGGTCTCGGTGCCATCGACGGTGGCCGCCAGATCGCACACGCACAGCTCGCCGGCGTCGAACAGGGCGTAGAGCATCCGTAGGCGACCGGGTTCACCGAGCAGCTTGAAGACATCGGCCTGCCGCTCTGCTGCCTCGACGTCGATCAGACGATCCTTCGTATCGGCCACTCGGGCCGGTTCGACGCACCGTAGGAGGCACTGGTCGACGGGGGGAACTGGGCGTGACATCTTCACAGGTGTGAAGATGTCACGATCTCCATGGCGCCGCAGCATCTGTGGAGGGCACTGCCGACTGGAGGCGTCGGGTGTGGCGCTCGGTCAGGCGCTTGCTTCGTCCCGGTAGATCACGGACCAGTCCTGACCGTCGCGCGTTGTTCGAATGACGGTAGATCCGTCGTCGACCGCTGCGACCACGCCGTCGTCGTGCACGAGCAGCGCCTGCGGGGATCCGGCAAGCTCCTCGACGACCTGCCAACCGCCGCCATCGAGCCGGTGGACCGTGCCCTGGGCGTCGAGGCCCCACAGGCCGCGTTCGGCGTGCCAGTCGAGGAACACGATGGGCGGTCCTTCGAGCGCCTGCCAGCTCCGCCCGCCGTCGGCGCTCTCCGCGAGCCCTTCGGGGGTCGAGGCGACGATGTGGTCCTCGTCGGCCGGGTCGACGGCGAAGTCTGCGATCGACCTGGTCGATCGTTCGTCCCACGTCGTGCCGCCGTCGGTGCTGACGAGGAGACGGCCGCTGGTCGAGTCGAAGCCGTACACGTTTTCGTGGACGGCCTCGAGGCCGTGGAAGTCGACCTCGCTCGACAGGGAGACGGGATCCCAAGTGCGTCCGCCGTCGATGCTCTCGATCAGCCCGAACAGCGGCCGGTCGAGCTCCTGAAACGCGTCCGTCCCGATCCCGGGGTGGCCGCTGGCCAGGAACCGGTCGGGACCGGCAACGGTGAAGCCCATGAAGTCGTGCCGGTCTTCGCTGACCCGGTCGATTGGCCCGTCGTCGGGGATGCGGTAGAGGCCGTTGTGTGTGGCGACGTGGAGGACGCCGTCGGTGGCGTCGATGCCGAGGCCGTGGACGTGGGAGACGCTCTCGGCCGCAGGGGCGTCGTCGTCGGAGCCCGTTGCGTTGATGACGATGACCAAGCCGACAAGAGCGATCGCTGCGACGCCGCCGCCGATCAGCCAGGTGGCGGCGCCGCGTGTTCGACGTCGCATGCGGCGAAGGGTGTGGCGGCTGTTCACGAGGCGCGCTCCGAGGTTGAAACGTCGTTGCGGAGGCGGGCAGCGGGCGGCGCGTCGATCTCGCTGGGCTTGCCGGTCTGCTTCGCGGACGGTCCGGCGATGGGAATGGCGACGTCCATGGCGAGCGGGCAGACGGCCAGGGCGGGCAGCGGGATGACCGCTGTCGCAGCGCTGCGGGAGGTGATGGCGACGACGAGACCGCTGGCGATCACGGGATGAGCTTCCAAATCCGTGCGAGGCATGGGGTGTCAACGTATCGACGGATCGCGCCGGGACATCCGCGGGACGTTGTGGTGTCCTCGGGTCCAGTCCTTGGCGGTGGCGTCTGCAGACGGCTCCGGATCCGCGGGTTGGGGCAGAGGGCGCTCTTGTCGGCTTTCGCCGGGGCATCCACCTGCTGTCGGGGCAACCGGCAGGTCTGCGCGACCCGCCCCTGAGCCACGGATGTCTGGGCGGGCTCGTTCGGAGTGGTGCGCAGACACGGTGTAGGCAGCGACGACATGCGAGTCCTACGGGGGCTTGTCGTAGGCGCCGGACTCCAGTTTGGCGATGGCCGCTTCCAGGCGTTCGCCTGCTGCAGCGACCGCCCGACGTACGTCGTCATCGCCGGCGGGTGCGAACGAGGCAGGGTTGTAGGTCTCGACGACCGTGGTGTGCTCCCCTTGGCTGCGAACGACGACCGTGTACATGGCGAACAGTGCCGCACCGGATTCCCGGTCGACGGTGGCGACGACTACGTCGGGGATGTACGCGCCGAGCACCACGTATGGGTTCATCGACGTGCTGCAGTCAGCTTCGACGGCCCCGCGGATGTCGACCTGGCTGATGACCTGCATCCCTTCGGAGACGAGCGCATCTTTCGTCGAGGTCAGCGTGTGCGAGAACCCGGCGTTGACCGTGGCTTGTCGTACCGGGTCCGTGGTCGGGCGTGCTGGCGTCGCAGTTGGCATGTCGGCCACCCGACGCTTCCCATGGTCCGCTTCGCTCGACGCCGCTGCTGGGTTCGACGGCTTCGCGGGAGGGTCGTCGCCCTGCGCAGCTCGGGCGTCGTCGAAGTCGTCGTGCACGCTGACGGGGGCACGGCGTTCCGCGCTCTCCACCGTCCAACCTTCGCGCCGGTGGGCGACCCACCGCTCCTCCTCATGGTTTGCGGGCATGCGATCTCCTTGGGCAGGGTCCGGCGGTCTGGCGCTGGTGTGCCTGGGAGCGGTTCGGCTCACTGACTGTCACCGAGCCGCCCCCTTCGGCACCGGCCGCCGGGTGGTGGTGGATCGCCGACAGCGACGTGCGGGGGTTGGGAGTCACTGCTCAGCGTCTGTCGGGGTCGAGGTCGTGCTCGGTCCATCCGTCGTCGTGGAGGTAGCTGGCGAGCAGCCGTCGCTGACGCTCGGTGTCGTCGACGTGGGCTCGGTATGTGGATGGATCGGTCGGGATGCCGGCGTCGCGCAACGGCTCCAGTGATGCTGGTGCGATGGGGTGGGCGTCGTCGGTGATGTGGATGCCTTCCATGGTCGCCAGGAACTCGTCGATCCCGTTCTGCAGCGCCGCCAGGGTCTGCGCGTCCGGACTCACCGGGTCGCTGACCCCGTAGCGGAGCAGGCCGATGGCTTGGTCGAGGTTCGTCAGGTGGATGGCGGCTGCGTCGTGGCGGGACTGGCTGTGGAAGAAGTGCAGCACCGGGTACGTGAGATGTTGGAGGCGGACCTTGTGCAAGCTGGACGACAGCATCGACAGGTTCTGGCCGAGGGAACCGAAGTCCGTGCCGTTCCATCCTCGAAGGACGATGTCGTGTGCGGTACCGCCGAGGCCGGCGATCTGGGCGGCGAGCTGGCGGCGTTGCACGACTGCTGAGGCGACCGGCACGAGGTAGGTGATGGATAGCGTCACGAGCACCAGGCCGGTGCCCGTGGCCAGCACGGTCGCGAGCTGCCAGATCCCAGCACCTGGCACCTGGTCACCCAAGCCGAGAGTCAGCATCGTGTACCCGGCGAAGTAGAACCTGTCGACGAGATCGCCGGGAATCCCGGTCGACGCGGCCCGCACTGCTCCGTCGCTGGAAGCGAAGACCAGCACCCAGCCAAGGAGCAGTGCCGCCACCCAGGTGACGAGCACGGACACGACGATTGCGACTCCGGCGGCGACGAGGAAGGTGCCACCCTCGCGTCGTCGGTGGACGGCAAGCGCACCCTGCCACAGGATGCGGGTCAACCGGCTCGTGAACGGCCCGGCACCGCTGCCGGCAGCGACGGTGGTCCAGGTCACGTCGAGGAGCACCGCGACGATGAGCGCGGTGCCGCTGAGTGCCAGTGCGGCGGTCACGACCGCACCTTGCTCGCGGCGCTGCCCGCCGTCGGCTGGCCCTCGACTCTTCTCTCAGACATCGCACCTCTCCATGAAAGACATGACGCTCTGGTGGCGGGCCCGGCCAGCGGCAGCTGGCCGGGCCACATCCAAAGCGGTCGTCTATGCGTTCAGCTGCTGGAGTGCCTGGCTGCAGGACTGCTCACAGCGCTGGCACGCTTCGGCACAGACGCGGCAGTGCTGGTGCATGTCGGCGTGGTTCGCGCATTCGCTGCCACACGCCGCGCAGGCGGCGCGGCACGCCTCGATGAGCGCTCGCACGGTCGCAGTGTCGGGTTCGACCTGGCGGCCGAGTACCGCCGCGGTGGTCTCGCACAGGTCGGCGCAGTCCAGGTTGAGACGGATGCAGCGGCGGAGCTCGCCGACCATGTCTTCGGCGAGGCACGCGTCGGCGCACATGGTGCACGTCTGGGCGCACTCTTCGAGGTGGTGGAGGATCTCGGCGAGCGTGTCGGTCGACAGCGTGCCGGCGGGGGATGGGTGAGTTTCGAGCATTGCTCGGGCGTGGGTCATGGCTACTCCTCGTGTAGGGGTTCGGTTGGGTGATCGGGCGATGTCTTTGTTGTGTGCGGGTCGACGGGCGGTCCCCGGGACCTCGCCTGTCGTGGCGCGATTCCTGCCGATCGATCGCGCCAGAACGCATTGCTCAGACCGGCGTCGGGGACGGCGCACTCCCCGCCGGGGTGTCGCTCTCGGCGGGACGCGTCGGGTCCTCGGTTCGGCATGGGACGGGATGTCACCGTGAGCGGCGACGTGGCGTCCATGGGATCTCCGGCGTTGGTCTCGTCTACCAGTGCAGAGCCGTGTGCACGCCACGCAACAGGGGCCGGCGATGGGCGGAGACGGCAGGAGACGGGCCGCGGCCCGTGGTTCAGGAGGGAATCAACGCAACTCGACGCACAAGGCGAGCCGGGGTGGCTCACCACGTGCTGCTTCCCACAGACGCTCGGCGGTCGGACGCAACGTCGGCCCGAACTTTCGACGCTCGGTCGGCTCGGTCATCGCAGCGAACCGACGGCGGATAACGAGCAGGACGAACGCGGCGGCGAGGATCGCGGAGCACGCACCGGCCAAGTGGGTGCCCATGCCGGGGTGTGCGTTTTCGTGGTCGCCCTCAGGTGTTCCGTTGCCGCCCGTCTCGGCGGCAACGTGGTCCATCATCGAACGGTGCGCCGTCGACGTGCCGGTCAGCGTGGCGGCGCCCAGTGCCAACAACATCGCTGCAACAGCAGCGACGAAGGCCACCAGTGCGCGCCTACGGTCCACGAAGGCGGATGTACCCGGCCGAGCCGACCGTCATGCGCGGCGAACGATCCTTCGTGTCCAAGGCCGTCCGATCCGCTCGACGCAGGCGGTCGCCTGAGCTCGACGGACACGAGAAGACGTCGCCCAGACGCTGCGCAACCGCTCGGGACGATCGACCCCACCCCCCGGGACCTAGTGCCCGGGTCCTCCACCCCCGGTCGCAGGGATCATGCGATGGTGAAATTCGCTCGACCAACCAGTAGCCGGCGACAGCCCCCCGGCTGGCGGAGGGACCTCGCACGGACGTCCGCTCGCCCACCGCGCCAGACACGGCTCCGTGCTCGTCCGAAGTCCATCGCGTAGCGACCCCGGATGCCTGGACGCACCGTCCGCAGGCACCATGACGGCATCCCCCAAGAAAGGTCCACTCCATGCACAATCACCGCAACCACCTGAACCTGCTACTCGCTGCGGCAGGGGTGCTCATCGTGCTCGCTGCACTCGGCGTCCCCGTCTTGACCTATCTGCCCCTGTTGGCTGTCCTGGCGATCTGCCCACTGATGATGGTCTTCATGATGCGAGGCATGAACCACGGCGGACACGCCTCTGGTCCGCGAGAGGCGGACCGCCCCGACGAGGTGCATCACCACTGACCAGAAGTCTACGACAGGGCGTCGTAGACTGCTCTGCCGAGGAGTCGAACGCATCGGAGTGAGAGCGCGTGATTCATGACGGATGAGAGTCCCGAGAGAAGCCGTAGAGGCGCCAGCGGGAGCGCGACGAGCGTCGGACCGAGGCATCTCCTCGAGTGTCGCGTGCGCCGGATCGAGGGCCAGGTCCGCGGCGTGCTCCACATGTTGGAGGAGGGTCGGAGGACCGAAGAGGTTCTCGTCCAGCTCGCGTCCATCCGCGGGGCGGATCACGGACTCGAGCAGCAGCTGCTCGGTCTCGAGCTGGAGCGCTACGTCCTCCGGGACGGTCGCCCCGCGGCAGATGCGGCGCTGAGGGATCTGAGCGCAGCGATCGGTCACGTGCGGAC
>SXGQ01111518.1_pt1 | contig 14260 bp, 14 predicted proteins | sample 3178371 | NCBI WGS metagenome assembly SXGQ01 (sample SAMN11356859, study PRJNA531348) | freshwater metagenome | isolation source: freshwater sample F1-20 | place: China: Fuxian Lake, Yuxi | collected 2017-12-25
CCGAGGGGAATCGAGGCGGTAAACTTAGCGCGATTCGCCGGCGTGTCGGCGCTGCCCATGAAGGTGGTGAGGAGAGGCGTCTCGGCCAGCGCCGGATTAATCGGAGGCCGAATTCGTCCGCCGCGCCCGTCTCTGCCGCCGCTATGGCGCGGCGATGATCGTCATGGCCTTCGACGAGAAGGGCCAGGCCGCCACCCTCGCGGATAAGATCCGCATCTGCGTGCGCGCCTACGGTATCCTCACCCAGGAAGCCGGCGTGGACCCGCAGGACATCATCTTCGACGCCAATATCCTCACCGTCGGCACGGGTATGGCGGAGCATGACCGCTACGCCCTCGATTTCATCGAAGCCGTCACGGAAATCAAGCGGCTCTGCCCCGGCGTCCGTACCTCGGGCGGCCTGTCCAACGTCTCGTTCGCCTTCGCCGGCAACAACAAGGTCCGCGAGGCCATCCATTCCGTCTTCCTCTACCACGCCATCAAGGCGGGGCTCGACATGGCGATCGTCAACGCCGGGATGCTCGAGGTCTACACCGAGATCGATCCGGAGCTGCGCGACCTCGTCGAAGATCTTGTGCTCTGCCGCCGCGCCGACGCCACCGACCGCCTCCTCGAGGCCGCGCCGCGTTTCGCCGGCACCCGGACCGAAGTCGACGCCTCCAAGAAGAACGCCTGGCGCGAACTCGGCGTCGACGCGCGCCTCGCACATGCGCTGGTGAAGGGTCTCGACGACCACGTCGTCGCCGACACCGAGGAGGCCCGCGTCAAGCTAGGACGTCCGCTGCTCGTCATCGAAGGTCCGCTGATGGAAGGCATGCGCGTCGTCGGCAAGCTCTTCGGTGAGGGCAAGATGTTCCTCCCCCAGGTGGTGAAGTCGGCCAAGGTGATGAAGACCGCGGTCGCCCACCTCGAACCGTTCATGGCCGCCGAGAAGGTCGGCGGCTCCACCCAGGGCTCATTCCTCATCGCGACCGTCCGTGGCGACGTCCACGACATCTGCAAGAACATCGTCGGGGTCGTCCTCGCCTGTAATAACTACGCCGTCACCGACCTCGGCGTGATGACACCGTCGGAGCGGATCGTGTCCGAGGCCCTGCGCCTCAAGCCCGACTTCATCGGCCTCTCCGGCCTGATCACACCGTCCCTCGACGAGATGATCAACGTCGCCCAGGAGCTCAAGCGCGCCGGCATCAGCACACCCCTGCTCATCGGCGGCGCCACGACCTCCAAGGAACACACGGCGATCAAGCTCGCCCAACATTATGACGGCCCGATGGTCCACGTCGGCGACGCCTCGCTCGTCACGACCGTGTGCAGCGACCTCCTCAACCCAGCCAAGCGGGGTGGCGTCGTCGGGGACCTCAAGGTCGAACAGGCCGAGATGCGCGAGGCCTACGAAAAGCAGCAGCCCGCCGTGGTCATCCCGCTGGCCGAGGCTCGTAAGCGCCCGCTCGTCACCACCGCACCGGTGCAACCCGTGCCGCGTAAGACCGGCGTGACGCTCTTCGAACGTATCGATCCCGCCGCGGTCGCCGAGATCATCGATTGGACGCCCTTCTTCGTGACCTGGTCGCTGAAGGGTTCGTTCCCGCAGATTTTCAAGTCTGCTAAGTATGGCAACGAAGCGCGCAAGCTCTTCGACGAGGCGCGTGTCGAGCTCGACGATCTCATCCGCGGCAACCGCATGCACCTCCGCGGCGTCGTCGGTCTCTGGCCCGCTCGCCGCGTGGACGACGATGTCGAGGTCTATGCCGACGAAGCCCAGTCGAAGCAGATTGGCCGCTTCCACTTCCTCCGCGACCAGCGTCAGCGTCCGAAGGTGACCACCTGCCGCTCGCTCGCCGACCTGGTGTCCGCCGAGAAGGGCGACCATATCGGCGCCTTCGCCGTGACCGCCGGTCAGGAGATCGAAGACTACGCCGCTTCCTTCAAGGCGCGGGATCCCTTCCGTCAGATCCTCATCCAGGCCCTCGCTGATCGTCTCGCCGAAGGCTGTGCCGAATGGCTACACCTCGAGGTCCGCAAGGAGCTCTGGGGCTACGCTCCGGACGAAGCCCTCACCGTCGAAGAGCTGGTCGATGAGAAATATGCGGGCCGTCGTCCCGCCGCCGGTTACCCCGCCTGCCCCGAGCATACCGAAAAGGCCGAGCTCTGGCGCCTGCTTAATGCCGACCGCCTCGGTTGCACCCTGACTGAGTCCTTCGCCATGAACCCGGCCGCTTCCGTCTCAGGCCTCTACTTCGGCAACCCGCAGTCCATCTACTTCGACGTCGATAATGTCGGCCGCGATCAGGTCGAGGATTACGCCCAGCGCAAGGGCTGGACCATCGAGCAGGCCGAGAAGTGGCTGCGCCCCGTGCTCGGCTACAAGACCTGACCATGGAAGCGCGCGAACGCGAGAAGCTCGTCACGATCGTCGGGGCGGAAGATGCCGCCGCGGTCGAACGCTTCCTCGGCGGTTGCGCCCTGTGCACGTTGGTCGAGGCCGCCGACGGCGCCGCCAGCGACTGGCCCGAGTGGGCGCGGGCCGCCGCCGTGCTGCAGCGCTGGCTCGAAGCCGCCGGCCGCGAGGCCGACGCCGAACGTAAGCTCGGCTACCTGCATTGCACCGTCGACGCGCAGAAGGCGGTTCCGACCGCGATCCGCCCCGCCCTCCCCCAAGCCGTGGCGCGGATGCTCAAAGAGCACGGTTTCGCGGAGTGAGGTAGGGCCGAGCATCCCTGCTCGGCCGCGGCCGGCCAAGGATGGCCAGCCCTACCCGAGGCATCAAAAGGTAGGGACGTGATTGTTATCACGTCCGTTCGCAAGGAGAGCATCAGTGAGCCGGGCGAGTTATCCGAGATTGCGAGCTCAGTTCGCCCACGGACGCCACGCAGTGGCGCCCCTACCCGATGCAGACGGCGGCGATGGCAATCACCGCCCTACCCAAGACAGGCTAGGACAGCACGTGGTACGGCCCCTAGCGGGGCCCGCCCATCAACACTCGCCTACCACCCCAAGCCGCCGCCAGCGCACAACCATAGAGGAGGACTCCGGGAATCCATCCCACCACCACGCAGGCAATCAGCTGAGCCCCGTCGGCGTAGGCTTCACTGGGCGGATTGGGCACCGCCTGCCAGACATCGAAATGCGTGACCGTGCCGAGGAAGACGGCGAACCACATTACAAGCACGCCGGCCGCCGCCATGGTGACGCGCCCCCACCAACCAGCGGCACGCAGACTGAGGATGGCGCAACCGATGCAAGCGACGGCGCCCAGCATGAAATGAACCAAGGCCACATTTGGCTGCTCGATCAGTCCGTAAAGGCTCGCCTGTCGCGCCGCCGAGAGGAGCGCACATGTGACGAGGACGCAAATCGCCGCCGTACCAACGGATCGGAGGCTTACGGCGGGCAAGCGAGTGGCCATCGGGATGAGTTATTGCCCGTGATATTACCTGTCAAAAGTATAGGCCTTTGGCTAAGCTAGGGCAGCAAGCGGTGCTACCCTTACCTCAAGGTAGGCGGATGCGATGTCATCACATCCCTACCTTTGGTTACTTCCCCGCTTCCGCCCGCGCCTTCGCGATTACTTCGGCGAGCTTCACCTCGGCGCCACCCTGGCGCTTGCTCTCGTCGGCGGCTTCCATGAACGCATAGAGCTCGAGGGTCTCTTCGGGCGTCACCGGCGCCCTACCCGTGCGGAACATCTTCACGATCGCTTCCAGCAGGACTTCGTAGCCGTCGAACTTGCCGATCGGGGCTTCGCCTTTGTCACCGATGGCCTTGCCGCCGTAGGGTCCGCCCTTGTCCTTGCGATCCGCTTCGCGGAAAATACCCACGCGGCCGTCACCCCAGTTACCCGTGACCTGGATCAGGCCCGCGGCGGACTTGTCGCGCTTTACCGAGATACAGCCCGTGCCCATGACGGTGTAGAGACTTTCGCAACCGTGGACGCCATACCAGTAGAGATCGGGGTGGTGCGGCTCGAGGCTGGCCGGGCTGGTGGTGTACGCCGTCTTGACCTTACCAATGGAGCCTTGGGCGACCGCCTGGGTGGTCGCGGCGAAGCGGAGCGACGAGGAACAGAAATACACGACGCCCGCCTTCTTGGCGGCTTCCTGGAGGCGGATGACATCGGCGAGCGAGCCCGCGATCGGCTTATCGATGAAGACCGTCTTGCCGGCCTTCAGCACCGGTAGGATCTGCTCGAGGTGCACGCGGCCGTCATTGGACTCGAGCATCACGAAGTCGACCTGCGCACAAAGCTTCTCGATCGAATCGACGATCTCGACGCCCATACCCTTGAGGCTCGCGGTGTATTCCGGCACGCGCCTGGTGCTCTCCGGGATATCCTTGCTGCCCTGGGCGAAGGCATGCGTCACGCGGAAGCCCGAGAACTTGGCGGCATCGGCAGGATTCTTCGGACCCTTGTTGAAGACCGTCGTGAACGCCACGACGTGACCGGTATCGAGGCCGATGAGGCCGATCTTCTTCGGGGCCTCTTCGGCGAAGAGCGAAGAAACAAAGACGGACGCGACGGCGACCATGCGGGCAAGACTGGGGAGGGTCATCCCTCTTTGTAAATCAGCGGACCCGTGCTGACAAGCCCCTGGGACCTTGGTTAATGCTGACCTTCGAGCAATTGCCAGACTCTCCAGGCCATTAGTACGCCCAGTGCCAGCCAGAGCAGACCGAGCACACGATCGACCCAACGAATCGTCGCCGCGTCCTTTAGTCGAACCCGGAGACGATCGCCGAGGAAGGCGTAGAAACTCATCACGCCGATCTCTGAGCCCAAGGTGCAGAGCAGGAACACGCCCGTCGTCGACCAAGCGAAGGCATCGGTGGGCACGTTCGCGGCTTGAATGATAATCAGGAAGAATGGAATCGTCTTCGGATTCGAGAAGTTCACCCACGTGCCGCGCAGGAACAGTCCGAGCGCCCCGCCCTCCAGCCCGGCGGATTCCGGCAAGCTCGAGCGCGGGCGCGTGAGATGGGTGAACGCGAGATAGAGGAAGTAAGCCAGCCCGGAGACAGCGATGGCCGTCATCGCATATGGCACATGCTGCGCGAGCCAGCGCGTACCGAAGAGCGCCAGGAACAAATGAGGCGTCTCGCCGACCGCGAGGCCGAGCGTATGCCAGAAAGCGCGGCGCTGGCCGTAACGCAGCGAGGTCTCGATGGTCGACAGCGCCGCCGGCCCGGGCGAGAGGCTCGCCGTCAGGCAAGTGGCGATGAGCAGGCCGACGTTCATCCGCGCTTAGCGGAGGGACTGCTTCCAGCGGGCGATCTCGCGGGCGACGGCCTTGGGGCCGGGCATGCCCGTGTTCTCGCGCGCGGCGAAGCCACGCTTGAGGCTGAAGACCTCGCGCCAGCCTTTCGTGAACGCCTGGTCAGCGGTCAACGCAGCGGCGTCAGAAAGCTTGTCGAGTGGCACACCGGACTTCTCGGCGAGCGCGACGAGGCGACCGACCGCATGGTGGGCGTGGCGGAACGGCATTCCCTTGCGGACGAGCCAATCGGCAAGGTCGGTGGCGAGGAGCGCGGGATCGGAAGCGGCGGCGAGGCAGCGGGCCTGGTGGAACTTCGTGCCCGCGAGCGTGGCATCGGCGACGGCGACGGACAGGATGAGCTGGTCGGCGGCATCGAAGAGCGGCGGCTTGTCGTCCTGCAGGTCGCGATTGTAGGTGAGCGGCAGGCCTTTCGTGAGCGTGAGCAGGTGCGTGAGCGAAGCCTGGAAGCGCGCGGCCTTACCCCGGAGGAGCTCCATCGAGTCCGGATTACGCTTCTGCGGCATCAGCGACGAACCCGTTGAAAATTCGTCGGGCATGCGCGCGAAGCCAAACTCCGCGGACGACCAAAGAACCATGTCCTCGGCCAGACGCGAGAGGTGGACGCCGCAGAGGGCGGCAGCGAAGCAGAACTCCGTGGCCGGATCGCGGTCGGCGACGGCGTCCATCGAATTGCGGGTGACCTGCGGGCGGCCCTTCGCGTCGACGAAGCCCAGGAGCTTCGCCGTCACTTCGCGGCGGATCGGGAGGGTCGTGCCTGCGATGGCGCCGGAGCCCAGCGGGCACCAGTTGGCGGAAGCCTTGGCGGCGGCGAGGCGCGTGCGGTCGCGGCCGAACATCTCGGCGTAGGCGAGCAAGTGGTGGGCGGCGGAGACCGGCTGGGCACGCTGCAGGTGCGTGTAGCCAGGCAGGATCACGTCGGCGTTGGCTTCGGCGAGCTTCACCAAAGTCTTGAGCAGGGAGACGAGGGCTTCATCGGCGGCGTCGCACTGGTCCTTGATCCACAGACGGACGTCGGTGGCGACCTGGTCGTTACGCGAGCGTGCCGTGTGCAGCTTGGCGGCGGCCGGGACGCGCTGCGTGAGCGCGCTCTCGATATTCATGTGCACGTCTTCGAGGTCACGGCTCCACTTGAATTTGCCGGCCGCGATCTCCTTGGCGATGGCGTCGAGGCCGCGCAGAATGGCGTCACGCTCGCGCTTGGTCAGGATACCCGCCTGGGCGAGCATCGTGGCATGGGCCTTCGAGCCACGGATATCCTGGGCCCAGAGACGATGGTCGAACGAGACCGACTCGCCGAAACGCAGCATCAATTCGGCTGGACCGGCGCTGAACCGGCCGCCCCAGGTGGCCTGGGCTTTCTTCCGTGCGGACATGACCAAGGAATGCCCGCGGGAAGGCGGACAGGCAAGCAAGGATGCTCAGCGGCGAGCCTGAGCGGGAGCAGCCGGAGCCGGCGCGGGCTTCGGCGGCGTGGCCATGTTGCGAGCACCGTCGAGGCGGATCACGATCTCGCCGGGCTCGGCGACGCCCATACGTTCGCGGGCCTGGTCACGGACGAATTCCGGGTCGCGGCCGAAGCGTTCGACATAGCGTTCGGTCTGGGCGCGCGTGCGTTCGAGGGCGGCGTAAGCCTGCTCCTTCTGCGCCTCGCTGGCACGCATGCCGGCGAGGCGAGCGGTCTCATCACCGTAGGTCGAGTATGTGAACGCGAGCACCGTGCAGAACAGGATGAACGAGGCCCAGAGAAACAACTTCTCCGTCTGAGGATTTCGGGACTTGGGCTCGCTTTCCATGACGACCGCGGGAGTGAAAGCGGAAATCCCATACGGGGCGAGGGGAAAATCGCCGGCCTACTTCGTCGCCTGCTGAGCCGCCAGGGCGAGGGAGCCGCTGAATTCCATGAAGGCCCAGACGATGACGCCCGTGATGGAGACGTAGAGCCAGACCGGGAAGACCCAGCGGGTGAGTTTCTTGTGTTCCTCGAAACGCCCCTGCTTGGCCAGCCAGACGGCGCGGACGATGAAGGGGGTGACCACAATCGCGAGGATGACGTGCGGGATCAGGATCAGCAGGTAGAGGGATTTAAGGCCGGCCCAAGCCGAGGTCGGGTCGGGGGCATAAGTAATATTGGTACGACCCAAGGCCACCCACAGATGGACCTTCGAAGCCACGTATACCGCCAGGAAGATAGCAGAGGTCAGGACCGCGGCGCCCATCGCCTTGCCGTGGCCGATCTTATCCCCGGCCTTGATCTTCACGAAACCAATCAGGAGAAGGACCGTAGCGAGGGCGTTCAAGCCCGCGACGGAACGGGAGAGGATTTCGGTGGTGGAGGCCATAGGGCCAAGAAGAACCATTTTGCGGGAAAAGCCAACCTCCGGCCGCCCTTAATCTTCACTTAAGCCGATTCATGGTATGCTATTCCCCACTCCGATGAACCCATCCCTCCTCATCCTCTTGACCGCCGTCAGCCTAGCTGCGGCGGACACCCCCAAGGGCCCTCCCCTCAAGGAAGCCGATGCCAAGCCGCCCGGCCAGAACAGGGTCACGATTACCGTGAAGGGTGACAAGCGTGTCATCGAGTCCAACGGTATCCCGGACCATATGGTCGCGACCTTCCCGAACCGCGGTAACCCCAACGCTATCTCTGAACAGAAGTATCGGCTCGAGGTGCCAGTCCGCCCTGCGCTTCGCGAAGGCGCCAGCGGCCGGATGATGTCGGCCTGGGGTGTCGCCCTGAACGGCGTCGTCTTCGACCCAGGCACCGCCGAAGTCTATAACGACGGCGACCGGAGCAGCCCATGGCATTACGAGGCGCTGATGAGCAACACCGAGATGGGCACCACGCCCAAGATCAAGGTCGGCCTCGGCCTCGACCAGAACCACGGCCACGTCCAACCTAACGGCGCATACCATTATCACGGTATCCCCACCCTCCTCTTCGAGCGCCTCTCCGGCGGCGACAAGAAGATGACCCAAGTCGGCTGGGCGGCGGACGGCTTCCCGGTCTACGCGATCTATGCCTTCGCCAAATCCGAGGACCCCAAGAGCGAACTGAAGAAAATGAAGAGCAGCTACCGCCTCAAGACCGACGACCGCGGTGGCGACGGCAAGACCACCCCGACGGGCAAGCCTGACGGCTCCTTCGGCTTAGACTTCGAATATGTGGCAGGGCACGGCGACCTCGACGAGTTTGGCGGCCGCAGCGGCGTCACTCCGGAATTCCCGAAAGGCACCTACTACTACGTGATGACCGAGGAATATCCGTTCATTCCGCGTAAGTTCAAGGGCACGCCCGACCCCTCGTTCAGCAAGCAACGGATGGATCCGCACGCCAACCTCGGCGGCCAGGGCGGCCCCGGCGCCAAGGGCGGTAAGAAGGGTAAGAAGGGTCCGCCGCCCGAAGGCGCGCCGAAATAATCGGCCGCCAAGGTAGGGACGTGATTGCCATCACGTCCGTTCGCGGGCGTGCATGCGGTGCCGATGCCCCCTGGCTAAGGGCCGATGACTTGCCGTCCACGGACTCAAACGGCGGTGATGGCAATCACCGCCCTGCCCGAGACAGTCAGAAGGTCACGCGCCCTGCTTAGGGTCGAACTTCTTCTTCGGCTCTTCGGCCGGCGGCTTACCGGCCGGCTTGGCGCCCGGATTTCCGGGCAGGCTGAAGCCGCGACCTTCGACGAGCTGGAGGCGACGACGAATCTCCGCAGGCAGCTTGTCCACGGAACCCTTCTCCGTGATGTCGCCCTCGAAAGTTATCTTGCCGTGCTTGTCCTTGATCACCGCACGCTTCTTGCCGTCTTCCTGCTGGATCGTGACCGAGCCCTCGGCGTCGGAAGCCATGGACGACGAGTAGCTCTTCGCCCCGCCCTTGAAGCCGAACATCGTCATGGGGCCGAAGCTGAAAGAGAAGGAATCCGTATTGGTGACAGGCCCGCCGGACTGGGCGCGCAGCTCATCGACCGAGGGGATCGATGAACGGGAGCGCGGCGCGGGCAAGACGCCGGACTGCAGGTCTTGGAGCTGCTTGAGGAGCTCCGGTGGAATCACGCCGCCGGGGCCGACGATGGTCACGCCCGGCGGAAGGCCGCGGGCCGCGGCACGGGCTCCATCCTTGGCTTCGGCGCGCGGCTCACGGTCGGTCCGGGCGGCCAGCGTGAGCTCGACGACCATGGGCTCAGGGCCCCGCAGGAGCGTGAACTTCACCTTTTCGCCGGGCTGACGCGTGCGCACGAGCGCACGGAATTGGTCGGCGTTGAAAAGCACCTGGTCATCGAGGCGCGTGAGGATATCGCCTTCCTCGATCTTACCGACGGAAGGACCTTTCGGGTCGATGAAGCCGACGACGATGCCGACACCGGCGGGCACGGAGGCGACCGCTTCATCGCGCGGGCCGACATTGAGGCCGGCGTAGGCCACACCGGCGGCGGCGGGCCTGGCGGCGGAACTGGCCGGCTCCTTATCCTTGGCATCCGCCGTCCCGAGGAGGCCGGCAAGCAGGAGCATGTGGAGGGGAATCTGTCGGAACGTATTCATGATGGTCCTTTTGGATATAAGCGTAGGTGAATGCGGGATTTGTTCAATTCGTCTCCAGCCGCAGGAATCCCAGCTGATCGTTGGGACGATAATCGATCAGGTACGTCTGGTTCCGCGCGTCTTCCCAGCGGGTGGTGTCCTCCCAGCGAACGCGGACCGGGCGGGCGTATGAGCCGTCATCCATCTGCACCGGGCGGAACAGCTGAACCTCCGGGCGCGAACGATCGGCGCGAACGAGCTGATACTGCGGGGCTTCGGACTCGGCGACACCGCCAAGAAAGACGAAGGCGGCCACCAGGGCAGCCGCGAGCGCGGAGAGGCCGGCGGACCACGCGATGATCACGCCGCGGCGGGACGCCGAAGCGTCGAGCTCGCGGGCGAGGCGTTCGGTCACGCCAGGGCCGGGTGGTCGCGGGCGGAGCGAGGCGAGAGCCTCAGCAATATCGTGGTCAGGATCAGTCATGGGTGCGGGCGGTGATGTGTTTGCGCAGCGCCTCCATGGCGTAGCGCCACCGCGAAGCCGCGGTGTTAGGGGAAATCGAAAGCTGTTCGCCGATCTCGTCGAAAGTCAGGTCGCCCCAGACCTTCAAGGCCACTACCTCGCGCTGCTCGGCGGGCAGCAGCTTCAGCGAGTCAGCGAGCGCGGCTAGGCGCGGGTCAGCCTCCGGCTCAAACCAAGTCACCGTCTCCACATCATCCCCGACCACTTTCTCGCGTGCCGTGCGGCGGTCGCCGCGACGCAGAAGATCGAGGGCGGATCGGCGGATGGAAGTCACCACGAGAGCGTTCGGATTGCCCGGCAGGTGACGTTGATGTTTCCAAAAGCGAACAAATGCCTCCTGGAGGACATCGTCCGCATCGGCCTCGCACCGGGTCCACTGACGCGCGATCAGCCGGAGCCTGGCGCCGTGTTCGGCGAACCAGGCCCTCCAGTCTTGGCCAGAATGTGCGTCGGGCATATGCAGGTTATCTTAGGAGCGAACCAGCGGGCGGTTTTCGTCTGCCAGCAGGGGTGTATTCTGGGCGGGGGGCCAAAATCGTCAAAGCAGTTGCGAAACGCCCCCACCCTATCTAACTGCGAACCAGATGCCCACCCCCCCTGCCCAGCGCCCCGAGGACGGATTCTTCCGCGCCCTGATCCGCTGGTTCGATGCGGACCACATCCCGGAAGGCGTCCAAGCACTGCAAAGTACCCCCAAGAAGGTCGATTGGCTGCGTTCCATTCCCTTCATCATCCTCCATCTGGCCTGTTTCGCCGTCATCTGGGTCGGCGCTAGCCCGATCGCCGTCTGGACCGCCGTCGGCCTGTACTTCTTCCGGATGTTCGCGATCACCGGCTTCCTGCACCGCTACTTCTCGCACAAGTCCTACTCCACCTCTCGCGCTTTCCAATTCGTGATGGCCGTCTGGGCCGCCCTGGCGGTCCAACGCGGAGCGCTCTGGTGGGCCTGCACGCACCGCCACCACCACAAGCACTCCGACGAAGAAGACGACAAGCACTCCCCGGTGGTCGACGGCTTCTGGTGGTCGCACGTGGGCTGGATCACCGCGAAGCGCAATTTCCCGACCGACTACTCGAAGATCGCCGACCTCGCGAAATACCCCGAGCTCGTCTTCCTCAACCGCTTCGACATTCTGATACCGCTCCTTGCCGGCGGACTGATCTACGGCGCGGGCGCCTGGCTCGGCGCCGCTGGCTACGATACGAATGGCCCGCAACTCCTCGTCTGGGGTATCATCTCAACCGTCGTGCTCTTCCATGGCACGGGCTGCATCAACTCCCTTGCCCACGTCTTCGGCACCAAGCGCTTCAAGACGGGCGACGAATCCCGCAATTCGCTCATCCTCACGCTCATCACCCTCGGCGAAGGCTGGCATAACAACCACCACCGCTATCAGGCCACGACGAAGCAGGGCTTCTATTGGTGGGAATTCGATCCGACGTACTACGGACTTAAGGTGATGTCATGGATGGGATTAATCTGGGGCCTCAAGGGCGTGCCGGCTTCGGTCTACGAGGAGGCGGAACGCACGAAGGCGGAGGCCTCCTCTTCGCGTGCGTGAGCGGATCGCCATCGTTGGCTCCGGCGTGAGCGGCCTCGGCTGCCTCCGCTTCCTGCACGCCCATCACGACATCACGGTCTTCGACGACGATGCCCGGCCTGGCGGCCATGCCCACACGATCGACGTCTCCGAACCGGGCACTGGGCGCGCCCTGCCGATGGACACGGGCTTCATGGTGTTCAACGAGGTGACCTATCCGCACCTCTGCCGGCTCTTCAAGGAACTCGGCGTGAAGCCCAAGCAGACCTCTATGTCGTTTGCGGTCCGCCATGATCCGACCGGACTCGAATGGTGTGGCAGCTCGCTGAATCACCTCTTCGCCCAACGGCGCAACCTCTTCAGCCTGCGTTTCTGGAAGCTGCTGCTCCAGATCAACAAATTCAACAAGCTCGCCAAGACCGAGTGGCAATCCTCCGAGGCCGAGACGACTTCCCTGCGCGACTGGTGCGCCCGCAAGGGGTTCGGCCAGGACTTCCTCGACCTCTACCTGATCCCCATGTCGGCTGCGGTCTGGTCGACGCCGGCGGATAAGATGCTAGGCTTCCCGGCTGCGGCGCTGATGCGCTTCTTCCATAACCACGGCTTCCTTGGCCTGGATACCCAGCACCAGTGGCTGACGCTCGAGGGAGGCTCACGCACCTACGTCGAGGCGGTGCTTAAGGCTTACCCGGCCGATTTCCGTTTCGGCCAAGGCGTCACCGCCGTCCGGCGCGACGGCGAACAGGTCATCGTGACGACCCCTAAGGGCGAAGAACGCTTTGATCGCGTGATCATGGCCTCGCACGCGGATACCACGCTTAAGCTGCTGACCGACGCCGACGCCGAGGAGCACCGTCTGCTCGGCTGCTTCACCTACAACCAGAATGTCGCCATCGTGCACACCGACATGGCGCCGCTACCACGCTCCGCGAAGGCTCGCTCCTCCTGGAACTACCGCACCTGGGCCAAGGACGGCGGGCTCGCGACCTCGACGCACTACTGGATGAATTCCCTGCAGGGACTCACGGACAAGGGAGACTTCGTGGTGACCATCAACCACCCTGAGCAAGTCGATCCGGCGAAGATCATCCGTACCATCCCGACCGAGCACCCGCTCTTCTCGCTCGAAGCTGTGGCGGCTCAGGCCGAGATTCCCGTGCTCAACGCCCGGACCGGCGCCCGCACCCACTTCGTCGGCGCGTGGCAACGGTATGGCTTCCACGAGGATGGCTTCTGGTCGGCCCACCGACTCTGCTCGCAGCTCCTCGGCCGCGACGCCTGGGCGGCCTGATCAGAAGGCGATCTTCTGGGCTTGGCGCTCAAAGCCTTCGGCCTGGAAAAGAGGCTCCGGATTCATCGTCACGATATCAGCCACATAACGGTCCGGCACGCGCTCAAGGCGGGTGTTATAGAACGTCGCGATATTATTGTGATAGGCCCGGGCGAGCGCGATGCGATCCTCGGTCTCGACAAGGTTCTTGCTGAGTTCGGCGAAGACCTGCTGCCCCTTGAGCTCGGGATACTGTTCAGCCACCGCGACCAGCATCGGTCCGACTGCGGAAGGCCGGGCTCCGGCCGCCTGCGCACGGAGCGCCGCGACCAGCGTCTGCACCGATGCCTCATGCGCGCGGAAGCCCTGCACACATGCGACCAGCGGCGGAATCAGGTCGGCCCGACGCTTCAGCTGGATATCGATCAACGATGACGCCTGCCGGACGCGATTGCGCAAGCCGGTGATGCTGTTGAAGACCATCCAGACCCAGCCAGCGCTGGCCGCGAAGAGGTAGAGGCCGAGGCCGATCAACAGCCCGATCGGCGCGATTTCGGGACGGGCCCCGGCCATAAGGGCAGCACCGAAGCCAGCGGCGCAGGCGGCGCCGACGACATGCCAAAGGACGAAGGCGGTGGCTTTCCCTTCGCTGATATCCTCCGCCTTACGCGGCGTGATGATGAACATGTCCGCCTTATCCTCGTGCTTGATCTGGGCGGCGACGATATCAGGGCGCTCGCTGGCGCGGCCGCGGACAAACAGGGGCGTGCCGATGACCAGACCGTACTCGGTGAAGCTGCGTTCGCCCGTCGAGCCTTCGACGGCATCGTCGGGGCCTTTGTCGTAGTAAAGCGGGTCGTCACGATCAACGTGTTGGTCAAACATCGTCAGCGTATCCAGATCGGCGCCTTCAGGGTTGACCCAGACATAACCGGTATCGTCCTGGATGTAGAAGCCGCCCGTCTCGCCGCCGGAGGCGACCGTGTCGCTTCCTGTGTCGATTACCGTCCGCGTGCGGGTACGGCCCTTGTCGTCCGTATAGGTTTCCTGCCGGGCGCGACGCCAATGCTCGTCCACCGACCAACTGTAGAGCACGCACGGCTTCTCGGCCAGGTAGCTGATGAACGGATCGCGG
>SXGQ01176441.1_pt1 | contig 14256 bp, 11 predicted proteins | sample 3178371 | NCBI WGS metagenome assembly SXGQ01 (sample SAMN11356859, study PRJNA531348) | freshwater metagenome | isolation source: freshwater sample F1-20 | place: China: Fuxian Lake, Yuxi | collected 2017-12-25
AAAGCAACGGGGATAAAGTAACGCATGTTGGGCTCCTTAGCAGATTCAGCACTCGATGATACCAAGTACTGCCTGAGGTCATGCGTGATTTGCTAAGGCCGCTTGATCACCACACCCGCTGAGTTCGACAACCCGTAGCACGCTGATCTTTTAGGTCGAACCGAGTTCGGCGCCCGTGAAAACCTGACCCGCAAAAAAATTGCCCGCGCACTGCGCGGGCAAAACCCGAATCTCCGTTGCCGAAGAACAGGGAGGAGACAATCAGTACGCCAACGCAACCCGGTCAGCGGTGTTGCGTAATGTGGCGCGAAAATCTTTACCTTGCTCGGTGGGTGGCACCCAGCCGTGACGACGCCAAATCGACTGCACGTTGTCTGATGCGCCACGGCCCTGGTTAGCCACTGGCGCGGCGTCAGCCATCGCTCTAGCGGTGGTTTCAATAATCATTCTGGCTTGATCGTACATAGGGCGGCTCCTTTCTTCATAGGCCTCGGATCGATTCCGAATACCCAAAATGAAGGCAATTAATATGCCAACTAAAACGTCGGGATTCCGTCAGATGGATAAACAAAAACACCCCGCCGCGAAAGCGGTCGGGGTGCCGGCGAGAGTCAGGCTTGGCTGGCCGAAGGTGTCGGCAGCCACATTTGTAAAATGTTGCTGGCTAGACGGAGGTGTCGCAGACAGTACTCGACGTACGGCAAGACACGTCCAACAACGCCAGCAACATTTTTTACTTGCCGCGGAGCCCGTCGAAGACCTCGGCGAACCCAGGCTGATTCTGGTGCGAGATAACGCTCCGCGCCGCCTCAATCACCAGCGGCACTGGATGACCACGCAAGGTTTGCACAATCATTTCATTGATGACTTTATAGATTTGACCGTCTTCGTCAATGATCTGTCCCAGACGCGCGGCGAGTGGGTCAAATACACCGTAAGCCACGAACACCCCGAGGAAGGTACCCACCAGCGCGGAACCAATCAGACCACCGAGTACTGGCGGCGGTTGGTCAATCGCACCCATGGTTTTCACCACACCCAACACGCAGGCCACGATACCGAGCGCGGGGAGCGCACCGGCCACGTTGGAAAGCATGCCCTGGAATTTCAATTCATCGTGATGGTGGGTTTTGATGTAGTTCTTCATCACATCATCCACGGCGTCAGCATCAAGGTTACCCTGCGCAATCACGACCAGTCGCAGCGTGTCGCAAATCATGTGGACGATGGAATGGTCTCCGGCGAGCTTGGGGTATTCACCAAAAATAGCGGATGAATCCGGATTTTCTACGTGCGCTTCAAGGGCAACGGCGCCCTCTTTTTTCATCACGTTCAGCAGTTTGCCGACCATCAGAATTAGATCGAGATAATCCTGCGGCTTCCATTTTGGTCCCGCAATGCAGCGAGCGATACCACCAAAACCGCCTTTGAAGATCAGCATACTGTTGGCGATCAGCTGCGCTCCGATGCCCGAGCCCACAATAATGAAGCCCTCGATCGGCGCCGCCTTGATGATCGGTGCCATTTTCCCGCCCGCCATGATGTAGCCGCCGAAAACGCAGCCAAACACGACGCCTAGTCCCACGAAAAAAAACATCTGCCTCTCCTTGTGCAAGCGGATTCGGGACCTGATGACCCAGGCCGCACGCTATCGTCTCTTTATTCGGCACGAGATCGGAGAATTCAAGCTCGCACCAAACGATATCATGGCAATTGTGAAACAAACTACCGAATAACGCTACCCTTGCGATTCAAAGGGAATATTCGACTGAACCGAATTATCTATTTGAAAATATTTATCGAAATAGCCAGCACCACAGGCCGACACACTCACCGCTCGCCAACTGAATCACAATATCGATTAAAGCGCCGATCAACATAGCGGGCACCCCGAAATAAAGCATGATTAGTGCCCAGCCCGCCGCTGTCGGGCGCGGCTTGTCAAGATCGAGACCGCGTACCCGGTGGGCTGCTGCCTTTGTTTGGCTTGGCGGTCGGCTGTTCGGCCTGGCGGTTTGAGGCATGTTTAACTGTTTTGATTGACGACTGCAACTGATTATATCGACCGCGATCACAGGTGTAGCACACCATTAACTGTGCCGTAAGCATGCAAATTATTTGGAACCAAACCTCGCGCGAGCGCTGGGACGCTAAACACGCCAGGCACAGCACGGTCATGCAGCAGCACTGGGTTTACGGTGCCAGTATGCGTCTGCCGGGTATGCAAACGCATCGCGCTGAAGTTGTGTTGAATGGGCGCAGCGTGGCGCTGGCGCAGTTTATTTGCAGGCGTTATGCGGGCATATTCGGCATAGCCCTTTGTACGCGCGGACCGATCTGGCTTGGCGATGTCGCCGATGCTGACAAGGCGCGAATTCAGCGCGCGCTCAAGCAGTCGTTGCCGATGGCAAGGCCACGCATCATTTTGTTTTCACCGGACCTGACCGACCCGCAGCATCCCAGCATGGCATCACTGACGCGGGTGCTGACGGGCTACTCAACGGTGATAATTGATCTGTCACAACCGCTGAGCGCATTGCGTGCGGGCTTACATCCGTATTGGCGCAACCGTCTGTCGGCGGCAGAGCGATCGGGTTTGAAGCTGGCGGTGTTATCGCATGATTCGGCCGAGTTACCGCGCATACTCGCTGAAGAGCAAATTCAACGACAACGCAAACGATTTTATGCGCTACCACTGGGGTTCATCGATCACTACTTCGAAGAGGGCGGCACGGAATCAGCACTGATTCTGCAAGCGAGCTGGCAGTCACGGCCGGTGGCAGTGATGCTTTTTTTAATTCACGGCAGCAGCGCTACGTATCAACTGGGTTGGAGTCAAGCGCAAGGGCGCGCGCTGAATGCGCACAACCTGATTTTGTGGAACGCGATCGAGCAGCTCAAGCAACGCGGTATCGACAAACTCGATCTTGGTGGCGTGAACACGCACGATCTACCGGGTATCTCGCGCTTCAAGATCAATACCGGTGGCGAAGTGATCACCTATGCCGGTGGCTATGTTTAAAATCGCAAGGTGCTGACAATGGCACCATTTCCATTGTGTAGGTGTAGCCTAAGCTGCCAACAACGCCAGCGACATTTCATTAGAGGCTTTCAAGGAAAAGGGGCGCGATAGAGCCACACAGGCTTACCATCGACATTATTTAATTGCGCAGTCGGCTTCAATTCTTCGGCTAAAAATTCCAGACTGACCAGCCAACTACCGGGGCGTAGTTCTGCCCTTGCCTTCTCGACAGCACGCGGCATGGTCTCGGGTCGTTGAAACAGGTACACCATGTCGTACTGCGACCAATCGCTTTTCCACATATCGCCCTGGCGAATACTCGCCCAAGGGCAGCGCAGGGCGGTGAGTCCGCGAAGTGGCCAGCTCCATTCCACACCAAACAATGCAGCCCGCGGGTAAGCGGCGCGTAACGCAATCAAGCCATCCCCAAGCCCGCAACCGGCATCCAGGATGCGCGCGCCATCGGCCAAAGGCGCATGCGCTGACAGGCCATTCAAAGCAGCTGAAGGCGTCGGAAACAAAGGCGCGTCTCGCCACGCATTGACGGGGTAAACAATCGCTACCAGTAGCAGTGGCAGTAGCCATGCCCAGGCGGGTAGCACCACACTGCCCGAGATGAGCAAAGAGAGCGGAAAACCAGCGGCGATTGCCAACCGGCGCCAAAATGTCGCAGCAAATACCGACAACATGACGCCCGCGAGGGTAGCCGCGGATACCGCTAGCCACGCCACCAGGTTCAACCGTAGTAGCACGCTGTACAGTACCCAACTGCCCGCCCACGCCAGCAGGGCCGGTATTGGCCAACGAAAAAAAGACAAGGCAGAATTCACGCGCGGATTATAGGCTGCCGTTAAAATGCGAGATGGTGCTGCTGCACATGAAAGGATATTCCCATGAAAGTGAAACAAATCCTCACCGGTGTCGAGCTGGTTATTGCCGATCTTGAGGTTGAGCTGAATGGCGAGCTACGCGCTTCGCATACTTTGTGCGCGCTGCTGAAAGACGATAACGGCAAAGAAATCGTCATCCCGTTAAATACGCCAGATGGTCGGCCGATTTTCATGAACCCTGAAAATGCTATCGCTGAGGGCTCTGTTAGCCACTAGCGGCGTGTGACAGCGCTGCTGTTTCGATTCACAGAAAACGATCGAGCAGCTTTCTCGATCCGCGGTCGAGCGCGCGGATGTCATGCACCCGGTAGGTCACGCCATGGCTGTCGGTAATAATTAACCCACCATCGCGCAGCCGGCGAATATCTTCTTCACCCTTCAGCACAAAGCTGTTCAGGCCACGATCAGTTTTTACTGTCCAGGTACTAGGCGTTGCAAACGTACTGACATCCACCAGACGCTCAATCACAGGCAAAAACTCGCGCTGCGCAATTTCTTGCTCGATCATGGCGCGGGTGTCGGCATCCAGCACGCGCAGCTGATCTATAAAGACCAGCTCATGACCATCAACGCTCAGCAACGACACTTGCTCACCCGGCGCATCGATTGGGAAGGCCTGTGCCGGCACGACACCGACATGCACCTCCCCAGTCTCGTCGGTGAAGTTGAGCCGACCATAGCTATCACGACGCAGCCGGTGCGCTACCGGCATCCATGCCTTGCCGCTGGATTCATCGATCATGCGTTCCCCGCCTTTGCCAGAGGAATTCGCAGCGGATCCGGCGCTTCATCTTCAGTATCTACGTTGCGTGCCTGCGCCTCGTACAGGCGCCAATAAGCCCCTTGCTGAGCGATCAGCTCGTCATGCGAGCCGATCTCGACCACTTCGCCACGCTCGAGTACTACCAAGCGATCGGCACGACGCAAGGTGGATAAGCGGTGTGCAATCGCAATCGTGGTTCTGCCTTTGACCAGGTTATCGAGCGCTTTTTGAATTTCTTTTTCAGTGGCGGTATCGACAGATGAGGTGGCCTCATCCAGCATCAAAATATGCGGATTAATCAGCAAGGCGCGGGCAATCGAAATGCGCTGACGCTCGCCGCCGGAAAGACCCTGCCCTCGCTCACCGACGATGGAGTCATAGCCATGGCGCAGTCGCAAAATGAATTCATGCGCGTGCGCGGCTCGTGCGGCAGCAATTACCTCGGCGCGCGTTGCGTCCGGCTTGCCATACGCGATATTTTCAGCAATCGTGCCATGAAACAGGAAAGGCTCTTGCAGTACCAGGCCAATATGGCGACGATAATCTGCGACCGAGAAGCGGCGCAAATCAATACCATCGACAGTAATCGCACCATCGGTCACATCATAGAAACGGCAGATCAGGTTCACCAGCGTGCTCTTGCCTGAACCACTGTGACCCACCAGACCGATCATTTCTCCCTGCCGGATTTCGAGATTAATGCCCTTCAAAATTCGACGGCTACCATAGCGGAAACCGACATCGCGCAGCGCGATGATGTCGGGTGCCCTGGCGACGGGTACCGGGTTCGCGGGCTCGGGCACGCTGGAGCTGTGGTCCAGAATATCGAAAATCCGCTTCGCACCCGCGGCTGCTTTTTGTGTGTGCGACACGATGCGGCTCATGGTGTCGAGTCGGCCATAGAACCGACCGATGTAGGCAATAAACGCGACCAGCACACCCACGGTCACACCATGGTGAATCACCAACCAGATACCGAAGCCCCACACAATCAGCAAGCCGACCTCGGTCAGCATGGTGACGGTAGGCGCGAACAAACTCCAGGTACGGTTTAATTTGTCATTCACCGCGAGGTTGTGCATGTTCGCTTCACGGAAGCGCTGCGACTCACGGCCTTCTTGTGCAAAGGCTTTGACGACACGAATGCCGGGAATGGTGTCTGCGAGTACATTGGTCACATCACCCCAGATACGATCAATTTTTTCAAACCCGGTACGCAAGCGGTCACGTACCGAATGAATCAACCACATAATCAGAGGTAGCGGCAACAGCGTGACTAAGGTCAGCCAGGGATTGATGGTAAACAGCACCACAGAGGTCATCGCCAGCAGCAGCACATCGGTTGCAAAATCAAGCGCATGCAGAGACAGGAAAATACAAATGCGGTCGGATTCATTACCAATACGCGCGATTAAATCCCCCGTACGTTTGGCGCCGAAATAATCCAGCGATAACGTCATCAGATGATTGAAAGTCGCCGTACGCAAATGCGCACCGATCCGCTCTGAGACGAGTGCAAGCAGATAGGTTCGCCACCAACCCAGCCCCCAGGCGAGTAGCGCTGCCACCAGCAGCCCAGACAGATACAGCACGACGTCTTGAGTATCAATTTGCGCGCCGGTTTGCTGGGGAATGAGAATCTCATCCATCAGCGGCATCGACAGATAGGGCGGCACCATCAATGCTGCCGTTGACGCCAACGTCAGGAAGAAACCCAGCAACAGTTGCATCTTGTAGGGTTTGGCAAAACGCCACAGGCGCAGCAACACCCAGGTCGATACCGGCTCGAGCAGCTCGCGGTGACACACCGGGCATTCTTCACTTTGATCAGGCAGCAGCGCATGACAACTCGGGCAGCGCGCGCCGGCATCCTCCGGCGCCAAGGATTGCCCACCACGCGCGGCTTGTATTTTTTCAAAATGCTGAATGAAACGCAGCGCACTCACCTCTTGCGCCAGCGTGAACCGCCAATGCGCCAAGGCGCCGAGTAGATCATGCAGCGCAAGGGTGGCAACGCCGCCATGATCGGAATGATGCAACGTCAATGCGGGTTGCAACGGCCACTCAGACCACCCGTCACCATCTGAATGGCTTATCATTCGCTCGGTTGTCAGCAGCAGGCGGCTGTTCGCAAACTGCAGTGCGGGGTTCAGGTCCGGCTCGAGCGTGGCAATCACATGCTCGTGCGCGCGCAGAGGCGGCGGCTCTCGATGATCTTGCGGCGCAGGGTTTACATTCCGTGCTGCGGGAGAAGAGGCACTAGGCGGCATGAATCCGTCGTGGTTGTCGCGAGCTGATTATGAGATGAGTTGAACCGAAGCGATTTACCAATGTCGCACTCTGCGCATTGTCGCCGAAGTCGGCGGCCGAGTCCTAACAATCCGACATCTTACCTTTTTACCCAAACCCTGACCCGATGAGCACATCCAACCCCGCTGTGATGCCACCTGGACCATTCGAAATTCAGGTCCCGCGCATCACCTTCATGCGTGGTCCGAACATGTGGACCTACACCCCAGTGCTCGAAGCCTGGCTCGTTCTTGGCGTGCTGGAGGAGTGGCCGAGCAACCGGCAGCCTGGCTTTATTGACCGTTTATTGTCAGTTTTGCCACAGGTCGCTGCGCATCACTGTAGCCCCGGGGTTCCCTATGGTTTTGAGGAGCGGCTGCGTGACGGCACATGGATGGGTCATGTGCTTGAGCATGTGATCATCGAGCTGCTCGAGCTTTCCGGCCTTGAGGCAGGTTTTGGTCAGACCCGGGAAACCACCCGCTCGGGCACCTACCGTATGGTGTTTCGCGTACCGGACGAGACGGTCGGCCGTACTGCGTTCGACTCCGGTCTCAAGCTACTTCATGCGGTAATCAACCAACAGCCATTCGAGATCGAGCCCGAGCTGGCGAAGATTCGTAAAGCGATCGACGAGTTTTACCTCGGCCCCTCCACGGCACACATCGTGGCCAGCGCCAAGAAACGCAAGATCCCGCATATTCGTCTCAACCAAGGCAACCTGGTGCAACTCGGCTACGGCGCATTGCAAAACCGTATCTGGACTGCTGAGACCGACCTCACCAGTGCCATCGCTGAAGGCATCGCCGGCAATAAAGACCTCACCAAGTCGCTGCTGCGCAGCTGCGGTGTACCGGTGCCAAATGGCGAGGTAGTGCACAGCGTAGAGGCTGCATGGGAAGTGGCCGAGGACATTGGCTTGCCGGTGGTCGTTAAGCCGCGCGACGGAAACCGAGGGCGTGGTGTGATGCTGAATCTGCGTACGCGCGAGGAAGTGGAATCAGCGTATGCGATTGCGCGTGCTGAAGACCCTGACGTGATTGTTGAGCGCTATATCGAAGGTGACGAGCATCGCGTGCTGGTGGTCGGCGGCAAAGTCATCGCAGTCTCGCGCGGTGAGAGTGCATGGGTTACCGGTGACGGCCACTCAACTGTGGCAGAACTCATCGAGCAACAAATTAACAGCGACCCTCGTCGCGGTAATGCTGACATTCACCCGCTGGAAAAGCTGAACCCGATCACAAATAGCGTCATTCAAGGTAACCTTAGACGGCAGCGCCTCACCACAGAGTCGGTACCAAGCAATGCGCAGCGCGTGCTGATTGCTGCCAACGGCAACCATGCGATTGAATGTACTGACCTTATTCATCCTGATAATGCCTTCACATGCGTGCTTGCGGCGCAGGTCATTGGGCTCGATATTGCCGGTATCGATATCGTTTGCAAAGATATCGCGCAGCCGCTCGAATCACAACGCGGTGCGGTGGTTGAAGTGAACGCGGGTCCCGGCTTGCTGATGCATCTGAAGCCGGCTCAAGGTGACGTGCGGCCCGTGGGTGATGCGATTGTTAGTCATCTGTTCCCTGAAGGTCAACGCGGTCGTATTCCGATTGTGGGTGTTGCAGGCAGCGAAGGCACCACGCCGATCGCGCGGTTGGTTGCCTGGCTGATGCAACTTTCCGGCGCGCGCGTAGGGGTTGCGTGCAGCGAGGGATTGTTTGTTGGTGCGCGGCAGCTTGAGCGTGGTGATTGCGCGCACTGGGAGCCCGGCCAACGCTTGCTGATTAACCGAAATGTCGAAGCAGCAGTCTTTGAGAATAGTCCGATGTCGCTATTGACCGAGGGCCTGGCGTATGACCGCTGCTGGGTCGGTATTGTCACTGACAGCAAACCCGTTCCCGGACTCGATGACGAGCTGATGACCGAAGCTGAGCATCGCTACAAAATACTCCGCACGCAAATCGATGTCGTGCTGGAGACCGGCGCTGCCGTGCTGAACGCCGATGATGACACTGTGCTGGAGATGGCCAAATTATCCGATGGCGATGTGCTGCTGTACGCGCGTGATGGCAAGCATCCCGCGCTGGTAGCGCATCGTGAATCCGGGCGGCGTGTTCTGTTTCTGGAAGATGGATTTCTGGTGCGCGCTCATGGCAATGCCGTGGCCGATAAAATTAATCTCAGCCGTGACCTTAGCCCCGCCGCTGCCGCTTTGTCCCACGAAGTACTGATGGCTTCAATAGGTGCCGCATGGGCGCTCGGGCTCGAAGCACAACTGATTCGAACCGGTCTCGATACTTTCGGTACGGTTCAGCCCCAAACGCTGGTGATTGCATAACGCATGGAAATCAAACAAACACGCGCCCTACGCGGGCCTAACCTGTGGAGCCGCTACACCGCGCTCGAGATTGAAGTCGCTTGTTCTGACGAAGAATGCGAAATCGATCAACTCAACGGCTTTGTCGACAAGCTACGTGCGATTTGCCCGGGCGTCGCGGATCTACGCGCACCCGGCTACCATGGCCCGCTAACGATGGCGCATGTACTTGAGGCGACCCTACTCGCGCTGCAAGCGAATGCGGGTTGCCCGCTGTCTTTTTCACTGACCAATGCCACTCCCGTGCCGCAGCTGTATCAAGTCGTTGTTGAGTACAGCGAAGAAGACGTCGGTCGGCTGGCGCTGACTTATGCCATACAGGTATCGCAGTACGTGTTCGATCTGTGTCGCGGGCAACTTGCTGACGACGCGCCTGCGCCTGATGTAACAGCCATGGTGGCCGAGTTGCGCGAGATGGATGAAGATAACCGGCTCGGGCCCTCCACAGGATCGATTGTTTATGCGGCAGTTGCGCGCGGCGTTCCATTTAGACGCTTAACGAGTGGGAGTTTGGTGCAGCTGGGCTGGGGTTGCAAGCAGCGCCGCATTCAAGCTGCTGAAGTCGATTCAACTAGTGCGGTCGCAGAGACCATCGCTCAAGATAAAAACTTGACCAAGCATCTACTGCATGCAGCGGGTGTTCCGGTACCGCATGGCGCGCCAGTGAAGACAGCCGAACAGGCCTGGGAAGTCGCGCTGCGCATCGGCCTGCCGGTAGTGTGCAAACCGCAAAATGGTAGCCAAGGCAAAGGCGTCACCGTCAACATCACGCTGCGAGAGCAAATGGATAAAGCATTTGACGCAGCGACAATTGCGGCGCGTGGTAAGGGCCCGGTGCTGGTAGAAAAATTTTTCCCAGGCAGTGACTATCGCTTACTGGTTGTGGGAAACAAGTTAGTGGCCGCAGCCCGTCGCGACCCACCGCAGGTAATTGGTGACGGCAAGCACAGTGTGCGCGAGTTGGTGAACATCTTGAATGCCGATCCACGTCGCAGCGAGGGGCACGCCACTTCACTCACCAAGATCAGCTTTGATGATATTGCAGTCGCCTGTCTCGCTGAACAACAAATGTCACCGGAATCCATTCCTGAAGTTGGTCGGCGTGTCGTCTTACGTAATAACGCCAACCTCTCAACCGGTGGTAGCGCTACGGATGTCACCGATGATGTCCACCCCGAAGTTGCAGCCCGTGCGATTGATGCAGCTGCCATGGTAGGTTTGCATGTCTGTGGCGTGGATGTGGTGGTAGAGAACATCATGCGCCCGCTTGAGGAGCAAAACGGTGGTGTGGTTGAGGTGAATGCAGCGCCGGGATTACGTATGCACCTGACCCCCTCGTACGGTAAAGGCCGCAATATTGGTGAGGCGGTGATACAGCAAATGTTTCGACAGGGTGATGATGCGCGCATTCCTGTCGTCGCAGTCACGGGCGTTAACGGTAAAACCACGACCACCCGTTTGATTGCGCATGTACTGGCCAACAAAGGCCTGTGCGTCGGCATGACTAACACCGATGGGGTTTACGTCGGTGGCCGCCAGACAGATAGCGGTGATTGCAGCGGACCGAAGAGCGCACGCAATGTGCTCGCGCATCCGCACGTTGAGGCCGCGGTGCTGGAAACTGCGCGTGGCGGCATGCTGCGCGAGGGCCTCGGCTTTGATAAATGTTCAGTGGCGGTAGTGACGAATGTGGGCGAAGGAGATCATCTCGGCCTGAATCATATGCACACCGCCGAAGATGTCTCGCGCATTAAACAAATCGCCGTACAAAATGTCTCGCCAAATGGCTATGCGGTACTGAATGCCGCGGATCCCTTGGTCGCCTCAATGGCGCCGCATTGTCCGGGCAAGGTGATTTTTTTCGCGCAGAGCCCGACCCATCCGGTGATGGTCACGCATCGTGCGCGTGGTCATCGCGTGGTGTACGTCGAGAATGCAGATATTGTGCTGGCCGAAGGTGCGCAGCATCACCGTATGAAGCTTTCAGATGTGCCGCTCACGATGGGTGGCACGCTAGGATTTCAAGTAGAGAATACCTTAGCCGCAGTGGGCGCTTGCTGGGCGCTTGATTTGCCGTGGTTAGATATTGTTGCCGGGCTAAAAAGCTTCAACAACGATATCAAAGGTGCTCCGGCACGCTTTAATCGAATGTCTTATCGCGGTGCGACCGTAGTCGCAGACTATGGTCATAACCCGCACGCTATGCGCGCATTAGTCGCCGCCTTTGACGCTATGCCGGCGGCGGAAGGTATGCGACGCACCGTGGTGATCAGTGGCGCCGGTGATCGTCGTGATGAAGATCTACGTCAGCTGACCCGGGTATTAGGGGCGGCGTTCGATAATGTCATTCTTTACGAAGATGCCTGCCAACGTGGCCGTGCTGATGGTGAGGTGATTGGTCTGCTTCGCGAGGGCCTGGAAGGGGCACAGCGCGCATCGTTTATCGAAGAAATTCGTGGCGAGTTTATCGCCATCGACCGCGGGCTATCGCTACTGAAACCGGGTGATCAATGTCTGGTGCTGGTAGATCAAGTGCAAGAGGCACTTCAACACCTGGCAGAACGGGTGGAAGCAGGGTGAGACAGTGGTTGTAGACGATAAGCCCTGTAATTTATTCTGTGTAAGTGCCAACGAAACTACAGCAGAGGCCAGGCTTCAACACGGCACGGAAAGACTACTTGGCTTAATGAGGCGACGAACCTAGTATCGACTCCAACGAATCGGCAGTGAGCACGACGTCGGCCCATGCGGTGAGCTCTGATTCGGATGCCAAGCTCAACCGCTGCCGAGCCCACGCTGGCAAATCGCCGAAGCGCTGTTGTAGTAATCGCTCGATTAGCTTGGCCTCGCCACGAGTGATTCCTCGCTCGATACCCTGCTCGATACCCCGCTCGATGCCCTGCTCGATGCCCTGCTCTAATCCTTTTTTGAAACCTTGATCCATCAAAATACGCTCGAAAGAACTGACATATCTCATCTGCTGACCTTCCTCAGTTTTTTTGACATCTTCCCACAATGCCTTATCCAAGTCGTCGGGCAGACGCATCATCCAATCAAGAAAACACGGAAGCGCTTTACCCCCTGCGGCAAAACCTTGCCGCCTGAGGTTAGATTTCGGCTGCCGGTGCGGTGTAAATCTGACTGGAACAAAAGTTGCGTAGCGCAAGCCATTTACACCGTCCGACTGACCAGCAACGGGCCCATGGCAACGTCGATTACCAATACCAGCAGCACTGCGTCTGTGACCACGCCGTCACCGAACCCTTCGCTGCTGCAAATGAAAACACAGCTGACAGCAGCTCTGCAGAGTATTGCCGGCAAAACCGGTAATGCCGAGCTAAAAGAGCTGATCAAAGACGCCAAAGTCACCGACGCTGCACCGAGGGGTTTTCCAGCAGGTGTGGGTTGGGCAGATGCGTTTCGCATGGTTGCACGACGCACCGAAGACAATAACCCTGCCACCCCGGGCAACTTGGTGCTATCAGAGGACATCCTCAACAGAAACCTGCTGGCCGGCATCAAGCTGAATACACTCGGCATCAGTAATCTGTCTCAGTTCCCTCGCGGCACCTCAGTCACCGGTGCAATCGATGCGCTGTACCAAAACACCCGCAACGGTGTACTGCTATCTGAAATGTCCAAAGCGGGTATCTACGACTTGACAGCATTTCCAACCGGTACCTCAGCATTTGCGGCATTCAAAATGATTGAAGACCCCGCAAAGCCCGGCGAAATCTCGACCGCGGTGTACCGCAACTACAAGGCCGCTACCAGCGCGCTCAAGGCGCTGGGCATCACCTCACTGGTGAACTTCCCCCGAGCTACCACCGCGATAGAAGCACGCAACACGCTCGAACCCAAGGCTGAGGAAATCACAGCCATGCTGGGTATACCAAAAGCCAAGTACGGCGATTACTTCAACGACCCGAACATTGACCCGCTCAGCGCACTATCCGTGCTGGTGCAGCTGCCCAATTCGATAGCGAACCTGAAGCCGCTTGATAGAACCCGGCTGGCCGCGCTGCCCGCCAGCGTGCTCGCGGCCCCGGAACTGGACCGTGGGCGTGAGCTTGCGCGCCAGGCAACAGCGGCTAAAAATCTGATCGCGATGGGTTACGAGAGCTTGGCACCGTTCGGTCGTATGGAGCGATTTGCCGGCAAAACCGTCTCTCCGCTCGACGCCTTTACCACGGCCAAGCTGAAGCCCGCCCCGCTCGACCTGCCGCGGCCAACCACCACTAGCACCGAGCGCGTATTCCAGCCAACGCCCACCAATCCGGTTCGAAGTTTTGGTCAACCCAACCCGGTCTCAAAAACCGTATTCACGCCGCCAGCTAACCTGCGCGTCACGCCTAACCCGCCGGCGACCACAGTCACCGTGGTCAGTGCCGCCGAGGTGATCGCCTTCAACCAAAAGTTCTGGGGCGGGCGAACCGGCTGATCCAGCCCCTCGCCTTTTGGTCTTTTCTTGATTTACTTCGTATTTTACGAAGCCAGACACCGCTTACTCGTAGGAAAAACTCTTGGTTTCCTGACATAATCGCGGACTGTTTCTGACAGATCGCTGACAATGACAAACGCTTGGCCGGTGGCACGCCCACCCTTTCAACCGCAATCAATTACCCAAAAACTCGAGCAGCGCCGGGTCAATGCGCTACACAGCAAAAGCATCACGCTGCCAATTGCGCGATGGATGGCGCTGGCGGGTTTGCTGGGACTGCTGTTGCTTGGCAGCCCGCCGCTGGTACGTGCGGAGACCACGCCGGATACCGAGATCAAGATAATCACCCTCGAAGAACTGGTAAACACTGTTCTTCAGCACAACGCCGGCTTGAACGCAGCGCGCAGAACGATTGATATAGCAACCGCTGGTATTACCACCGCCGCCGCCTACCCCAACCCGCGGTTCGAATTG